>WPCG01129885.1_pt1 | contig 39823 bp, 36 predicted proteins | sample 5403311 | NCBI WGS metagenome assembly WPCG01 (sample SAMN12869467, study PRJNA574797) | sludge metagenome | isolation source: wastewater treatment of Control | place: China:Beijing | collected 2019-05-17
GGAACGTAGCGGGACCTCCTGCACGCCCTCCGGCTGGAGAGCCGAGGAATCGAGAAGCGTTTCCTGCTCCTCCTCGGGAGACTCCGGAAGTTCAAGACCGTCGAAGCGGTCTCCCTCCACAACCTCGGCGTTTTCCGTTGCTTCCGCTTCAGGGAGTTCTTGAACCGCTTCGAGAACGCTCTCCTGTCCGCGGAAACCGTCCGCATCTTCGCTCATCGCGACGGGGACCTCCTCTTCCGTCTCGGCGGCCGTTTCGTGGAAGATATAGAGGAGGCTGTCCCGCCCCTCGTGCAGAATTCCGACGACGGACGCACTGCCCGGGAAGAGATCGCCGGACGCCGTCCGCATCTCGACTTCAAAAACCTCGGCGGAACCGCTCGCTTCCACTTCGCGTACTATTCGCTCCCGTTGCCGAGCATCGGCATACAAGGCGAGATCCGACTCCGTCCGCCCCTGGAGCGCCGCCTCGGTATATCCCATCCGCGAGAGAAACGCGGGAGATCCGCGGAGCAGCCTCGCATCCTCCGCGGAGGCGATCAGCAGCATCTCCCCGGAGGATGCGAAAAGGCGCTGGAAGCTCTCCGCTTCGGCGTACCGCTCTCTCTCAAGCCGGCAGAGTTCGGTCCTGTCGGTCAGGAACAACGAGATTCCGAGCTGTTCTCCCTCCCTGCTGTAGAGCGGAGCGAAGGAGCAGGCATAGACGGAATCTCCCGTCTCGAAAGCGGTTTCGGCAGCTTCTCCGGCACGCGCTCTCTCTGCCGCGAGGCGGAACGATTCTCCATGCTCATCGGAGGGAAGAATCTTCAAAAGCGATTCATTCGGGTCGGGACTCCTCCCCCAGATGCGAACGGAAGCGTCTCTGAAGCCCTCGGTCATGAACGACGGCACGAACTCCGCATCCATGGAACAGAAAAAAAGGTCCTCCCTTTCCGAGAGCACTATGTGCACCGAGTCGGTCTCCGAGCCCTTCTCCCCGTCCTGCGGAAGTTCGTACCCTGCGCCCAGAAGCACAGGCGCTCCCTGGTAGACGCCGGGGACGAACGCGCAATCGATCCGACGCTCCCGTCCATCCTCCGAACGAACGGCGAAGTCGAGGCGCCCTCCGTGGACGGCGCCGTCGGAACCGGGAGTGAAGAGGCTCTCCACCGATGAAGCATATCCGGACGCGGCGTACTCCGAAAGGAGAAATCGGGGGCGCTCGCGAAGCGCGAAGCCGAAGAACTCTTCGCCGCGCCTGTTCATGAAGACCACTCTTCCTTCGGAGAGAATCAGCAAAATCAGGAGCGGGCTGTCGAGCAGCGCAAGATACCGTCGCTCGATGTCGCGCAGAACGGCCTCTTCGCGCTTCCAGCGGGTCAGCTCTCTTTCGAGCCGAAGCGTCTTGTCGCAGTATCCTTCCGAACAGGTACCCGTCCGACGCCCCCCTATCTCTCCGATGTTCCTCTCTCGAACAACTCCCAGACTGTCCTTCATGAAGCCCCATCCCTTCCTTCCGTGAACCAGGGGTATGAATCGAAAGCTACTTGCGCTGAAAACGGAATTGCCCGCCGGAGCACCCCTTGACGTCGCTTATGCAGATGAACCCTTTATTGTGGGTGTGCGCGACGATGACGGGGACGTCCTTTCTGCGGCAGATTATCTTTACGATCGTGCGGATACCGTCCCTTCCTCTTCCGTAGAGCACCGTCGCTCCGAAACCGTCCGCACGGATATTATCGATCATCTCTTTCGTCTCGGGCGTGCGGTCCATGATGAGCTCAAGGAAGACGTAGGCGTTCATCAGCTTCTCCTCCAGCAGGGAACCGACGAAATTTCCCGTGGAGAAACCGGCGCAGTAGACCACCATCTGTATCCAGTCCATCTCGCGCCCGCCCCCGATGATATGCCCCAGAGCGGTAAGATAGATCATCACCTCGACGAAGCCGATCATCGCCGCCATCGCCCGTCTCCCCCGAACAAGGAAGAGAATCCTGACCGTGCCGCAGCTTACATCGACAATACGTGCGCAGAAAATAAGAAAAAGTCCGACAAAATCCATCAGAACCTCCCCCTATGGCTCGTCTCCCGAAGAACCAGCGGACAGGTCTTCGCAGCAACGACCCGTTCAAACAGAGAACACAAAGACTCGTCCGAAGGAACGCACCCCTTCTCTCTCAACACTTCAGCCATTCCTTACCCTCCTCGCCTCCCGGAAAAGACATTCGGTTCTTGCCGGGACGAGCGCTTCTTGGAACAACATACAGTTACTATCCTATCATACCTCTCCGGCAGAGTATAATAAACGGCAAGAGCATAAAATCGCATTTCTTTCGCGAAAAAGGAGAGAGCGCTATGAACGGCGAACAAACTATCCCCGAGCTCGAAGAACGAATCGTTTTCCTCACCATGGAGCGTCGCGCCGCGATGGAAGCGCTTGAAGTCGCCCTGGACATCGGTTCTTTCACCGCTTCGCTCACAGGCATCGATTCCGTGGAAGAGATCCTCAGGGAGTCCGCGGTAAAGATTCGCGCACTCCTGCCGTTCGAGACGCTGGCTTTCTTCCTCGCCGACGAGGACGACGATATGGCCCTTGTCCCCGCATACGTCGATCCCCCGGAAAAAATGCACGTCATCGAGCAGGAAAAATACCCGCTGATCGAAGACCGCACCGTCGCCTGGACGCTTCGCAGAAAGAAACCGGTCATCGTCGCGACAAAAGACCGTTCCCGGAAAATCTTCCTTCATGCGCTCGCCTCGGCCTCACGAGTGCTCGGCCTCTTTATCGGCATTCTCGGACGGGAAGAAGAAGCCAAGCAGGCCCCTTCCTACCCGGATTTCCTCTCCATCGTCCTGTCGGCCACATCCGGCGTCATCGGCACGACCATGCTTCTCCGCAGGATCAATACGCTCAACCTCGCACTCCAGGAAAAAGTCCACTTTTTGGAGAAGTCGAAAGAGGAGCTGTCGCTCTATCGAAACAACCTGGAAAAAGAAGTGGCCGCACGAACGAAGGAGCTCGCCAGAACAAACGAGGACCTCCGGCGGGAGATCGTGGAGCGAAAGAGAATGGAAGCGGAGATTCGCTATCGCGCATGGCACGACGCGCTCACAGGACTTGCCAACAGGGAACTTTTTTACTCTCGTTTGCTTGACGAAGTCGCGAAGGGAAAGCCGTTTACGGTCTTCTTCATGGACCTCGACGGTTTCAAGAACGTCAACGATACCCTCGGACACGACAGCGGAGACCGTCTGCTGAAGGAAGCGGCGCGCAGAATAGCCCGGGCAATGGGTGAAGAGAACATGGTGGCGAGGATGGGGGGAGATGAGTTTACGGTTATCATCTGCTCCCCTTCATCGAGAGAGCAGCTCGCCGAGTGTGCCGAAAGGCTTCTTCGAGGCGTATCGGAACCGATCCGCCTCGAAGAAGCCTCCGTCTCCATCACCGCCAGTATCGGCATCGGCCGCTTCCCCGAGGACGGCGCCACCGCGCAGGACCTTATGAAATGCGCGGACATGGCCATGTACAAGGCGAAAGAGCGCGGGAAGAACAGATACTGCTTCTGGTCCGATATTGGGGACATATAACAGCCGGGAAACGAGCGAAAAACAGGGCGGAGGTCGATGAAACTCGGTCCTCCGCCCTGTTTTTCGTTTTTTCGGTGTCTTGATTGAGGACTCGCCGATTTACTTCTTCTCTTCCTTCTTCTCTTCCACGATGACAACCTGATGCTTTTCGCGAAGCTTCGACAGCTGATCGTTGTAGACTCCCGCCTTCTTTTCGTTCAGAAGAGACTCGGTAAGCTGCGCGCGCACTTCATCAAGCGGACGAACGGAAGCCTCTTTTTTATCGACAAGCTTGATCAGATGCAGGCCGAACTGTGTCTTTACCGGTTCCGTCGAAACATCGCCGACCTTCATCGCAAAGGCCGCGTCGCCGAACTCCGGCACCATCTGCTCCTTGGAGAAGAAACCGAGGTCGCCGCCCTGTTCCTTCGAAGGGCAGGAAGAGTGCTTCCGCGCGGCATCCTCGAAAGACATTCCGGCGTCGAGATCCGCACGCACCTTTTTCATCTCGTCCTCGTCGGCGACCAGTATGTGGCTCGCGCGGACAGTCTCGGGAACCTTGAAGTTCTCCTTGTGCTTTTCGTAGAACTCGGCGATCTCCTCGTCGGAGACGGCCACGTCCTTCATGATCGCCTCGACCGCGAACTGGCGCGTGACGTCCTTCCGGACTTCGTTCATGGTCTCGATGAATTTGGGATCCTTCTCCACTCCAAGCTCGGCCCCGAGCAGAGAAAAGAGCTCCATATTGACCAGCTCCTCGAGAATCGCGCGGCGCCCCATCTCGTTGTCGTACATGGCAGCCCTCTGAGGATCGAGCCGGCCGATAATCGCGGCGACGTCCTTATGCTTGATCTCGGTCGATCCGACTGTAGCGAGCACGGTCTCGGGATCGGGAGCGGCGGCCTTCTCAGCAACTGCGGCGGAAGGCTCCGCCTTTACAGGCTCGGACTTCGCCTCGGTCGCAGCCGCGGCGGACGCCATAAGAACAACGAGCAACAGCGATGACACACATACTTTTTTCAAGCGATTCATTCAAAAACCTCCCTAAGATGTTACTGCACGGAATCGGGAACAAAACGGACAGAGTGTACCATAGAAAAGGGAAAAAGAAACGTGCAAAATGCTGAAAGCACGAAGCGCGCCCTCCGCACTTAAGGGTTCGCAAGACTCCAGGCCATCACGGCGATCACTCCGGCTCCCACGAAATCGAGAACCCCCTTTACAGGACTGCCCGCCCGGAAGCGATTGATCCCGAGCGGAAGAAGAACGATGGAACACGTATACAGAATGTACGGCGCAACGGACTGCGCAAAATTCGTCATCGCGATCCCTCCTTCGAACGTGATAATACGGCCTTGCAGGGCCAAGAAAGTCAAGCGGGAAGAGCGTTCCCGAATGCCGGGAGAAAAAAGGGGGTTCCGCTCCTCGTCGAAAACCCGGGGCAGGTTTTCGGGAAGCGGAACCAGTGCGTGGGGAAGTTCATCAACCGAACCGGGTAAGCAATTTATGTGTCATTTATTTTGAATCACAAGCCTTAAAAAAGCAAGAGTTTTGTTCATTGATTTTCTTTTTGTTCATTGTGTTTACGAACGTGGAACGAGAGCATATAATTCATTCAAGGGGTGAGGAAAATGACGAAACGAAGACTACCCGTCAGGGTTCTCGTGGCGGAGGACGATCCGATGGTATGCAGCCTTCATGTACAGACGATCCAGCAAGTGCGCGGATTTTCCGTGGCCGGGACCGTCGGCGACGGCATGGAGCTGCTGCGTTTTTTCGAGTCGTCTTCAGCCGATCTCATCGTCATGGATATTTTCATGCCCCGGCTTTCCGGCCTCGACGCGCTGAAAAAGCTCCGCGCGGAGGGAAACGTCACCGACGTCATTCTTGTCTCGGCCGGAAAAAATCCGCAGCTGGTCTCGCAGGCCAAGCTGCTGGGAGCGTTCGACTATATGATCAAACCCTACTCGTTGAAGCGCTTCCGAACATCTCTTGAAGCCTATCTTGAACATCGGACGAAGATGCCGGCCGATACCGAGGAGGCGACCCAGGATGCGTTGGACACGATCTTCGAAATTTCCTCCGCAACCAAATCTCCTGGAGGGAGCGAAAAGCTGCCCAAGGGGCTGCAACCGGGGACGCTCTCCCTTGTAATGAAAGAATTGACCGACGACAAGGGGCTTTCCGCGGAAGAGATATGCAACCGCCTTTCCATCTCACGTTCCACTGCGTGGAGATACCTCGACCACCTCTCCAGGACAGGCGCGGTCAAAATACAGTTCGAATACAACGGCCCCGGAAGGCCGCTGAAACGCTACCTCCTGCGCGAGAGAGTGAGATCGGTGTCATTCTCATGAAACACAGCGAACGCCCGTGTTTTATGCCGTGGCGCGCCCAGTACAGCCGGTGCGCCACGGAAACGCCGCGCCCTTCCTCAAAACCCAAAAGCGCCCGGACGGAAGAGAGCGTTTTTTCTCTCGACGCACTCTGTTCGGAAGTCCTGAAAGCGCTTCATCAGCGTATTCGAAAGAGAAAACCCCGCATCGCGCTCGACGTCGATTCCTCCATCCCTCGTCTGGTGAAGGGGAGCAGCGTACAGATCGAGAACCTCCTTCACCTTCTCCTCTCGAACGTCATCGCGTTGAGTGCGAACACCGCCGTCAAGCTCTCGGTCGTCACGCGAAGGTTTACAGCCGAGGGCCTGGAAGCGCTCTTCTCGATAGAATGGCAATACGGCGACATCGCTCTGCCGAGCGACCCCGTTATTGAAGGGAACGCGCCCCCCGGCCTGAGTTTTTCGATTTGCTCGTCGGTCATCACCGCGATGGGCGGCCGGCTGCACGTAAAAAAACAGGAAGAGGGAATGGTCATCTCGTTTTTTATCCCGTTATCGACCGCCGGCATCTCCGAAGATGCGGAGAACGGCGGCGCGCCGGTTCTGCTCGTGGAAGACAACGCGATGAACAGGAAGATCATCGCCTCAAGCCTCGAACACGGAGGGTACGCTGTTTGCGCCGTCTCCACCGGCCGGGAGGCGTTGGACATTCTCTTCGACAAAGAGTGGAGCGTCGTCCTGATGGACATTCAGATGCCCGGAATGGACGGGCTCGAGACGACTCGCGTCATCCGCGAAGAGGAAAAGAAAAAGGGACGGCGCACTCCGATAGTCGCCGTGACCGCCTACGCCGGCCCCGAGGACAAAGAGCGCTGCCTTGCCGCCGATATGGACGACTTTCTTGCGAAACCGGTCAAGCTGGAGACGCTTCTCTCCACCGTCGAGAGAATCACCGGCATTCCCTCCGCCAGAAAGAGCGCGGCGAAGGGCCCCGACGCCGCTTCCGCCATCCTCTCCTTTACGGAAGGGGATACGGAGTTGGCGAGGAAAATCATCGGCGAGTTTCTCGCGCTCGCACCTCCGTTGTTGCTCTCGATGCGCGAGGCCTTCGACCGGAAGGACAGGGACACGCTCCGGATACTCTCCCACAGGCTCAAAGGGAACCTGGCCTACTTCGGCGAAGGCGAAGCATTTCTCCTTGCGGAAGCGCTGCACAGAGAGCTTGACAACCTCTCCGACGAGGGTGTTGCATCAACCTTGCTCCGTCTTTTTTCCGAGAGCGAACGCCTGATTGAAGAACTTGAAAGCGAAGAGGAAGTCGCCCGATAACAACGGCGACTTCCTCTTCGCTTTTCCTGCCGGCTGATGTCCTCCAGAAACCTCCGCTTGCGTCCCCCTTCGCCCGCAAGCGTTCCTTCGACCAACTCCGCTGTTTGCGGGGAAAAAATACGCGGCATACTATCTGCGGCACATGGTCCGCTACGCCTTGAAGGCGAAGACGGTCCCGGCTCCCATCGAGGCGAACGTTTCTTCGAACGCCGCGTAGAGCGCCGCTTGTGCGCGGAATCCCGTACAGTGCCCCGCGGCGACAAGCGCGGGAGCGTACTCCTTCAGCGCCGAAACCGTCTTCAGAATGCGGTCTTTCGACGCCTCCACGAGATGCAGCCCGCCGATGACGGCCTCAAGATGCTCGCCCGGCTCGATCGAGTGCTTGAGGATATTGATGATCCCCGCATGGCTGCACCCTGTCACGACGACGGCGCCTCTCCCCTTCACCCTGGCGACGAGCGCAAGATCGTCAGGCATCCGATCGGGTACAATGCGCCCTTTTTCATCCACCGTGCAGAGCGCGATACCAACCTCCTCGAAATCAGTCGTTCGGGGCACCTCTCCCGTCGTCGCAAGACCGGGCATCATCTGCAACCGCTCAGCGAAGAGGAACAGGCTTCCTCCGGCCACCTGAATATCGAGCGGTTCGTCCCCCTGCATCACCCCGACGTGCCGGAAGAACGGGGCCGTGATGAAATTCGGTCGAAAGAGCGTCGGATGCGCGATCACCGGGACATCGCGCCGCCCTATAGCCCTCAGAATTTTCGAGAGCCCCTGCGTGTGGTCGTAGTGACAATGCGTCAGTACAACCGCGTCGGTCTCCCCGAGAGGGATCTTCAGCTGCTCGATATTGTAGAGCAGCGCATCGGGATTCTGCCCCACATCGACCAGTATCCGCTTCACATCTCCGTTCAGCTCCGCTTCCAGCCAGAACGAAACACCGTGCTGCGCCAGCAAAGAACTCTCGTAGGGAACGCTGTCCTCCGCAAGGACCGTAACCTTGAGCGCATCCAACATACCGCACCATCTCCAATACTGTGTTTTTTCCTCACATCTCGCCGACTATACCCAAAGATCAAGCAGCCAACCGTTTCAAAACAATGGCTCTCGTACACACGACTCGTTTCCTGCGGACTCGTTATAATTCCAGGATCGTTCCCACCCCCGCCCACTCGACATTGCCGGCCTTCGATGCCAGCTTCCATGCGGAATGAATCCCCGTGCAGTGGCACGGTCGCCACACGTCCACCTGAAAACGCGCCGCGAGAGCGGACGTGACTCTGTCCACATACTCTTCGGGGCAATCTCCAAGATGCATTCCTCCAATCACCGCATGAAACGCTTTCGTTCCAAAAATACGTGACGCTTTCTCCAGGATATTCACCACCCCGGCGTGCGCGCAGCCGAGGATGACGCTTATACCGCGTTCTCCCTTCACTACAAGTGAAATATCGTCTCTGAAAGGATCCGTTTCAAATGTTCCGTTCTCCAGAGGAATCAGAAGGTGGTCGGGAGTATGCACGAACTCCGGGTCTCTCTCTTCGGGAGGGATCTCCAGTGCGAAAACGTTTTCCGTTATTCGGGTTGTTCCCCGTACCGGATGAAAGACCACGGACTTCTTGTTGAGATGACACCCTATGAATACAGCATTTCCCTTTTTTGCGCGCATATGCGCATCTTCGACACTTTCGTGAGCCCACAGATTCGTTCTTTTTCCTTGTAAAAGAAGACGTCCGAGTCCTCCGGCATGGTCAAAATGGCCATGACTAAGCACGATATGGTCGAGTGCCGTCAGATCGACGCCGAGCAAGGGGGCGTTCGCGAAAAGCGCGTCCTTCTGTCCGGTATCCATCAAAAGAGACTCGCCGTCGGCAGAGAGATGAATACTCAAACCGTACTCCGGAGTCAAATCCGCTCTCCAAGTAGAGTTTTCCACCAGAATAGTCGCTTTCATAGAGATCCTCCTTTTTCCTTTTACATCCGGCTGCAAAAAGGCTCTTCCGCGACCTCAGCCTTTTTTCAAAAGATGAATTTCCACCGACGCAGTCGTGGAAGAGAGCCCCTTGGTAAAGTGATACTCCAATGCCTGGCATGCTTTTTCCAAATTGCGGTCCTCCAGAGCGTCCACGATAAGAACATGTTCCCGGAGCGTGGCGTCCATACGTCCCGGGAGCCGCAACGCATGGATTCCTCCGAAATAAATCCGGTCCACAAGGCGGTTCATCACATCGAAAATCATCGGGTTGTAGTAGATTTCATGCAGATACAGATGCTGCTCGTTGTCGTATTCCATGAATTCGTACGGGTCGTTTCGCTCCATGGCGCCGCGCTGCTTCTCCAGGAGGAGGCGCAGAGCACGTATATGCTCGTCCGTGATCAGAGGAACCACTCGGCGCAGCAGATACCCCTCGAGCGCCATACGGAGTTCATACATATAGTTCGCTTCCCCGACGGTCAGTTCGCACACGACAACCCCCTGGTTGGGAATAATCCTGACGAATCCCTCCGATTCCAGTTTTTGCAAAGCCTCCCGAACAGGCGTCTTGCTCATCTCCAATTTTGACGCCAGAAGATTCACCGAGAGAGCGTCTTCACGGGTCAAATTTCCCCGTATGATGAGGTCTTTGATAGCAGAATACGCCGACTCGCTTTTACTTTTTTCCCTGGGCTCCAGATGCAACATTTCTCCGCATACCCTCCAACTTTTGCAACCTTCGTTTTTATTCGTGTAGCATCTAACCGATATATCGGTTAGATGCTACACGAAATCTTGCGATATTTCAATACCCCAATCTTCCACTTCGATATCACAAAAAAAAATTTAAACCAACAGAGACTCTCACAATCAGCGCCATAACGCTTGACTTTGAGCAAGTTTCGGCGTATTTTTAAGTTAACTTACGCTAACTTTATTTTGCCCAGGGGAAATTAAAAAAAGAGACGAAAGCGAAACACAAATGCAACACAACGAGAACGCATGCTTGATATACTCAAGCTTAGCAGCTTGAATCAATCATCTAGGAGGGAGAACGATGACACGCGAGATTCGACGTCCGATTACGCTCAAAATGACCATACTCATCGCTACGATGCTTCTTTTGGCGGTGATCTCGACAGCAGCTCTTTCGCTCCACCGTTTTACAGCATTTTTCACCGAAGAGGTACAGCGCGAAGCGGACAGGGGGGTGGAAGGGTTCCAGCATGCGCTGAACACCATGCTCTCCTCGGCGGGAAGCACGGCGGCCGTTCTGGCGAATACGCCGGCTCTCAGAGAGGCTATCTTTTCCGGCTCCTCGGACGGAGTCGCCGAAGAGTTGCGCTTCTTGACATCGCGCAACGGGGAGGAAGAGGGAATGCCCGATTTCGTAGCCGTCGCCGACTCCGGAGGCATTGTCCTGGCGCGTACGCACAGTCGACGAACCGGTGATTCCATCGCCTATCAGCGCAGCACGGCGCTCGCCCTCGAAGGGAAAACAGGCGCCGCCGTCGAGCGGGGAACTGAACTTCTCTTGACCGCACGAGCCGCCGTTCCTGTAAAAGATGAAAAGGGGATCGTCCATGGCGTGATAAGCGTCGGCTACGACCTCTCCAAAAACGGCCCCATGGATGCGGTAAAAAAACTCTTCGGAACCGAGGTGACGCTTTTCGGCGGCGACGTGCGGTACGCCACCACCATCGAACAGAACGGCACGCGAGCAACGGGCACGAAGCTCGACCCATCCGTCGCGAAGCGGGTTCTCGAGGAAAAAGAGACGTACAGAGGGAAGACGGAAATATTGGGCGTTCCTTTTCTTACCACATACAAGCCGCTTCTCTCCCCCGACGGCGAAGTGCTCGGCGCGCTCTTCGCAGGCAAGAGCATGACGGGGCTCATCGACGAGACGAAAAATTTTCTCGTCTTTCTCGCGCTCGCGACCGGGGCGCTTCTTTCCTTATTTCTGATAATCACGGTTCTCTTCGCGCGGCGGCTTGCCCGCCCGCTGAAGCTTCTCGTCGCCATGTTCCGCCGCGTCGAAGAAGGGGATCTCTCCTTTACGGCGGAGCTTTCGCTCGCAGGGCGCGGAGACGAGACCGAAGCGCTGCTTTCCTCGTTCGACACAATGCTCGTGGCGCAGCGAGGTATGATAGCAGGTGCGCGCAGAAGCGCGGCGCTAACTGCGGAGAAGGCGCAATGCCTTTCGGGCCTGGCCTCGGAAACAGCCGAAGCAATGGAGAGGATCAAAAGTCAGGTCGAGCGTCTTGCCGGCCTCGCGGCTCACAACGCCGCAGCCCTCCAGGAGAGCGATGCTGGAGTTCAGCAGATCGCGAGTTCGGCAAGCGAGACGGCGTGCTCATCGACGGAAGGAGCGGAGGCTGCGGTAAAAACAGCGCTTATCAGCCGGGAGGCGGGGGGGAAAGTCCGCGAGACGGTGCTCGCGATTCGCGGACTGGGAGAGCGCTCTTCTGCGGTAGCAACGTCCATGGAGCATGTGCAGCGCTCCGTCGAAAACATCACTTCGTTCATAGGACGCATCGCCTCCATCGCCGATCAGACGAATCTCCTCGCCCTGAACGCCGCCATCGAGGCGGCACGAGCCGGAGATGCGGGGAGAGGCTTCGCGGTGGTGGCCGACGAGGTGCGAAAACTCGCCGAGGAAACGAATCTCGCGGCGCGAGAGGTCAAAAAGATCGTCGACGAACTCGGAGGAAGCGCGCACGCATCCTTCGCCTCCATGCAAGAGATGAACGGTATCATGGAGGGAACCGTTCTCAAAGCGGAGGAAGCGGGCAAGCAACTCGACGGAGCGCTCCGCGAGATCGAGCGCATCAGTGAAACCATTCAGAGCATCGCCGCGGCGTCGGAAGAACAGGCCGCAGCGGCGGAACAGACCGCGACGGGGATCGACAGCGTCTCCAGAGCGGTGGAGGATGAAAGCCGCTCCGTGGAGACCATACACGGCATAACGCTCGAGACTGCGGCGGCGTCTCTGAAGACGGCCTCCGAATCGCACACGATGGAAGCGGAGGCCGGAACACTTCTGCAGAGTCTCGCCCGTTTCCGAATCGACGCCGGGCAAGCGGCGCTCAATCCATAGCATCCGGAAGAAGCGGGAGCCCTCTCTCCCGCTTCCGCTTCTTCCGGAGTTACCTGCTCAAGAGACGATCTCTCCGCGGAAGACCGTCACGGCCTTCCCTCGCAGCAGCACCCGCTCCCCTTGCACCTCGACCAGCATCGCGCCTCCGCGCGCGGAGACCTGCTCGGCGTTCATCAGCGTCTTGCCCAGCTTGTTCCCCCAGTAGGGGGCGAGCGCGCAGTGAGCGGACCCCGTCACCGGGTCTTCGTTCACTCCCACGGCGGGCGCGAAGAAGCGGGAGGCGAAGTCGAACTCGCAGCGCGACGACGGCGCCGTCACCATGGTTCCCCGGGCCTCCACGTCGGAGAGCGCGACGAAATCGGGATCCAGCGATCGCACCAGTTCCTCGTCGGGGAGCTCGAGGAGGTAGTCGTCCTTATTCTTCCCGCAGAAGAAATACTCGTCGCGTTCCAGCCCGAGCGCCTCGATGAGACCGGGAGGAGGAACGGCGGAAACCACTTTCTTCGCCGGAAAGTCGAGGACGATCCATTCATCCTCGGCTCGTGCACTCAAAGGACCGCTCTTCGTATGGAAGACAGCCTCGTTTCCCGGCCGAAGCAACCCCTCCTGAAGCATGATATGCGCCGTGGAGAGCGTCGCGTGGCCGCACAACGCCACCTCGACGCGCGGGGTGAACCAGCGGAGGGACCACCCGGACGGCGTTCCCAGAAGGAACGCCGTCTCCGACAGATTCATCTCCGCCGCCATATTCTGCATCCAGGTATCCGAGACCTCCGCTTCGAGCAGACAGACGCCCGCCGGATTTCCGGCGAAGAGACGATCGGTGAACGCATCCACTTGAAAAAGCTTCATGCCGTTTCCCCCTTTCGTTTTTCAGCTCAGGTGCAGCCGAGTGAATTCGTCCTCGGAGAGGTCCATCCACAGCAGCTGGTCCGTGAGCACTTTCCCCTTGCCGGTAAGAATCTTGACGGCCTGGGCACATTCAAGCGCGGCGACGACCGCAGGGGTAAAGGGCGGGTTGCCGGTTTCGGTCTCGACGCCCTTGTCGGTATCGCCCGACAGAAATTCCGCGAGATTCTGTTCGTCCGGCATGGCGACGCCGACCTGTCCCCAGAAACCGCCGATGGCTCCCGAGACAACCGGGATTCCCCTGGTGCGGCACTCGGAGAAGAGAATACGCCGGGTGCTCAGGTTATCCAGACAGTCCACGGCCAGATCGCACCCTTCGAGAATGCCGTCCGCGGTGAACTCGTCGAACATGCACTGCCGCCCTTCGGCGCGCACGACTCCGTTGATCTCCGAAACGCGCTGCGCCGCGACCTTCGACTTGGAAAGTCCAAGGTTCCCCTCGAAGGAGAGCACCTGGCGGTTCAAATTCGTCTCGTCGAAGACATCGCCGTCCACCAGCACCAGTCGCCCCACGCCGGCCCTGGCAAGAAGATCGGCGACCAACCCGCCGAGTCCACCGCAGCCTATGACCGCCACGGAAGAGGAGAGCAACTTGATCTGGCCATCGATACCGATGGTGCCCATACTCCGTATGTACCTGGAAGGAACGTACCCTCGCTGCAAACAGCGGATCTCGGCCTCGACAGGCGATACTCCTTCATCTTCCGCGGCTTCGCGCACCTCCAGGAACGAAACGACCTGCCACGGACCCTGCCGGTCTGCTCTTAAAGGAAGAAAATCAAACCAACTCAACACACACTCACCTCCCGATGCGCAGAATGATTATACAAGGAAAATATCCTGCGGAGAATTGACAGGTCGCCATTTATGGTATAAAAATAAAGTGAAAGAATAAATCCCTCGAAGAACCTAACTGAATACCCCTTCGACCCGGCGCGTCTCCCCGAGATTTGCCGGGCATCAGGTTGGAAGAGCGATTTTCCCGCCGGCCGCGTTTGCAAAGAAGGATGAACGGCCTTACAGGCCTTCATTCTTCTTTTTTTTGTATCGCCACAGCGACAAGCGTAATGCCAGATGAACGAATACACAAGGAGGGAACTGCTTATGGATAAGTTCGGAGCGATTGTGCGCATCAACCTCACCACCGGAAGCGTAAAGAAGGAAAGTCTGTGCGAGAAAACGATGAAGGAGTTTATCGGAGGACGAGGGTACGCGACGAAGGTCCTCTACGACGAGCTCCCCAAGGGTACCGACCCGCTTTCCCCGGAAAACAAGCTGATCTTCGCGAACGGCCCGCTCACCGGAAAAGCAGCCCCTGCGGCCGGGCGCTACATGGTGGTCACGAAAAGTCCCCTCAACAACTATATCGCAAGCAGCAACTCCGGCGGATTCTGGGGCGCGGAGCTGGCGCGCGCCGGATGGTTCATGATCATCCTCGAAGGCAAGGCGCAGAAGCCTTCCTATATCTGGATCAACGACGACAAGGTCGAAATCCGCGACGCCTCCGCGTTCTGGGGGCTCGACAGCCATGAAGCAACCGACAAGCTCCTCGCGGCCGTCGGCGACGACAAGGCGAAGGTCGCCTGCATAGGCCCGGCCGGAGAGCGTCTTTCCAAGCTCGCTTCCGTCATGAACGACAAGAACAGGGCCGCGGGACGGAGCGGGGTCGGCGCGGTCATGGGATCGAAGAACCTGAAGGCGATCGTCGTCAAGGGAAGCAGCCGCCCCCACGTGGAGAATCAGGACGAGATGAAGTCCATCCTCGCAACCGCGATGGAGAAGCTGAAGACCAACCCCGTCACCAGTCAGGGGCTTCCCACCTACGGCACCGCGGTGCTCGTGAACGTCATCAACCAGATCGGCGGCTACCCCTTCAGAAACTGGCAGGGAGCCTACATGCCCGAGGCCGATTCGCAGTCCGGCGAGACGCTCGCCAGGGACTTCCTCGTCAAGAGATACTCCTGTTTCGGGTGCCCCATCGGTTGCGGGCGAGTGACCAAGGTCGGCGAGCGGGAGGGCGAGGGTCCCGAGTACGAGAGCATCTTCTCCTTCGGCGTCTGCTGCGGCGTCGAGCCTCTTGAGCCGATCATCGAAGCCAACTATCTCTGCAACGAGTACGGGCTCGACACGATCAGCGCGGGCGTGACCATCGCGGCGGCTATGGAGCTGTACGAGAAAGGCTACATCAAAAAGGAAGAGCTGGAGGGCGGCCCGGAACTGAAGTTCGGCAGCGGAGACGCCGTCGTCTACTGGACGAAGAAGATGGGGCTCGTCGAGGGATTCGGCAAGAAGCTCGCCATGGGTTCCTACGCCCTCTGCGAGATGTACGGCCACCCCGAGTTCTCCATGACCGCCAAGAAGCTGGAGATGCCCGCATACGACGGACGCGCGGTCCAGGGAATCGGTCTGAACTATGCGACCTCCAACCGAGGCGGCTGCCACGTCCGCGGCTACACGACCTCGCCCGAGGTGCTCGGCCTGCCCCAGAAGCTCGATCCGGCCGACTATCAGTCCAAACCGACGTGGGTCAAGATCTTCCAGGATCTCACCGCGGCGATCGACTCCTCCGGCATGTGCCTCTTCACCTCCTTCGCTCTGGGCGCGGACGACTACGCGGCCTTCCTGAAGGCCGCCACAGGTTTCGAGTACGACGCCGCGGAAGCCTTGAAGGCCGGAGAGCGCATCTGGAACATCGAGCGCCAGTTCAACCTTCGCGAGGGAATGGACACGGCCGAGGACACGCTCCCCTCGCGGCTTCTGAACGAGCCCATCCCCGAAGGCCCGGCCAAGGGAATGGTCAGCCATCTGCCGGAAATGCTGCCGGAATACTACAAACTTCGCGGCTGGGACGCCAAAGGCATCCCCACCACTGGAAAACTGGAGGAACTCGGGTTACAATAAGCGCATGATAAAAGTACTGTTCTTCGCGACTATTCGGGACTACACGAACGAGAAGGAGACAACGGCGGAGGGAGCCTCTTCGATAGAGGGGCTCCTCCGCCTCCTTTGCGGGCGCTACGGTCCCGAGTTCGAAACCGAGGTCTTTGAAGGGGAGAAAATTTCCGACCGGGTGATCGTCCTGGTGAACGGCAAACATATCGCCCACACCGGAGGACCGCTCACCCCCGTCAAGGCCGGCGATACGATCGCCGTCTTCCCCGTCATCGGCGGAGGATAGCCGCACACTTTCAGGCAAAGGGGACCAGAAAATTGAAAAGAACCGTAGAACTCACCGATCTGCTCCGGTACCACTTTCTCTCCGCACCGACGTTCTCTCCCGACGGCACGAAAATAGCATTTCTCCTCCACAAGGCCGACTACGAAAACAACGCCTACAACTCGAACATTTGGATGTACGACCTGCTTACGGGAAGCCTTCGGCAGCTTACAGCCTCCGGCAAGGAGAAGTTCTTCGCGTGGAAAGACGACAACAGGACGCTCGTCTTCGCCAGCGGCCGCAACGACGCTCCCAAGACGGAGACGTCGCTCTATACGCTCGACATCTGCGGAGGCGAGGCGATACCGCTTCGCGCCGTGAAACGCGCGCTCTCGTCGTTCGCCGTTCTCGCAGACGGTTCTTTCCTTGCGCTCGGCGTCTTCGAGCCCGCGTTCGACAACCCCTACGACGCGGAGATGCTGTTCTTCAACCAGGTACCCTTCTGCTCCAACGGGAAGGGGTTCACGGGGCAGAAGAAAAAGTCGCTCTGCCTCTATACGCCCGAAGGAGAAGAGAAACGCCTCACCCCCGAGGATATGGACGTCGAAAACTATGTCGTCTCTCCGGACGGGGAGAAGCTGCTCGTTTGGGGTCCGGTCTTCAAGGACGTGAAGGGGCCGTTCTCCACGCTGCTCGAGATCGACCGGAAGAGCGGCGCCGCGACGACGCTCCTTCCCGGGAGCGACTTCACGTGCAAATGGGCGGGGTGGCTCGAAGGAAAGGTCGTCGTTACCGGAACCGACTTCAAGAAGTACGGCGTGAACGAAAATGTTAAATTCTTCTTCGTCGAGGACGGCAAAACGGTCTGCATCACCCCCGAGCTCGACAAGGGACTCCGTAACTCCGTGGGAAGCGACTGCCGCTACGGCTCGACCGACCTGAACCTCGCCTTCTTCACGGACGGCCCGGCGGCCTGGTTCGTCTCCACGGACAACTACCGCTCGCATCTGCACGCCGTCACCGCCTCGGGCGCTATGGAACAGATCACGAAGGAGCTTTTCAGCGTTGACGATTGGAGGGTTTCCGGCGGCAAAGCGGCCGTCGTGGGGATGAAGGGGCTCCAGCTTCAGGAGCTCTATCTCGTGGACAGAGAGCGGGAGATCCAGCTCACCCACTTCAACGACTGGCTGCTGGAGGAGTGCGAACTGTCGGCGCCGGAACACGTGACGTTCGACAACGGAACGGGCGAACATCTCGACGGATGGTACATGAAGCCGGTCGGCTTCGAGGAGGGGAAGAAGTATCCCGCCATCCTGAACATCCACGGGGGGCCCAAGTTCACCTACGGCGACGTCTTCTTCCATGAGATGCAGTACTGGGCTGCGAACGGATATGCCGTCTTCTTCTGCAATCCGCGCGGAAGCGACGGCAGGGGGAACCCCTTCGACGACATCCGCGGGCAGTACGGCACGGTGGACTACGACGACCTGATGATCTTCACCGACTGGATAGTGGAACATCTTCCCTTCGTCGACAAAGACCGACTCGGCGTCACCGGCGGCTCCTACGGCGGGTACATGACGAACTGGATCATCGGCCACACCGACCGCTTCAAGGCCGCCGCATCGCAGCGGAGCATCTCCAACTGGATCTCCAAGATGGGGATTTCGGACATCGGCTACTACTTCGTCCCCGACCAGCAGGCCGCCGACATCTGGAGCGACCACGAAAAGCTCTGGTTCCACTCTCCGCTGAAGTACGCGGACAGGACGAAGACTCCGACGCTCTTCATCCACTCCGAGGAGGACCACCGCTGCGAACTCACCCAGGGGCTCCAGATGTTCACGGCGTTGAAGCTCCACGGCGTGGAGACGAACATCTGCGTCTTCAAGGGGGAGAATCACGAACTCAGCCGGAGCGGACGGCCCCGCCCCAGACTCACCCGACTGCGCAAGATGACGGAGTGGTTCGACCGCTTCCTGAGCCGTTAAAAAACTAAGAGCCGGGAAGAAAATCTCCCCCGGCTCTTCGTTTTTTGATCATCGAGTGTATTTTCGTTTAATGATCGCTATCATTTCTTGTAATCATACTTCCATTCGCGTTTCTCCAACTCATCCACTAAATCGACCACATAATCAATCACACACTGGAGCATCTTCCGCCCCTTCTCCTCGGTCGCCTTCGTGGAATCGCCCGTCGCACCGGTCGTCGTAATTTCTTTGATATCCCATATAATAGTGGCGAATTCGCTCAATGCGATAACATCCTCGGGCACCTGACTCTTTGCCAATTGAAGGTCGACGAGGTCGGGTCTTACCGCCATCGTAATGGATGTTTCTCCTTCTCCTCCATGCCCAAGACCGTTCCAGACATCAAAAGTATCCTTCATCCTGGCTCCGGTGATATTCCACCAGGCAGGTATGAAAACAAGAACAGCATCTTTGAAGCGATCTTTGACCTTCCTCGCTGCAATCTCCAACGCAGGGATATTTCCATCGTGCCCGTTCAAAATAATAATATGCCGAATACCGTTCTCTATGAGGCTCGTAAAAACATCCTCGGCGATCGCGATCGTTGTTTCGAAACGAAGCGTAATCGAGAGCGGATACTGATTATAATGAATCGACGTCCCGAACGGAACTCCCGGGACTACTACAGTCTTAGAAAGTCTTCCGGCAGCTTGCTTCGCGATCTCGGTCGGCACAAAGAGATCGGGACCGAGAGGCAAATGCCAGCCGTGGCTCTCGCAACTCCCAAAAACTGTAATGGCGCTGTCGATCTTTCCGCCTTCGATCATATCCCGCAATTCCCGTGCGGAAAACTCGTTCAGAAAAACCTTTTTCAAAACTGTTCCCTCCTTGTACTATAGAGTTATGCCTTTCTCCCTGTACAAATCGACGTCATAAACGTAGTCGGAGGTTCGCTTGTAGATTGCAACATAGAGAACGATCGTGATCAACAGAGCGAAGAGCCCCGAAGGAAGACCGTAAGGCAGAGGCATTACGTATTGGAAGAAGAGCCCCAGCGCCCCTCCTATCACAAAAGCAAGAATCCCCGTCGTTCTGTAGTCGGGTTCGCTGTCGAGATTCTCCGTGATGTACTGTCTTCTCTTGACAAAATAGTAATCAGCGATCAGCGGTCCCGCCAAAGGAGGCGCAGCGGCTCCAAGCACTGTGATGAAGTCCGCGAAGAATATTTGATAAAAAGCCAGCGACCCCAGGATTGTTCCGATAATACCGGCCCACAGGACAAGTTTTTTTCTGTCTATCAACTTCCCGTAAGAAGAAAATATCGGGCCAGTATAAAGAGAATTGCAGTATAACTCCGCATTATTAGTGGTCCATAGAGAGGCTGTCCACGCTAGAGCGCCGACCAAAGCGAAAAGAAGGCTCTTGTCGAGCATCCACTCCACATAATTAAACTGGCCGACCGACACGGCGCCGATATATCCGACGACATTCAAAAGAGGATTCGTGAAAATAAAGCATGCTGCCGCCCCGGCGAACACAGCCGCGATATTTTTGTTGAAGCGGAAGAGATCGACACCCATGACCGCCCCGGCGATCCAGCTTCCGACAACGACGGTGATAGCGCTCCCCAAGCCCAAACCACCGATGGCGTTGGCTTCGGTCCAGAAGGCGTCGATTCCGCCGCCCTCGTTAAGCATTCCTATTCCCACCAAAATGGCGATTATCAAGATGATCGGGGCTACTGGAATCGCGATCGCTTCGATAGCCTTGATACCGTAATAGGCGGTCACTGTAAAAACAATACCGGAAATCATACAGGCGAGAAAGATCTCGAGCGTTATCGCCGGGATGCCGCTGTACCCTATCGTCGCAGGGTCGAATACAACTGTGCCGGAGGGATTCCCTATGAACGACCCCCAAATCTGCCCCACCATTCCCGTGATGCTCGCGAACCACCCCAATGTCAGCAAAGCCATTACGACCATCGGGATATTGACGCCTTTTTTTCCGTAGGAATAACGACTAACGAGCGCGAGACTCATGCCGCTTTTCTGCGCCATTACACCTAAAAGAGAGGTGAGGACGAAGAGAGACCCCATTCCAAGGAAAATTGCCCACATGGCCGTCTCGGGAGGTACGCCCGGCTGACCTCCGAACCCCGCAAGCACACCTCCAACGAAGAGTCCCGTCACCACATAACCAAAACCGACCCAGACAAGGATCTGCTTCCATGTGGGACGTCGCTCGGAAAGTGGTACGGGTGACAACATACGTTCACTGTCTTGTTCGATGAGTTTCCGATCTTGTGTCGGCATTATCGGCAGCCCTCCATTAACTATGATAAAAAATATTAAAATATAGCGTCTTCCCTAATTGCTGTTGAATGATACCACTTATTTTTAATTTCCACAATGAAGAGCTTCGGAAAAGACACCCCTTCCCGCCAAGTCGGGCACGGAGTCTTCGTTCCTCTGGAAGCAAGGTGATGAGACATTGAAAAGAGAAACGCACGGGTATAATTTTTTCGCTACTTGAGCACCATCTTCTTCTCGCCCGCCTGGTAGACGGCGGACAGTCCCGCGTACGTCTCCTTGATCCCGGCGATTCTGGCTTTGGCCTTCACCGGATCTTCCAGCCCCTCCGCCATGTCCATCAGCGACCGGCTGCTGTAGTAGATGTTCTCCTTCGTCGGCGCGGCGCAGCCGAAGACCTCGCGGAGCATCCGCAGATCATGGGGGATGTTGAAATCGTCCTGCGTCTGCTCGTAGCCGAAGAAGTAGTAGATGTCCTTGAATCCTGCCCACGACAGCGCCGAAATGCACATCGAGCACGGTTCGTGGGTCGAGAGGAAGAGGCACTCCGACGGATCCGGATGCCCCTGCAGCTCGTAGAAGAGCTTGATGGTGTACACCTCTCCGTGCCACAGCGGAGAGAAGGCTTCGTGGTTCGTTCCCGCAACCACCAGAGAGAGATCGTCCCTCCGCAGCACCGCCGCGCCGAACACCTTGCAGCCGATGCTCACCCCCCGCGCCGTCAACGGGACGATATCCCCTTCTATGACGTCGAGCATACGATGAAACAGTTTCTCCTTCTCCACAAAACCAGCTCCCTTCAAAGAGTGTCGGAACGCATGCGCGGAATCGGGCGCACAGTCATTCGCCGCGCTCCGCTACAATCATCGTTGCCGCCCGGATGACATCCTCCTGGTACGAACCCTCCTCGACGGGCCTCCACGAGGCCCACTCGGGCAGGACGATTCACTGATCCACCATGCCGAACGTATCCAGAGTATAGTCGTACATATCCTGAACACGATACTCGATTCCATCCTGCCGTATGTTCCACTGCTGAATCTCGACCAGGTTCTGCGATTCGATCACCAGATGCACATAGGTTTCGAGCACCTGCTCCGCGCCTGGAACACAGTCCTCCACCAGGCGGGTTCTGTCCGCATATACGGAATAGGAAACCCCGCCGCGTTCGACAACATACCGCAGATCTCCCTTCCACGCCGCAGGAACCTGTCCCGCGAACGCGCTTCCAATCATCGCACCCCAAAGAGCGGCTACGGCAATCCATACACGTTTTCTCATCGCTCCCACCTCCGTTTATTCGAAAGGGCTCGAATTCTTTTCTCTTTGTTCATTGTAGCAGTTGACAGGGAGAAAAAGACAGGGGATTATTGCGGAGAGAGAAAAAAAAGAGAGGTGAAACGCATGACTGTGAAATATTTACGGGTTGTCAATAGGGACCGCTGCATCGGCTGTTTCAGCTGTATGTACGCATGCAGCCGCATGGTGAAGAACGCCGCGGGCAGCGGCAAGGCGGCGCTGAGGGTCAAGGCCTACACCGGCGTGGAGGGGGCATTCTCAATCCGCGTCTGCGCACGGTGCGAGGAGCCCGACTGCGCCGCGGCCTGTCCGACGGGAGCCCTGACGAAGGCCCCCGGCGGCGGAGTACGCCTGAAAAAAGAGCTCTGCATCTCCTGCATGGCGTGCGTCAAGGCGTGCGCGATCGGCGCCCTTCAGTGGGACGAAGAGGAGAAGCGCCCGCTCCCCTGCATTCACTGCGGTCAGTGCGTCAAATACTGCCCCAACAACGTCCTTGCGCTCTGCGAAAGAGAAGAGGAGTGTGATCGGAGATGAACGGCGCCATCATGCACGTCGATCTGACGACGGGAACGCACCGACTGCTCGACGACCCGGAACTCTTCGGAGAGTTTCTGGGAGGAACCGCAGTCGCCACGGAGCTGCTCTTCCGTCACGGCGACCCGCAGGGCGACCCGCTCGCCCCCGAGAGCCCGGTCATCTTCGCGATCGGCCCGTTCAGCTCGCTCTTTCCCGTAGCGACGAAGACCGTCGCGATGTTCAAGTCCCCCCTCTCCGGCGAACTCGGGGAGTCGCACGCGGGCGGCCGCATGGCGATGTCGCTGCACGAAGCGGGGATAGACGCTCTCGTGATCACCGGCAGGGCGGACACACTCTCCTACCTCGTCATCGAAAACGACGGCTGCGCGCTCAAATCCGCGGGCACATTCCAGAGGCAGTCCGCCGCCGCCACGGAGCGCATCCTGAGAGAGGCCGAGGGGAAGAGCGGACGAAAAGTCTCCATCCTCCGCATCGGCCCCGCCGGCGAGCGCCTCTCCCCCATGGCGTGCGCCACGGTGGACGGCTCGCGGCACTTCGGCAGGCTGGGGCTTGGCGCGCTCCTCGGGAGCAAGAACCTCAAGGCGATCGTCGTCAGCGGGACCAGAACGCTTCCGCTCGCCCGCCCGAAGGAGTTCAAGGCCGTGTACGATACTCTGTACGAACGGGTGGTCAAGTCGAAGGAGATGAAGAAGTACCACGACCTCGGCACACCCGCAAACGTCCGGCCGCTCTCCCTCATCAGGGGACTCCCGACGCGCAACTTCTCGCAGGGGAACTTCGAGGGCTCGGAGGCGATCTCCGGAGAGCGCTTCGCGAAGGACTTCCTCGTCCAGCACACCGCCTGCGCCCACTGTCAGTGCGGCTGCATCCACATGGCGGAGCTGCGCGAGGAGTTCGCCCCTTACCACTACAGTACAAACCGCGTCTCGTACGACTACGAACTGATTTACGCGATGGGAAGCATGCTCAGCCTCTCCTCCCCCGAGGATATCCTCAAGCTGCTGCTCTTCACCGAGAAGCAGGGGTGGGATGCGATATCGCTCGGCTGCACCCTCGCCTGGGCCACGGAATCCTTCCTCCACGGAGTGCTCTCGCTCGACGACACTGGGGGCGTTTCACTCTCCTTCGGCGACTGCGCGGCGTATCTGGAAGTCCTCGAACGGATGGCGAAAGGAGCGAACGAGTTCTACCGCGATCTCGAAAAAGGGTGCGCGTTCTGCGCGAAGAAGCGCGGCGGGCTTGAATGGGCCATCCAATACGGCGGCGTGGAGCCCGGCGGCTACATGACGGGCGAAAACTTCGCGGTCACCTGTCTCCTCGGCGTGCGCCACTCCCATCTCGACGACAACGGCTACTCCATCGACCAGAATCTGCTGAACGCGCCCAAACCATTGGAGGAGCAGGTCCGCGCCCAGGTGAAGGAGGCGCGCTGGCGCATGGTGCTCAACTCTCTGGTGATCTGCCTCTTCGCGCGAGGCGTCTATGATGAGGAGATTATCCTTCAAGGGCTTGACGCCCTCGGCGCGAAGTGGGACGCCGGAAAACTCCGGGAGCTGGCGGCGAAAGCGCTGCTGCGAAAGCACGAATGGAAACGGCTGTGCGGATTCGACCCCGCCGCGGTCGTCGTGCCGGACAAAATGTACTCGGTGCAGAGCAGCACCGGAATGATCGACAGAGAAAGCCTGCAGAAACGTATTCATCTCTATCTTGAAGAAATGAAGGAGTAAGCGCAGAGGCTATCGCCGGCCTGAGCGTGCGCTGAGACGAGCCGCTCTCTCGGATCACCCGCTTCAAGGTTCGGGAAAACACCGAAGCTGTCGGGTTTGTTCCGGTTCACCTGAAATAAAGGATCATTTTTCGGTATCGACACTCTATTACTCAAGGAGGCTCGTTCTTCGATGAAGAAGAAAATCAGCATCGCGTTCCTTATTTTGTTGCTTGCCGCATCCTGCGCTCTTGGGGCTTCCGCCGACACTCCGCTCCCCATCGACGCGGTCGTCGTCACCTTCTGGCAGTTGACCGGCGACAACGGGGACCTGCCGGGCGAACGGAATCTCTGGTTCGAAGAGGGGGATTTCACGGAACACCTTCCCTTCCCTCTGGGAGAGTGGGATCTGGGGTACAACCCTGAGAACCGGACACTGCTCCTAACGACGGGCGTCGGCGACATCAAGGCCGCGTCGTCGATCATGGCGCTCGGGACCGACCCGCGCTTCGATCTTTCCAAAGCCTATTTCATCCTTTGCGGCATCGCCGGCGGGGATCCTCTGGATATTTCCCTGGGGAGCGTCGCAATCTGCCGCTTCGTCATCGACCACGACCTGAGCTACTTCATCGACCCGCGGGAAATGCCCGGAGAGTTCTCCACAGGGTTTCTCCCCATCTTCCGGACGAAACCATACGAAGAACCGATGCGCGAAAACGGGGAGCTCTACCGCCTGAACCCCGATCTCGCCGGGAAGGCGCTCGAACTCGCGAAGGAGGTACCTCTTGAGGAGACGGAAGGACTGCGAAAAAAACGCGCGCTCTACGCCGACTTCCCGGAGGCTTCAATACCTCCCTTCGTGATGATCGGCGACATCCTCTCCGGGAACCGATTCTGGCACGGGAAACTCTCCAACGAGTGGGCCAACGAGTGGATGCGTTACTTCAGCAAGGGAGAGGGCAACTACGTGGTGAGCGCCATGGAGGACGCGGGCGCGATGCTCGCGATCCAGCGGCTCTCGCAAGTGGGGAAGGCCGATCCGGAGCGGGTGATCATCCTCAGGTCGGTTTCCAACTTCGCCATGCAGTGGAAGGGGGCTTCGGCCTACGAGAGCCTGATGAGCGAGGGGGGCGACGAGTACAGTTCGGTCGAGGCGGCAGTCCGCAACGTCCACGCCGTCGGCGCCGCAGTGCTGCGCGGGCTGTTGAAGGAGCGGAATCAGTAACATCTGAAAAAACGACTATACGAAGGAAGGCCCTTTGATACAAGGCCTTCCTTCGTTCAATACGGCCTATTTCTGCCGTGCACGCGCCGCCGTGTTCATTCGACCGACGACGTCGAGTATCTTCCCAACCTGCCGCTCATCTTCCCTGCCGAGGTATTTGAACAGCGCCGTCCGGACGTCCTCCGAACTCCGCATCGCGGCGGAGAGGGCGAACGTCCCCGCCATCACGTTGTTCCGCGCCTTGAGGAGATCGTCCACGGTCTTGACCTTCGGAAAGTGCTTCGTGATCCACGCCATGTTCTCCTGCACGTTCACCTGCATCAGGCCGACCCGTGAATGCGAAACGGCGTCCGCCCGCCCCTCCGACTCCACGCAGACCAGCGCGGCGACCAGAAAGGGGTCGACCTTGTAGAGTTCGCTCGCGTCCCAAATATGCCGCGAGTACTCCGTCGCCTTCCGTATTGGCCCCTTGATCTTCCACGGCGTCATCGCCGCGCTGATCTCGCGCGACATGATGCCGATGGCGGCTTTTCTTCCGACCGACGTTCCCGGGATTTCTTGAGCATAGAGTTTTCCAGCAGGCACTCCCGCGAGAAAAATCGCCGCCGACAGGATCGCGCACAATGCAGCGCCCCATATTCCGTTTCGCATGAGCACACGCTCCTTCGCATGTTTTCGAGCATGATAGCATCGAAGAAAGAAGAAGACATCGTGACAAATACGGCTTCTCGAAAAGAGCAACCATCGGTGACGCTGCAATCCGGTGTTTGACTTCACCGCATCGCATCGGTCATCACCTTGTCCACCCAACTCCACATACAGAGCGCACGGTGAAAGTACTCCGCATGGAGCCATTACGAATAATGCGCAGGAACATTCGGCTACGCGATCCTTGGAAATAGGCCGATGAGAGAATCCGGTGTTCATACATCTCCCCCCTTGCTTTGTGTTACAATACTGCAAGATTTCCGCAACACTTGGGCAGTCCCACACTCTGATTCGGGAGGGATTTGAAGAATGAAACGATACGGGAAACTGGTGTGCATCGTGACCGCGGCGCTTCTGGCGTTCGCGTTTCTCGGCGGCGCGGCGTTCGCGAAGGAGCTGGTGGTCTACTCCAGCGTGGACGAGGAGAATGCGAAGAACATCCTCGACGAGTTCTCGAAGTCGACCGGTATCAAGGTGAACATGGTCTTCCTCTCCTCGGGGCCGGCGATGAGCCGCATCGAGGCCGAGCAGGCCAATCCGCAGGCGGACGTCTGGTTCGGCGCTCCCAACGAGAACCATATCGTCGCCAAGGACCGCGGCCTGACGCAGCCGTACGTCTCCGCCGCGGCGGGCGACCTCGCCGACGGCTTCAAGGACCCCGAGGGATTCTGGCACGCGTTCTATATGAATCCGCTCGGCTTCGGCGTGCTCCCCGAGGAGCTGAAGGCGGACGGCAAGCCCGTCCCGGCGTCGTGGAAGGATCTGCTGAACCCGGCGTACAAGGGGATGATCCAGATGCCCTCCCCGCAGTCGTCCGGCACGGCCTACGCCATGATCATGACCCTGATCGAGACGTTCGGCGAGGACGAGGCCTACGCGTACATGAAGGAACTCAATCCGAACATCCAGACGTACACGCAGAGCGGCACCGGCCCCAGCAAGAACCTCGCCATCCGCGAGACGTCCATCGCCATCCAGTTCACTCCGGCGTTCCTGAAGCTGGTGGACGAGGGGTACCCGGCGCAGGTCGTCTTCCCCGCCGAGGGCGTGGGGTACGAGGCGGCGGCGCTCTCCATCATCAAGGGAGCGAAGAACCTCGACAGCGCGAAGGCGCTTGTCGACTGGATCGTCTCCAAGGAAGGGCAGCAGGTGCTCAGCGCGAAGAAGACCTACTTCTTCCCCGTGCGCACCGACGTCTCCGCGGGCGAAGGACTCCCCGCGCTCTCCGAGATCAAGCTGGTCGACTACGACCGTCTTGAGGCCGCGCGTGAAAAGAAGCGCCTCATCGACCGCTGGGTGACGGAAGTCCTCGGTCAGTAGCCGCCGCGCTTTCGACGAACCGGGGGAAGGGGCTCGCCTCTTCCCCCTTTTGCTTAGGAGGTGTCGATCAACAGGATGACCGCATTCGCACGCGGAAGAAGGGAGATTCGCCTTCTTGCCCGCGACCCCCTTCTCGCGTTTCTGGTAGTGTTGCTCTTCGCGTCGCTGGCCCTCTTCGTCGCCTATCCGCTGCTCTCCGTGCTCGTCAAGAGCTTTCAGTCGGAGCAGGGCGCGTTTTCACTCGAGAACTACACCCGCTTCCTCACATTCAGCTATCTTCGTTCGTCGCTGTGGAACAGCCTCACCGTCGGCTTCTGCACCGCCGCGTGCAGCGTGCTCGTCGGCTACGCGGCGGCGTTCACCATCACGCGCACGTCGGTCCCCTGGAAGAAGGCGCTCCACCTGCTCTTCATTCTTCCCATCATCTCGCCCCCCTTCACCAGCGCGCTCTCCATCCTGATGCTCTTCGGCGCGAACGGCCTGATCACGCGGGGGCTGCTGGGAATACGGAACTACAACATCTACGGCTTCAAGGGGGTACTGCTGTCGCAGATCTTCACCTTCGCGCCGGTGGCCTACCTCACGCTGAAGGGCGTCATGGAGTCGCTGAACCCGACGCTCGAGGACGCGGCGATGAACGTGGGCGCGGGGAGGCTCCAGACGTTCCTGCGCGTAACGCTGCCGCTGAGTCTGCCGGGGATCGCGAGCGCCTTTCTCGTGGTGCTCATCGAGTCGCTCGCCGACTTCGGCAACCCGCTGGTGCTCGCAGGAAGCCGCTTCCCCATGCTCTCCACCCAGGCCTACCTCGAGATCACCGGTTCGTTCAACCTGCCGCTCGGGGCCGCCCTCGCGGTGGTGCTGCTGATTCCGTCGATCACCTCCTTCGCCATCCAGCGCTACTACCTGCAGAAGCGCCAGTACACCACCGTGACCGGAAAGCCTGTCGCCTCCTCCTCCAAGCTGGTGAGCAGAAACGCGCGGCGCGGCCTCCTCGCCTTCTCCGCCGCCTTCTGCGGCCTCGTCCTCCTCTTCTACGGGACGATCTTCGTCGGCGCGTTCACCCGCGTCTGGGGATTCGACTTCACCCCGACGCTGAACCACTTCGCCTACGCATTCAGCGTCGGCATGGGGACCATCCGCGACACGCTCATCGTCGCGCTCTGCGCCACGCCGCTCTCCGGCGTGCTGGGGATGCTGATCGCCTTCCTCGTGGTGCGCACCTCCTTCCCCGGCAAGGGAGTCATGGAGTTCACCTCCATCCTCAACTTCGCCGTCCCCGGCACGGTGATCGGCATCGGGTACATCCTCGCCTTCAATACGCCGCCCCTCATGCTGATCGGCACGCTCGCGATCCTGGTGCTGAACTTCGTCTTCCGCTACATTCCCGTCGGCATCCAGTCGGGGATCGCGGTGCTCCGTCAGATCGACCCGTCGATCGAGGAGGCCGCGCAGAACCTCGGCGCTGACAAGCTGACCACCTTCCGGAAGGTCACGCTGCCGATCATCGCCCCTGCGTTCTTCTCGGGACTCGTCTTCGCCTTCGTCCGCGCGATGACCGCCATCAGCGCCGCCATCTTCCTCGTCTCCGCCAACTGGAACCTGCTCACGGTGCAGATACTGAACCAGGTGGGATCGGGACGTCTCGGCGTGGCGGCGGCCTTCAGCGTAATTCTCGTGGTGATCGTGACGGCGGCGATGGCGATCATCGCGCGCCTCGTCCCCGGCCGCGCGGGCGGCATGGCGGCAATCCAGATTCAGGAGGAATAGGCTCGTGAAAATAGTCATCGACTCCATAACCAAGGATTTCGGCAGCTTCGACGACCCCGGCAGCATCTTCCGGGCGGTGGACGCCGTCTCGCTGGAGGTCCGCGACGGCGAGCTGGTCACCCTCCTCGGCCCCTCCGGATGCGGCAAAACGACGCTCCTCCGGATGCTCGCGGGCTTCGAGGATCCTACCTCGGGGAACATCTTCTTCGGTGAGCGCCGGATGAACGACGTCGCGCCGAACAAGCGGAACGCGGCGATGGTCTTCCAGTCGTACGCAATCTTTCCACACCTCAATGTGCGCGACAACATCGCCTTCGGCCTGAAGCTCAAGGAGCTGAGCAAACATGAGATCCGCGAGCGGGCCGAACGCGTCGTGGAACTCGTCGGCCTGGAGGGGCTGGAGGACCGGCAGCCGAGCCAGCTCTCGGGCGGACAGCAGCAGCGGGTGGCGCTGGCGCGCGCCGTCGTGATGGAGCCGTCCGTTCTCCTTTTCGACGAACCGCTCTCTAACCTCGACGCGAAGCTCCGCGAGCAGATGCGCATCGACATCCGGAAGCTCCAGCAGCGACTCGGCATCACGAGCATCTACGTCACGCACGACCAGATCGAGGCCATGAGCATCTCCGACCGCGTCGTCGTGATGAACCGGGGGCGCATCGAGCAGATGGGAAGCCCGCGGGAGTTGTACGCCCGCCCCGTCAACCGCTTCGTCGCCTCCTTCATCGGGAAGGCGGCCTTCCTTCCGGCCGAAAAAGACGCCTCGGGCGCGTGGACGCTCTTGGGGAAGCCCTGGCGTCCCGAGGCCGGCGAAGAACTCCCGGCGGGCAGATACGAGGCGATGATCCGCCCCGAGGCGGTGCGCCTCTCCCCTGCCGAAGGCCCCGGAGGAAGCGCGCTCGCCGGGACGGTGCTCCGCGCCACCTATCTGGGAAGCGTGATGGAGTACGAGGTGGAGCTGCCCGGGACCGAACCTGTTACGGTGCATATTCCAAACCCGTTCGAGCGCGACCCGCTCCCCCCCGGCGCGGAGGCGGAGATGCGTTTTCTCCCCGAGGGACTCCACTTCCTCCCTGCGGAAGCGTAACGCCTCAAATCACTGCCGAGGAAAGGCGAGGGCCGGAGCGCTCCTTTACGGAGACGCTTCAGCCCTTTTTCTTATTAAAGCGCTTTTCAGCTTTCGGTTGAAAATTCAAAGTAAATAGAGTATCATAGTGTACGAGGAGGATGAATAAATAGTATACATTCTCTATTCATTCTACTTATGAACGCTGTACTATCGTCCTCGCAAACTAGAGAGGAGGGGTATGCGATGTATCATAAACGATTTGTTTATTTTCTCCTGTTCCTGTTGCTTCTGGGCACTCCGGCGTTCGCCGTGGATGAGGTGTTCCTCCCGCCGATCGAAACCCTGCCGGAGACAGGGGATTCCATACCGGTTGCGCCCGCGCTCGACGTTTCCACTGCGTTCGATACGGGGGCGCTCCCCGCTCCATCTCCGTCCGCCCTGATCGTCGGGACCGAGTTCGCCCGCATCAACTGGACCGACGACTACGTCGAGGCCTCGGGACAGGCCGTCGCGCCGACCGGCAAGGAGAAGACCGCGCAAGGGAAGCTGCTTGCGCGCAGAGGCGCCATCGTCGACCTCCAGCGCAATCTTCTTGAGGCGATCCAGGGCGTGCGCGTGGACGCGAAGACGAGCATGACCGACTTCATGGCGAACGACACCGTACGGACGGAGGTCCAGGGGCTCATCAAGGGCGTCGAGATTTCCGACGCCTCCTGGGACGGGGATATCTACACCGTCACCGGGCGCGTGAAGCTCGACAAAGTGCGCACGGCCGTGCTCCCCGGACTCCCCAAGGCTCCGGGCCAGAAGCCCGTTCCTCCGACGCCTCCCGCAGGCAAAATCAGCGCATCGGGGCTGCTGATCGACGCGACGCATCTTCCGCTCATCCCCGCGATGCTCTTCCGCGTCGTCGATGAAAGCGGCAAAGAAGTGTACGGCATCGACTTCGTCGACGCGGAGCGCTTCCTCGCCTCCGGACTGTGCGACTACCACACGAACCTCGCCTATGCCAAGGGCGCGCCGCGAATCGCCTCCACACCTCTCGTCGCGAAAGCTGTGCGGACGGTCGCGCCGCAGAACGTCGACATCGTCATCAGCAACGCGGACGCGGCGAAGGTGCGCGGCAACTCCTACGACTTCCGCATCCCCTGCCGCGTGACGGTGGTCAAACGGTGACGCCATGAGACGGACGCTCCTCTCCGTACTGTGCACATGCTCGCTTCTCCTGCTCCTGCTCTCGACGCTCGCCTCCGGAACGGAGAAGATCGTCGTCGAAGCGGAGGGAATGGCCGCGATCGAAAACAACGATGTCGCCCGTGCAAGGGAGGAAGCGCGGCGCCAACTGTACCGGGACGCGCTCGAAAAGGGAATCGGCGCACGGGTTCAGGGCATCACCGAGATGAAGGACTTCGAAGTGGTGCGCGACACGGTCTTCTCCCGTTCGGAGGGGCTGGTGACGGCCACGGAGAATTTGAAGGAAGAACGGACCAACGACGGCATTCTTCGCCTGGCCGCGCAGTGCACAGTCTCCGCGTCGACGCTCGACGGCGTTCTCGGCCCCGCGGTGATCGACGCGCTGGGCAATCCGAGGATCATGGTGCTCATCGACGAAGTTGTCGACGGAGAACGCCAGTTCCTCTCCACGGCGGAGAGCGAGGTGCTCAAAGCGTTTCAGAAGGCGGGGTACATGCTCGTCGACCCGGGGCAGGCTGGGGCGATCCGCAAAGGAGAGCTCGAGGCCGCGAAAATCTCGGGAGACACTGCCGCTCTTCAGGAACTAGCACGGAGCTTTCAGTCCGACGTACTGATCCACGGCAAGGCGCAGGCGAGTACGGCGACGAAACAGAATGTCTCCGGCGTCGTGCTCTACGCGGTCAACTCACAGCTTCAGCTCAAAGCGATCAGCACCCAGACGGCCCATGTCATCGGCGCCGAGGGCTCCGAACTGAGAGTGCAGGGGACGTCGCCGGGAGACGGCGCGATGAAGGCGTTTCAAAAACTCTCCCCGCGCATGGCCGGCTCGCTGTTGCACACGGTCGCGTACGCGCTCGTCAGTGGCGCTTCCGGCAGTATCCCCGGAAGATCGTTCAAGGTCACAGTGAGCGATCTGTCGTTCGCCGAGGCCAGGTCGCTTCGAGACAGTCTGGGAGAGGTGCGCGGCGTCAACGGAGTCTACCAGCGCGCCTACGCGAACCGGACACTGGAACTTGATGTGTCGGCGGAAACATCTTCGGAGGAGATCGCCATCGCGCTGGAGTCTCTCGGGGTGGAAATCACCGGGATTACCGCAGGGACGGTGAACGGGCGAAAGGGGAGATAGATAGTGAAATTCTGCAGCGTTCTTGTGTGCCTTCTGATCGCTTTCTTCTCCACCGCGACTTTCGCGTCGCCCCCCGCTGAGGAAACGGAAGATATGGCGTCGCTCTTTCAGTCCATCGTCGAATCGAAGAGCGCAACGGAAGATATTCAGGTCTTTCGCTTCGGGGTCGTCGACTGGAAGGGCGAGTCCGTGACGTCGCAGGGGAAAGCGCCTCTCCCTTCAACCTCCCCGCAAGACCGGATGCTGGCGAAACGGGGAGCGCTGACGGATGCGCGCCGCAATCTTCTCTGCCTCCTCTATGAGATTCGTCACGGACTTCCGGAGAAGATCGGCTCAATCGAGATCGAGGGCGAGGTCGTCGACGGACAGGTTGATTTCCAAGGCGTATCGAACGGAGTGTACACGGTAGAAGTGACGGTCCCGCTGAGACGGTTTTTTACCGAAAGCAGGATCGTACGTGCCGAGGTAAGGTGAATGCCATGAAAAAAATTCTCGCAGTCTGCATGACCGCCCTCTTGATCTTCGTACTTCTTCCGTCCGGCGAGGCGCGGGCGGAACTGCCGAAGGGAAAGACCATCGCCGTCCTTGTGAAGGGGACGTCCCATGCCCCGCTCGCGAGATCGATACTGATCAGGGCGCTTCTGGACGAAGGGTACAAGGCCGTCGACGAGAAACAGCTCGAACGGATCCGGCAGAACAAGGCGGCCATCCTGGCGCTCGAGGGAAACGTCGAGGCGATTATGGCGCTGGGCAGGACATTCGGCTTCTCCATCCTTCTCTCCGGCTCCGTCGCCGTTCCGGCTCCGGTACGGAACGAATTCGGCCTCTTTACCGCTACCGCGACGGTGTCGGCGACGGCGTGCACGTCCTCCGACGCGCGTCAGATCGCCGCCGGAAGCGCTTCCGCAAAGGAGATAGGGTACACGGCGGACGAGGCGGCGCGAAAAGCCGTGGAGGCTGCAACGCGCTCCGCAACGGCGTCGCTCCTCGGGAAGACGCCTCCTCAATCGGCGGATACGGCGAGAACAACGTTCCTGGTGATTGCTCCGGCGCGTTCGTTCTCCGAGGCGCACGCCCTTGCCGCGAGCTGCCGCGATTCGGGCGCTTCAAGCGCCTCGGTCGCCCGTTTCGCCGGGGGCAGGGCGGAGATCGACGTCTCCTATTCCGGAACGGCCCGGCAGCTCCTCGCAGCGCTCCTCGCCAAACGCCCGGACCTGAAAGAGGAGACCGTCGAGGGGAACACGCTCCGCCTTTTCGGGGAATAAATGAAGAGTTGAGAAGCACACACATGAAGGGAGCTGGTATCCTATGAACACACTGAAACGGATATCTCTCGGTATTTTCGCGGTCCTCTGCGTACTGTTTATCGCGACGGCGCTTCCGGTCTTCGCCGAAGTGCAGGTCTTCATCGACGCGCAGACCGTGCGGGTTCATGATCCGGTGCTGAAACGCCAGTCCATCCTCAACGACTTTCGGGCAAGTGGATACCGCGTCCACAACCATCTTGCCCTCGTTTGGAGCGAGGACGCGGCCTGGATCTACGACGTGCGCACCCAGCAGTGGCTCTCGGAGAGCAACTTCCGGACGCTTCTGGGCTCTCTCTCCGACGAATACGCGCTCGTCTGGAACGAGAACGAAGCGGCGATCTTCGACGCGAAGAAGCAGGAATGGATCCGTAGCGACTACATTCCATGGAAACTCACCGGAGCGTCGCTTTCGCGCGGAATGACGATATTGACAGGTGAAGAAGGTCTTGTGGTCTACGATCCCGTGCTGAAAAAATGGCTCTCGTCGCAGTTCTTCCCCTACGGCGCGCTGAAAAAGGCGCAGGCGGGCGACGTGCTTGCGGCCGCCTGGTCGGACAATGACCTGGTGCTCTACGACATGACGATCCATGATTGGGTGGTCAAGGAGGGGATATCCCCTCAGGCCTGTATTATCGACGGGTACAAGGCGTCCATCTTCACTGCGGACACGGTGTACACCTACGACGCGGTAAGTCACAGATGGAGCAGCAAAAGCAGATAAGGAGCGACGCGAGACGGCGGAGAGGAGGCGCCCCGACAATGAACGGTAGGCGAAACATATCGGTTTTTTCGGTGCTGTTGCTGTTTCTGGCGCTGTTCGCACTGCCGAGGAGGGTTTTCGCGGCTTCAATGACCATCGCGGTGCAGCCTTTTCTCGCCCAGGGGACAAGCTTTCACCTCGGAGCGACCGTCGGCGACATCGTCTCCACTTCGCTCGCAGGGAACCGTGACATCACGCTTGTCGAACGCTCCCGACTGACCGAGGTCGCACGTCAGCAGCGGCTCGCCATGTCCGGCGTCGTGGAAACCGCCACGGCGGCGAAGGCGGGAAAGCTCGTCGGCGCGCGCTACTTCATCCTCGGCGCGGTCAGCAGATTCGGCGCCCTTCTCGTGGCCACGGCGCGCCTTGTCGACGTGGAGAGCGGCCGCGTGCTCGCGAGCTTTGAACGGACCTCGAAACAGGGAGAGGACGAGACGACGCTTGTATCGCGCACCCTGGCCTCCGACATTCTGGCCTTCATCAGCGGCGACGCTCCCGCCCCCGGCGATCCGACGAGCGACTACAAGTACTACCTCTACGAAGCGCTGGGGTACTATAATCTGGGAGAGTACCGCAAGTCGCTCCCCTTCTGGGAGAAGATGACGCAGCTCAGCCCGAGAAACGGACTGCTCCGCTTCATCGTCGCGGGACTCCACTTCCAGACGAAGCGCTACTCGGACGCGCTGCTCGCGGCCCAGCAGGCGGCGACGTGGGAGCCGTCGTTCGCGGAGGCGCATCTGCTCGTCGGCAAGGCATACTTTCTCCTCGGCGACAACCACAAAGCCACGCCGCCGTTGGACAAAGCGCTCGAACTCGATCCCCGCCTCGTCGAAGCGCTCTTTTTGAAAGGATCGGCATTCAAGAACAGAAAGAGAGTCGAGGAAGCGGCGGACTACTTCCTGGAGGCCATTCAGATCGACAAAACCTACGTACCGGCCTATTTGGCCCTCGGACAACTTCTGCTCGAGAACGGCGCTGCGGACGAAGCCGTGGGGATACTGCTCTCCGGCCTCCGGCAGCAGCCTGATAACGGCAATCTCCGCTTCCTTCTGGGCGCTGCCCAGATCATGCGGGGAAACCTTCAGGGAGCGAAAGAACAGCTTTCCGCCCTGAAGACTATAGATGCGGCGCTTGCGAAGAAACTGGAGGATTTGCTTCCCGAACAGTGATCGAGAATGGAAAGGATGTGGCGGAAATGAAAAAGACATGGATACTTCTTCTGAGCGTTTTCGTACTTGGCAGCGCGCTGCTTCTGGCGCCTGTCGCGGGATTCTGCTCGCCCCACGGAGGCGGAGGTTCCGGAGGCAGCGACAATACTCCCTCGGCGGCCGACCAGAAGGAAATCGACAGGCTGGTGCAGATATTCATAACCGAGGGAACGCTTCAAGGCCTCGCCCTCGATAAAGCGATTCGCCTCGCAACAACCGTAAGCGGAGAAGGGGGATGCGTTTCCTCCTATATCGCAGGGGCGAGCCTGATGCGGAACGGCGAGTACGAACGGGGACGCGATCTCGCACTCCCGGTTTTGGACAGATGCTACGAAGCCTCGGTACAATTCTGGAAAGACAGCGAAAAGCTCCGAACGCTCGTCGCCGGGGAAGTTTCTCTTCACGCCGGAGGACAGGGCGACTACGGAACAATAATCACGATGGAAGAAAAACTCGGGAAGGATATGCTGACCGACAGACTGTTGGTCCGCGACGCGAAAGGCATCCTCGAGGGACGAACCCGCCTCGGCGACGTTCTCCGCTTCCACAAGGCGCGCGCGTACACCACGGCCCAGATGACGAACGAAGCGAAGCAGACGCTCAAAGAGCTTGAGTTCGCCTCCGGCAAGGTCTTCGTCGACGGCGAGGTCACCGGACTGAAAGACGCCATCGCAAAATTGAAGGTACAGGTCGATGGAATGGCCCGCCTGATTCGTTCGTTCTTCAGGGCGGCATGATCTGCGGAATTGATACAGCCTTACCGCAAAGGAGGGTGCGAGGATGAGCTTTAAAAAAACGTGCCTGTTGATTCTGTTGATTCTGGGAGTGCGCATCCTCGCCGGTCCTCTACCCTCTTCGGCCGAGATGCTCATCGCCATCCCCGACTTCCAGACCGTCGGGTGCATGCCGTCCCTCGGCGGCGCGATCGGCGAACGCGTCAGGGGAGCGCTCGTCGACCGGGGACCGTGGACCGTACTTGAGGTATCTCAGATGAAAAAGATCGCCTCGGAGCACAGACTCTCGATGTCGGGGCTGGTCGACGAGAAGAAGGCGATCAAAGTCGGGAAGGTTCTGGGCGCGCAGTATCTCATCGTCGGCTCGCTGAACGCGACGGGCTCGGTCTTCACGCTCACCGCCAGACTGGTCGACGTGGAGACTGGCGTTGTCCATTCCGGCTTCCAGGCAGTCACCCACCAGGGCGAGGAGGGGCTGATCGAAGCCTCCGGCTTTCTCGCCGAGGACATCGCGAGGGAACTGGGCGGCCCGGACGTGTGAGCGACGATTGATCGGATATCCGAAAACAATATGCGTTTGAAAAGAATGGCGGAGATGGCGGGAATCGCTGTCTCCGCCATTCTTTGTTACCGCACCAGCGTCAGCACGTAGTTCACGATGAGGCGGAGCTGTTCGGTTTTTATGCGGCCGGTGACGGTGTAGCTTTCGCCGTCCCACTCGCCCTTGAGGATCTCGATGTTGCGGATCAGGCCGTGGACCTCGGATCGGACTCGGTCCTCGGCCATGAAGTCGTCCATGACGGTGCGGGCGTCTATCTGGACGCCGCAGACGAATTCCAGCATGTTGCGCTGCAGGTCGACCATCGCGCCTCTGCGGGCAAGGGCCTTCGCTTGAGCGCCCGTTTTGCCTTCCGGGGCGACCGCCATGCCGGAACCTTCGATGTAGTTCTGGCCCCAATCGATGAGCGCTTTTTCTTTTTCGACTGTTGTTTCGGATGCGGAGGCTCCCCCGGCTGCGGTAAAGACGAAAACGATCAGCAGTGCGAAGAGAGCGTATGTTCGGTCGAAGCGGTAAGCGAAACGAGTATACATTGTCGGACCTCCTTATGATGTTGTTCTTCCCGCGTTCTCCACGAGAGAGAGCGCCGCCCCCGAAGGATGGAACCAACGGGGGCGGCTGATTTTCCTACTGCTTCAGTTTTTTGCTCTTGTATTCGGCGGCCGGTGCGTACCGAGGATTGATTGCGAGCGCTCTGTTCATCCACTGGAGGGATTCGTCGGCCTTCTTCAGGCGGTGCGCCGCAACTCCCGCCCAGTACGCCGCAAGATAATGCCCGTCGTACTTGCCCGCCGCCTCGACGAACTTCTCGTAGGCGACTTTCGCCTTGCCGCTGTTCAGAGAGTTCATCGCGTTGACATGGGCGATGCGGAGCATGTTGGAATTCCCCATGTCCAGGTTGTACGTTTGAATGACTTTCACATCGGTCGACGTGTTCGGATCGAAACCGGGGATCTTTTTCGCCTCGCCCGCCGAAACGACGGGTGCGGCACTCCGGGGAGCGGACGCTACTGCCGCCGGAGCAGGCTCTTCTTTTTTGTCTTCATGCACCGCAGGTTTTGCGAGTGTCTCCGCCGCCGGCGCCGGGGCGTCCTGAGTAACGGACGCAACCGCTCCGCTGCCGCCTTGAGGGCCGAAAATCTGATTAAAGGTCTCGCTTGATGCCGCGGGCCTGCTGGAGACGAACTTCATCGTCTTCGCCTTCGCCGCAGTGACCGGCTCGATTTTGTCGCCGCGCCGCACCAGGCTTAAGCTGCAATTCGACGCGACGACGCATGTGCTGTGTTCGCTCGCAATATCCCGCACCTTCACAACGGCGAGCGGCATTTTTTCTCTTCCCAAAGACTCTCCGCTCATCCCAAGAATCGTTTTCCCCTCGGCATACACAAGATACAGCTGCCCTTCCTTTGCGCCCATCGTCGAACCAACATCGATGACAACCTCGTTCCCGGACACGTTGAGTACGTGGGAACTCTCGCCTCCGAGTTCCGACCGGATTCCATGCGCCAGACGATTGACCGCGTCCGCTATCGCGCGCGCCTGAAGACCGCCGAATTCCGCTTCGGCGAACGAAAGCCCCATCACGGAGACGGCGGAAGCCGAGTTCGTGGATGTACCGCTCTCGGAAAGAGCAAGGCGGGTTTCGCTCGTCGTCGTGTCGATGAGTCGGACGTCTATGGTCGCCTTCGCCTCATGGCCCCCTCCGCCTACGGCAACGGGGATGAAGAAAAGCGGAACCGCGCCGCCCGACATCTTCTCGCTGAGTTCGGTCACGGAACCCATCAGGATATACTGGACTCCGGCGATTTTTCCGACTTCGATCGCGGTGCTCATGTCGACGAGTCCCGACATGCTCAGCTTGATCTCCTGACCGACCTTTGCAAGGCGTTCCCGCTCATAGACCGCGATCGTTTTTGAACTCGCAAGAGTGCGGGTGAACAGATCCGTCACTATGTCGGCCTGTTCCTGCGATACCCCCTCGGCCTTGCTGTCGAAGCCGATGACGCCGATACGGATTTTTTGTTCCGAGGCCTCGACGAACGTCCCGATGCAGACGAATAAAACACAAAAAACCAGCAACAAAAAGCATTTCTTCATAATCGAACCCCCAAGGATAAAATAAAAAAAGTTCCTACAGTTCCCAGTTCACCGTCTTCATCGTTTCGACGTGCTTGATCACCGAATTTCGCGTCGCGGTGGCGAGCAATCCTCCGGTCTTGCCGGACCCGAAGGCCGCTATCGGCAACACTACTCCCCCTGCGGTCTGGTTCGCCGCGCCCTGCTCCGCCGCCGCGTAGACGACCTCGCTCGTCGCGGTGTCGATAATGCGGATGTCGAGCGTCACATACGCCGTGCGCGAAAGCAGACCGCCGACGATCCCAGGCAGATAGACGACGCCTCCGGTCGAGTTGTAGTAATAGAGGGTCACCGCGCCCGTCATGGTGTACTGCGCGCCCTTTATCTTGCCGAGTTCGGGCGCTGTCGATTCATCCACCAGCCCCGACTGGCCCAGCTTGATCTCTTCCGCCACGTAGTGAAGCTTCTCGCGTTCCAGCAGATTGAACAATCCCGCTTTGAACAGCTCGGTCGTCATCATCTCCGTGATCGCCGCCGCCGGAATTCCGCACCCGGCCTTGTTGTCGAACTGCCGTACCGAAAGCCTCGGCCTTTGAGAAAGC
>WPCG01044872.1_pt1 | contig 39353 bp, 32 predicted proteins | sample 5403311 | NCBI WGS metagenome assembly WPCG01 (sample SAMN12869467, study PRJNA574797) | sludge metagenome | isolation source: wastewater treatment of Control | place: China:Beijing | collected 2019-05-17
GCGTTGATGGCGAAAAGCCGCACCAGATGCTGGGGGTGCATGGCGGGCTGAGCGCGGATGAAATGTATGTGCCGCTCATCCACGCCTGCTGCGCCGGGGAGTGATGCGGTAATCAAATGCCGTGCGCGCCGGGCCTGTCCCTGCCTCGTCCGCAGCGGGGCTCGCTTCGCGCAGGATGAACGGGGTGGCGCAGATTGATTGCCGGGGTGATGGTCCCCGTCGCCCGGTCTCAGTGCAGCTCGTCGTCGCCGGGTGGCAAGGGCAGGATGGCAATCCCTTCGTCGAGCAACTCTTCGAGCGCATCGCGATCGGCCTGGCCGCGAATGCTGCGCGCCTCGGTCTCGCCGTGGTGGATGCGGCGGGCTTCTTCGGGGAAGCGGGCGCCGACGTCTTCCGCTTCGCGGGCCAGCGAGCGCAGCAGCGCCATCACCGTTGCCGCTTCGGGTGTCATTGCCGGATTGGCCGGCGGCGTCGCGGCTGCCTGTACCGGCGCGGCGGCGCTGTGGCGGGTCTGGACGTAGGGCGCGGAGGGCAGGCGGGCAATCCGCGTGGAACCGCATGTCGGACAGCTCACCAGACCGCGGGCACACTGCGCCTCGAATGCCGCCGCGGAAGCGAACCAGCCTTCGAAGTGGTGATCCTTGTCGCAGCCCAGGTTGAATACGATCACGTGCCCAGCTCCATCATTCGACTACATGCCCACGCCGCCCGTGCGGCAGCCGGTCTGTCCATTGGACCCCGGTAAGGGTGTGCTTGATCCCCGCGCGTGAACGTGGGCGTCGCGCAGGGCTGCGGATTATAGCCCGGCTCCCGGCGCATGCACGGAGAACGCGGGAGTGGAGCGCTGGGTCGGTACGCTGCCCGGGAACGCGTCGACGATGCCCGGGATGAGCAAGGTCTCAGTTGCGGCGTTCGAAATGCAGCGCCAGATCGCAGCTCGAGCCGCCTGCAAACCAGCGCGCCAGGACATAGGCGTCACCGCGATAGCGGAAGATGAACTCGTCGGAAACCGGCTTGCGCACGGTGTAAGCCTCGCCCGGAGGTCCCAGGCGCGGTGCCAGTGAGGCGGCGAACGCCTCTCCAAGGGCGCGACAGTCCGCCGCGCTGGCAGCGTTTGCCGTGCCGCGCGGCATGGCGATGATTTCCTCGATGCGTCCGCGGGCGTCGGCCATGGCCATCACCGTCATGCCGTGGCCGGCGACACCGAGCCGCACGTTGATCTGGTCGCGTTCGTCGCAGCCCGGTCCGATGATTGCTGCAGCCGGGTCGAGCGGCACGGTCTGTCGTGCGGCGCTCTGCAGAGGGCGGCCGAGCGTCAGCGCGCCGATCCCCGCCGACGTCAGGCGCACCTGCGGGGGTGATTCGCTGCCGCTGCCCATCGCCGGGGCGGTGCCCAGCGTGAGCAGCAGCAGCGCCGGCAGCATGGGCCGGATTGCCATCGTCTTACTGCGCGGCCTTCACCACGCCACAGACGATGCGTGCACCGGCGCCGCCGATGGGCTGGGTGATGTGATCGTCGCGGTTCTCGTGGATTACCAGCGCCGCGCCGTCACTGTCGAGCATTGCTGCACGGCCGCCGGCACCGCCGAGGCTGGCGAGCTGGGTGAACATCTCTACCTCGACGCTGCCGTCGGCGTGCACGAAGAGGTTGGGCAGGTCACCGGCATCGGGGCCTTCGGGATTCATCAGACCATGCTTCTTGCCGTCCGGGTTGAGGTGGGCCCCGGAAGCGACGAAGCCCTTGTCGGTATCCTCGCAGGTGCCCACGCTGTGGATGTGGATCGCCTTCGGACCCGGCGGCAAACCCTTGGCGGAGACGTGGATCAGCACTCCGTGCGGACCTTCGGTTAGCGTCGCAGTGCCGACGCTCTTGCCCTGACGGTCGATCAGTTCGGCGGTGGCGCGTTCTGCAGCCTGCACGCCGACGGCGACGCAGGAGAGCAGGGCAGTGGCGAGCAGTTGTTGACGGATACGCATTGTTGTCGGCTCCCTCTTCTTGTTAACGGAAGCTTGATGATAATCAAAGAGCTTGCCAGACGGGAAGAAACCGTGCTTCACCGTGGCTGAAGGCAGGTGCGGGGTGCGCATGGGTGGGTGCGTTCGCGCATCGGGCTGGTGGTGTCCTTGAAAAGGGCGCTCGAGGGCTGCAGAAATTCTTTTTGTTACGCCGTTGTATTAGTTGACAATGATTATCAATAAATAAAGAATACGAACCGGAAGATGCGTTTGTACTGCGCACTTCCCCGTGCATGCCCCTTCCGGGGGTGCGCCCAGCAAGGCAAGCCGTCACCCGATGGCCACCCAGCCAACCTTGCCAGCAGAACTCGCGCCCTGCGAGCCAGCCAGCCTTTTCCTGTTTCACCGAACGTGTACGCCTTGTCAGGCGGCACCGTCTGTCGCGCCCGTGCGCCTGGCGCAAGGTGTTCCGGCGCCGGTGGCGACACCAACATGAAGGAGTTCGTGAATGTTCAAGACTACTGCTGTGTCCGGTGCGTTGCTTGCCGCTGCACTTACCATGGGGGCAGGGGTTGCCCATGCCGATACCTCCAATGGCCCCGACCCCTACACGCTCGGATTCCAGACGCCCGACGCCGCTAGCTGGGGTGGCTGGACGCGTGGCGAAGGGGATGCGATCCACGTCGAATGGGACATCTTCGCCGATGCGAGCTATGGCGGAGCGACCGACCGCAGTGCGGCGCCCGACCTTGCCGCGTACAACGCCAGTGATGCACATATTGCCTGGAGTTTCGGCGTCTTCCCCTCGGGAACCGGTAACCTCTACAGCTTCGGTGCCGATCAGTCTTACGACATCTCGTTTTCGAGTACCTCGCTGAGCGGTCCGGTGCGCGCCGTGATGCAGGTCGAGGCCTGGGGTTTCGAGATCGACCTGGGCTCGGTGCTGCTCAACGGTGTGGCCCCGGCGTTCGCCGATCTGGTGTTCACGCAGCGGATCATGTCCACCATCGGTGAGGCGACCTTGTTCCAGCAGCTGATCTACTGGGATCTGGCCGCTGCGCCAACCGACTACCTGCTCAGTTTCACGGCCCCTGTGCATACTTCGCTGGCGCAGGTTGCCATCGATGTGGGCAGCATCGCTCCGGTGCCGGAACCGGAAACCTACGCCATGATGCTCGCCGGCCTTGGGCTGGTCGGGGCGGTGGCGCGTCGGCGCAAGAAAGCGGCCTGATGCGTCTGCGTCTGCGCGCATTGCTGGTGGTGCTGGGCTGGCTTGGCGCCAGCCCGGCGCCGTCGGCATTGGCACAGGAAGCCGTGCTCCCGGAAGTCCGGGTGAGTGCGGACGCTGACGAGGAACTGCTCGATGATGTGGCGGCTAGCGCTTCGCGCATCGATGCCGGGCAGATGCGCGCGCAACAGGTACGCAACATCAAGGATGCGGTGCGTTACGAGCCCGGTGTCTCGGTGAGCAACAAGGCTTCGCGCTTCGGTCTGTCGGGCTTCAACATCCGGGGGCTCGAAGACAATCGCGTGCTGATGCAGATCGACGGCATCCGCATGCCGGATACCTTCAAGATCGGTGGTTATTCGAGCGCCGGGCGCGACATGGCTGACGTCGCCATGCTGTCGGGTATCGACATCTTTCGCGGCACCGGCTCTGCACGCCACGGTGCCGACGCGCTCGGTGGGGTGGTGTCGTATTCGACGCCTTCTCCGGAAGATGTCCTGCGCGGTCGCAGGTTCGGTGGCGGGCTGGAGGTGGGTGTCCAGCGCTCGGATGAATCGCTTGCCCGCGTCGGCACCCTTGCCGCCGACGGCGGACCGTTACGCATGCTGGTGCGTGTCGTCCGGCGCGATGCTCACGAGACCCGCAGCATGGGCGAAGTGCGCGGGACCGGCATCCACCGTACGGTCGCCAATCCGCAGGATGCGCGTACCGATGCCACGTTGTTCAAGCTGGCCTTCGTTGACAGCGCGGACTACCGTGCCGAACTGACCCACGAGGATTTCGACCGTGGCGTCCATACCAACGTGCTGTCGTCGATCACCGGTCTGGGGACCGATACCCATACTTTCGACGACTACTCCCGTGCGCGCTGGTCGCTCGACCAGCACTTCAGTGCTACGCGTCTTGGTGATGTGAAGCTGAAGCTCTTTCAGCAGACAAGCCGCACGCACCAGTACACGCGCCAGGACTTTCGCACCACCGCGCCGGCGCAGACCGCGCTCATCGAACGCATCTTCGAGCTCAGGCAGTGCCATGACGGCGCCCGCCTCGAAGGTCGATACGCGCCCGCCGCTGCCCGCCACTGGTTGCACTGGGGCTTGGAATACACCCGCACGCGCACGGAGCAGACACGCGACGGGTATTCCACCAGAGCCAACGGGGTGGTGACGCGCCGGGTGTCCTTCGAGGATTTTCCGGTGCGTGACTTTTCCCCCTCAGAGGTTCGCCAGTGGGCGGTCTATGCGCAGGACGAGGTGCTGCTCAGTGAGAACTGGTCCGTGCTGGGCAGCCTGCGCTACGACGACCACCGCCTGAAGCCCCGCCCCGACCAGATCTACCTCTCCAATCCGGCCGCAGCAACGCCGACGACCACCCATTTCACCCGCCTCACCCCGGTCCTGGCGGCGGTATGGCGATTTGCCCCGGGCTATTCGGGCAGCGTGCGCTATTCCCACGGTTTTCGTCCTCCGCCGTATGACGATGTGAACACCGGATTCGGCAACCAGGGCATGTACATCGTGATCTCCAATCCCGCCCTGCGGCCGGAGACCTCTCGCGGAGTGGAGCTCAGCCTGCGCCGACAGGACGCGGCGAGCGACTGGACATTGACCGCCTTCGACAACTTCTACCGTGATTTCATCGAAACCGCGCAGCTCGATTGTCCAGCCGATCCGGCCTGCGATCCGACCTACTTCATGACCTATCAGGCCGTCAATGTGCCGCGTGTGCGCATCCGCGGTGTGGAAGGGCGTCTGGCGTACAGGTTCGCCGACAACTGGGTTCTGCATGGCAGTTTCGCCTACGCCAGGGGGCGCGACCAGGACAGCGGCAAACCGGTGGCGACGGTCAATCCCTTGTCCGGTGCGCTGGGACTGGCCTATGAGCGCGGCGACTGGCTGCTCGCCGTGGACGTCAGCGGCGCGGCGCGCAAGCGCGCCAGCGATGCCCGTGAATCCAACCGACAGTTCCTGCCCGGTGGCTACGGTGTGGTGGACGTGCGTCTGCGCTGGCGCTTCCTGCCCGGAGGCTGGCTCAGCGTAGGCGTGAGCAATCTGTTCGATCGCCTGTATTACCACTGGGCCGACGTGCCGATTGCGGATGTTCATGAGCCCGACTCGCGGGCCGGGCCGGAACGCTACTCCCAGCCCGGTCGCAAGGTCGCCGTGAGTCTCGGTTATGAGTTCTGAGCCCCGGGGGCGCGTGCGCCCGTGTGCCTGTATGCGGCCCGCAGCACTGCGGGCCGGCAACCTCAGTTAAAGGGAGCAAAACATGAATGCAATGACCAAACTGCGTGGCCTGGCAGGGATTCTGGCGCTTGCCGGGGGCGTGCTCGCCGCCCCGGCACAGGCCGGTACCACCATCGTGGTCAGTGAGGACGTGATGGCCTCGCCCTTCTTCACCGCCTACGGCAGTGCGGCCAACCCGGTGCGCGGCTACGGAGAGGAAAGCAACCGCGAGGTTCTCAGAGTGTCGTCCGCGTCGCCGTTCGGGCTCACTGGTGCGGAGGTCATATACCTCAGTTTCGACTACGATTTCTCGGTGTTTTCCGGGCCGGTGCGCGCGACCCTGAACATGCACAGCGTCAGCGGTGGCTTTGGTGCCGATGCCAGCGCGGAGAGTCCGTTCCTGGTCTCCGTGCATGCGCTGGCGGCCGATCCGCTGAGTACCATCATCGACGACACCAACCCCGGTGGCACGGTGAACTGGCTGGACTTCCAGAACGGCTACCTGCTCCCCGCCGCCTCAGCGGCAAGCACCCTGGTGAGTGCCTTCGGGCTGGTGAGCTTCGACGTCTCGGCAGCGGTGAATGAGTGGATCTTCGGTTCCAGCACGGTGTTCGCGCTGGCAGTGAGCGGGCTCAACGACACCTCCGGCAGTGATTTCCTGCACGGTTTCCTCAACAACAACAACGGCGGTGTGTCGCAGGGCCACACCTTCCTGAGCATCTCGCCGGTGCCCGAGCCGCAGACCTACGCGATGATGCTTGCGGGCCTCGGCCTGATGGGGGCGATCGTGCGCCGCCGTCGCCGCGGCGGGTGAGGGCGCCATGGACAACATGGTGACGAAGCGCAGGGTGCGTTCGAACATGGCCGGCCTGCTGCGCAGGTCGGCTGTCAAGATCTTTACCGCGGTGCTGCTTGTGCTGGCGGGCTTGTTGCCCGGCGGCGCGGCGGCCGGCCACTATCCGATGTACGCGAGTTGGCCGCAGCCGGGTGGTCCGGGTACGCCATTCACCCTCACCTACAGCTACAGCAATCTGTTCGACGGCGGCGTACTCGATACCCGCGGTGCGGCGCTGTCGGACGTGCTGATGCGCAGTGCCTTCGAGCAGGCCTTTGCCGATTACGCGGCGGTGTTGCCGATTCACTTCGTCGAGATCGTCGACAGCGGCCCGCCACCGGAAAGCGGTGAGTACGACCCCAGCGGTCTTGCAGATATCCGCATCGGCGTGGTGCCGCATGTGCACGGGGCGAACGCCTATGCCTATTTCCCATTCTCGACTGCGAGCGGTCTGGCGGGGGACGTGATCTTCAATGGCGAACGCTTCGGCTACGGCTGGAGCGCAGTGCTGTTCTATGCCGTAGCGCAGCATGAACTGGGGCACTCGCTGGGCATGGGGCATTACCTCGATGGGGAGGCCCGCGGGCAGTTGCCGCTGTTCTCTGACAGTGCCTACGACGGACCGTTGTTTCCCCTCGATGAAATGATGATCACCGCGCTGCAGGGCGTGTATGGCGCAGGGAGCGGTTCGGTCACCGCGCTGTCGCCGGTGCCCGAACCGCAGTCTGCGTTGATGATGCTTGCCGGTCTGGCCGTCCTGGGCCGGCGGCGCTGGAAGGACAAACCCTCAAGCGGAGCACTGACATGAAGCGAATCGCCGCAGCCGCGCTGACGCTGTTGCTCGGGCACGGCAGCGCACTGGCCCTCACCATCGAGTTCGACTACAGCTTCGATACCCGTGGCTTCTTTACCGATCCGGTGACCGGTGCGGCCATCACCGAACGGCGTGCAATACTCGATCTGGCCGCCTCGTTCTATTCCGGCTTCGCCGACGCCCTGGCGGCCATCGAACCTCAGGCGGGTGACAGCTGGTCGGTTTCCTTCACTCACCCAAGTCTCGGCGGGCCGGCGCTGACCGTGGTCGATCAGGTCATCGCGGCAGACACCGTGCGCATCTACGTGGGTGGTTCCGCGTCTGCGCCCGGCGTGCTGGGCTTTGCCAATACCGGCTACAACCTGCAGGCCAGTGGTTCGGCGTCCTTCGTGGACGCCGTGCTCGCCCGTGGCCAGGAAAACGCCCTGGGTGCCGGCGCCAGCGACTACGCAACCTGGGGCGGGATGATCTGGTTCAACGCCGCCAATGACTGGTACTTCGGTGCCAGCGAGAGCGGACTCGGCAGCTCGCAGAGCGACTTCCTGAGCACTGCGATTCACGAGATCGGCCACATCCTGGGCTTTGGTACGGCCGCTTCATGGACGGCCCTGCTCGACGGTGGCTACTTTCACGGTGCTGCATCGATGGCTGAATACGGCGGACCGGTACCGGTGGATCGCTACGGCGTGCACTGGGCAGAAGGGGTGATGAGCCTGGTCGATGGGCGGGCGCAGGAAACCTTGATGGACCCGAGTACGCCAGCAGGTCAGCGGCAGTTGCCGACCGCGCTGGACTACGCCGGCTTCGTGGACATCGGCTGGCAGGTCAGTCCGGTACCCGAGCCGCAGACCTACGCCATGCTGCTCGCCGGCGTGGCCTTGCTGGCTGCCCGGCATCGCCGCCGGGCGGCCGACCTTTGTGGACCTTTGCAGACAGGTGCAGCATGAACATGGAGATGAGCATGGAGATGATCGCAGTCCGGCAGCCGGAAGAAATCCGCAGCGCATTCACTGCCGCGCGCAAGGAGCACAAGCTGAGGCACCGTGAGGCCGCGCGCCTGCTCGGGCTCACCGAGGCGCAGGCACTGGCGGCTTTTGTCGGCCATCATGTGCTTGCCCTGCGTCCGGAGTTTCCCGCCATCATGGCGCGCATCCGTGAGCTCGGCGAGGTGCTGGCGCTGACCCGCAATGAAGCCGCAGTGCATGAGAAGGTCGGGCATTACAAGTCGCTGACCGAGTTCGACAGCATCGGCCTGATGGTCGGCAAGGAGATCGATCTGCGGATGTTCTTTGCCCAATGGGCACACGCCTTTGCGGTCAGCGAGGAGGACGCCCAGGGCGTCAAGCGCAGCCTGCAGTTCTTCGACCGCGGTGGCGATGCGGTGCACAAGATCTTTCTCCGTGCAGAGAGCGACCTGGCGGCCTGGGAACGCCTGGTAGCCGACTTCCGTTCGCCTCTGCAGGCCCAGGTGCTCGAACTCTGCGCCAACGAGGCGAGCGCGGGCATGAAGGCCGACAGCGAGGTGGATCAGGCCGGCTTTCGGGCGGCCTGGGAGGCGCTCGAGGACACCCATGAGTTCTTCGGCATGCTGCGCCGTTTCGGGGTTTCGCGTACCCAGGCGATGCGGCTGGCGCCGCCGCGGCGCACGCGCCGGGTCGGCAACGATGCGGCGCGCCGGATGCTGCAGGCCGCGGCGGTGAGCGGCGTGCCGATCATGGCCTTCGTCGGCAGTCGTGGAATGATCCAGATCCACTCCGGTGCGGTTCATCGCATCGTGCCGCTGGATGGCGAGAGCGCGCGCTGGATCAATGTGATGGACGAGCGTTTCAACCTGCACCTGGATGAGGCCCAGGTGGCCGAAGCATGGATCGTCAGCAAGCCGACCGCCGATGGTGACATCAACTCGCTCGAACTCTTCGACGCCGATGGCGAAACCATCGTGCTGTTCTTCGGCCAGCGCAAGCCCGGGCATCCGGAGTTGCCGGCATGGCGGGAGCTGCTCGACAGCGTACTGCCGGAGGCGCTGTGAGCGCGCGCCGCATCTGGTTGAAACGTGCAGCAGCCCTCCTCGGGACGGGTCTGCTGCCCTTGTCTCATGCGGCGCATCCGGCACCGCCCGGACACACGCGAGTGGTCAGCGTGGGCGGCGACGTTACCGAGATCGTCTGCGCGCTGGGCGCCGAACAGCGCCTGGTCGGGGTGGACAGCACCAGCACCCACCCGGCGTCCTTGAACGGCTTGCCCGTGGTGGGCTACATGCGCGCGCTGTCCGCCGAAGGCGTGCTCTCACTTGCCCCGCAGGTGGTGCTGGCGGCCAGCCAGGCGGGGCCGCCGGTGGTGTTGCGGCAGCTGGCGGACGCCGGTGTGAAGGTGGTCAGGGTGCCGGCGGGTTACAGCTTCGAGTCCCTGCTGGCAAAGCTGGACGTGGTCGCCGAGGCGCTCGCCCTGCAGCACGCCGGTGAGGCGCTGGCAGCGGAACTGAATGCGCGCTGGCAGGAATGTACTGCGCTGGTGGCGCAACTGCGCGCCAGACGGGCGCAAGCGCCGCGGGTGATGTACATCATGGCGCACGGCAATGCGGTGATGGTCAGCGGCACGCAGACCGGCGCCGATGCGGTGATCGGGCTGGCCGGTGGGCGCAATGCGCTGGAGGCGATGGAGGGTTACAAACCGTTGTCGGCAGAGGCCGTCGTCGCCGCTGCGCCGGATGTGATCGTGGTGTCGCGCGAAGGCCTGGAGATGGCAGGCGGTGTCGAGGGCGTGCTGGCGATGCCGGGCGTGGCGATGACGCCGGCCGGGCGTGCCGGTCGCGTCGAGGCCTTCGATGCGGTGTTCCTGCTCGGTTTCGGGCCGCGTCTGCCGGAGGCTGTCAGCGCGCTGGCCACGGCGCTGGGACGCTGACATGGCGCAGTCGTTGTCTGTGCGTGGCCTCTTCCGCGCGCGTCGGGATGGCAGCTATGCGGCGGTGTCGACGGGCTACGCGCTGCTCGCCCTGGCTTTGATGATGGCAGTGGTATGCGGGGTGGCACTGGGCGCTTACGCGATTCCGCTGCCCCGCCTGGGTGATGCCCTGCTGATGCGTGCTGGCGAAGGGCTGGCTGCGGCCGACGTCCATGTGCTGTGGTCGATCCGTCTGCCGCGGGTGCTGCTGGCGGTGATCTGTGGGGCGGCGCTGGCGCTGGGTGGGTGCGCGCTGCAGGGATTGTTCCGCAATCCGCTTGCAGATCCCGGGCTGATCGGCCTGTCGGCGGGAGCGGCCTTGGCCGCGGCGCTCGCCATCGTGCTTGGCGGGCAGTTGTTTGGGCCGCTGGCGCGCAGCTTCGGGCTCTATCTGATCCCCGCGGCTGCCCTGCTCGGCGCCGCACTGGCAGCATGGCTGATCCTGCGCCTGGCCAGCCACCATGGGCGTACCTCGGTACTGATGCTGCTGCTTGCCGGGATTGCCATCAATGCGCTGTGCGGCGCCATCATCGGCGGACTGCAGTTCGTTGCCAACGACGATCAGTTGCGCAACCTCACCTTCTGGACGCTGGGGTCGCTGGCTCAGGGGCGCTGGCCGGTGGTGGCGATCACTGCCGCTGCGCTGGGGCTGGGGGGCGTGGTGCTGTGGCGCCTGCGCCTGCAACTCGACGCGCTCAACCTGGGGGAGTCGGCAGCCTATCACCTGGGTGTGGACGTGCAGCGCCTGAAGCTCTGGTTGCTTGCCGCGGTGACCCTGATGGTGGGTGTCAGCGTTGCCTTCACCGGCATCATCGGTTTCATCGGCCTGGTGGCGCCGCACATCGTGCGCACCTGGCTGGGGCCTTCCCATCGCCATGCGCTGCTCGCCTCGGCGCTGCTGGGCGCGGTATTGCTGGTGAGTGCCGATCTGGCTGCGCGTACCTGGGTGGCGCCGGCGGAAATGCCGGTCGGGGTGCTGACCTCGCTGCTCGGGACGCCGTTCTTCCTGATGCTGCTGGCCCGCCGCCGGCACGGTTTCGACTGAGTGCACGGATGATGAGCATGGAGAGTGAGGGTTTGCATGCGCATGCGGTCGAGTTGGTACGGCACGGGCGCAGGATACTGCGCGGGGTGTCGGTGACGGTGCGGGCTGGCGAACTGGTCGCGGTGATCGGAGAGAACGGCGCGGGAAAGAGCTCGCTGCTGAAGGTGATGGCCGGTGAGCTCCGGCCCGATGGCGGCAGTGTCAGTCTCGATGGACGATTGATGACGGCCTTGGGAGCGCGCGCACTGGCACGCCGGCGCGCCGTGCTGCCTCAGGATCTGGCCCTGGGTTTCGATTTCGAGGCTCTCGAAGTGGTGCTGCTGGGGCGCTACCCGCACACCGGGGGGGGTGAGTCGTCTGCCGAACGTGCGTTTGCAATGCACTGCCTGGCACTCACCGAATGTGCCCATCTGGCACACCAGCGCACCACCACCTTGTCCGGTGGCGAGCGTGCGCGGGTTCAACTGGCGCGCGTGCTGGCGCAACTCGGCCGGGAGGGCGAGGGCGGGCGTTACGCCTTGCTCGACGAACCCGCGGCAAGCCTGGACCTGTCCCATCAGCTGGCCTTGTTCGAGCTGCTTGCGCGGCTGACACGGGAGAGCGGCATCGGCGTTCTGGTCACCGTACACGATCTGGGTCTGGCGATGCGCTATGCCGACCGGATCGTCGTGCTGCGGGGCGGTTCAGTGGTCGGCGAGACCCCGGGCAGTCTCGATGAGGAGCTGATCCGCACGGCCTTCGGCGTCGAGGCCGAGGTGCGCAGGCATCCACAGGTGCGCCACTGCATGGTGGCCCTGAACCGTGTCGCTCACCCCGGAGCGGGGTGAGCGGCTTGAATTCGTCCCTGTAGTGTGAGTACGCGGTCGTAAAAACAAGACAAGGCCCGCACAGGCGGGCCTTGTCGGCAATGCGGCGGTTTGCCCAGGAACGGCGACTGCTCAGCGGGTGCGACGACGGGCGACGGCGCCGATGATGCCGAGGCCGGCGAGCAGCATGGCGTAGGTCTCGGGTTCGGGCACCGGAGCGGCGACGGCGTAGGTGGTGAAGCCGGGGCTGCCGATGGCGCCGGAGAGCGAACGGTAGCTGCTTTCGGCGTCACCAACGGAGGCCAGTACCCACTGGGTGGCATCGTTGGCGCCCAGTGCGGCGAAGCTGCCGGCCCAGCCGCTGGCGTTCTGGGTACGCGGGCCGCCAACGGTGTTGTCACCGTAGGTCAGGCGGTCGACGAGATTGCCGGAAGCGTCGAAGAGGTTGATCTCGTCGGCGCGGCCGAGATTGTTGGTATAGCCGCCGAGAACCTTGACAGTGCTGCTGAGGCTCCAGTCGAGACGGAAGGTGTCGGCATCGACTTCGGTGATGATCACCGACTCGCCGGCAGCGACGAGGCCAAAGGCGCTGAGGTCGAAGACGCCGGCGAGGCGGCTGTCGTCGTCGTAGCTCCAGCCGCTGAAGTCCACCGTGGTGCTGCCGAGGTTGGTGAATTCGACGAATTCGCCGCTGCCGCCGGCGTACATCCATTCGGTGATGCGCACGTCGGCGTGGGCGGCCTGCGGGGCGAGGGCGGCGGCGATGAGGAGGGGAAGCAGCTTCTTCATGGTGCGTGGGTCCTTGTCGGGGGAATGGAGGGAGAGGACGGGCGTTCAGGCAGCGTGTCTTGCCGATTGACGGCGGCGGATGAAGCCGATCAGGCCGACGCCGGCGAGCATCATGGCGTAGGCACCGGGTTCGGGAACCGGGGTGAGGACATACAGCATGGGCGTTTCGCCAACCAGATAGATGGTGCCGTTGCCGTCGATGGTGAGCCCTTCGATGTCGGTGCCGATGGCGGCCAGATCGAAGCGGCTGAGGACGGTGCCGTCGAGGTCGACGGTCATCAGCAGCGGGGTTTCCTGGCTGAGGATGAGCAGCTGGTTCTGATAGGGGGTGCCGAGCAGCGCGGGGACAGTGCTGAGTACCTGCACCTCGGCCAGATCGTAGGTGCCGAAGAGATGGGTGAACAGGTGCTCGCGGGCGAACAGGTCGGTGACCTGAGCGTTGCCGCTGGCGAAGTCGATGCTGGCGCGATAGACGGCCTGGGGGACCTTTTCCTTGGCCAGGAAGAAATCGCCGCTGAGCGGGTCCCAGGAGATGCCTTCGAGGCCGATGTTGCCGGTTTCCGGGCCAATGGAGGCGTACTGCAGGAAACTGCGGCCGATTGCGCTGCCAGCGTTGTAGTCGAAGAGATAGACGTTCTGCAGGCGTTCTTCGACGATGACGAACTGGCCGTTGCCGATGTAGGTGAGGCCCTCGGTGTCGTCGAAGCCGAACAGACGCATCTGGCTGAGCTGATTGCCCTGCTTGTCGATCTCGATGACGTAGTCGCCTTCGTCGCCGATTACGAAGAGGGTATCGGTATCCCAGTTCCAGGTCACCGCCGAGGCCTCCGATGCGGTGACCTCGGGCAGGGCGTAGGTGGCGGTGAGACGGTAGTTGGCAAGGTCGACGCTGAGCGGAGCAGCGTGCGCCGGGGCAGCGCAGGCGGCCGCGATGGCCAGGCAGGCGAGGACGTTTTTCATGGCGATGGCGTGAAGTGGCAACCAGCGCAGCATAGGCAGACAAGATTACGCTGGTATTGCCGCCTGTCATGGGTGTCAGGAGCGCGCATTGCGGGGATAATCCTTCCCCTTGTTCGAGGTTCCGGCATGAGTGAGGCGGTGCGTATGCGTTCGTGGGAGCGGATTGTGCGAGGGTGGCTGGGCGTGGCGCTGCTGGCGCTTGCCGGCAGCGCGATGGCGGCGCCGCAGGTCGAGTTTGCGCGCACGGCGCTGAGTGCCGGCGATGTGGCGGTGGTGATCAACGAGCGCGATCCTTATTCGCGCGAGATTGGCGAGTACTACGCGGCACGGCGCGGGGTGCCGGCGACGCAGGTGCTGCGGGTGAGTTTCGAACCTGGGGAGGTCATGCCGGTAGCCGAGTTCGAACGCGTGCGCACCGAGCTTGAGGCCCTTGTGCCCGATTCGGTGCAGGCCTATGCGCTGGCGTGGACACGGCCGTGGCGGGTGGGGTGCATGGCGGTGACCAGTGCCTTCACCTTCGGCTTCGACCGCCAGTGGTGTTCCGCGCAGTTGTGTGCCCCCACTCATCCCAGTCCGCTGTTCGACGATGCCGCGGTGCGCCCGTACGAGCGCCACGGCGTGCGTCCGGCAATGCTGCTGGCGGGTGAGTCGGTGACTGCGGCAAAGGCGATGATCGAGCGCGGTATCGCCGTGGAGGGGGCGCACCCGCAGGGCAGGGCCTATCTGGTGAGTACGCCCGATGCGGCGCGCAACGTGCGGGCGCAGTGGTTCGATGCCACGGTCGCGGCCCTGCAGCAGCGCATCGGCATCGAGGTGGTCAGCGGCCGTGGCATTGGTGAACGCGCCGACGCGCTGTTCTACTTCACCGGCCTCCCTGCGGTGGCGGAACTGGATACCCTGCGGCTGCCCGCCGGTGCACTCGCCGACCATTTGACCTCGTTCGGTGGCGTGCTCGAGGGCGGCACGCAGATGAGCGCGCTGCGCTGGCTGGCGGCGGGGGCCTCGGCCAGTTACGGCACGGCGGTCGAGCCCTGCGCACACCCGCAGAAGTTCCCCGTGCCGGCGCTGGTAATCGCGCACTACCTGTCCGGCGCAACGGCGCTGGAGGCGTACTGGCGCAGCGTGGCGTGGCCTGGCGAGGGGGTATTCGTCGGTGATCCGCTGGCGCGTCCCTTCGCGCCGCAGGTGCGCGCCGAAGGGGCGCAGGCCGTGCGCGTAGTGGTCAATGTACCGGCCGATGCCGCACTCCGTCTCGGCGCTGCGGCCTCGCCGGTGGGGCCTTTCAGGCCACTGGGGCGCGCCGTGCCGCTGAAGCCCGGGCGCAACAGCGTGCTGTTGCAGGGCTTGCGGGCCCCGTACTATCGGGCGGTGGTCATGCCCGCTCGCGGTGCTTAGGTGGTGAACAGGAGGCGTGCCCGAGAAGGCCGATTTTCACGCTGCTGCACAATGAGGCGACTGATCTTTGTCATGCCCTGAATGATTGAGGTGAATGCATTGATTAAGTAATTTAAACAATGCCTTGCGTTTTCATTCTGCTATCCACGGGGGAGTGTGGGTGTGCCTGTTTTTATGGCGGCGATGCCCTGATTTGGTGCGTTGCAAAAAGTTCCGTGAAAATGCGTTGGAACTAGTTCTTTTTCATATGCAGGTCATCTGTTGATCATAGCCTGTGGCGGGCTCTCGGCCCTTCCTCATCCATCCACGGAGCATTTCACGATGATCAAGATGAAGTTTCTCGCCTGCGCGCTGGCTGCCGCCGGCGCCACGATGCTGCTGCCGCCGTCGGCGGTCGCGGCCAACGACTCGATTGCCAAGAACGTGATCCTGTTCATTTCCGACGGTGCGAGCTGGGGCACCTGGGACATGGCCAGCTACTACCAGTACGGCCAACTCGGCATGCAGTCCTATGACCAGTTCGACGTCAAGCTCGGCATGACCACCATGCCGATGAATACCTCTTCCCGTCCGACCTACAACGACACCCAGATGATCAGCTACGACCCCGCGCGGGCGTGGGACACCACCCCGGTGGCGGGCAGCTACGGCGGCTGGCAGAGCTACTTCGCCGGCTACGACTACATCAAGCGCGACTATACCGACTCCGCCGCTGCCGGTACTGCGCTGGCGACCGGCGAGAAGACCTTCAACAACGCCATCGACTACAACAACTTCGGTGAAGCGCTGCCCTACATCACCCAGACCGCCAAGGCCGCCGGGATGTCTACCGGGGTGGTGTCGAGCGTGCCGTTCAGCCACGCCACGCCGGCCACCTTCGGCGCGCAGAACATCAGCCGCAACAACTACGGCGCAATCAGCTACGACATGATCTACAACCAGGACCTGGACCTGATCATGGGTGGTGGCAACCCGCTGTACGACAGCAACGGCAACCTGCGCAACACGCCGAACTACACCTATGTTTCCAGCACCGCGTGGAACGTCCTCAACAGCAGCGAGTCGCCGCGCACGCTGATCACCAGCAAGGAAGACTTCGAAGCCCTGGCCGCCGGCACCCTGCAGGTGGACGGGCCGCTTATCGGGGTGCCCGAGGTGTATGACACCCTGCAGTACAGCCGTAACGCCGGGGTGATGGGCGCTGATGCCTCCACCCCCAGCGGCGTGGCCTACATCGACTCCGTGCCGACCCTGGTGGACATGACCATGGGCGCCATCAACTACCTGAGCCAGGGCGACAACGGCTTCTTCCTGATGGTCGAGGGCGGTGCGGTGGACTGGGCGGCGCATGCAGTCAATACCGCCCGCATCATCGAGGAGCAGATCGACTTCAACCTCTCCGTGGATGCGGCGGTGAACTGGGTGAACACCTACAGCAACTGGGATGAGACCCTGATCATCGTCCTCACCGACCACGGCAACGGCATGCCGATGGGCCCGGACTCCGACACCATCGCCTTCCAGCCCATCCAGAACAACGGCCAGGGCGTGCTGCCGGGCGTGAAGTGGCACTATGCCACCCACACCAACGAGAACACCCTGTTCTGGGCGCACGGTGCGGGTGCCGAGCTGTTCTACGACTACGTCGTCGGCGTCGACGCCGGCCTGCGTGACATCCTTGCCTTCAACGACGGCCGCTACATCGACAACACCGCACCCTTCCAGGTCATGCAGGCGGTGATGGCACCGGTACCGGAACCCGAGACCTACGCCATGATGCTGGCTGGTCTCGGCCTCGTGGGCGCCTTCGCGCGCCGCCGTCGCCAGGCCTGATCGGCGCAGCAGCAGTAGTAAGATGGGCGGGCGCCGCAGTACGGGCGCCCGCCCTGTTTTATGGTTGTGGAATTGTGCGTTGCAGTATCATTGCGGGCCTGTGCCACGCGCCGGCAGGCGCTTGCAGGTATCCACCCTTCCAATCAGCATGGATGAAGTGCATGGCTCTGAAAACGGTGATTCTCTCCGGTGGTTCCGGTACCCGGCTGTGGCCGGCGTCGCGCGAGTCCTATCCCAAGCAGCTGCTGCCCCTTACCGGCGAGCGTTCGCTGCTTCAGGAGACCGCCTTGCGCCTGCAGGGCTACGCCGGCGATCTGGACCCCCAGGCGCTGGTGGTCAGTAACGAGGAATACCGCTTCATCATTGCCGAGCAACTGCGCCAGCTCGGTGTCAGCGCTGCGCGCATCATCCTTGAACCAGTCGGGCGCAATACCGCGCCTGCACTCACCCTGGCCGCACACGTGGCCCACGCTGGCGGTGACGATCCGGTGCTGCTGGTGATGCCTGCCGATCACGTCATCGGCGACATCGCGGCCTTCCAACGTGCCATTGCCGCTGGCGAGAGCAAGGCCGCAGAGGGCGCGCTGGTGACCTTCGGCATCGTTCCCGAACGCCCGGAGACCGGCTACGGTTACATCCGCACCGGCGAACAACTGGCTGGCGAGGACGGGGTGCGCAAGCTCGTCGAGTTCGTCGAGAAGCCCGACGCCGCGACTGCCGCACGCTATCTGGCCAGTGGCGAGTATTTCTGGAACAGCGGCATCTTCATGATCAAGGCCTCGGTATGGCTGCGCGCCATCGCGCAGTGCCGTCCCGACATCGCCGCCGCCTGCGCGAAGGCTGCGCAGGGGTGCAGCAGTGACGCCGATTTCCTCCGTGTTGACGCGGAGGCCTTCCGTGCCTGCGCCGCGGACTCCATCGATTACGCGGTCATGGAGCGTCTGCCGGCAGCGCCGGAACTGGGGCAGGGCGTGGTGGTGCCGTTGTCGGCAGGATGGTCCGATGTCGGCGCCTGGGATGCCCTGTGGGCGGTGTCGCCGAAGGACGAGGCCGGCAATGCCGCCCACGGCGAGGTGATCTTCGAAGGCGGGCGCAACAACCTGGTGCACGCCAGCCATCGCCTGGTGGCGGCGGTGGGTTGCGAGGACATCGTGGTGGTGGAAACCGCCGATGCCGTGATGGTGGCCGACAAACGCCACACGCAGGACGTCAAGAAGGTCGTCGAGCGCCTGAAGGCGGAAGGTCGTACGCTTACCCAGAGCCATCGCAAGGTGTACCGGCCGTGGGGCTGGTACGACTCCATCGATGCCGGCGAGCGCTTCCAGGTCAAGCGCATCGTCGTCAACCCCGGCGCCACGCTCAGTCTGCAGATGCACCACCATCGCGCCGAACACTGGATCGTCGTGCGCGGCACTGCGGAAGTGACCTGCGGCGAGCGGGTGTTCCTGCTCGGCGAGAACGAATCGACCTACATCCCGCTCGGCCAGCGCCACCGTCTCGCCAACCCGGGCAAGGTCGCGCTGGAGATCGTCGAAGTGCAGTCCGGCAGCTATCTGGGCGAGGACGACATCGTGCGTTTCGAGGACGTATACGGCCGCGGTGGCTGACCCGGCAATCTCCAGGAAAGGAAACGGGGGCCAATGGCCCCCGTTTCCTTTCGACAGATCAGCTGCTGTCAGCCTTGCGTCTGTTCCCGGCGGCGGCGCGCCACTGCACCGATGACGCCCAGGCCGGCGAGCAGCATGGCGTAGGTGCCGGGCTCGGGTACCGGAGCGGCGAGGTAGCTGTAGCCGTTGGCGGAGCTGAGGGTGCCCTGCAGGGGGGTGAATCCCAGGCTGAAGGTGTGGGAGCCATCGGCCAGCAGGTCGCACGACGCGGTCAGCGAGCACACCGAGCTCATGTTGATCCAGAACGAGATGTCAATGGCCGTATTGGTGGGAATCTCGAGGATCTGGGAGATCGTGAAGCCGCTGGCCCGTCCGTCAGGCAGCGCATATTCCAGCGAGTGCTGCTCTTCCGACCATTCTTCGAGCTTGTGCGTGCTGGGGTGGTTGAGGGCAACGTAGGGGCCGGAATCGAAATCCAGCTGGTAATGGTGCGAGAAGCTGAACTCGCCGTGTGCCACTTCATAGTTGCTCGGCGGAGCATTCAGGTCCATGCCATACATGGTGAAGCCGCCGTTGATGCGGCTGAGCGCTGCGGGGCTGAGGTGGCGGGCCTTGGTGGAACCGGTGATCGCACTGGATGCCGGAAAGGCGTAGTCGGCGCTGTAGTCGAAGGCGAAGTTCAGGCTGACGGCGACGAGAGCGTACGGCGCGCTGTAGTCGATCGTGATCGTGTCATTGATCGATGCACTGGCCCAGGCGCCGGTGTAGACCGTGCTGTCCGCCGTTTGTGCGCGGGTGGCAAGCGTGATGGTGCCGGTAGTGGTGTCGATTGATCCCCAGGCTGCCGAGTTGCCGGACTCTGCACTCGCGCTCCCGGTGCCATAGGCAGCGTCAGAGTCGACGCTCGCTGCGCTGTGAAGTGGGGTCACCGAAGTGCTGACGTGGAGTTCCGCGCTGGCGTGTGCGGTCGTGCCCAGCGTGGCGATGAGGGAGGCAAGGAGGAGCTTTTTGTGCATGGTCTGCATTCGATGTGATTGTGATAAACGCATAGTGTAATGCATTGGTGATTTCATTTGAAACCTTATGTCATTATCTGGAGAGGGGTGCAAGGGGGCGCCTTGCCTGTTACGCCGCACGCTTGCGGCGGCGCGCCACCGCGCCGATGACGCCCAGGCCGGCGAGCAGCATGGCGTAGGTGCCGGGCTCGGGTACCGGAGCGGCGAGGTAGCTGTAGCCGTTGGCGGAGCTGAGGGTGCCGTCGAGGAGGGTGAGGCCGATGGTGAGCGGAGTGAGCGTACTGAACGTCACCTCGCATTCGCTCCTGCACCCCGATCCAACGGCGGAGTAGATGATCAGGTCAAGGGCAACGTTGCTCGGGACGCTGATTACTGCGCTGAAGTCGATGCCTTGATCGGTCGATGAGGACCGCGACTCGATGATTTCCGCTCCGGACAGGTGCTCGTTGAAAGAAGGACTGGAGGAGGAGGTGCCGTCCCACATGTAGCTGTAGCGGTAGTCGAAAAGTGTCGTCGAGCCGCTGGCTGAGGTGGAATACAGCCTGAACCAGTTCGAATAGTAAGTAGAGCCTCCATCAGTCGGCGCGGTCAGCACTTGGTTTTCGAAAGCCGAATGAAAATTGAGCTCCAACAACGTTGATGCCGCACTGTGCTCGGCCTGGAGGATGTCACGGAACTGGGCTGTCCCTCCGTAGCCCATTTCGCCTGAGGATACGTGCGGGGTTGCGATACGTCCGTTCAGGCTGATGCCTTCGCTGGCTGGATTGTTGCGAACCTCGATGCTGATGTCCTCCCAGCTGGACGCGATGGTTCCGCTGCCATGGTGCGTGACACGCTCAACGTAGGCTTCGGGGGCCGTGTAGATGTAGGAGTCGGAGTATTCGGCTGCGTTGGCGGTTCCTGCGGCCACAATGGCCGCTGATATGAGTAGCCTCTTCATCGGTGTTGCGCTCCGTTTGCGGAAGGGCGAATGCCCTGTCTTGCCGCGTTGGGTGAGAATTGTGATGGAGTGCCAATTATGTAATGTGGATCACGACGATGCAATATGAATGGTGTGGTGCGATGAGGCGCCGCTGCACGCCGGGGCTTGAACCTGAGCAGGGATGGGCGGATCATGGGGGTCCAGGCGCGCTGTTCAGAAGGCGTCGTGATACGAACCGGGGAAGCCCATGGAGGAGCCCGTCGGCAGCCCACCACGCGAGGGCGTGGGGATCTTGCTGCTGGTCGATGATGAGGCCAATATCGTTGCCGCCTTGCGCCGGCTGCTGCGCCGCGATGGCTATACCTTGCTCAGCGCCGGCAGTGGAGAGGAGGGGCTGGCCTTGCTGGCCACCCAGGCGGTGGATGTGATTCTCTCCGACCAGCGCATGCCGGGCATGAGTGGGGTCGAGTTCCTGCGCCAGGCAAAGATCCTGCGCCCCGATACCGTGCGTCTGGTGCTGTCCGGCTACACCGAGCTGCAGTCGATCACCAACGCCATCAATGAAGGGGCGATCTTCAAGTTCCTGACCAAGCCGTGGGACGATGAGCAGCTGCGGGCGAACATTGCCGAGGCTTTCAGCTTCAAGAGGCTGGCGGACGAGAATCGTCGGCTGTCTACCCAGTTGCGCGAGGCCAATGCGCAACTTGAACGCATGCTGGCCGACAAGCAGGGCCAGATCGTTCGTGAGCGCCGGACGATGGGCGTGCTTCATGAGCTCTTGCAGGTTTTGCCCTGGCCGCTGCTGGGCGTGGACGAAGCGGGCATGGTGGTTGCCGCAAATGCGCAGCTGGAGAACCTGCTTGGCAGCGCGGCGGCACTGCTGGGAGGTGACAGTGATGCTGTTTTGCCGGCAGCGCTGGCCCGCTTCGCTGCCGGCGGTGGTGATGACGAAACGGTGCTGGCGCTGTGCGGCGCGGATTACCGAGTGCTGCGCCGGCAACTCGGCGAACGCTCGGGGGCGGCGGGAAAGCTGCTCATCCTGCTCCCTGAGGGTAAGTGCGATGGCTGATGCGAAGACCGATCAACAGAGTGAGCGCGTGCACGACGACGCACTTGCCGAGCATGTGGCGTGGCTGTTCCGCCACGCGGGCGACCACGACAGCGCGCGCATGCTGCAGGCTTTGGTTCTTGCTCACCGGCGGGGCGTTGCAGAGCCGGGCGCCGCGGATGGGAGTGTTGAGCCGCAAGGGGGCGGTGCGTGAGTACCCCGACGCATCCGCTGGATCGCGACGAGCTTGCCCGGCGTATCGCCGCACTGCCGGCATTGCCGCCGCTGGTGATGGATCTGCTGGCCAGTCTGCAGCAGGAAAACCTCGACGTCGCCACCCTGGCGCGCCGCATCGCCGCAGATCAGGGCTTGCTGGTGCGTACGCTGAGAATTGCCAACTCTCCTTTCTACGGGCTTGCCGGACAGGTCGACAGCCTGGATGAAGCCATTCTGGTGCTGGGGTTCCGAACCGTGCGTTCGCTGGTGCTTGGCGCAGGTATTGTCGGCGGGTTCAGGCACAAGGCCGGAGGCGGTTTCCGGGCCGGGGTGTTCTGGCGCCATTCGGTGGCGGTTGCGGTGTGTGCACGCGCCCTTGCGCGCGCACGGCGGGCCAATGCCGAGGCGGCGTTTACCGGCGGTCTGCTGCACGATCTAGGGCGCTATGTGATGGCGCTGTGTTATCCCCTGGAGTTCGAACGGGTAGTGCACCTGCAGGCACAGCGCGATTGCCCCCACCTGGAAGCCGAACGGGCCGTACTGGGTGTCGATCATGCAGAGGTGGGGGTGATGCTGGCGCGCGCCTGGGGTCTGCCTGAAGGCTTGATCGAGGGCATTTCCTGCCACCACGAACCCGGCGAGAATGGTGCCGCCGACTTGATGCACTGTGCAGAAGTCCTCGCCCATGCGCTTGAACTGGGGCACGAGCACCGTGGCATGGTACCGCCGATGGATCATCTGGCATGGCAGCGCAGTGGTTTCGACGCGGCAACGCTGGCGCCGCTGTTGGGGCAGATCGAAAACGAATACGAGGAGGTCTGCAATGCCCTGCTGTCCTGATCGTCCGCTACCTGCGGCGGTGGCTGCAGGGCTCGGGCACCTGTCGGCGGCGGGGCTGACCAGCCACATCGCGATGCTGCTGTGCGACGAGCAGGGTGGGCTGCTCTACGTGTCCGAAGCATGCTGTGCAATGCTCGGCTTCGGCGCTGCGGAGCTGGTCGGAAAGGACTTCAAGGACTGTGTGGCAGCGGGGCACGACGAGGATTACTGCGCAAAGATCTGGAAAGCCCTTGATGAAGGACGGGACTGGACCGGCGAGTTGTGCTCCCGGCGCAAGGATGGCACGGAGATCTGGCTGGGGATCACGCTGGTTGTCACGCCGAGCGGTGAACAGGGGCGGCGTTGCTATGTCGGCCTGTGCACGGACATTACCGAACGCAAGCTTGCAGAGAACGCTCATCGCAGCTTCGAGGCATTGCTGGAGCAGGCGCTGCAGGGCAACCCGGTGCCGAGTTTCGTGATCGACGCAGAGCATGTCATCACCCACTGGAATCGCGCCCTGGAGGTAATCACCGGGCATTCCGCGGCATCGATGCTGGGAACCCGGCGCGCTGGCGAACCGTTCTACCAGGTTGCGCGTCCGGCGATGGCCGACCTCATCGTTGATGGGCGTTTCGACGGGCTGGAGGAGTTCTATCATGACCATTATCGCCCCAGCCGCGTCGTCCCCGACGCCTATGAGGCGGAGGGCTTCTTTCCGCATCTCGGCGATGGTGGGCGCTGGCTGTCATTTACCGCAGCGCCCTTGCGCGACGCCCGGGGCGGCGTTCTGGGCGCGATCGAGACCTTGGTGGACATCACCGAACGCAAGCGTGCCGAAGAGGAGCTGAAGCGTTCGCAGAGCGATCTGGAACTGCTCGTCGAACGGCGCACCGAGCAGTTGGCCCTGGCCAAGGCCGCTCTTGAGGAAGATGTGGTTCAGCGCCAGCGCTCGGAGGACGAGCTGCGCCGGCGCAACGGTGAACTCACCGAGCTCAATGCGCGCCTGCGCGAGACCCAGGATCAACTTGCGCAGTCCGAGCGTCTGGCGTCGATCGGCCAGTTGGCGGCCGGTGTGGCGCACGAGATCAACAATCCCATCGGTTACGTACTGTCCAACCTCGGGACGCTGGAGGGCTACCTGAATGACCTGTTCGAGGTGCTGGCAGCCTTCTCGGCCGCCGTTGCCGCCCTGCCCGCGGGGCACCCGGCGGCACAGACGGCGCAGGATGTCTGCCGGCGCAAGGATCTGGCCTATCTCAAGGAAGATGTGCCGTCGCTGCTCGCCGAGTCCAAGGAGGGGATCGACCGCGTGCGCAAGATCGTTGCCGACCTGAAGGATTTTTCCCGCGTCGATACCACCCAGGAATGGCAGTTCGCCAATCTGCACCAGGGGCTGGAAAGCACCCTCAACATCGTCGGCAACGAGATCAAGTACAAGGCCGACGTCGTACGAGAGTACGGCCCACTTCCAGAGGTGGAGTGCCTGCCGTCGCAGCTCAACCAGGTGTTCATGAACCTGCTGGTGAATTCTGCGCACGCCATCGACGGCCCGCGTGGGCGCATCACCGTGCGCACCGGCGCGGATGACGGCGATGCCGTATGGGTGGAGTTCAGCGACACGGGCTGCGGCATTGCCGAGGAGAACCTGGGGCGGATCTTCGATCCCTTCTTCACCACCAAACCGGTCGGCAAGGGCACCGGCTTGGGTTTGTCTCTTTCCTATGGCATCGTGCAGAAACACCGCGGCAGTATCGAAGTGCGCAGTCGTGTGGGTGTTGGAACGACCTTCCGCGTCGTGCTGCCGGTGCGCCAGACCGACAAGGAGTCCGATTCGTGAGTGCAGCTGATCCGCACGTGCCGACCATCCTGTGTGTGGACGACGAGGCCAATATCCTGTCTGCGCTGCGCCGCCTGTTCCGCCCCGCGGGCTATCGGGTGTTGTGCGCGGAAGGTGGCGCGGCGGGCTTGGCGACACTTGAGGAGGAGGGGGGCGCTGTCGATCTGGTGATTTCCGACATGCGCATGCCGGTGATGGACGGCGCGCGCTTTCTCGCCGAGGTGCGCGAGCGCTGGCCCGGTATCGTGCGTATCCTCCTTACCGGCTATGCGGACATCGAATCCACCATCGCAGCCATCAACCAGGGCCAGATCTACCGTTACATCGCCAAGCCGTGGAACGATGCCGAGGTCGTACTGATCGTTCGCGAAGCCCTGGAACGCCAGGCACTGGTGCGCGAGAAGCTCCGGCTGGAGGCGCTGACGGCCCGTCAGAACGAGGAGCTGAAGGTCCTCAACGCCGGCCTCGAGGAAAAGGTGCGGGAGCGCACCGAGGCCTTGCGTCAGGCGCATGAACGGCTGAAGCGCAGCTTCTTCACCTCGATCCAGGTCTTTGCCAACCTCATCGAACTGCGTGGCGGCAACATGGCCGGACATTCGCGGCGGGTCGCCGATCTGTCGCGCAAGGTCGCGGCAGCGATGGGTATGGATGGGCGGCAGTGCAACGATGTCTTTCTTGCCGCCCTGTTGCACGATATCGGCAAGATCGGTCTGCCGGACGCGCTGCTGGCGAAGCCGACGAACAAGATGAACGGGGATGAGCTCGGTGTCTGGCGCAAGCATCCGGCCAAGGGTGAGCAGGTACTTATGGCACTGGAGGATCTGCGCGCCGCCGCGCGCTTGATCCGCAGCCATCACGAGCGCCATGACGGCCAGGGTTATCCGGATGGGTTGCGTGGCGAAGCCATTCCCCTGGGGGCCCGCATCCTCGCGTTGGTGAACGAGTACGATGGTCATCTGCATGGCACCCTGACCGGCACCCGCAGCAGCGAGGACGATGCCCGCCGGCTGATTCTCCAGGGGCGCGGCAAGCGCTACGATCCGGCGGTGGTCGACGCCTTCCTGGCACTTTTCGGCGCGCCGCCGGAGCCGCCGGTCAATGAACTGGCGCTGACCCCGGCATTGCTCAGCTCCGGCATGGTGCTGGCCCGTGACCTGATCAGTCGCGAGGGGGTGCTGCTGCTGGCGGCGGATTACGTGCTCGATGACAACCTGATCCGTCAGATTCGCGAATACGAGGTCGCTGAAGGCACCCGCATCACCCTATTCGTCCGTAACCCGGAGGGCTGAGATGGGGCTTGCCGAGGTGTTTGCCCGCTTCCAGCGCACACATGCGATGGTGCTGCCACTGGCCTTGCTCACGGTGATGATCTTCGGGGTTGGCTATGGCACCCATGAGCGCATGGTGCACGAGGCCCGCAAGAACGCCGAGCGCGAACTGCAGGGACTCTCCGACATACGCCGGGCGGAGTTGTCGAACTGGCTGGAGAATCTGCGCCTGAGGAATGCACGTCCGCCAGGCAGCGCCTTGCCCGAGGGGGTGCTGCGCGCCGCCAGCGACCCGGCTGTGCTGGCCCGCCTGCGCGAGTTGCTGCGTTGGCAGGTCGAGACGACCGCAGAGTATCCAGCCGGTTGGCTGCTCGATGCGGGTGGTCAGATCGTGGTGTCAGTCGGCACGGAAGCTCTGCCGCCGCTCACCTCTCCTTCGCTGCGGGAGGTCAGCGAAGCCGGCGAGGCCCGTATTCACGATTTCTACCTCAGTGACCAGGGCACCGCGCGCCTGGCAGTGATCACGCCATTGATAAGTGGAGACGGGGAGGGCGAGGGGCGTGTGGCCGGCTTCATGGTGGTCGCGGTCGACCCGGAATACGTCCTCTATCCCACGCTGCGCCGCGGGCTGACCTTCAAGGCTCCCATCGAAACCTTCATCGCGCGCCATGAGGGAAGAGCGGTGCGCTACCTGAATCCGCTCCTTGATGCACCCGAACCCTTGCGTCTGCTCATCGACACGCCGGCCAGCACGCTGCTGGCAGAGCGTGCGCTGTCCGCCGAGGGCGTGGTCCTGGAGGGAACGGACTACCGCGGTGTGGCCGTGCTGGGTGTTGCCCACCGGGTGGTGGAGATGGATTGGGTGGTGGTTACCAAGATGGATGTCGCTGCAGTCCATCACAGCGTGAAAGGCCAGTTCGGCGGTCTCGCCCTGCGCCTTGGCGTGCTGCTGCTTCTGCTGGTGGTGCTGTTCTGGCTGGCGCAGCGCTACTTTCGCGTACAGAGCGACCTGCAACAGGTATCGAGCGACCTCGAACAGGTCCGTCACGAGAAGCTGTCGGAGTTCTTCGTACGCTATGCCCATGACGTGGTGTTGCTGATGGACGAGTCCGGGAGCATCCTGCAGGTCAACGAAGCCGCCCGCGACGTGTATGGCTACTCCGAAGAAGAGCTTATTGGCGCCAACATCTCCCGCCTGCGTGCGCCCGAGTCGCTGGATACCCTCGGCGATCACCTGAAAGCTGCCGACACGCCTGCCGGCATCACCTTCCGGACGACCCACATGCGACGCGATGGCAGCGTCTTTCCGGTCGAGGTCAGCTCCGGTACCTTCGATCACCAGGGGCGGCGCTATCGTCAGTCCATCATTCGCGACATCAGCGAACGCGAGCTTGCCGAAGCCCGCCTGCGCAAGGCTCTGGATGAACAGATCTTGCTCAATCGCCGCCTCGAGGACGCCCAGAACCAGCTGCTCCAATCGGAGAAGATGGCCTCCATCGGCCAGCTCGCCGCTGGCGTCGCGCACGAGATCAACAATCCGGTGGGCTTCGTCAGCTCGAATCTGGGCTCTTTGCGCCAGTACCTGAACAGCGTGCTGACTGTCGTCGACTACGCTGAACGCCGGTATGGCAGTGACGAGGGCTTGCAGGCAGTGATGGCCGAACAGGACATGGCCTTCATTCGTGAGGACGCGCCGGCCTTGCTCGATGAGTCCTTGGAAGGCATTGCCCGCGTGCGCAAGATCGTCCAGGACCTGAAGGACTTTTCCCGTGTCGGCGAGACCGACTGGCAGTGGGCAGACATCCATGCCGGGCTCGACAGCACGGTCAACATCGTCTGGAACGAGATCAAGTACAAGGCCACGCTCGACAAGGATTACGGCAGGCTGCCGGACATCTGGTGCCTGCCGTCGCAGCTCAATCAGGTCTTCCTCAACCTGCTGGTCAACGCTGCCCACGCCATCCGCGAGCGCGGCAGGATCACCCTGCGCAGCGGGATGAGCGAGGACGGCGAACAGGTCTGGGTGGAAGTCTGCGATACCGGTGCGGGGATCGCGCCCGAGCATCTGAGCAAGCTCTTCGACCCCTTCTTCACCACCAAGCCGGTGGGGCAGGGCACCGGTCTCGGCCTCTCGCTCGCCTTCTCCATCGTCCAGAAGCATGGCGGCCAGATCGAGGTCAGCAGCACGCCCGGGCGCGGCAGCTGCTTCCGCGTCGTGCTCGCGCGGGTACCCCCGCAGGCGCCGTCACCAGAGAACCCCGCCGTTCAAACCAGTGAGGTTTCAGCATGACTCACCGCATCCTGCTCGTCGATGATGAACCGGGCATTCTCAGCGCGCTGAAGCGCCTGCTGATGCTCACTCCTTGTACCTTCAACGGAGAAACCTACCGTCTGCAGATCGATTGCTTCACCTGCCCGGAGGACGCCCTGCGCGCGGTACGCTCCGTGCCGTACGAGATGGTGATCTCCGATTTCCGCATGCCGGGCATGGATGGTGTTGAACTGCTGCGCCAGGTGCGCACCATCCAGCCCCACGCGGTGCGCTTCATCCTCTCCGGCTACGCGGACCTGCAGGCGCTGGTGAACGCCATCAACGAGGCGCAGATCAGTCGCTTCATCGGCAAGCCGTGGAAGGATTACGAACTGGTCTCCGCAATCGCCCAGGGGCTGGCCTACCGTGCCCTGCAGGTGGAGACCGAACGCCTCGCCGATGAACGCCGGGTGGAGCGTCAGCTCGTCAGTCCGGAGGAAGTCGCCCGCAAGCAGCTCGAAGCGGAAGAGCCGGGGATCACCCAGGTGCGCTGGGGGGAAGACGGTTCGGTGATCCTCGACCCCGACCTGCAGGCCGAGTACGAGCGACTCCATCCGAATGGCTGAGTACGACGAAGCCGCCCGCCGGCTGACCCTCAAGCTGGTGTATTACGGTCCGGCCGCCAGCGGCAAGACCACCAACCTGATGCGTCTGCACGATGCCCTCCAGCCCGAGCTGAAGGGTGAGATCATGACCCTGGAGACGCACAACGACCGCACGCTGTTCTTCGACATGCTGCCGCTCGGCTTTCGCGCCCCCAGCGGGCTGCTGATCAAGTTCAAGCTGTTCACCGTGCCCGGTCAGGTCGCTCACGACGGCACCCGCAAAGCTGTGCTGTCGCGTGCCGACGGGGTGGTTTTCGTAGCCGACTCGCAGCGTTCCCAGGCGCTCAATAACGGCCTCTCGTTCGAGAACCTTGCCGACAACGCCGCCCGCGTGGGGCTCGATTTCGACGCCCTGCCGCTGGTGGTGCAGTTCAACAAGCGCGACCTCCCCGACATCCTTTCCGAGGCCGAGATCACTGCTCGCTGGGCCGGCGCACGCTGGCCGCTGACCTTTGCCTGCGCACTCAGCGGGGTTGGTGTCGCGGAAACCCTGCACTGCCTGCTTGCCAGCCTCTACGAGCGCCTGGCGGTGCAGTACCACCTCGACAGCGAACACAGCCTGAGTCGCGAAGCCTTTGTTGCGCTGAGCACGGGGAGGGTGTCGTGAGCACCAAGGCTCACGACGGCATGCTGGCTGCTGACCCGCTGGCGCTGGAGGCTTTCGACCACGACTGGACGCTGGCTGAGCTGCTCCCCGCCGATGAGCGCCCACGACTGCTGCGCAGCCTTGCCGCAGCGCTCGATGGCGAGATCGAGCTGGTCGACGGCGCTCCTCCGCCCGTGGACCACGGCCGTTACGCCGCTGCCATCCAGATCGACTTCGAACCGCTGGGCTGGCTGCTGGGTCCCCCGGAGCGGGGTGCAGCGGTGGACGGGATTGCCGAGCTGCTGCGCAAGATGCTCCTCGACCGTCAGCGTTATCGCATGGCCTCGGCGCTGCACATGGAGAGCGTGCAGGCGGATTTTGCCGCCCTGCGCGCCCAGCACGAGGCCCTGCAGCAGTCGGAGAACCGATATCGCGACCTCGCCGCGCAACTCGAGGTTCGCGTTGCCGAGCAGGTGGGCCTGATCGAGGTTCGCCAGCGCCAGCTCTATCAGGCCGAGCGCCTCGCCAGCGTTGCCCAGCTCGCCGCCGGCATGGCGCATGAGATCAACAACCCGATCGGCTTCGTGCGCAGCAACCTCAACTCGGCGCGGGCCTATCTGCGCCAGATCTGCGCTGCGCTGAGCAGCATGCGGGAAGGAGATCAGGCTGCCTGGGAGCGTATCGACGCCGATTTCCTGCTTGCCGACTTTGCCGAACTGATCGACGACAGTATCGCTGGCGCCGACCGCATCGCCACCATCATCCGCGACCTCAAGGGTTTCTCCAACGTCGATCGCGACGAAGTCGCGGTCATCGATCTGCGCGCCAGCCTGGAGGAGCTCTGCCGCCTGTTGACTCCGCGCCTGCCGGAGTTGGCCAGACTGCACTGCGAAGGCCAGGCCAGTCCGCGTCTGCGCTGCCGCCCGGGGCATCTGCAGCAGGCGCTGCACAATGTACTCGACAATGCCATCAAGGCCATCGGCCCGGGTGGGCGGATCGCCGTGCGTTGCGCCTGTGCGGACGGGTGGCAGCAGATTGAGGTGAGCGACGATGGCTGTGGCATCGCCGAGGAGCATCTGGCGCGGGTCTTCGACCCCTTTTACACCACTCGGGCGGTCGGCAGCGGCATTGGCCTGGGGCTGACCCTCGCGCGCGACGTCATCCTTGCCGAAGGCGGGCGCATCACACTGAGCAGCCGTGCCGGGGAGGGCACTACCGTGGACATCCGTCTGCCCCTGGGAGGGGCGCAATGAGCGGCCTGGCGCGCTATTTCACCGGCCAGGGCGCTGTCGCCGATGGCCTTGCGCCCGCCGCCCGCGAACCCTACCGCCTGCTCCTGGTGGACGACGAACCCGGCGTGCTGCGGGCCTTGACCCGCGTCTTCCGGCAGGAAGCCTATGAAGTGCTGACCGCGGCCAACGCCGTCGAAGGGCTGGCCTGCCTGCGTGCGCAGACCATTCATCTGGTGATCAGCGACTACCTCATGCCGGGCATGAACGGCGCCGAGTTCCTCAAGCAGGTCAAGCAGCTCAGCCCCGACACCCTGCGCATCATGCTTACTGGCCATGCCGATACCGGTGCGGTGATGGGGGCGATCAACGAAGGTGCCGTATACAAGTTCATCCTCAAGCCGTGGAACGATGACGACCTGCGCATCACCGTGGCGCTGGCGCTGGAGCAGTTCGATCTCGTCCGCCGCAATCGCGCCCTGGCCAGCGAGAACAACCGCAAAGGCAAGGAGATCGAGGCGCTGGCACGCATCACCGCGGGGCATGCCAGCCGCCTGGGGATTGCCCTCAACAAGAAGCAGTTGATCAACGACGCGCAACTGCAGGAACTGCACCGCCTGCAGCAGGCTCGCCGTGAACCGTTGATCGTACTGCTGCTGGAAAAGGGCTGGCTGAGCGAACGTCAGGTGCGCGAGTTCCTGCGCCAGGATCTGCTCATCGAGGAGCTCGCACTGGCCGAGCAGCCCCTGCAGCCGGCGCTCGCCGACCTTGTGCCGCGCACGCTCTGCGAGCGCCAGCTGGTGGTGCCGCTGAGCCTTGAAGGGCGCCGTCTGACGCTGGCGATGGCCGACCCCATGGATACCGCGCTGACCGACGAGATCCGCTTCACTGCCGGCCTCGAACTGAACGTAGTGATGGCCGATGTTGGCGCCATCCGCGAGCGCATCGCGGCGCTTTATGGCGAGACCGTCGACTTCAGCGAGCTGGAAACGGTGATCGGCAACGTCGATCCCTATGAGGGCATCGAGATCGTCATCGACGAGGACGACCAGGCCTCGCTCGACGTCCTGCTCACCGAAAGCGATGCGCCTCCGGCAATACGCCTGGCCAATGCGGTGGTGCTCGAAGCGATACGCCTCGGCGCCTCCGACATCCATCTGCAGCCGCGTGCGAAGGCGGTAGTGGTGCGCTACCGCATCGATGGCGTCCTCCAGGACAAGATCCAGATCCCCCACCACCTGCACGGCTCGCTGGTGTCGCGCTTCAAGATCATGGCCGAACTCGACATCGCCGAGCGTCGCCGTCCGCAGGATGGACGCCTGACCGTGAAGAGCCCGCTGAAGGTCGTCGATCTGCGCATCTCGACCTTGCCGACGATCAATGGCGAGAAGGTGGTGATGCGCCTGCTCGACCGCAACGCTGCGGTGCCCTCGCTTGACCAGCTCGGTTTTGCGCCGCTCGACCTGCAGCGCCTGCGGGTGAGCATGGACCGCCCGCAGGGCATCATTCTCGCTACGGGCCCCACCGGCAGCGGCAAGACCACCACGCTGTACTCGCTGCTGCAGGCCAGTGCCGACCCGGGGCGCAACTACGTCACCATCGAGGATCCGGTCGAGTACTACCTCGACATGGCCGGCCAGGTGCTGATCCGCGACAAGATCGGCCTGACCTTTCCGGTCGTCCTGCGCGCGATGCTGCGCCAGGATCCTGATGTCATACTATTGGGGGAAATCCGCGATTTCGATACAGCCGAGGTCGCCTTTCACGCCGCACTCACCGGTCACCAGGTGTTCTCCACCCTGCACACCAATTCCGCGCTGGCCACCATCGCCCGTCTGCTCGACCTTGGTCTCAAACCCTATGTCGTCGCCTCGGCGCTGGAGGCGGTCATTGCCCAGCGCCTGGTGCGTGCTGTGTGCCCGGCGTGCCGGGAGGAGGCGCCGGTGGATACCGCCTTGCTTGCCCGTCTGGGCGGGGTGTTTGCGGTGCGACCGCCACGCAGCTTTGTCGGCCGCGGTTGTGGGGCCTGTCACGGCAGTGGTTTCAAGGGGCGACTGGGCTTGTATGAGCTGCTGGTGATGAACGATGCCCTGCGCGGCGTCATCAGTGCCGGCGGCGGTCTGCAGGAAATGCGTGCGCTGTTGCGTCAGGGCGGCATGGGTTCGCTGGGTGAGGACGCCTGGCGCAAGGTGGATGCGGGGCTGACGACGGCGGGCGAAGTATTGCGCGTCATGGGGGCCCTGGAGCAAGGAGATGACAATGCTTGAAGCTTTCAAATGGGATCGACGCTTCGAGCTCGGCCTGGATGTGGTCGATGCCCAGCACCACCAGCTCGTCGACATGCTCAACGTGCTCATCGAAGTCGTTACCGACCGGCGTCATGCTGGCGAAGAGCAGATACTGAGCCTGCTCGACGGCCTGCAGGCCTACGCGTGCGAGCACTTCCGCGACGAGGAGGCGCTGATGGACAAGTGGGGATGCACGCCTGCTCACATCGCCGCCCACACACGGCAGCACGAGATCTTTGCGGAGCAGATTGGCGTTGCCCGCAATGAGTATCTGGCAGCGGGAGGCTCGCGCGACATCCTCGAGGTGCTGGCCAACTTCGTCACTTCATGGCTGTCCTTTCACATCCTCGGCTCCGATCGCGACATGGCCGGGCAGATAGTCCGCATCCGTGCCGGCCAGCCAGCGGACCGCCGCAGCGTGCCCGAGCACGAGCAGGAAGGTGGTGCCACCCGCATTCTCGTGGAGGCCATGGGGCGCCTCTACGAGCTGATGGCCGAGCGCAACCTTGCCCTCGCCGCCACGCGCGACCAGCTCGCCGAGCTCAATGCCAGCCTGGAGCAGCGCGTTGCCGAGCGTACCGCAGAACTTCAGCAGGCGCTCGCCGAGGTTCAGCGTACGCGCGAACAATTGCTGCAGTCCGAGAAGATGTCGGCGATCGGCCAACTGGCCGCCGGCGTGGCGCACGAGATCAACAACCCCGTCGGTTTTGTCAGCTCCAACCTTGGCAGCCTGAAGCAGTACGTCGGCAAGCTGATCGACCTCATCGATCGTTACGATAGCTGCCTCGCCCGCCGCGGTGTCCCTGCAGTCGTCAGCGAAGAATTGAAGACCTTGCGTCAGCAGGCCGATTTCGATTTCCTGCGCAATGATGTCGGCGATCTGCTGAGTGAATCGATGGAGGGGCTCGATCGGGTCAAGAAGATCGTTCAGGACATGAAGACCTTCTCACACGTTGACCACGCCGAGTGGCAGGACAGCGACCTGCACGAGATTCTCGAAAGCACCCTGACCGTGGTCTGGCATGAGCTCAAGTACAAGGCCGAGGTCGTGCGCCAGTATGGTGACTTGCCCCGCGTGCGCTGTCTGCCGGCGCAGCTGAGCCAGGTGCTGATGAACATTCTGGTCAACGCTGCGCAGGCCATCGAGCACAGTCCCGGGCGCATCACGCTGAGCACGCGCCGCCATGCCGACGGCGTGGAGCTGGAGATTGTCGACAACGGGCGGGGGATGTCCGCGGAAGTCCTGCGGCACCTGTTCGAACCCTTCTTTACCACCAAGCCGGTGGGCAAGGGGACCGGTCTCGGGCTGTCGATCTCCTACGAAATCGTCAAGCGCCATGGTGGCGACATCACCGTGGACAGCCGCCCGGGTGAAGGCGCGCGTTTCACCCTGCGCCTGCCCCTGGAGCCGCCCGCGGACTGAATCCGCAGGGTCTGCGACCCTTCAAGGTCTCATGAGCGCAGCTTCTCGGCGACGCGGAAGGCCTCGCGCAGTTCCTCGCGCAACTGCATGTCGTCCCAGGGCTTGGTGAAGAACTTGTAGATCGCGCCGCGGTTGACGGCCTGCGTGATGGTCTCGACTTCCGAGTAACCCGACAGCACGATGCGTATCGTCTGCGGGTGGAGGTCCTTCACCCGCGAGAGGAACTCGGTGCCGCTCATCTCCGGCATGCGCTGGTCGGAAACGATGACCTGCACCGTGTTCTGTGCCAGCAGCTCGAAGGCTTCTGCAGCGCTGGTGGTGGACAGGATGCGATAGCCGTCCTGGCGCAGCAGGCGCTGCAGGGCGCGCAGGATGTTGGCCTCGTCATCGAGCAGAAGCAGGGTGCGCTCGCTCTTGTGCTCATCGGGCGGGGCCGGCAGGGTGCGCGATTCGCGCAGCAGGGCTTCCAGCTCGGCGGCTGCCAGGGCGCGACTGAAGAGGAAGCCCTGCATGGAACTGCAGCCACGCTGGCGCAGGAAATTGAGCTGGCTCTCGGTTTCCACCCCTTCTGCCAGTACCGACATGTGCAGGCTTTCGGCCAGTGCGATGGTGGTGTTGGCGATTGCGGCGTTGGTGGGGTTGGAGGTGATGTCGTTGACGAAGGACTGGTCGATCTTGATCTTGTCGAAGGGGAAGCGCGACAGGTAGGCGAGCGAGGAATAGCCTGTGCCGAAGTCGTCGAGTGACAGCCTGACGCCCAGTTCGTGCAGCTTCTGGCTGGTGCGGATGGCGGTTTCGGCGTCATCGACGAAGGCGCTCTCGGTGAGCTCGATTTCCAGGCAGCGCGGCGGCAGACCGCTCTTGTCGAGCGCGCTGCGCACACTGGCGAGCAGGCTGGGGTCGCGGAACTGGCGCACCGACACGTTTACCGCCACGCACAGCTGAGGCAGGCCCTGGTCCTGCCAGGCCTTGTTCTGCCGGCAGGCTTCCTCCAGGGCCCAGTGGCCCATCGGAAAGATCAGCCCGCTCTGTTCGGCTACCGGAATGAACTCTCCGGGGGGAATCTGCCCCAGCGTCGGGCTGACCCAGCGCATGAGCGCTTCGACGCCGTTGATGCGGCCGCTGCGGATATCCACCTGCGGCTGGTAATGCAGTGACAGCTCACCGCGTTCGAGCGCCAGGCGCAACTGGCTCTCCAGTGCCAGGCGTTGGCGCACGCGCTCACCGAGGCTGCTGGTGTAGTAGCAGTACTGGTCGCGCCCGCGGGTCTTGGCCTCGTTGAGCGCTGTGTCGGCGTGCTGGATGAGCTCCTGCGGCGTACGGCCGTCGCCGGGGAAAAGGGCGATGCCGATGCTGCCGGCGGCAAACACCTCCTGAGTGCCGTCGATGCGCAGCGGGGCATGAAGGGCGTCGATGAGGCGGCTGGCTGCGCGCGCGGCGTCGTCCGGCGTGGCCAGGCGTTCGATGATGAGGAGGAACTCGTCGCCGCCCAGACGGGCAAGGGTTACGTCGCCGGCGACCTCCGCCTGCAGACGACGGGAGACCTCGATCAGCACCTGGTCGCCGATGACGTGCCCGAGGCTGTCGTTGATGTGCTTGAAAAGGTCGAGATCGAGGTACAGCACGGCGATGCTGTCGCCCTGGCGCTCGGCCTGTTCGATGGCGTGCTGCAGGCGCGAGATGGCGAGCAGACGGTTGGGCAGATGGGTGAGGGGGTCGTAGTGGGTGAGCCGTTCGCGCTCCTCCTCACTATGGCGCAGGCGGCTGAGGTCGGTCATCACGCCGACGTAGTGAGTCGGCAAGCCGGCGCTGTCACGCACGGTGCTGATGCTCAGCAGCTGCGGGTAGGTTTCGCCATTCTTGCGGCGGTTCCACAGCTCTCCCTGCCAGTAGCCGTTGCCCAGCAGGCTTTTCCACATCTCTTCATACAGGGCCGGGGACTCCAGCCCGGACTTGAGGATGGAGGGATTGTGCCCGAGGGCCTCCTCGGCGCCATAGCCAGTGATGTCGGACCACGCGCTGTTGACCGATACGATGGCTGGACGCAGATCGGTGATCATGATGCCGTCGCGCGTGTCGGCCAGTGCGGCGAGGGTCTGGCGCTGCAATTGCTCCTGCTCCGAACGTTCCACGGCCAGTGCGGCGATCTGGCCGAATTCGGCGAGGCGGCGTATGTCCGGATTGCCAGGGTCCGTTGCGGCTCCCGGGCAGTAGGCCCCAAGCAGCCCCAGGAGCCGGCCATTGCTGCCGCGCAGGGGCAGATGGAAAGCGTCGGCAAAGCCCGCAGCCTCTATCAGTGCGCGGTGGCAGTCCCTGGCGGTGACCGGATCCGTGGTGCTGCCGAGCAGTTGCGAGTCCTGTCCGGGATCGCCGAGCAGCGCTTTCAGGGTCGCCGCCCGGTCGGCGACAGCTTCCACGTATGCCGCGCCGAGCCCGGTGTCGGTGATCCGGGGCGGGTCGTTGTCGACCAGACGGATGATCGCGGCGTGGCAGGACGGGAAGCAGTGCCTGATCTGCTCGACACAGTAGGTGAGAATCTCATCGAGCGGCTGTCCGTTGAACATGCGCTCGCGAATGCTCATGCGCGCGGCGCGGACCTGGGCCGAGAGCATCTCCTCGGTAACGTCGTTCCAGCTGCCGACCGTTTCCAGCGGCTTGCGGCGGATCAGACGCTCCTGGTCGCGTATCCACAGCAACTGGCCGTTGCGGTGACGGAAGCGGTAACAGAGGTCGAGTTCGCCGTGCTCGAGGAGATCCGGCTGCGAGGCGGCGACACGGTCGCGGTCGTCCTCGTAGATGTTCGACCACCACCATCCCGGGGAGGTGGCCTCGGCGTAGCTGTAGCCCAGCATGCGTACGACGTTGCCGCTGAGCATCACCGGCGTGGCAATCCCGTTTTCGTAGCGCAGCTTGTAGATCAGCGTCGGGCTGCTGGCCAGCAGCTCCGCGTGTTCGGCACTGAGTGAGCGCAGCATGTCGCGTTCGCGGCGCAATTCGTGCTCGCGGTGCACCTTCTCTATGGTCGCCGGCAGGGCGAAGAGGTAGCCATTGTCCTTGGGAATGAAATCGTCCACATCCAGATGCACGGCGAGGGCAGCAACCTCTTCGTTGCCCTGGGCGGTGGTCAGGATGGTCGGCAGGCTGATGCCGTGAGTGCGGCGCAGTTGGTGTACCACTTCGAGGCCATCCGTGCCGGGCAGGCGGTAGTCGAGCAGCAGTACGTCCGGCTGACGCGCTGCGGAGCGGTCGAGCAGGCGGGCGAACACGGCATCGGCGCCATCCACCACGCTCAGGTGCAGGTGGGGGGCGTGGCGTTCGAGGTGGTGGCGGGCGAGTTCGGCATCCGCGCGGTTGGGTTCTGCGTAAAGGATCTCCAGTGCGCGCCCGTGCGCAGGACGGTCCTTGGCCCGGCGCACGATGTCACGGATGACCTGTGGCAGCGCATCGAGATAGGTTTCGTTCTTGACCACGTAGTCCTGTGCGCCGGCCTTCAGTGCCTGTACCGCGCTCTTCAGGTCACCGCTGCCGGTGACCAGCACGACCGGCGGGGGGGAGTCACTGACGCGCAGGGCAGCGAGCAGTTCGAGGCCGCTGCCGTCGGGCAGGCGCAGATCGCAGAGGATGAGGTCGTAGTGACGTTCGCTCAGGCGACGGCGTGCCTCATCCAGGCAGGATGCGCTCTCCAGGGTAATGTCGGCCGCGTGGCGGGCGAAGTGCTCCTGGGTGAGCTGGGTGTCGACGGTGGAGTCTTCAATGTAGAGGACGAGCATGATGCAGCAGACCCTTGGTGTGAGCCGCCCCGCCAGTGCAAACCGGGAAGGGTCCATGTTGGGTGAAAAAGGGTCTGCCGACAAGAGCGCGGCTTTGCGCGTCGTGACGAAATCCAGCGGCTTCAGTTCGTGGCGGTGCAGATGGTGTTGCGGCCAGCGTTCTTGGCGCGATAGAGCGCAGCGTCGGCCTGCGCGCACAGCGCAGACGGGGTGTCACTGGCGTCTGGAACGTCGCACCACAGTCCGGCGCTGAAACTCAGCGCGATATCGCTGTCGGCGCAATGCGCAGGGGTGGTGGCGAGTGCGGCACGCAGGTCTTCGAGAACCGTGTAAGCGCCTGCCGGGGTGGTGTCGGGCAGCAGCAGGAGGAACTCTTCGCCGCCGTAGCGTCCGATACTGTCGGACTGGCGCAAGCGGGTGGTGATCAGCCCGACACAATGACGCAGGGCTTCGTCGCCGCAGAGGTGGCCGTAGATGTCGTTGATCTGCTTGAAATTGTCGATATCCACCATCGCCAGCGCCAGGGGGCTGCCGAGGCGTCGGGCACGCTCCAGTTCACGGCTGAACTGGTCGAGGATGGCGCGCCGGTTGAGGATGCCGGTGAGGGGGTCGCGCAGTGCCATGTGGTGGAGGATGGCTTCGCTGCGTTCCTTGGACATCAGCACGAGGCCAAGGGAGTACATGATCACGGTCACCGTGCCGATGCTCACCGATACCGTCTGGGTGAAGTTGCTGGCACTGTAGAGCATCTCAGGCGCCTTGCCGGTGAGGATGGCGACGATGCGCAGGAGCAGTCCGATCAGGCTGATGGCACTGCCGATGATCAGCAGCAGGTGCGCCCGACCGTCACCACGGCCGTGGCGCCACGCCCAGTGCATGATCAAGGTGCACTGCACGCTGAGCAGCAGCGCGGCGGCGAACATGCGGGGTTCGCGGGTGTCGATGAGCACGGCGAGGGCGAGGGCCATCAGCGCGGGCAGGGCAAAGATCGTCCGCCAGGGAACGGCGAGGCTGCGGATGCGGAAGATGCTGGCGCTGTAGAAGGCCAGTGCGAGGGCCAGCAAAGTGTTGGCGACGCCGTAGCCGAGCCACAGCGGTACCTCGGCATAGACCGTGTAGCAGACGTAGGCCAGAGCGTGGGAGAGCAGCCCGCAGGCGGCGATCAGCATGCCGTCGCGGCGCTTGAACTGGCCGGTCAGCATCAGGCAGAAAGCCATCACCATGGCCACCAGTGCGACGGAAGCGAAGATGGTGGGGGTGTGGGCAACCATGGATGTAAGCGCTGTCCCGGAAGCGGGGTGGATGCGCTGCACCCGCTCCCGATAGCAAAGAAGCCATCGCGGTGGATGGCTTCTTTGCTTGATTGGCTCCCCGACCTGGGCTCGAACCAGGGACCTACGGATTAACAGTCCGGCGCTCTACCGACTGAGCTATCGAGGAATTGACTGATTGTCACTGCAAGGTCTTCGATTGGACACTGCAGGTGCTGCGTGTTCTGTTGGCTCCCCGACCTGGGCTCGAACCAGGGACCTACGGATTAACAGTCCGGCGCTCTACCGACTGAGCTATCGAGGAACAG
>WPCG01007182.1_pt1 | contig 38969 bp, 32 predicted proteins | sample 5403311 | NCBI WGS metagenome assembly WPCG01 (sample SAMN12869467, study PRJNA574797) | sludge metagenome | isolation source: wastewater treatment of Control | place: China:Beijing | collected 2019-05-17
TAGATATTGGTGGTGGAAGCAATGAGTTTATTATTGCTGATTCAAAAGAGATATTCTGGAAAAAGAGCTATCCTTTGGGAGTAATTAGGATGAGAGAGATAGTAGAACCACACGATCCCATGACAGTAGAGGATATAGAAAAATATACTAGCTATATTGACACTCAGCTAGAGTCTCTATACAGTGAGGTTTCAAAACATAATATCTCTTTAATGATTGGTTCTTCGGGATCTTTTGATACTCTAAAAGATCTTATATTTCCAAATATCGATAATTCTGTTGCAGCAACGGAGCTACCTCTTCAACTATTTGATAAGTTAAATGTTGAATTGATTAAATCTACAAGGGATCAGAGACTAAAAATGGCTGGAATGGTTGAGATGAGAGCAGATTATATGGTTTTAGGCTCTATATTTGTAAGTCATGTAATTGAAAAATTAAAAATTAAGCAGCTATATCAATCTTCTTACTCATTAAAAGAGGGCTATATGTCTGAGTTTGCACAGAGTTTAAAATAAGTTTTAAAATATGAAGTTACTTGTTATAGATGACGAAAGGTCTATTAGAAATACATTAAAAGAGATATTAGAGTTTGAAGGTCACCAGGTTTTCACAGCAGCTGATGGCCAAGAGGGATTGGAGATGGCCACTAATGGTGGATATGATGTAATCTTTTCTGATATAAAAATGCCAAATATAGATGGTATGGAGTTATTAGATAAGCTTAGTGAGGCTAATGTAGATGCTTCTGTTGTTATGATATCTGGTCATGGATCGATTGATACAGCTGTTGAGTGTATTAAAAAAGGGGCGTTTGATTTTATTCAAAAACCTCTTGATTTGAATAGAATATTAATAACACTTAGAAATGCAACAGATAGAACAAATCTAGTTAAAGAGACTAAAATTCTTAAAAAGAGAGTTGCAAAAATTCCAGAGATAGTTGGAGTATCTCCCGCAATTGAGAGAATTAAATCTATGATAGATAGAGTTGCTCCTACAGATGCTAGAGTTTTGATTACTGGGTCTAATGGTACTGGTAAAGAGCTAGTGGCAAGGTGGCTACATGAGAAGAGTGGGAGGAATTCAATGCCTTTTGTGGAGGTAAATTGTGCAGCAATTCCAGGGGAACTTATAGAAAGCGAGCTTTTTGGGCATGAAAAAGGCGCATTTACATCTGCTGTCAAACAGCATAAAGGTAAATTTGAACAGGCCGATGGAGGGACTCTTTTTTTAGATGAAATAGGAGATATGAGTTTAGCAGCTCAAGCTAAGGTGCTAAGGGTCCTTCAAGAGAATAAACTTAGTAGAGTGGGTAGTGATAAAGATATAAATGTAAAAGTTCGGGTTATTGCAGCTACCAATAAAAACTTAACAGAAGAGATAGAGAATGGGAATTTTAGAGAGGATCTTTATCATAGGTTAAGTGTTATTGTTATTCATGTTCCGCCATTAAATGAGCGTAGAGAGGATATTCCGCTTCTTTCAAAACACTTTTTGGAGGAGATATCTAAAGAGAATGGGATGCCTTTAAAAATGATAGAAGATGATGCCTTGGAGGAGCTCTCTACATATAAGTGGACAGGAAATATTAGAGAGTTGAGAAATGTTATCGAAAGGCTGATGATTTTAGGGAATAAAAGTATAACTAAAGATGATGTCATTACATACGCAAAACCGGTCTTTTTATAAGACCGGTTTTTTTGTAATATTTAGATAATTTTTAGTGATATTTTACTCTCTTTCAATTCTCATTTGCTGAATAAAATTACCCTCTTTTTGAGTTTTAACAAATAGAGTAACTCTAAATTTGCTTCCACCAGCACTTAAATTCCCAATTGCATAATTCATTGGAGCTTTACCGCTTTTATGAACAATATCAAAACTCTTTGGAGAGAATTCGTTAAAGAAATCGCGAATAATCTGTTTAGCTTGTTGTTTACTACATACACTACTGTTGCCCATTATATCAATCTCTAAGTTTGGAGCAAACCAGGCAGATAGTCTTTCTGAATCTCCATTTTGGATATATTTAGAAATTGGAGCAAAAACATCTTGAGCTTTAGCAGTTGTGATAAAGATTGTCGCTAAAAAAAGATATGTAACTAGTTTTTTCATAAAACTTATATATTGTTTTAAACTGTAGGATCAAAAATTAAGCCAATCTTTAATAGCTTAGTTACCCAAAGCTACTATAATTTTAACAAAAAAGAGTGTTATCTTTGAATAAATTGTAATTTTGTCAAATGAAGATAGATTTACTTTTTGTAGGAAAAACAGATAACTCCTATCTAAAAGAGGGGATTTTAATTTATAATAAAAGGTTAAGTCATTATACAAATATATCTATAGTAGAGATCCCAGATATTAAATCGGCAGCATCTTTGTCTGAGTCACAAATAAAGGAAAGAGAGGCCGATTCTATATTGAAACGAGTTGGGGAAAATGATTTTCTAGTTTTATTAGATGAGCATGGAAAGATGCTATCTTCGGTCGAATTTGCAAATAGTATAGAGTCTCATTTAATTAGAGGTACAAAAAAAGTGATTTTTGTGATAGGGGGGGCTTATGGATTTGCTGATAGAGTATATAAGAGAGCAGATAATAAAATATCACTATCTAAAATGACCTTTTCTCATCAGATGGTAAGATTAATATTAGTAGAACAGATATATAGAGCATTTACCATATTAAAGGGAGAACCATATCATCATAAATAGTATGGATAGATTCAAAAATATAGTATTTGATAGAGGAGTCGTATTATGGGTTATTGCCATAATATTGATAATCTCTTCCTTTTTTGAGTTTACTACGCCAGACTCTATGGATAGAGAGGTTGCAAAGCTAGAGACGTTAATTCAAAGGAGGCAGGATATTCTAGAAGACTACTCTTTGCAAACTTTAAATTCTCCAAAGGATACATTTATCACTTTTGATAACTTTCCAGAAGATATGGTGATATATCGTTATTTTAATGATACCATACACTCATGGATAAATCAGCTCCCTATATCTAATGATGAAATTGATCGATTCTCTTTTGGTTATAGATTAAATCACTTGACTAGTAGAGTGGTTTCAAATACTCCATTGGCATACCTTGTTATTGAAGAGCAATTTGTGAATTTGGGATCAGCGTGGTATATAGTGAATGTTTACACGTTAGAAAATCAAGTTGTAATCTCTGCTTTATTGGTTAAAACAGACTACTCTGCCGACAATTCTACTCTAGAGAATAAAATTAATCCTAATTTTTATCTGCGAAGACAGCTATCTATTGCTCCAATTGCCTTTGACGAATCTTATATTGTAAGAGGAAAAGATGGAAGGGCTCTCTTTTCTGTTTTAAAAAATCTCCCTCATAAGGATATTGGAACAGGAGTTATATTAAGATGGATTGCCTCTGTTTTAATCTTGTTATCACTTTTTATATCCATGCTCAGAGAGAGAGCATTGAAACGATTTCTTTTTTTTCTTGGAGGATTATGGCTCTTTAGGTACTTAGCTTTTCTGCAGTCAAAAACACTTCAGGGAGAGCACATGCTTTTCTCTCCAACTCTATATGCAGATGCTAATATTTTTAACTCGTTATCAGATCTTATAATTAATAATTTTGTCATAACATTAGTTGTTTTAGCATTTTTTGTAGTACGTCGTAGATTTGCAATATTGGGGTATAGATACCAAAAGTTACTTCGTCCGCTTTTGTTTCTCTTTTTTTTGCTAATACCATTATTACTAATCCCATACATTCACATAACTCTTAAATCTATAATATACAACTCAAGTATTGTTTTAGAACTATATAAAATAGATGAAATATCGGTGTACTCGATTATTGTTTATTTGAGCTACTCTTTGCTATTTTTATCTCTATTATTATCTCTACAACTTATGAGGCCGTTTGTTCCGTCTAGATTTCGGCGCTCTTTTTTGAAGGGTAAGGTATTGACTGCATATTTAGTTATAATTTCTATTTATACACTTGTAATCATTAGCTATTTTGGTTTTGATAAAGAGTTTAATAAAAATAGAGTTTGGACTACTAAACTCTCTATTGAGAGAGATTTAAATCTTGAATTACAGCTAAGAAATTTAGAAAAGTTTATTGAAAATGACCCATTGGGCATGTGGTTTACTTTAGATGGTAATTTAGAGAGACTAAATACTAGACTGACAGAATCTTATTTTTGGAATATTATACAAAGATATGATCTCAGACCAACCATATGTAAACCGAATGACTTTTTGCATGCAGAAATAACAAATCCTCAGGCAACTCCAATACATTGTAATACATTCTATGAGAATGAGATATACAGATATGGTAGTAAAATTGCTGAAAACTCTAAGTTTTACTTCCTAAATAACTATAATGGTAGAATAAGTTATATTGGAGTCTTTCCTTTCTTGTATATGGGAGAGGAGATTAGACTCTATTTAGAGTTAGATAGCAAATTTTTAAGAGAGGCAGTTGGATATTCAGATCTTCTAATGGACTCTAAAATGGGGGAGAATTTTAATATCCCAACAGGTTATTCATATGGGAAGTTTCTTAATAATAAGCTTGTTTCGTATGGTGGAAGATATAACTATCCATTAGTTTTTAATGGAGAGTTTGAATCTGGATATAGGCTTTTTAGGTCTGATGGCTATGTTCATTTTATAAATAAGATTTCTGACGAGAATATAATTATTATCTCTAGGCAAGAGATAGGAACTTTTCCTTTCTTTGTTTCTTTTTCCTATCTTTTACTTTTTTACTCATTTATAATTCTTGGTCTTATTAGACTTAGGGATAGAGATTATTTCTATAAGTTGCCAAGAAATTCATTTAGATGGAAGATAACAGTTTTAGTGATATCTTCTCTAGTTATTGCCTTATTAGCTCTAGGTACTGGCAGTGTTTGGTTCTCTATTAGATATTTTGAAGAGACAAATCGGGAGAGTATGGAGGAGAAGTTAAATTCCGCCCAGAATGCACTCTCTTATTATAGCAAATTTGCTCAGAAACATAACGATCCTGGCTTTAATAATCTTAAATTAATAGATGCAATGAATCGCCTTTCAAATACTGCTCAAGTTGATATAAATATTTATGGAGCAGATGGACTACTTTTGCGAACAACAAGAGGAGAGATATTTGATAGGTATTTAATGGGTTCTAGGATGAATCATGTTGCATTTCAGCAAATTGCCTTCAATAATAAAAAACAGTTTATCAATAGAGAAAAGATCGGCAATCTAACATATTACTCGTTATATGCTCCACTTTTTAACCTAGATGGGAAGTTAATAGCAATTGTAAATATTCCATATTTCTCTAGGCAGGCCGATTTTAGAAAGGACGCATCTTCTATTATTGCCACAATTATTAATATTTATCTGCTATTATTAATTGGAGCTCTGTTTGGAGGAGTTGCTTTAGCTAATTCAATAACAAGGCCACTAGGTGAGATTGTGAAAAAGATGCAACTAATTGATATTTCACAGCAACCAGAACATATAGATTATAACAATAGAGATGAATTGGGAATCTTGGTAGCTGCTTATAATAAGATGGTGGACGACCTTAATGAGAGTACTAGCCGATTGGCACAAAGTGAGAGGGAGCAAGCTTGGAGGGAGATGGCAAGGCAGATAGCGCATGAGATTAAAAACCCATTAACCCCTATGAGGTTAAGCATTCAGCATCTTGTGAGGCTTAAAGAGAGAGGTATCCCAGAATGGCAAACTAAGTTTGATGAATTAGCAAAATCATTAATTGAACAGATAGACATTTTGTCCGAAGCAGCTGGAGAGTTTTCTAGTTTTTCTAGGTTTTATACAGAAAAATCATCTAGTTTTGATTTAATACGACTCATAAAAGAGCAAATTATTCTTTTTAATACTAGAGATAACATCAATCTATCCCTAAAAACAGATTATACCGATGCAATAGTATATACTAAAAAAACACAAATTACTAGAGTTCTAGTAAATTTAATATCTAATGCTGTGCAAGCAATAGAACATAAAGAGAGAGGTTATATTATTGTTGAGCTATATAAGGAAGAGGATAAAATGTTTGTTATTTCGGTACATGATAGCGGCGAAGGGGTACCTGAAAATTTAGTGCATAAGCTTTTTAAACCAAACTTTACAACAAAGAGTGGTGGTACAGGCCTAGGATTAGCTATATGTAGGAGTATTATGGAACAAAGTCAGGGTAGTGCTACATATAGTAGATCTACCCTGCTCGGTGGTGCTTGTTTTACAATAAAAATTGCTATTTCTTACGAAGAAAAATCTGTATAGGAACTCCTTTAAAATCAAACTTTTCACGAAGTCTATTTTCTAGATATCTTTTGTAATCTTCCCTAACATACTGTGGTAGATTACAGAAAAAGGCAAATGATGGAGTTGGAGAAGGTAATTGAGTAATATACTTTATTTTAATATATTTACCTTTAACAGAAGGAGGTGGGTATTTTTCGATTTCTGGTAACATAGCATCATTTAATTTTGATGTTGCTACCTTCCTTGTTCTGTTAATATATACTTTTGCTGCTTCATTTAGGACATCCAAGATTCTCTGCTTATTTATTACAGAGGTAAAGATTATTGGAATATCGTTAAAAGGTGCAATTCTGTCTTGAATCTTTTTTGTTAAATCTCTCATGGTATTTGACTCTTTATCTTGAATCATATCCCATTTATTTACTACAATAACACAACCTTTTTTATTTCTTATAATAAGATTAAAAATAGACATATCTTGCTGTTCTACACCTAGTTGTGCATCCATCATTAGTATGCATACATCTGAATACTCAATAGATCTGACACTTCTCATCACTGAGTAGAATTCTAGATCTTCTTTAAGTTTATTCTTTTTTCTTAAACCAGCAGTATCTACTAACATAAATTCATGACCAAATTTATTATAGTATGTAGATATTGAATCTCTAGTAGTTCCGGCTATTGGTGTTACAATATTACGCTCTTCTCCTAAAAGAGCATTTGTTAGAGAAGATTTTCCAACATTGGGTTTACCCACAATTGCTATATGTGGAATCTCTTTTCTGTTCTCTTCTGTATTCTCTTCTGGAAGTAATTCAATAACTTTATCTAAAAGATCTCCTGTGCCACTTCCACTTGCAGATGAAATTGCCCATGGCTCTCCCAGTCCAAAAACATGAAATTGGTGAATATCAAAAAGTTTATCTCCAGTATCAACTTTATTAGCTACTACTAAAACAGGTTTTTTTGTACGTCTAAGGATATCTGCGATTATATTATCATAATCTGTGACTCCGCTATTTACTTCGCACATAAATAGTATTACATCGGCTTCATCAATAGCTAATAATACCTGCTTTCTGATCTCTTCTTCAAAAAAATCATCTGAATTAACGGCGTATCCTCCTGTATCTATTACAGAAAACTCTTTACCACACCATTCACATTTGCCATAGTGTCTGTCTCTGGTTACTCCAGCAACTTCATCTACAATGGCTTGCCTCATTCCCACAAGGCGATTAAAAAGGGTCGACTTACCAACATTAGGGCGACCCACAATTGCTACTAAACTCATAATTGGGGCAAAGATAGTTATTTATAATAAATAATTAGTCACAAGAGCAGCACGAACAAGATTCACACTCCGCATCAGGGGAGTATTTTATGGCAATTTTGGCTGAACTCTTTTTTTTCCACAAGATTTTCTCTTGGGATTTAGCGCACATTAGGCCTAATTTTCTTAACTCTCTGTTTTTCCCAATTTCTGACTCAGGAAACTTTCCATCTTTTTTAAAAAGGATGTTAAATGAGAGAAGAAAAACACAAAAGGCAATTAAAAAAATTGTTATAACTAATAGTTGCATTGAATTTAAATTAAACTTTTATACATTTATATGATGGTAAAAGTGGAGAATCTCCCAATTGTAGCATTGGTGGCAGCTGATGAGACTTAAAAGATGATTGGTTCATTAATTTATACACTCTATCAATTAAATCTGGGTCTTTGAATATTTCAATCAGCTGAGATCTATCTTTACCCATCTCAATTAACATATGCAAAATTGGGTCCAAAACACAATACTCAGGAAGAGTGTCGCTATCTTTTTGATCTAATTTAAGTTCTGCCGATGGATCTTTTGTTATTGTAGATTCAGGGATAATAACTCTCTCTCTATTAATATATTTAGATAGGGAGTAAACCTCTGTTTTATATAAATCTGCAATGACCATAAGTGCTCCACATAGATCGCCATACATTGTCCCATAACCCATAGCAATTTCACTTTTGTTAGAAGTGTTTAAGAGTAAAGCTCCATAATTATTGCTATAAGCCATCAATATGTTAGCTCTTATTCTAGCTTGAATATTTTCGCTGGTTATCTCTTTTAGTTGATCATGGAAAAGAGCATCAAACTCCTTCATATATTTATTGTATATTCCCTCAATAGGAACTATACTATGAGATATATCTAAGTTTGCGACCAAATCTAAAGCATCAGCAACTGAGTGAACAGTTGAAAATGGCGAAGGCATTAATATGCCATGAACAGACTCTTTGCCTAAAGCTTCTGTGGCCAAGGCTGCTACTAGTGCAGAGTCTATGCCACCAGAAAGACCAATAACAGCATTAGAGATATTAGCCTTTTTGAAAAAATCCCTTATGCCTTCAACTAATCTGTTGTAAACTATTTGATCTTTAGAGGTATTCATATACTAAAATACAAAACTTGAACTGATAGATTTTTGATTATATACTTTGTCAATAACATCGGCAAAAATATCTGATACTGAGAGAACTTTTATTTTAGACCTATCCTCTTCTAAATCTGTTGTAAGAGGAATAGTGTCTGATACTATGACCTCTAGTAATTGCGATTTAGCTATTCTTTGATATGCAGGCCCAGATAAAACAGGATGAGTTGCTAGTGCTCTAACACTTAGCGCCCCTCTCTCCATCAACATATCGGCAGCCTTGGTTATAGTCCCAGCTGTATCAATCATATCATCAATAATGACTATATTTCTTCCCTCAACATCTCCAATAGCAGTCATAGATCCAACAACATTTGCTTTTTCTCTAGATTTATGGCAAATAATCATAGGGCAACCCAAGATTCTCGAGTAGGCATTAGCTCTTTTAGCTCCACCCATATCTGGTGCAGCAATTGATAAGTTCTCAAGTTTTAGATCTCTTAAATAAGGTAAAAATATAGAACTTGCATATATATGATCTACTGGAAAGTCAAAGAAGCCTTGGATTTGATCGGCATGAAGGTCGGCAGTCATAACTCTGTCACAACCAGCAGCATTAAGTAGGTTGGCCACCATTTTTGCTCCAATTGGTACTCTAGGTCTATCTTTTCTATCTTGTCTTGCCCATCCAAAATATGGAATAACAGCAATTACTTTATATGCCGATGCTCTTCTTGCTGCATCTATCATTAGAAGTAATTCAAAGATATTATCAACAGGAGGCATAGTAGATTGGACAATAAAGACGGTTGCTCCTCTTACGCTCTCTTCGAAAGCAGGTTGAAACTCACCGTCGCTAAAAACGGTAACAGAAGATTTTCCCATATTAAGCTTTAGAGACACAGCAATTTTATCAGCTAAATATCTAGAGCTTCTGCAAGAAAAAATTTTAATCTTATGTTGGTGATCCATGATTAGGGTTTTATATGTTTTAATAGGTTTTCTATGTGTTTTAATATATCTTCTTTACCTTGACGAGTTTGTGATGATGATACAAATGTTGGAGGGAGCTCTTCCCAGTACTCTTTTAGGGCAGTATTATTTTTTTCTATCTGTTTTGCTAAAGCATTTACACCTTGCTTGTCTGCTTTTGTATATATGATAGAAAAAGGAACACCTGCCTCACCCAGCATATTTATAAAGTTAAGATCTATCTGTTGAATATCGTGCCTGGAGTCTAATAAAACAAATAAGTTAAGTAACTCTTTTGAGTTATTAATGTATTCAAAAATCATTTTTGATAGCCTTTCTCTCTCCTTTTTTGGTAATTTGGCATAACCATACCCAGGAAGATCTACTAAATACCAGGAGTTGTTGATTTTAAAATGGTTAATTAAAGTAGTTTTCCCTGGTTTAGAAGAGGTGTGTGCAAGCTTGGAATTATTGCACAACATATTTATCAGCGAAGACTTGCCAACATTAGAGCGTCCAATAAAGGCAAGTTCCGGAAGAAACGGAGCAACCCTCTGTTCTACTGTGGTGCTGCTCGCGCAAAAAACAGCTTCTGTAATTTTTATACTCATAACTATTGGGCAAAGGTACAACATTATTGTTTATATTTGTAGAGAAGTGATAAAAAAATGAGAGAAATGGAGAGTAATTCAGTTATGACTCTTTCTGAACTGATGAGTAAAGTAAAACTAAGTTTAGAGAGAGATTTTAGAGAGAGATATTGGGTTAAGGGAGAGATTGGTCAAATCAGCGTTAATGGTTCGGGGCATTGTTACTTAGATCTAATAGATAAAGATGATAAATCTGGTCAGGTATCTACAAAAGTAAGAGCAGTTATATGGAGCTCGGCATTTAGAGTAATAAAACCATATTTTGAAACATCTACTGGTAAGGGTTTGGAAAGAGGGATTAATGTCTTGGTGAAAGTTGAGATTCAATACTCTGTGTTATATGGTCTCTCTTTGATTATTACCGATATAGATCCATCTTTTACTATTGGAGACCAGGAGCTTAAGAGGCAGCAGACTATAAAGCGTCTTAAGGAAGAGGGTATGTTTAATTTAAATAATCAAATTACTATTCCTTCTCTTCCTAAAAGAATAGCGTTAATATCTTCTGAATCTGCTGCAGGATATAGAGATTTTATTACTCATGTTAACAATAATGACTACGGATTTACCTATCACATAGATTTTTTCCCTTCTTTAATGCAGGGAGATACAGCACCTGAGTCAATAATATGCGGTATGGAAAGGGTTGCTAGCTCAATAGAGAGCTATGATCTGCTTTTTATTGTAAGAGGAGGGGGATCGGTGCAAGATCTTTCATGTTTTGATGATTATAATTTGTCTGTTAATATAGCTCAGTTTCCTATCCCTGTAATTGTTGGTGTTGGGCACGATCACGATTTTCATATTGCAGATATGGTTTGTCACACTTCTGTTAAAACTCCTACTGCGGCAGCAGATTTCTTAATTGATTTATTTGCCAAAGAAGAGCAGATGGTTCTTTTTTTATCTAGAAGATTATCACTATCTTTACAAAGCAGGTTGTCAAAAGAGGAGGCATTAATAGATAGTTTGAAGCAAAAAGTTAAAATATCACTGCAATCAAAATTTACAGATTTAACGCATAAGCTAGAGTTATTAAAAGGGAGAGTTGAAAGTTCGGATCCTCTTGTTTTGATGGCAAAAGGGTATGCTTTGGTACAAAAGGATGGAAAGAGGCAGAGAGGTGTTTTTGATCTTTCAGAAGGGGAGAGTGTAGATTTGCTTATGCAGGGGGGGATTGTAAATTGTCAAATTAATAAAATTGAGGAGTTGTAATAATGAAAAATGAAGAGTTGAGTTATAATAGAGCTGTTGAGGAGTTGGAGATTCTTATTAAGAGGATAGAAAATCCAGAGACAAAGATAGAGGATCTTTCTAAAGAGGTTAAAAGAGCAACAGAATTGGTAAAGTTTTGTAAAGAGCAAATTAGAGGTTATAAAGAGGAGTGCGATAAATTATTAGAGTAATTATCTCAGTATAAATAGAGAATTATGAGAAATCTGGATGCGTTTGAACTAAGATTATGGGTAGATGATCCTTATCTGGAACCCTATAAAAAGAGTATTTTAGAAAGATATAGAAAGACATATACCAAAAAATTGGAGATTACTGGCTATAAAAAGGGCTTATATGATTCAGTAAATTCTCATCTTTTTTATGGAGCACATAAGTACTCTTCTGGTGATAGAGTATTTAGAGAGTGGGCTCCAAATGCTAAAGAGATTTTTCTTATAGGGGATTTTAATAATTGGGAGCCAGAGGAGCGGTTTAAATTTAAAAGATTATCCCAATCTGGAGATTTTGAATTGAATGTAGACTCTGAATTGATAAAGCATAAGGATATTTATAAATTATTAGTGGTGTGGGATGGTGGAAGTGGTGAAAGGCTTCCTGCATATGCTACAAGGACTGTTCAAGACCCAGATACAAAAATATTCTCTGCTCAAATTTGGGATTTCGAAAGGTATGAGTGGAAATTCCCAAAACCCAGAAGAGTAAAAAACCCTCTGATATATGAGGCTCATATTGGAATGAGTGGTGAGCAGGGGTGCGTTTCTGACTTTAATTACTTTAGAGAGGTTGTATTGCCAAAAGTCCATAAAGGGGGATACAATACTATTCAATTAATGGCTTTGCAAGAGCATCCATATTATGGTTCATTTGGATATCAAGTATCCAGTTTTTTTGCATTAAGTTCTAGATTTGGAACACCAGAGGAGTTTAAAATGCTTGTAGATAAAGCGCACTCTATGGGAATTGCGGTTATTATGGACTTGGTTCATTCGCATGCGGTATCAAATGTTCTAGAGGGCTTATCTCAATTAGATGGAACAGAGTGGCAATATTTTCATGCAGGTGAAAAAGGGGATCATCCTTCGTGGGGCTCTAAGTGTTTTGATTATGGAAAAGATAATGTTATCCATTTTTTGCTTTCAAATTGTAAATTCTGGATGGAGACATATAATCTAGATGGATTTAGGTTCGACGGAGTAACAAGTATGATATATAAGGATCATGGATTGGGAAGAGAGTTTAGTAGTTATGCAGACTATTTCAATGATAATATAGATGAAGATGCTCTAACATATCTTTCATTGGCAAATCTTGTAATAAAGGAGGTTGATCCACATTCTATTACTATTGCCGAGGAGGTAAGTGGTTTCCCGGGTTTAGCTTCTGCTTTTGATATTGGAGGTATTGGGTTTGATTTTAGGATGAATATGGGAATTGCCGATAATTGGATAAAATGGATAAAGGAGATTCCGGATGAGTCTTGGCATGTTGGTGATATATTCTATACACTAACCAATAAAAGAGACGATGAAAAAACAATAAGTTATTGTGAATGTCATGATCAGGCGCTTGTTGGAGATAAAACAATAATTTTTAGGCTTATAGATAGTGATATGTATTGTTGTATGTCCAAAGAACTCCAGAATCTAAATGTTCAAAGGGGAGTTGCTCTCCATAAAGTGATAAGATTAATTACTTTAGCAACTTCTGGTGGAGGATATCTTAATTTTATGGGTAATGAGTTTGGCCATCCAGAATGGATTGATTTTCCAAGAGAGGGGAATAATTGGTCATATTCCTATGCAAGAAGGCAGTGGTCTCTTTCTGAAGACAATAATCTATTGTATCATTATCTTTTAATGTTTGATATAGATATGATATCTACTTTTAAAGAGAGTGATGTTTTAAATAGAGCAATAAATTTAATATATTCTCATAATGAGAGACAATTACTTATATTCATGAGAGGGGATATGATATTTATGTTTAATTTTAGTCCACAAGAATCTTATTCAGATCTACAGTTCTATGCACCCAAAGGGAGATATAGAGTTGTTCTAAATAGTGATTCTAACAATTATGAGGGCTTTGGAAGAAATGATGATTCTACTAAATATGTTACGAATTATAATCAAGGAGCTCATCAACTATCTGTTTATCTTCCTAGCAGATGTGCAATTGTCTTAAAAAAAGAGAAATAATAATAAAATCTTAATATTTTTTTTGTTATCTTGCAAGGTAAATTTATTAATAATGGCCTACATCGAGTTTAACAAAAAAGAGTTAGTAAATCTAGAATACTCTCTGAAAAGAGAGTTTTTATCTACTAATAGGGCTGGAGGTTATCTTAATACAACAATAGCTGGCTGTAATACTAGAAAGTATCATGGACTTTTAGTTTTGCCAATTGATAACTTCAGTGGAGAAAAACATGTGCTTTTATCATCTTTAGACGAGTCACTTATCCAACATAATAAAGAGTTTAATTTAGGAATTCATTGTTATGGAGAGATTTATGAGCCAAGAGGACATAAGTATATCGTAAATTTGGAGGTGGACAAAGCAGTTGCTATAACCTATTCTGTTGGAGGGATGAAGTTTCGAAAAGTAATGTTGCTTGGCCTTCGTCAAGATCAAGTATTTATCAGCTATACACTTTTAGAAGCCAACTCACCCACAACACTGAGGCTTAAGCCATTTTTAGCATTCAGGCATATACACTCTTTATCAAAAGCAAATACAAACGTAAACAGAATTTTTAATGAGGTTGATAATGGTATTTCTATCTCTATGTATTCTGGTTTTCCTCAGTTATTTATGCAGACCGATACTAAGTGTGAATTTGTGCCTAATCCAGATTGGTACTACAATATTGAGTATAAAGAAGAGAGTAGGAGAGCATATGACTCCAAAGAGGATTTATATGTACCTGGTTTTTTTGAGATGCCAATAAAAAAGGGTGAAACAATTATATTTTCGGCATCAACGACAAAAGAGGATCCATTGAGATTCAAAAATGACTTTAGTTCTATTATTGATAAGAAAAGGCATAGAGATAGCTTTATAGAGTGTCTGCGAATTTCGGCAGATCAATTTATTATAAAAAGAGGAGAAAAGACATCAATTTATCCTGGTTATCCTTGGTTAGATTCAGATCCAAGAGAGACTATGCTAACCGTTCCTGGGTTGACACTGTTTTCTGAAAATAATTCTAAGAGATTTTTTGATATAATAGATACATTTGTAGACGATTATAGTGAATATCTTTTTAAAAAGAGTAATCAACCCGATACCTCTTTGTGGCTTTTTTGGGCAATTCAACAATATACTCTCTATTTCTCAGGTAAAAAATCGGCTATCTATAAGAAATATGGAGAGACTCTTAAGTTGATTTTATTATCTTTTATAAATGGAGATAAGAAAAATGTTAAGATGCACGATACTGCTTTGTTATGGGCAGAAGAGAGAGGAGTCGCGCTATCGTGGATGGATGCATATGTTAATGGCGTGCCAGTAACAGAGAGAACAGGTTATCAGGTAGAACTAAATGCTCTTTGGTATAATGCTATATGTTATTTGATGGATATAATGCCCAAATCAGATGATTTTTATGAAGAATTAGATAGATTAAAGAAGTTGTTGGATATCAATTTTGTCAAAGCATTTTGTCTGTATGACTGTCACTATTTGGCGGACTATTTAGGGCCAGAGGGTCAAAATAAATTTGTCCGACCAAACCAGCTTTTTGTATGTTCTTTTGAGTATTCGCCAATAAATGACTCTATTAAAAATTCAGTATTGAGCTTAGTCAAGCATGAGCTGCTAAATACTAGAGGAATAAGAACTTTATCTCCGAAAAACCCGGCCTACAAAGGTGAGTATGATGGAGATCAAATATCTAGAGATAGCGCATATCATCAAGGTACTTCCAGAGTGTGGTTATTGTCTTTTTATATAGAAGCCTCTTTAAAACTTTATGGACAAGCTTTTGTAAATAAAGCCACAGATTTGGTTATGGAATTTCAAGATGAACTACAAACACATTGTGTTGGCTCTATATCAGAAGTGTTTGATGGTGATCCTCCACATCAACCCCACGGATGTACCTCATATGCGGGTTCTGTAGCTTCTTTATTAAGATCTATTAATTTAATTGAAAAATATAAAAACAGTACACTATGAAAGTATTGATGTTTGGGTGGGAATTTCCTCCACATATTTCTGGAGGACTTGGTACTGCGTGTTATGGTTTAACAAAAGGACTGGCAAATAATGGCATTGAAATTCTTTTTGTTATGCCTTCTGCCTCTGGAGATGAGGATCAACAATCTGTTAAAATAGTAAATGCAAGTGATATTGCTCTGACCGAAACTTATAAGGAGTTCAATAAAATCTCTTCTAGTGTTGAATTTATTAAAGTTTCCTCTCTTTTATTACCATACTTAGATCCACAAGAGTATGCCGATTCAATGATAGAAAGCAAAGATTCTGTAAAGGAGGTAGTAAAGCTGCATTTAGGTCAAAAATATAAGTTCTCTGGTAAATATGGTGAAAACTTAATGGAAGAGGTAGCAAGATATGCTGTTATTGCAGGGGAGATTGCGCTAAAGTATGATTTTGATATAATTCATGCTCATGATTGGCTCACATATCTTGCAGGTATAACAGCTAAGCAGATAAGTGGGAAGCCATTAGTTGTTCATATGCATGCCACAGAATATGATAGAAGTGGTACAAATATTAATACACAAGTATATGATATTGAAAAAAGGGGAATGAAAGAGGCCGATATGGTCTTTGCAGTTAGTAACTTAACAAGAAATACTGTTATTAATAAATATGGCATTAATCCTCTTAAAGTAAAAACCATACATAATGCAGTGGATTTTGGATCATTTGAGAAACTGGATATATCTAGAAATGTTCCGGAAAAAATAGTGACTTTTTTGGGTAGAATCACATATCAAAAAGGTCCAGAATATTTTATTGAAGCTGCCGAAAAAGTTCTGAAAAGGTATCCTGATGTCAGATTTGTTATGGCAGGTAGCGGAGATCTTTTAAATAGATGTATTAAGCGAGTAGCAAAATTGGGAATAGCGCATAAGTTTCATTTTACCGGATTCTTAAAGGGATCAGATGTAAAGCAGATGTTTGCCTACTCAGATGTGTATGTTATGCCCTCTGTTTCAGAACCATTTGGAATATCTCCTCTTGAGGCAATGAGATCTAATGTGCCAACAATTATCTCAAAACAGAGTGGTGTTGCCGAGGTATTAAAACATGCGATAAAAGTAGATTTTTGGGATATAGATGCTATGGCTGATGCTATATATGGTCTTTTAAAATATCCTGTGCTTTCTCAAGTAGCTGTTAATAAGGGTTTGGAAGAGGTTAACTCATTAAAGTGGGACGATGCTGCAAAAAAGATAGTAGAAAACTACTCTCAATTACTTAATAAATAGAAGAATCAATTATGAAAAAGACAATTTGTTTATATTTTCAATTACATCAACCTGATAGGTTAAGACAATATAGATTTTTTGATATTGGTAAGGAGAGCTATTATTTTGATGATTTTGCTAATAGATCTATATTAAATCGAGTTGCACAAAGGTGCTACCTTCCTGCTAATAATATGTTATTAGATCTGATTAAACAGTGTGGTGGCAAGTTTAGAGTTGCATTCTCTATTTCGGGCTCTTTACTTGAGCAGCTAGAGAAATACTCACCTGAAGTAATTGAGAGCTTTAAAGAGTTAGCTAGAACAAACTGTGTCGAGTTTTTGGCCGAAACTTATGATCACTCCCTTTCTAGTCTTATATCCAAAGATGAATTTGTAAGACAAATTGAAGCTCATAAATTAAAAATAAAAGAGTTATTTGGTCAAAATCCTAGAGTTTTTAGAAATACAGAACTAATATATTCAGACCAAATTGGTGCAGATATAGCGCAAATGGGTTTTGTTGGAATGTTAACAGAGGGTGCTAAACATATTTTAGGTTGGAAAAGTCCTAACTATTTGTATACAAATGCTATAAATCCTAGATTGAAATTACTATTAAGGAATTTTAGTCTAAGTGATGATATTGCATTTAGATTTTCTAATAGATCTTGGGAAGATTGGCCATTAACTGCAGATAAGTATTTACTATGGATTTCTGAAGTCCTAAATAATGAGGATGTTGTTAATATATTCATGGATTACGAAACTATCGGCGAACACCAATCTGAGTCGACAGGTATTTTTGAATTTTTAAGCTCTTTTATTCAATTAGCTCTTTCTCAGAGTGAGTATATTTTTGATACTCCAACCTCTATATGTAAGAAATTTCAGCCTGTTGCTCCTCTCCATGTCCCTTTCCCAATTTCTTGGGCAGATGAGGAGAGGGATACTAGTGCGTGGTTAGGAAATGAACTCCAGAATGAAGCTTTTAATAAGCTATATTCATTGGAGCAAAAGATAGAGTTAATAGATGATCCTAAAATAAAAAGCTACTTTGGCAAACTTCAGCAAAGTGATCATTTTTACTATATGTGTACAAAATTCTTTTCCGATGGTGCTGTTCATTCATATTTTAATCCTTATGATACTCCTTATGAGGCTTTTATAAATTATATGAATGTATTAAGTGATTTTATGGTAAGGGTCGATAAATTATCGTTAAAATCGCAAATCTAGGTTGGAACAATTATTGCTTATACTATTTTTTACTAAAAATTTAAATAATGGACGATAAATTAAATTTAACGCCCGATTACCTTTTTGAAGTGAGCTGGGAAGTGTGTAATAAGGTTGGAGGAATACACACTGTATTAGCTACAAAGGCACTCAATTTAGCAAAGGATTACACAGGACGTCATATCCTTATTGGGCCTGATGTTTGGAGAGAAACAGATATAAATCCAGAGTTTACAGAAGATAAAAATCTATTTAAGTCATGGAGAGTCTCTGCCTTATCTCAGGGATTGAGGCTAAGAGTTGGAAGGTGGAACGTTTCGGGTTCTCCTATTGCAATTCTCGTTGATTTTACAACTTTTATCGGTAAAAAAGATGAGATTTTAACTCAATTTTGGAAAAAGTACAAACTAGATTCATTATCTGGACATTGGGATTATATAGAGAGTGCTCTATTTGGTTATTCTACAGGAAAGGTTATAGAGTCTTTTGTTGAATATAACTTAGCTTCTAATGAGTGTGCTGTAGCTCATTTTCATGAATGGATGACAGGTGCTGGTATATTGTACCTCAAAGATACTAAATTGCCAATTTCTACTGTTTTTACTACACATGCAACTGTTTTTGGGCGCTCTATTGCTGGAAACAATTTAAAATTGTACTCTAACGCATCAAAATACAATGTAGAAGAGAAGGTTAAGGAGTTTAATATATTGGCTAAACACTCATTAGAAAAGTGTGCAGCCAGCAATTGTGATATATTTACTACTGTATCAGAAATAACTGCCAATGAGTGTAAATATTTTTTGGGTAGAGAGGTTGATTATGTTACGCCGAATGGATTTGAGAATAGTTTTACTCCAAAAGAGAGTGAGTTTAAAATATGCTCAAAAACCGCTAAAGCTAATATGACAATTGTTGCCGAAGCAATGCTAGGATATAAGTTACCTTCTAATATTTTAATGATTGGAACAGGTGGTAGATACGAATATAAAAACAAAGGCATAGATGTTTTTCTAGACTCTCTTGCACTGATCAATAAAAACCCATTACCAGAAAAGCAGATTTTAGCTTGGATAATGGTACCCGCAGGTCATTCTGGGCCAGATAGAGAGTTAATAAATAAGCTTAATTATGGAGGTAATTATAGATGTAATACAACTCATAATTTAGTTGATAGAGAGTGGGATCCAATCATAAAAAGGGTATCTGAATTAGGAATCGATAATTCTGAATCTTCAAGAGTTAAAGTAATATTTGTACCATCTTATTTAAATGGTAGTGATGGTATTTTTAATATGACATACTATCAGTTGATTTGTGGTTTAGATTTAACTCTGTTTCCATCTTATTATGAGCCATGGGGATACACTCCACTAGAGAGTCTTGCGTTTGGAGTGCCTACTGTTACAACCACTCTTGCTGGATTTGGTTTGTGGATTAATAAATACTACAAGCAAGAGAATGTGTCTGCTTTGGTTGTTAATAGAAATGATGATAATTATGACTGTGTTGTTAAGGATATAGCACAAGAGATTGAGAATAGGTGTAATTTAGATAAAAAGCAAAGAGATTTTGCAAGAGAGAATGCAAAGAATATATCAAAAATTGCATTATGGGATAACCAGATTGGTTATTATAAAATGGCCTATAGTGAGGCTTTAAGGAGAATAGATTTAAATAAAATTAAATTGATTAAAAAAATGGAAGAGCGAGATAATATTACTTATAAAAGAGATATCGCCAACAATCCAAATTGGAGTAGAGTGATTGTTAGTAAGAGATTACCAAAAAAACTAGAGCGTTTAGACGAAATTGCAAAAAATTTATGGTGGTGTTGGAATCAAGAGGCAATAGAGTTATTTGAGTCGATAGACGCCGATCTTTGTGAAACATGTGATGGAAATCCAATTATGTTATTGGATAAGCTCTCTTTGCAAAAATATCAAGAGTTAGAGAACGATGAGGTATTTTTGAAGAAGCTGGACAATGTCTATAATATGTTTACTCAATATATGCAGCAAAAGAGAGAGATGGAGGGCGCTAAAATTGCTTATTTTAGTATGGAGTATGGTCTTCATAAGTCATTAAAAATATACTCAGGAGGTTTGGGTGTATTGGCAGGTGATTATCTAAAAGAGGCTAGTGATATGGCTGTACCAATGACAGCCGTTGGGCTTTTATATAGATATGGATATTTTACTCAAAAATTATCGGCACAAGGTGATCAGGTTGCTTCTTATGAACCGCAGGATTTTACAAAGCTGCCAGTAACTCCAATAAGGGACAATAATGGGAATTGGGTAACAATAGGTGTGGCGCTCCCTGGTAGAACAATGACTGCTAGATTATGGAGAGTAGATGTTGGTAGAACAGAGCTAATTTTATTAGATACAGATCACGAAGATAATTTGCCAGAAGACAAATTTGTTACTCATCATCTTTATGGAGGAGACTGGGAAAATAGATTAAAGCAGGAGATGTTACTAGGTATTGGAGGAGTAAGAGCACTCAGAGCTTTGAATAAAGATGCTCAAGTTTATCATCTTAATGAAGGTCATGCAGCATTTATCGGCTTAGAGAGATTAAGAGAGTATATTATTAACGATAATCTCACATTTTCTGAGGCATTAGAAGTGATTAAGTCATCGTCTCTTTTTACAACACATACCCCAGTCCCAGCTGGACATGATTCATTCTCAGAAGATATTTTGAGAGCATATATTTCTCACTATCCAGACAGATTAAATATTAGTTGGGAAACGTTAATGTCATTAGGTAAAATAGATCCAGATAATAAAGAGGAGAAGTTCTCTATGAGTAATTTAGCCTCCAATATGTCTCAAGAGATTAATGGTGTAAGTTGGCTACATGGAGAGGTTAGTAAGGATATTTTATCACCTCTATGGCCTGGATACTTACCAGAGGAGTTGCATGTAGGTTATGTAACAAACGGAGTTCACTATCCAACATGGACAGCTCCAGAGTGGAAGGATATACACAGTAAAGTTTTTGGCCCAGATTTTGGCACGCATCATTATAATAAAGAGTGTTTTAATGGTATATATAAAGTAGATAACAGCACCATATGGGGGACTAGAAATCTACTTAGATCAAAACTGATTAAATATATTAAGAGATCTCTTTCTCAACCAGAGTGCACTACACACTATACACCTCAGCAGATAGTAAAGATTAAAGAGACTCTTAGAGAAGATATTCTTACAATAGGTTTTGCAAGACGTTTTGCTACATATAAGAGAGCTAATCTTCTATTTGCAGATATAAATAGGTTGGACTCTATTATTAATAATCCTAGTCGTCCAATTCAATTTATTTTTGCAGGTAAAGCTCACCCTGCAGATAAAGCAGGTCAAGAGCTAATTAAAAAAATTGTTGAAACCTCTTTATTGCCTCAATTTATAGGAAAGATAGTGTTTATCCCTGGTTATGATATGACAATTGCCAAGTATATGATTCAGGGTGTTGATGTTTGGATGAATAATCCAACAAGGCCTATGGAGGCTTCCGGTACCAGCGGTGAAAAAGCTGTAATGAATGGAGTAATGCATTTTTCTGTATTAGATGGTTGGTGGGTTGAGGGTTATCAAGAGGGCGCTGGATGGGCTTTACCTTTGGAAAACACCTATGACGATCCCAAATTCCAAAATGAATTGGATGCTGCTACAATATATAATATTCTAGAAAACGATATAGCACCTTTATACTATAACTATAATCCAAAGAACCTATTACCTGATGGTTGGATTGAAGTTATTAAGAATACTATTGCCAAGGTAGCATCTAATTTCACAACAAATAGAATGCTTACAGACTATATTGATAGATTTTATAATAAACTTGCTTTAAGGTATGAGTCTGTTATAGCTGATAATTATTCTCTTGCTAGAGAACTTGCGCAATGGAAGAAACGAGTTCGTAGAGAATGGAATTATATTGAGGTGGTTGAGTATAGCAAGCCAGACAATAGCAAGTTTGCTATATCGCTTGGAGAAAAGTATCAATCTAAGGTTGTACTTAATACAGCGGGCTTAGATCCTAATGATATTGGAGTTGAGATGGTTGTAGCAGAGCAGTTGCCTAATGAGAGTCTAAAAATTAAGCAAATTTACGATTTTAAATTAGTGGAGAGTGTTGATGGTAGAGCTACATATATTTGTGAATTGATTCCGGATAGAGCAGGGGCATTTGTATTAGCAGGAAGAGTTTATGCTAAAAATTCTAAATTACCACATAGATTAGATTTTGATTTAGTGAAATGGTTGTAGCTTGTACTGGTTTTTTTGATGGAGTCCATTTAGGTCATAGATCTGTAATAGATAAAGTTTGCACCCTTGCTAAAGAGCGTGGGTGCAAATCTTTAGTTATAACATTTTGGCCTCATCCAAGAGCTGTTTTACAACAAGATGCCGTAAATTTTAGACTGATTACATCTTTAGAAGAGAAGGTGGAGTTATTAACATCAATGGGTATAGATTCAGTTGAAGTAATTCCATTTACCAGAGAGTTTGCAAGACTTACTACTCGTGATTTTTTTCAGAAATATCTTATAGATAAGTATGGTGTTAATTATTTTGTTGTAGGATATGATCATAGGGTAGGAAGCGATAAAACACAATCTCAACAAGAGATGTTAGAAATAGCAGAGTCTATGAACATAAAGACATTACGGGTAGAAGAGTTTCATAAAGATATTGGCGTAGAGAGTGAAATTGTAATAAGTTCTACTAAAATTAGAGAGAGAGTCTCTTTAGGACAAGTTGATGTTGCTTGTAGGCTGTTGGGATATAACTACTCTTTATCTGGAGTGGTTGTTTCTGGCGAGAAATTGGGAAGAAAGTTGGGGTTCCCTACAGCAAATATTAAATTATACGAGCCATTAAAACTGTTGCCAAAAGATGGGGTCTATGCAGTTAAGGTTCTTTTTAATGGTAAAAGATATTGTGGAATCACAAATATAGGAACACGTCCCACTGTCTCTTTGGGTGTGCAAAAAAGCATAGAGACTCATATTTTGGATTTTAATGAACAGATATATGGTCTGGATCTAAAAGTTGAATTTATTAAGAGAATTAGAGATGAGAAAAAGTTTGATTCTATAGAAAAGCTGATTGAACAGCTTACTCAAGATAGGGAGTATGCATCCAAATTATTAAGTTTTATTGATTAAGTAACTTAATTTTTTTAACTTTGAATAAATATCTAGTCATGGATTCAAAAGTCATTACAATAATTCTTACTATAATCTTAATTGCAGCTCAAGCCTATTTCGATAAAAAGAGAAAAGAGAAGAGAGAGCAATCAAAGATGAGTGGTAATTCATCTGAAAATATAGAAGAAGATGATAGTTTTCATTTTGAACAGAAATACGAGGATTTTGAAGATGATTCTCATGAGGAGATGAAATCTGTTGAGCTGAAATTAGAATCATTATTTGAAAAAGAGAGAGAGTATGTTCATATAACAGAAAGGACCCCAAAAATTGAGGAGGAGAGGCCTGTTGTAAAAAAAGTAGAGTATCAGTCAATTGATATGAAGCAACGAGAGTTAAATACAGAGATGGACGCTGTATATAATAGCTCAGAAATATCATCTTTTGTTCAATCAAATTATGAACAGCAGGAGAGTCCAATATCGGATTTAGAGATCAAGCCAAGTGTGAATTTTTTCAAGCAAGGCATTGACCCAAAATTGATGATTATTTATTCAGAAATTTACAAGCCAAAATATCTGGATTAATTTATTTAATAGGAATTAATTTATATCTTTGTAATGAAGAGTCCTGTTTTGACAGGATTCTTTTTAATTTATTAGGATTATGTCAAAAATACATTATTTAACAGCAGAAGGTTTAGAAAAGCTCAAGGCAGAACATCAACAATTGATCTCTGTAGAGAGGCCATCTATATCAAGACAGATAGCAGAGGCAAGAGATAAAGGCGATCTTTCGGAAAATGCAGAGTATGATGCAGCTAAGGAGGCTCAAGGGCTTCTAGAACTTAAAATAGCAAAATTGGAGGAGATGATTGCTGGAGCAAGAATTATTGACGAGTCTAAGATAAATACGACTCATGTTCAGATACTAAATAAAGTTAAACTCAAAAATCACAACACTAATACGGTAGTTGAATATACATTAGTTGGAGAGACTGAGGCTAATTTGAGAGAGGGGAAGTTGGCAGCTGCAACTCCAATAGGTAAGGCCCTAATTGGTAAGGAGAAAGGAGATATTGTGGAGGTTCAGGTGCCGTCTGGGATTATTAAATTCGAAATTTTAGAGATTTCTAAATAAACCTACATTATGGCATCTATTTTTTCTAGAATAGTAAATGGAGAAATTCCCTGCTATAGAGTAGCAGAGGATGATAAACATCTAGCCTTTTTAGATATTAATCCAATTGCTGAGGGTCATACTTTGGTAATACCAAAATGTGAAATTGATTATATTTTTGATCTTGATAGCCAACAGTTATCTGAGCTTACTCTTTTTGCTCAACGTGTAGCAAAGGCAATTGATAAATCTATAAATTGCAAAAGAGTGGGAGTTGCTGTTCTTGGAATGGAGGTACCTCATTGTCATATACATCTAGTTCCTCTTAATACGGAGAAAGATTTAGTATTATCCAATCCAAAGTTAAATATCACAAAAGAAAAAATGGCTGCTATTGCAGAGGCGATTAATTTGAATTTTAAATAGTATTATATGAAAAAACTCTTTTTCCTTTTTTTAATAATTATCGGATCTATATCATGTTCTAATAATAATAGAGCAAAACTAAAAATTAAAGTTAATGGCATAGAGGATGGAGATTTAGTTCTAACAAGGCTTGATATAAACAGACAGACAGTTATTGATAGTATTAAATTATGTAAAAGTGGCTGTACTTATTTTGTAGATAAGAGAGATCAATCTCCAGAGTTTTATTATATAAATTATAAAAATAATAGAGTTGCCTCTTTGATTCTAAAGGGTGGTGATAGAGTATCGGTTATTACAGATACACTTGGAGCAGATATTACAATACAAGGTTCAGATGATAGTAATTCTCTTATCGATTTAGAGAGGACTATGGGGCGCTATCAGTTTATGTTTGATTCACTGTTTGTTGAGATGGATAGTGCTGTAAGTTTGAACAATTCATCTCTTGCAGAGCAGATAAATTATCAACTCGGTTCTCTTTATGTAAAAACTAAGCAAAGGGCAATTAAGCATATTTATGAGAATCCTTATAATATTTCTAATCTATATCTTATTTATTATAAGTTTAATCAAGAGCTACCCCTTTTTGGAGATGTTAAGGATATGCTAATTTTACAAAGAGTTCATGACTCATTAATTGTAAAGTATCCTAAGTTAAAATATCTTGCTCCTCTAATGGAAGATATTAAATTGAGAGAACAGGCTAATATTTTGTCAGACAAACTTAGTGAGGCAAATGAGACCGGGTTTCCAGACATTACACTTCCAGATGTAAAATCAACACCAAAGACTCTATCGGATTATAAAGGGAATGTTATTTTATTAGTATTTTGGAGTGTCTCTGATGTAAATCAGCTTATGATGAATAAAGATTTGCTAGAACTCTATGCTAAGTATAATAAAAAGGGGTTGGAGATTTATCAAGTATCTGTTGATACAGATAAGAGTGCTTGGGCTAGAGCAATAAGAGATCAGAAGTTGCCGTGGATAAATGTTTGTGATGGTAATGGAGCTAATTCTTACTCAACAATTATCTATAATGTAGATAGAGTTCCCTCAACTTTTTTAATTGATAAGGAGGGGACAATTGTTGCTAGAGATCTTTTTGGAAGTAATTTAGAGAAGAGAGTTGAGTCGTTAATATCTAGATGATGCTTTTTTTAGAAATACCAGGGATAAAGTCTTTTAGATAAAAAGGTTCAAAATAGGCTGTATCTTCAAAATTTTTAGATAAGAATTTATTTAATGCACATTTTATCATCCCTTTTGCATTTGCTTGAGAATCGATAAAATGTGCATTTGTATTATTTAATACTTCTTTTATTTTTAAAGCGCCATTTCCACAAAAAATGGTGGGGTTATTTGCAAGAATTTCTGAAAAACTACTACTATCTATTATTTTAGCCGAGACTCCCTCTATTAGATCCATTTTAGAGTCATAAATAGAACAGTACACCTCCATTCTTCTTGCATCTATCATGGGAATGATGTAGTTGAAATCTAGATTAAGATCTTTTGCTTCTTGAAATCCATTATGAGCTACAGACTCAAGTGAGTTTACAGAAATTAATGGCTTATTTGATGCAAAGCATATACCCTTAGCAAAAGAGACACCAACCCTCAGTCCAGTATATGATCCAGGACCTTCACTCACAGCTACCGCAGAAAGGTCATTAATTACTAATCCTAAATCTTTAAGAAAACTCTCCACCATTGGAGCGATAGATTTAGCATGCGCTTTATTACCCTTTTCTGAGCCATATTTTAATAAAGTTTCACCGCTAGATATTGCAACGGAGCAGATATCGGTACTAGTTTCAATAAGTAAAATAAGAGGTTGGTTCATTATTTATTATTGTTGTTTAATAACAGATCCTTTTTTAAGATTTCTGCTTATTGCAACAAATGGGCCAGTAACAATAGTTTCATTCTCTTCTAAGCCAGAAATTACCTCAATATTTGAAAGGTCTTGAATTCCAGTGGTAATAATTCTAGGTTCTACACTATTGTCTTCTTTTACAATAAATACTTGCTCAACATTTTCGTTAATTTTTAGACTATTTTTAAGAGAGTCGCTAAGGAGATCTGTCCTAGTTGTAATAGATTGAAGCGGAACAGAAATAACATTCTCTTTTTTAGCAGTTAAAATTGATACCGATGCAGACATGCCGGGCCTAAATGGGATAGAGCTATTGGTTGTTAGATCGGCATAAGAATCAGGCACAATAAAGATCTTAACTTCAAAGTTTGTAACTTGATCTACTGCTGATCCAATATTTTTAGCTGAGTTTGCAATTTGAGTTACAACACCTTTAAATTTTCTGGTAGGATATGCATCAACATCTATTGTTGCTGTATCACCCTGTTTAATTCTAATTATATCGTTCTCATTTACATCTACTAATACTTCCATCTCCTCTAAGTTTGCTATTCTCAACATCTCTGTACCTGCCATCTGACTTGTACCCACAACTCTCTCTCCCTTTTCTACACTCATTTTTGAGATTATACCATCCATAGGAGCATAGATTACAGTTTTGACTAGATTTTCTTGCGCCTCTTGAAGAGCAGCAGAAGCACTTTTCACGTTAAATTCGGCGGCTCTAATTTGTTCTTTTGTGACGTTGTATTGAGATAATGAAGTTTCGAAATCTAGATCAGAAATGGCTTTTTGTTTATGTAGTATCTCATTTCTTCTATGAGATTGTTCAACTTGAGCAAATTGAGCAAGTAGCTGGGTGAGCTGAGCTTTTGTGGAGTTAAGAGATGCTTCTGCTCTATCTCTCATGGAAATATATACATCTTGCTTAATTTTAATAATTAGATCTCCTCTTTTGATGTAATCTCCCTCTTTAAAGTTTAATTCTACAATCTCACCAGATACGTCAGGGCTAATCTTAACCTCTGTAACAGGTTTTATTTTTCCATTTGCCGGGATAAATTCTACAATCTCTCTTCTTTCCACTTTTTGGGTCATTACACTAATAAGGCCTTTTTTATTTTTACTCCCAAAGTATGCTAAAATAATAATGATTGCCACTATTATTGCTATTATCCACTTAATATTTTTTTTTAGTTTCATAATATTAAAAAATTAGGTTATAGAGATATTGGTAAACCCTTGTAGAAATCAAGAATTTTAACTTGGAACATGTATTGATATTTTGACTGAATAAGTTCTGATTGCGCTCTAAAAAGGTTGGTTTTAGCCACGGTATAGTCAATAGCATTTACTACGCCAAGGTCAAATTTTTCCTGAACATATCTAAAAGACTCCTTCATTGCATCTACACTTTTCTGAGAAGCTAAATATCTTTGCAGATATGACAAAGCATCGTTATGAGCTTGTTGAATCTCTTTATAAAGCATCTGCTGCCTACTTTTATGTTCTATTTGAGCCGATCTTACACCTAGCTTTGCATTTTTAATTGAGGTCCTAACCTGATAGTTGTTAAAAATGGGAATGCTTAGTCCAAAGCTAAGAGATGGGTTTTTGTTTTCGTTAAATTGATCAAAAAAAGATTGATCTCTGCTATCGGCATAGTAAGTTCCATATCCAGCAGAAAAAGAGATTGAAGGAAATGCTCTACCCCTTGCAATGGCTAACTGTAGGTCTGAATTTTTTATATTTAATATAGAACTTTGAATTTGAGGAAGATCTTGGGATGTATGGTACATCTCTTCTACTGATGATGGAGAGAGATCTGATAGAGGAATATCTATGGGCTTTTCATCAATCTCAAAGTTATATACGTCTTCTAAATCTAGTAGTTGAGCTAAATTTAGCTTGGCTGTAGATAATTGATTTGAAGCGTTTACAACTTGAACACTCTCGGATGCAAGTTGGGCTTCAATTTCTAGAAGAGCGCTATATGCTAAACTACCTGCATCTACCAATTTTTTTGTGCGATCAACTTGTTGTTTAACGCTATTTTGGCTCTCTATTGCTGTGTTGAGAACCTCCTTGGAGAGCAGAATTTGCAGAAAAGATCTTGTTATCTCTATTGAGATGTCGTTCTTAATGCGATCTACCTCTTTTTTTGAAATTTCAAGAACTACATTTTTACTTTTAATATCGTTATGCTTGACCATACCTTCGAACAGGTTTATTGCTGCACTGGCACTGGCACTTGTACTTTGAGAGAGTTTATTTTCAATAATCTCTAAATCTTGTACATTTACAGACCTTCCCCAGTTCATAGAGTGAGATAGAGAGGCCCTTACAGATGGCGCAAAGTTCAATTTTGCTTGAGTAAGGTTATTCTCATTCTGCTCTACAGAAATCTCCTGTTGTTTAATTTTTAAATTGTTTTTCCATGCATGATCTATGCATTGCTCAAGTGTCCATCTGGCTTGAGCCAAAGTTAATCCCGGGATTAGGATTAAAATTAAAATTAGGAGTGCGTATCTCTTTTTCATAATAGAACAAAGTTAAATTATTTTTGATATACAACACTCCCATTATTAAAAAAATAGAATTATTTGTAGATAACTTGAGTTTGAGATTGTAAATCGTATAGATTTTTACTCATAAATTTAAAAAGTCTCCACATTTTTTTAGCAGCATAACCAACACCTTTGCCAATTCCTTCGGCAACATCTTGATCCCATTCCGATCCTCCCCCCACAATACAGCTAGTTTGTAAGGTGTCAAGGGGTGTCCAAATCCATATTGAATTATCTGCTTGTTCCATTACGCAGCCTCCCATCCAGCAACAAAGCCGTGTTTAAATTTTGGCCAATATTTCTCAATTGTCTTGAGGGCTTTTCCTGCCATCTCCAGATATCTCCACATGTCTCTTAGAGACATTCCTCCAGAAATCATCATCTCCTGTTGAGATAGATTCTGCATCATACTCTTCTTGCATCTGAATTGTTTCATAATTGAAATTGTTATATAGTAATCTCTTTGCAATTGCGGGCAAAGATTCCGCCGAAGTGTGCACTCTTCTATTTTACTTTTCAAATTTCATAAGGTTATAATTTTGTCAGCTATTATTTTATCGCTCATTTTATGTGATATCATAATTATGATTGCATTTTGTCTTTTATATTCCATAATATAGTTCTCTATTAAACTTGCCGATTCGGAATCTAGTGATGATGTTGCCTCGTCTAAAATTAAAATATGAGGTTCTCTAATCACAGCTCTTGCAAAGGAGATTCTTTGTTGTTGCCCTCTAGATAGATGAGCGCCGCTCTCACCAGGATTTGTTAAAAAACCATTAGGTAGGGAGTCTATTATCTCTTTTATTTTTAGTTTCTCGCATATCAATAGAGTTTTTGCTTTTAAACTCAAAGGATGCTTATGATTATTAGGTTTCTCTCCTGTTATGCATTCATAAATTGTATCACCATATAACTCTGGATCTTGAGGAACAATAGATAAGCAAGATCTCCATCTTTTGAGATCTATATGCTCTATACTTGTTTGATTAAATTCTATATTACCATTTCTAATTTGGTAGTGTCTTGATAATAGATTTACCAAAGTGCTTTTTCCACTTCCACTTTTACCCCATATGAGAGTTATCTGAGAACTTGCACAGCAAAATGTAAGATTGTTTATAAGTGGAGCTCTTCCCGGATATGAGAATGTTATATTGTTAAAAGTTATAGTATTTATGTTGTGTTTTACTAAATTGTCAATATTTTTATATTCCGGTTTTATATTGTCGTATGAGTATTCTGGGGAGAGCTTTTTGATATCGTATATTCTTGATGCTGCAACAGTCCCTTCTCTAAAAGAGTAGATCATACTAGCTACATGCTTTAGTGGTGTAGAGAATATAGCTGCAATTGTAAAAAAAGAGATTAATTGACCAGAAGTTATATTGTGAGACATTACAATAAACCCACCCACGGAAAGAATTGATATGGTTGTGATTCCCCATATTAGATCTATAGATGAGTCAGCAATAAGTCCTATTTTTCCTGCTTTTTGTATAGAATTATTTAAATCTGAGAGTTTGAGTTTTGTTGTGGCTAGTGCTGTATTTTCTAGACCGTAGTTTTTTATTGTAGATATGCTATTTATATTTTCTAGTATAGATATGTTTAGTAGTGCGCTTTTTTCCATATTCTCTTTTAGAATTCGTTTGCTATTTTTATCATATATTAGGAATATAGCAATGTACATTGGAGAAAAGATTAGTAGTAATAATGCCAGTGTTATATCTGTAAATAGTAGCACTATAAGCGATATGATTAAGGTTAGACTACCAATTATTGCCTCTGGAAGAGAATCGATAATCAGATTTCTTAGTTTATATGCATCCCCAATCCTAGATGTGATTTCTCCCTTTTTCATACCTTTAAAAAATGGGAGGGGAACTCTAAGTATATGATCTATAAGATCTCCTACTATTCTTCTGTCTGTCTCTAAAGATAACTTTAAGGATTTTGTTGCCTTAAAAAGTGTAATCATTATTGATGATGTTACCATAAGTAGCATTAGTAGAGATAATTTGTATAGTGAATTTACATCCCCAGATGGAATTATGTAATCTAATAAATATCTAATGTAAAATGCGGTTGACAATGATAGTATTATATTTAAGATAGATAAAGTAAATATTTTTATCAAATTCCATTTGATTGGATATATGATATCTTTTAAAATAGCTTTGAATAATGTTGTTTTGCCTTTTGCCAATTTTGTATTAGCTATATTGTTTTCTAATAAATTACTGTTGTTAATATCAAAAAGAATTAGATATCCAGTGAACTCCTTCTCAATTATTTCTGAATGGACTTTCTCTATCTCTCCATTTATTGGATCCATTGTAGTAAAGAACCCTTTTGAAAAATTGTATATAACTATATAGTGTAGTATAGACTCTTTTCGTAAATGTATAATTACAGGGAAATTTGCAGTTTTAAGTGCCTCCATTGATGACTTATATCCTCTGGCCTTAACTCCAAACTGTTCAGAAGCTTCAATAATGCCCTTAATAGTTGTGCCAGATGATGTTGTACCGCTCAAAAGCCTAAGTTGAGTTAAAGAGGTTTCTATTCCATAACTCCCTAATACAGATGCAAGGCAAGCTACTCCGCAATCACTATTATCCATCTGTTTTACCTTATGTAGTTTGCTTTTCATGATATATTGATTTTAATAATAAAAGAGCCCTCGTTATCTCACATCACTTAATTATCTGCCTTACTAATTAATAACCCAACTCACACACGAGGACTCTTTGTTGATGCAAAAATATGCTTCAACATTGGCAATCATGTGGTCGATTTTACAATAAAATGTAGTTTTGATAAAGAACTAAAATCTTTACGATTTTAGAATTAGATAATATCTTGAAGCTCCTTTATAAATGGAAAGATATAGAGAGTTAATGATGAAATTGCAGAGTATATTGCAGATTCAGAAATATCTTTTTGTGGTAGAAAATGGTAGATTTTATCTAAAGATTCTAGAAGATATATGGTAATACTAATAATAAATGAGAACTTTAGAATTGTAAAAAAAAGACCTAGAAGTCTGTCAAGCCAACCAAGTAAAACTACTCTTATGAGTTTAGAAGAGAGATAACCAATATAGTTGACAATAATTACTATAAAAATAAAGATTAGAGCAAATGATATTATCGATATGGTATTTGAGTTAAGTGATGGTAATATTTTAGAGATAAACTGTGATACAAGCCCAGAAAAATGCCATCCACCCCAAATTCCAGCAACTAGAGCAATGAATGAGGCTAACTGGCGAACAAGTCCTTTGCTTATGCCCACAAATATAGCGGGGATAAAGCAAATAAGAATTGCTATATCTACATAGTTGAAAGAATATTCCATTGCTATTTTTTTTCAAAAGTAGTGAATAATCGTATCTTTGCAAATTCTAAAAACATCTGGTATGAGATTTCCTGAGTATAAAAAATTAGATTTAGTTGAATTAAATAGTTCAATATTAGAGAAGTGGAGTAATGAGGATTGCTTTGGCAGCACTTTGAAGAGCCGTCAAGGAGCCCCAGAATTTGTTTTTCATGAAGGCCCCCCATCGGCAAATGGAATGCCTGGAATTCATCACGTTATGGCCAGAGCCTTAAAAGATGCTTTTTGTAGATATAAAACACAACAAGGATACCTGGTAAAGAGAAAAGCGGGATGGGATACACATGGCTTACCAGTTGAATTGGGAGTTGAGAAAAAACTTGGAATTACAAAAGAGGATATAGGATCAAAAATCTCTGTTGATGAGTATAATAATGCATGTAGGAAAGAGGTGATGAAATATACCAAGGAGTGGGAGATGTTAACGGAGAAGATGGGATATTGGGTGGATATGAATGACCCTTATATTACTTATGATAATAGATATATTGAGACTTTATGGTATCTTTTAAAGCAGATATACAACAAAGGCTTGTTATATAAAGGTTACTCTATACAGCCTTTTTCTCCTGCTGCGGGTACAGGTTTGAGTACACATGAACTGAACCAACCAGGGTGTTATCGCGAGGTGAAGGATACAACATGTGTTGCTCAATTTGAGGTTCTAAAGGATTCATTTTCTGAGCATATATATTCTTGCATTAATAAAATAGATGGATCATTAAAAGCATATATGTTGGCTTGGACCACCACACCGTGGACGCTTCCATCGAATACAGCATTGTGCGTTGGTCCAAAAATAGAGTATGTGTTAGTGGATTCATTTAACCCTTACAATGGACAAAGGGCCATATATATTGTAGCCAAAGATCTTGTTGGTTCTCATTTTAATCCTAAGGCTGCTGAGATATCTTTTGAAGATTATAAGCAGGGCGATAAATTAGTTCCTTTTAGGGTTTTAGAGGATTTTGTTTTTACGGGAGAAGAGTTGACCGGAGTTAATTATTGTCAGCTCATACCTTGGATAAATCCAGGTGATGGAGCATTTAAAGTAATTAAAGGAGATTTTGTTACTACATCTGATGGTACAGGTATAGTGCACATAGCTCCTACTTTTGGTGCCGATGACCAGAGAGTAGCATCTGCAAATGGTGTTCCAGCTCTAATGATAAAAGATAGAGAGGGAAATATGCAGGCTTTAGTGGATAGAGCAGGTAAATTTTACCTAATTGAAGATATGGATGATGAGTTTGTTGGTAATAGTGTGAATTTAGAACTCTATTCATCATTTGCTGGAAGGTTTGTCAAGAATGATTATGACCCTAATTTGACTGAGTCTGATGCAACATTGGATGTGGATATTGCTGTGATGTTAAAGATGCAGGGCTTAGCCTTTAAAATTGAGAAGCATGTCCATTCATACCCTCATTGTTGGAGAACTGATAAACCAGTATTATACTATCCTTTGGACTCATGGTTTATTAAGACCACGGCTGTTCAACAGAGAATGATTGAACTTAACAAATCGATAAACTGGAAACCAGAATCTACAGGTAGTGGACGCTTTGGAAAATGGCTAGAGAATTTGCAAGATTGGAACCTGTCAAGAAGTAGATATTGGGGTACTCCTCTGCCAGTATGGAGAGAAGAGGATGGTAGTGAAGAGGTTTGTATTGGTTCTGCACAGGAGTTGTATGATAGGATAGAGGAGTCAGTTAAGGTTGGGTATATGTCTTCTAACCCATTAAAGGAGAGAGGATTTATTGTGGGAGATTACTCTCAGGAGAACTATGAAAAGATAGATCTTCACAGACCATATGTGGATGATATCTATTTGGTATCTACTACAGGAAAAAGAATGAAAAGAGAGAGTGATTTGATTGATGTGTGGTTTGACTCAGGTGCAATGCCGTTTGCTCAGATGGGTTTAGAGAAGCTTACAGATCCTAGTTTTGGGAGGGCTGCCGATTTTATAGCCGAGGGTGTAGACCAAACTAGAGGTTGGTTTTTCACTCTTCATGCTATTTCTACAATGGTTAAAGATTCAGTAGCATTTAAGAATGTAATCTCTAATGGCCTTGTTTTGGACAAAGCTGGCAATAAGATGAGTAAAAGATTGGGTAATGCAGTTGACCCATTCTCTGTATTGGATGAATATGGCGCTGACTCATTGAGATGGTATATGCTAACCAATGCTCAGCCTTGGGATAATCTTAAGTTTGATATCTCTGGTGTTGATGAGGTTAGACGTAAATTTTTTGGTACATTATATAATACCTATTCATTTTTTGCTCTCTATGCAAATGTTGATAGTTTTGATAATAGTCTGCCTCAAATTGATATTGCAAAAAGACCTGAGATTGATAGGTGGATAATCTCTTTACTAAACACTCTTATAAACGATGTTGTTGAGTATTATGATAATTACGACATTACATCTGTTGGTAGAAAGGTTCAAGATTTTGTAAATGATAATTTAAGCAACTGGTATGTTAGGTTAAATAGAAAGAGATTTTGGGGAGGTAAGATGGACGATGATAAATTATCGGCATATCAGACATTATATACTTGTTTAGAGACAATTGCAATAATATCTGCTCCAATAGCTCCGTTCTTTATGGAGAGACTTTTCTTAGATTTAAATTCTTCTAATTTGGAATGTGGCTCTGTACACTTAAAATTGATGCCAAAGTGTAATGTAGATTTGATAGATAAGAAATTGGAGGAGAGAATGGAGTTGGCTCAAACAGCGTCATCTATGGTTTTGGCTTTGAGAAGAAAGGTTAATATCAAAGTTAGACAGCCATTAGCCAAAATATTGGTTCCTATTTTAGATAACTCAGTTAAAGAGAATTTTGAATTGGTAAAACCTCTTATATTAAGTGAAGTTAATGTTAAGGAGGTGGAGTTTATTATGGATACTAAAGGGCTAATTACTAAAAAAATTAAGCCTAACTTTAAAGTATTGGGTAAAAAGTACGGTAAGCAAATGAAGGAGATATCGGCTGCTTTTAGTAACTTTACTCAAGACGATATTCTAGAAATAGAGAGTAGTGATAAGTATATAATTAATTTACCCACAGGTGATGTTGAGATATTTCCACAGGATGTGGAGATTACATCGGAGGATATGCCAGGTTGGTTAGTATCTACAGAAGGTAAATTGACTGTGGCACTGGATATAACTATAACCGAAGAGTTAAGAAGAGAGGGTGTTGCAAGAGAGCTAGTTAATAGAGTTCAAAATCTAAGAAAAGATTCTGGTTTTGAGGTAACAGATAAAATTGATATTCTCATTGAACCAAATAGCGATATCGAGGTAACATTACAAGATTTTGCCGATTATATTTGTAATCAGACACTGGCTGTGAGCATTAATATTGATTCTTCTGTTTCTGATAATCCAGATTCAATGTCAACAGAGTGGGGTGAAGAGGGAGAAAGTATTAAAATTTTGTTAAAAAGAGTATAAAACAGATATATTATGGAGAAGGATGCTATTTATATGAAAAGAGCTATTGAGTTAGCTCAGCAGAATGCCCTATCGGCTCATGGTGGCCCATTTGGTGCAGTCATAGTTAGGGATGGCAATGTTATATCAGAGGCCTCTAACTCTGTAACTCCAGATAATGATCCAACGGCTCATGCAGAAGTTAATGCTATTAGAAAAGCGTGTAAAAAGCTAAATACATTTGATTTGTCTGGCGCAACACTTTATACGTCATGTGAACCATGTCCAATGTGTCTTTCGGCTGCCTATTGGGCAAGAGTAGATAGAATAGTTTTTGGTGCTAATAGAGAGGATGCAGCAAGAGCAGGCTTTAGTGATGACTTTATTTACAAAGAGTTATCTTTAGATCCTGAGCAAAGATCTATACCAATAGAGTCTATTTTAGAGAAAGAGAGTCAAGAGCCTTTTGAGACGTGGATCAGTAATTTAGATAAGACTCCTTATTAGCAATTAGATAGATTTAAATTTTTTATAATTATTTTATTATTATCTTTACGTTTCCTAAAAAACTAAGGTTATGACAACTAATGGAAATACTGAGCCTACAAATATAAAGGTACGCTATAGTGACGAGGAGCTTCAAATGTTTAAAGAGCTCATTTTACAGAAATTAGAGACTGCAAAACAGGAGTATCAGCAATTAAAAGCTGCTGTAACTCATGGTTCTAGTAATGACACAGAGGATACTTCTCCTACATTTAAAGTATTAGAAGAGGGTGCATCGGCTTTATCTAAAGAGGAGGCTGGTCAGTTAGCTCAACGTCAGTATAAGTTTATTCAATCTTTAGAGGCTGCTCTTATAAGAATTGAGAATAAGTCATACGGAATTTGCAGAGAGACTGGTAAATTAATAAGAAAAGAGAGATTGTTACTGGTTCCTCATGCAACGCTGTCAATTGAGGCAAAAAATAAGAGAGATTAATCTATTATGAGTCTATCTATTGGAAAAAAGGTTTCTATTTTTGTTATTGGATTACTTATAATAGACCAAATTTCTAAAATATGGATTAAAACCAATATGACCATTGGGGAGAGTATCCCTGTCTTTGGTAGTTGGTTTCAGATATATTTTATAGAGAACAATGGAATGGCTTTTGGAATGCAGTTTGGAGGAGTCTGGGGAAAGATTCTTCTTACTGCTTTTCGTATAGTATTAATTGGATTTATTATTGGGTATATTAGGTCACTAATATCTAAAAAGGCTCCGGTTGCGGTGGTTTTTGGAGTATCATTGATTTTAATTGGAGCTATGGGTAATGTTATTGATAGTCTCTTTTATGGGTTACTTTTTGGGGAGTCTACATTTACTCAGATAGCATCTTTTTTACCAGAGGGTGGTGGTTATGCCCCATTCATGCAAGGTAAAGTGGTTGATATGCTCTATTTCCCTTTGATTGACACTACACTTCCAGAGTGGATCCCTTTCTGGGGAGGTGAGGATTTTATCTTTTTTAGACCTATATTTAATATAGCTGACTCCTGCATAACAATAGGAGTAGCTTACCTACTCCTATTCCAGAGAAAATTCTTTTCTCACAATTGATAATCAAATTTTGTAATAGTCATATAATATGGCAGAACTAATCCTGATTTAGTTTTGCCATTATTTTTTGTCTTGAGAAGTGAATTCTACTCTTTACTGTTCCTAAATGTAACCCCAATTCATCGGCAATCTCTTGGTATTTGTAGCCACTATCGTGCATTTGGAATGGGATTTTAAATTCAGGCTCCAAACTCTCTACAGCTTTACTCAGTTCTCTAAAGTTAAGATCTGACTCTGGAGAGTTGTTAGAAGGTTTATTATTCAGTAGAAAATCGTGCACATCTTCGCTAAAGAGAGCTTGCCTTTTTGCTTTTCTTCTGTAGTCATTGATAAAGGTGTTTTTCATTATGGTATATGCCCATGCCTTTATGTTTGTATGTTCATTAAATTTCTCCTGATTATTGAATGCCTTAAAATAGGTCTCTTGAAGTAGATCTTTTGCATCATCACTATTTGAAGTGAGGCTGTATGCATATCTGGAAAGGTTGCCCTCCAGTTCCAGAATTTCGGTCTCAAAACTTTTACCTTTCATAGCGATATATTTTATATTATGTGTGTGAATTGTTCTTATTTTTTATAAAATTACAAAATATATTTCAATAGTTTTGCATGGAAAATATTTTTTTTGTCATAGATTTAAGCTATTTACACATAGATTTTGTCTGTAACAGCCCTCTATTTTCTGTATTTATTGACTTTTTTTTGATTTGTTGATAAAAAAACTAAAAACTTTTTTGTGTGTTTGCAAAAAATAAATATCTTTGCAGCCCAATCAAAGGGAGAGATGGCAGAGTGGTCGAATGCGGCGGTCTTGAAAACCGTTGAACTGAAAGGTTCCGGGGGTTCGAATCCCTCTCTCTCCGCTGGAAGGTGAAGCCAAAAGGCGTCACTTAGGAGCTAAACCCTACAAAATCAATGTTTTGTAGGGTTTTTCTTTGTTTGCCCTGCTGTTTATCCTTGTCTCTCTGGCTCTTAGCTGTATATATTAATTAAAAAGTACCCCACATTTCAATTTAAAAGTATACCACTTACAACTATGAATGGATTTTATCCGTTCTTAACAAATGATAAGTATGTATACAAAACAGGAAATCATTATTAGCAGCTATCGTGATGGT
>WPCG01022071.1_pt1 | contig 38932 bp, 42 predicted proteins | sample 5403311 | NCBI WGS metagenome assembly WPCG01 (sample SAMN12869467, study PRJNA574797) | sludge metagenome | isolation source: wastewater treatment of Control | place: China:Beijing | collected 2019-05-17
CTTACTCAATAAATACTCATTAACATATTTAAATTTCAAAGATCTCGATGTGTCATAAGGCATTCCTTTTAGTATGCCCTCTTTTCATAATTACTATTTATTTCTTTTATCTTGACTTATTCTTAATAGTTGGCTTTATGTTTATTTTACACGATTTTTTGCACAAAACCAAAGCACTTACATGATGGATAAATTGATTACTAAGTTTCATAAACATCTTTGATCATGACAAGCAATAATGTTTAGTTTATCATGATTAATGATAAAATATGATTAACAGTCATGTACACATGCTTGATAAGTTTTTTTCTTAATGATTATCATCTAGGTGATTTCGTTAATACAGCTAGAATGACTATACATTGGAGGCATTTTATGTACTTTAAAAAACTCATCCATCCTGAGTATTTTCAAGGAAATAGAAAAAAGAAAAACTACTTTGAAGGTTGGTATTATAAGCTTGTCAATCAGTATGAAGATTATACAATAGCTTTTATCCCAGGTATTAGTTTGAATCAAAAAGATCCTCATGCTTTTATTCAAGTTTTTATTTCGCACTTGGAAGAAGGCGATATTAAACTTAAAAGTTACTATTTTAGATATTTAATGAGCGATTTTGAATATGGATATGACACTTTTTTTGTTCGTATCGGAAAAAACTATTTTTCAAAGGAACGTATTGATATTTCTTTAAAAAATGAACATCTTGATTTATTTGGTATGATTAAAATTACTGAGATAACACCGATTAAGAAATCGGTCTTCTCACCAAATATTATGGGTATTTTTGGTTATTTGAATTTTATGGAATGTTATCATGGTGTCATTAGTATGACGCATCATTTATCTGGTAAACTTCGTTTGAATCACCAAATCGTTTCTTTTGAAAACTCAAAAGGCTATATTGAAAAAGACTGGGGGAAATCATTTCCTTCACAGTATGTTTGGTTACAGTCCAATCATTTTAAAAAAATTGACACTTCGTTTATGTTCTCATATGCTACCATTCCTTTTTTAGGTTTTTCCTTTAAAGGATTAATTGTCAATTTACGCTTTGATCAAAAAGAATATCGATTTGCTACCTATAATGGAGCTAAAGTAAAATATCAAGACATCAAACAAGGGTATGTCTTCTATAAAATTAAAAAGGGGAAATATCAACTTGAGATTGTTGCTGTATCAAAGACTGAAATCAGTTTAGCAGCACCGATCAATGGTGAAATGATCGATCAGATAAAAGAGGGTTTATCTGGAAATATACGTATACGACTTTATAAGAGAAATCAGTTAATCTATGAAGATGAAGGATTGCACGCAGGTATTGAAATCATGATGCATGAAAGAATTAGAAAATGAATATCAATCAAACTAAAGACAAAGAAAAAGATTTATTAATCAAAATTGAATCATATCCGTCAGAAAATGACTCGAGTCTTATTCAGGATTTGGATCCAAAGTCTATCCTTCTTTTAGAGCATCAAGCTACCTATCGATTTATCATCAGATTAATCAGTTTATTGACATTATTTTTTGGCGTTATTGGTTTTATCATATGGTTTTTCTTTATTCCTTAAATCATTATAGAAATTTAGGACTTCTTAGAAGTCCTTTTTTTTCATCACGATATATTTATTAAGTGGTATTGTGCATTAAATAATACCGTGATATAATATGATCAAAAGAAGGGAAGATGACTATGAATGCACAATTTAAAAAAGGTATTCTTGAACTATGTGTTTTATCAATTTTAGTTGAAGAGGACATCTATGGTTATGCAATCATCAATACATTGTCTGAATTCATTGACGTGAGTGATAATAGTATTTATCCCATCTTGCGTAGGTTAACGAATGAACACTATTTCACAACATATCTCATCGAATCAAATGAAGGTGCTCCTAGAAAATACTATCAAATGACAGAAAAGGGATTTAATTACTATTTAGAACTCCGCAGTGAATGGAATGCATTTATTGGAGGAGTTTACCAAATTATTAATAAAGGAGGAAAGAAAAATGAAGACATTCATAGAAGATTTAAAGAACGAATTAGTCAAAATGCAAGTAAGTGATGATAAAATTCAAGACATATTAGGTGATATGGAAGAAATAATTTCTTCTGCTAAAGAAGAGGGTCTATCTGATGAAGATTTAATGGCTAAACTTGGTGATCCAAAAAGATTAGCACGTGAATTAGCTGAAATCGAGCCCAAAGTCGAAAAACCTCATGAAGAGACAAGCCAAGATGGTGTATATGCATTTGATCCTGTCAAAGAGACATTATCTATTCGGACAAAACTGACAAGTGATGATGTCACTTATCAATCTGTTGACTCGAATATGATTCGTGTGATCATCAAAGATCAAAAGAAAGACCATAAGTACAATGTTACTTATGAAAATCAAACATTAACCATTGATGAGGGTAAAATGAGATCATTCTTCTTTGGATTTTCATTTGGAAATGGTTCATCATCAATAATCGTAGAAATTCCAAAATCACTTCATATTGATTCCTTTAAACACAATATTGTTAATGGAGATGTAGTCATTCAATCATTAGCTGTTTCATCATTCAACATCAATACAACAGAAGGCGATATCGATATGTCCGGTTTGATTTTACAAGATGGTGTGATTCACACGGTTAATGGTGATGTCAAGGTATTTAAATCAGTCGCAAAAATGCTTAGAATAGATACAGTGAGTGGCGATGTGGATATCGACCATGTTGAAGTAGAGCAAGACTTAACAATGAATACGGTTAGTGGTGATTTTGAAGCAAAAGAATCTCATGCAGAAAATTTATATTTTCATACGGTTAGTGGTGATGGAAGTGGAGTCGAGTTTTATATCAAAAGACTCTCATTTAGCTCAATTTCTGGTGATTTCTCATTAAAGAACACAAGAAAAGAACCTATTGAAATCTTAAAGAAAAAATCACTTTCAGGAGATATAAATATATAAAACGGCGTTTGCCGTTTTATTTTTATGCTTCAAGATTAATTTCTTTATCTTCAATTCGTTTAACGAGATGTTGAAGTTTTTCCTTAATGAGTTGTGCAGTATGTAAAAATGCTTCCTCGCCATGACCTGTAGGATCATCTAAACCCCAGTCTTCCCGATGTTTTGTGGGAATAAAAGGGCATTCGACATTACAACCCATAGTTACTAAAACATCTAATTCTTGTGGGATATCATCTAAAAGCTTCGAGTGCTGTGTAAGATTCATGTCCACTTCATATAGCTTTTTGATGGTTCGAACTGCATCTTGATTGATTTGAGGTTTGGTTTCAGTACCTGCACTATAGGGTTCAAATAAATCAAAAGCTAGTTTTTTAGTGATTGCTTCTGCCATTTGACTGCGGCAACTATTGTGGACACAAACAAAGGCAATCTTATATTTTTTCATAATTTTCTCCTTGATTGAACCAATGCTTTGTGCGATTGGCAATTTTTACTAACACCAACATGATAGGAACTTCAACTAAAACACCAACAATGGTTGCAAGTGCGACTCCAGGATTGTTTGGAAATAAAGCGATTGCAACAGCAACTGCTAATTCAAAGAAATTGGATGCGCCAATCATACCTGCTGGAGCAGCAACTTCATGTTTTAGTTTTAATAGTCTTGCTGATAAATATGCAATAAAGAAAATAATAAATGTTTGAATAATCAATGGGATACTGATTAAAACAATGTGTAATGGATTTTCTAAAATAAGATCTACTTGTAGTGAAAAAATCAAAATCAATGTAAGTAATAGCCCAGTTATTGTAAGAAAACTAAATTTAGGAATAAATCGTTGATTAAAATAATCGATTCCTTTTTTCTTTATGACATAATAGCGCGTTAAAGATGCTAAAACAAGAGGTACTACAACAAATAAAAAGACCGATAAGAAAAGTGTTGCCCATGGTACAGCAAATCCACCAATACCAAGTAAAAGACCGACGATAGGAACGAATAAAATTAAGATGATTAAATCATTGGTTGCAACTTGGATTAGTGTATAAGCTGGATTACCTCTGGTTAAACTGCTCCATACGAAAACCATCGCTGTACAAGGTGCAGCACCTAATAAAACTGCTCCTCTTAAATAATCTTCAGATAGGTTAAGTGGAATAATCGACTTAAATAAGACGAAGAAAAATAAATAAGCAATACCAAACATGGTGAACGGTTTAATCAACCAGTTAACAACCCATGTTAGATAGAGTCCTTTTGGATTTTTTCCTACATGTTTTACTGAAGTAAAATCAACTTTTAACATCATGGGATAAATCATCAGCCAGATTAAAATGCCAATAGGAATATTGACACTTGCAAACTCAAACGTGTTTAAAAAATCGGGTATAAATGTCAGATAATAGCCTACAAGCAATCCAATGCCCATACATATTAAAACAAACACGGTTAAATATTTCTCGAAGAATTTTATTTTCATGTAATCTCCTATGCTTTTTGAATGTATTCTTTGATTTCATCAATGGTTGGAACTTTACCATATGATACAATTTTGTTATTAATGATGAGTCCTGGTGTTCTCATCAAACCTGTTTTTGATATTTCTGAGAGGTCTGTAACATAAATCAACTCTGCTTCTATATTTAAATCTTTTAGAGCTGTTTCAGTTGATTGCAAAACCTTTTTACAATTTGAACATCCTGATCCTAAAACTTTGATAATCATGTGAAATCCTCCTTTCTATCCTATTAAATAACTAAATGCATTAAATAAATAACCCATGATAAGTATTCCCAAAGTGACAATACCAACAAATGTGACTAGCAGTTTCATTTTAACGACTTTTTTAATCATTATAATGGATGGAAGTGATAAAGCTGTAACGGCCATCATGAATGATAAGACTGTACCTATTCCTACACCCTTTAAAACAAGTGCTTCAGCAATTGGTAATGTTCCAAAAATATCAGCATACATCGGAATACCTACTAAAGTTGCGATCACAACTGAGAATATATTTTTACTTCCTAAAATAGATGTGATGAAGGATTCTGGAATGTAGCCATGAATGACCGCTCCAATACCGACACCGATTAAGACATATAACCAAACACGTCTTATAATATCTTTCACTTGATCAAACGAATATTTAACTCTCTCTTTACGACTTATTTTGATTTCTTCATAGTCTAAAACATCTTCTCCAACACCTTCTAAAACAAATGATTCAACATACTTTTCCATTTTTAGAAAGCTAATTAATGATCCACCCATAATAGCAATCACTAGACCAACAAGAACATATGCGATTGCAATTTTCCAATTAAAAATACTTGCAAGTAAAATGACAGAAGCCAAATCAACGAGTGGTGATGAGATTAGAAAAGAAAATGTGACTCCAATAGGTAATCCTGCTTTAGTAAATCCGATGAAAATAGGAATGGATGAACATGAACAAAAAGGTGTGACCGTACCCAATAGTGCTCCAATAGCATTAGCTCCGATACCTTTATGTTTCATTAGAATCTTTCTTGTTCTTTCAGGAGAAAAATATGATTGAACATAGGATGCTATAAAAATTAAAGTAGATAATAAAATAAATATCTTTATCACATCATACACAAAGAATGAAAGACTTTCAAAAAGCATGGACTGATCATTGATTTGAAATAAATCTCTAAATATTGCTCTCACTATGGAATCTAGCCATTCCATTCGTAAGAGTTGATTGTTAATGAATCTGAAAAAATCGCTTATGTATTGCATGTTGTTTTACTTCTTTTCAATTCGTTTAGAAAGTCAATTAAAGCATCAATTTTTTCATAATCGACATGATGTTTGATCCAAGTTCCTTCACGATATGCTTTTGTTAATCCCGCTTCTGTCAATGTCTTTAAATGATATGAGAGTGTAGGTTGAGAAATCGGTAATTTGTGAATAAGTGTACAACCACACGTTTCTCCTTGAATAAGTAATTCTAAAATCTTCAATCTGTTTTCATCCGATAAAGCTTTAAATGATAAAGCATAATTATGATTCATAGGAAACCTCTATATTGATATTTATCTATATTGATATTTATCTATATTATATAATTTAAAGTGATAGATTTCAATATGAATCGTTGAATTTGCGCATTTTTTACAAAAAAACACACCATATGGTGTGCTATTTTTCTTTTGGTTCCTCATTGTGTTTCTTAGATTTCATTCGTCTTTTAATTACTTTATTTAATCTAAAAATTCCATATCCCACTGGTACAAAGACGACTGCAATTGGAAACAATGTAACAATCCCTATCACAAGGCCATCTAAGATGGAAACTACTGCTCTTAACCCATTTTCAAAAGCTAGTCCAACACGAGGAAAAAATGGTGCTTTAGATGCTATCGAAGATTGATGGACATATATTTTAACTTCACTATAATCTGCTAAGCTATCAAATTCATTGAGTGTGCCTTGTAACTGAGCTATTTGAATTTCAATACTTGATAACTGTTGATTGATTGTGATCATTTCAGTTAGCGTAGCCTCTTCATACAATTCAAGAAGTCGATCTCTTTGAATGACTAGTGCAGCTATTCTATCGGATTTATCTTGATAATCAAGTGATATATCTCTTGCTTCTTTTTGTGAAGATGATACTTGATGTTCTGATTTTAAAGTTGTTAAAACATCATCTAATCTTTCTGTTTTTATGCGTAGAATAAAGGTAGCACTTCGTTTTGAAATGGACTCATAATCAAACCACTCATCACTTTCTTTCAAAAGATAAATTGCATCGATAGTTTCATCGAGTGATTTTGTATATATTGTTAATTCTGCTTTATAAATAATCTTTCGAATAGGAGAAGTTCCTACATCAAGCAAAACAATGCCATCTTCATCAGACGGTGTATTCGGTACTCCTTCGTTATTACTGCATCCAAATAAAAGTAGCAAAATAGCAAAGATGATTATACTAAACTTAAATCTTTGATTTATCATGATAGCCCCCTATGACATGTGTATATATCATATTATAACAAACTATGTAAAAAAAAATAACCATCGCTGTTGGATAACAATGGTTATTGTGGTTTTTCTATTTTTTATAATCCACATTTTTTAAATCTATTTTAAACCGACATGACCCATCCAAACGTAGTGCAGATTCTAAAAGTTCAATGTCTAAAGGTTGATCAAAAATGATGTCAAAAGGAAATTTAGTAAATCCCCCACTACAATAACACCAGTTGGCAGAAATATAATCGCCATAATGTTTGACTGCTTCTCTTGCAAAAGGGCAATGACATAAATAATAAGCTTTATCTAAATCATTATCTGCATGAAGATACTTCGTTGTATCATACGGTATTTTAGTGATGTATAAAGCATCATTTTTTAAAACTGCTGACATGATTTCTTGATTACTTTTAACATAATTGATAACTTCTTCTGTAATCTCCTGTTCATACCAAACCTTTTTAGCTTGATAAAATTCAGTTAACTCATCGACTTTTCGTTGATGCAACTCTTTTAAATAGACTTCAAGTGAAGGTGCGTGCTCATAATAGATCTTTTCTTGAATAAATGCTTCTTTTGGTATCTGATGATGGTTATCTGCAAGTACCATTTTCAACTCTTTATCTGACAGCTTATTTTCTAGTAAAGCAATAAAGTCTTTAGTAAATTGTGTAATATCTAATAAATCAGTTCCTAGTACTGGAGGAGTAACTTGATCCATAATTTCTTTAGTCGTCAGAGGATTTGCAACCTTTGATAATTTCGTAAGTATAGATTCAATGACACCGATTGCTCCAGTATATTTTGTTAGATGAATAAAAAGATCGTGTCTTTGACCCATTTTAAAATAACGCATGAGGATAACAAAATTGGGTATCGTATTTTGATTCGTGATAACCCAATATTGAATTAACTCATCCAGTATCTCTGTCGTGATATCATCAATGTCTATGTGATGATATTGTTGAATGAAAGATTGTGCATCTTTGATTCTTGATTTTGCATCTTCAAAATCGTTTAATTTTAACTTATTATTTTCATACCATTTTTTAAATGCATCTAATTTCGTAAGTTTTCACCTCTTTTATTATGGATGAATAATGGTTCCTGATTTTTGTTCAAAAGCAAGTGCTGCATGTTCTAGATTTGCAATCACTGCTTTTTGATTTGTTTTTTTAACAAAGTTTAAACATGCTTCAATTTTTGGTAACATTGACCCTTTCTTGAAGTGATTATCTTTTAAATGTGCTTCAACTTCAGCAACGGATACATTGACTAATTTCTTTTGTTCAGGTGTATTGAAGTTAATGTATACATAATCGACTGCTGTTAAGATGACTAACGCATCTGCTCCAATGATTTCTGCCATTTTAGCTGATGCATGGTCTTTATCAATGACCGCATCAACACCTAATAATTTGCCATCTTTCTTAATGACTGGAATACCACCACCACCTGCAGCTATGACAATATGCTTTTGTTCAAGAAGTGATAATATAGAACTCTTTTCAATAATATCGATTGGTTTTGGAGATGCTACAACTCTGCGATATCCACGGCCAGAGTCTTCAACCATTGTATATCCTTCTTTAGCTGCTAAAGCATCTGCTTGTTCTTTTGAATAAAATGATCCAATAGGTTTCGTTGGATGTTCAAATGCTGTATCTTTTTCATCAACTAGCACTTGGGAAACAAGTGTTGTAATCGGGCGATATGATTTTCTTTCCATCATTTCATTATAGAGCGCGTTTTGAATATGAAAACCAATGTAACCTTGGCTCATGGCTCCACATTCTGCAAAAGGCATCATTGGAGTTGATGTTGACTCTGAAAATGCTAAGTTTATCATCCCAACTTGTGGGCCATTTCCATGAACTATGACGATGTCATGGTTTTGTTTAATGAGAGGAAAAATTGCCTTAGCTACATGCTCAAGTAGTTTTTTTTGTTCTTTCGCATTATTACCTAACGCATTCCCACCCAGAGAAATGACATATCTACTCATAGTGACCTCTAAGTGATGCTAACATCACAGCTTTTATAGTGTGCATTCTATTTTCTGCTTCTTGGAAAACAACGCTTTGTTTCGATTCAATCACATCATTTGTGACTTCTAGCTCACCGTTTTTCACAGCTGGATATAAAGATCCAAAGGCTTCTGCAACTTCAGCACCAACTTCAGTATCAAGACCATGAAATGCAGGTAAACAATGCATGAAAATTGCTGTTGGCTTAGCAAGTTTCATGAGTTTAGAATTAACTTGATAAGGATGTAACTCTTTCACACGTGCTTCCCATACTTCTTTTGGTTCACCCATAGAAACCCATACATCCGTGTATAATACATCAACATCTTTTGCACCGACTGCAGGATCTTCAGTGAATGAAAGTGTCGCACCTGTTTGTTTCGCGATGTCTTGACATCTTTTAATTAAGTCTTCTGTTGGCCATAATGATTTAGGTGCACATGCAGTAAAGTGCATACCCATTTTTGCAGCACCAATCATTAAAGAGTTACCCATATTATTTCTTGCATCTCCAAAATAGGTGAATTTGATTCCTTTAAGTGTTTGAAAATGTTCTTGGACTGTTAAAAAATCAGCTAAAATTTGTGTTGGATGATATAAATCAGTTAAACCATTCCAAACGGGAACACCAGAATATTTAGCAAGCATTTCAACATCTGATTGCTTATATCCTCTAAATTCAATGCCATCATACATACCACCTAAAACGCGAGCAGTATCCATGACAGATTCTTTTTTACCCATTTGTGAACCTGTAGGTCCTAAATATGTGACTCCCATACCTAAATCAAGTGCACCTACTTCAAATGCACAACGTGTACGCGTAGAGTCTTTTTGGAAAAGAAGGACAATATTCTTATCAGGTAAAACTTTATGTTCTTTCCCTTCTTTTTTCTCTTTTTTTAGTTTTGCTGCTAAATCAATTAAGTACTTGATTTCTTCAGGTGTAAAATCTAGAAGTGTTAATAAGTGTCTGCCTTTTAAGTTCATCATTTTTCTCCTATTTATTCTATATCTTCACGTTCAAGAGGCATACTCATACAGCGAGGACCTCCTCGACCACGTGATAGTTCACTTGACTCAATTTCTAAAACGGTGACACCTGCATTTCTTAACATTTGATTGGTGACATGGTTTCTGTCATAAACAACCACTTTACCTGGTGCCACTGCTAATGTATTTGCTCCATCATTCCATTGTTCACGAATGGAAGTAATAATATCTTCACCACCACAACGTATCAATGTTATCGGTGTTTTTAGATGCTTCTCTAATACACTTTCGAGTGATTCAACCACTTTGTGTACCGTGAATCTCGTTGAATTTTTGATAATTTCAAATACAGTTAGCTTACTTTCAATACCTGGATGAATCGTAAATATTCCTTTATCTACTTGGGTAAAAACAGTATCTAAATGCATGAATGCTCGACTTTTGGGAATATTAAATGCAAGTACTGTTTTAAACTCTGGATTTAGTTCAAATAATCTCTCAGAAAAATATTCAATAGCTCTCGGATCTGTTCGGTTTGAAATACCGATAGCAATAATCTCTTTGGTTAAGATTAAGATATCTCCGCCTTCTAAGGGATATCTGTTTAAACGGTGATAGTAAAAAGGTGGTTTTTTAGCATAAAATCTTGGATGATATGTCAAAATATACTCTGAGAAAATAGTTTCTCTCTGTCTTGCTTGAGTGAGCATTCTTCCGATAGCTGCGCCATTTCCAACACTTGCAAAAGGATCTCTTTGAAATAAAATGTTAGGAATCGGATCACAGATGAAAGGATATTCGTCCTCTAACATATCCATAATGGATTGTCTGTTTTGTAGTTTAATTTCATGTGTTCTGACACCTTCAATCATTTTATGAATCATTTCTTCTAACTCTAAGTCATTAAAGAATTTAAATAAAGCAGCTTTAATGGTTTGTGACTTAATTTTTGATTCTTCAATAAATTGATTGATAAAATTACTTTTTACTTCAGGATGTGCTTCTAAAGCCTCTTTAGTCATATCTGTCAGGTATAACACTTCTATGCCTTCTTTTCGCAAGGTTTCTGCGAAAAGGTCATGTTCTTCTTGAGCTACCTTTAAGTAAGGAATGTCATCAAAAAGAAGTTTTTCCAACAAATCAGGTGTCAGATTTTCAAGTTCCTTTCCTGGTCGATGTAATAAAACTGATTTTAGTTTCCCGATTTCAGATCGAACATTAATCATATAATCCTCCTTCAATATATATTCTTGGTACTCGATAAGAGACTTGGCATGTGATTTCATAGTTAATCGTATCGAGTCTTTTAGCTATATCATCAATTGAGATAATCCCTCCGAAAAGGGTAGCAATATCTCCAACTTTCACAGTTTCATCGACTTTGATGAAACATGCATCCATGCAGATCTTGCCTATTATCCTGTATACTTTATGATTGATTTCAACAGATCCACTTTTGTTTTTTCGAATAAAACCATCTGCATAACCTATAGGTAATATAGCAATCTTCTCATCTTTTTTAGCTTGATAAGAAGCCCCATATCCTAAACATTCACCTGCTTTTAAATCTTTGATTTGAACGACTTTTGATTTTAAGCTCATCACTGGTCTTAAATCTGGCTTTGGATCATCTAAAGATAATCCATATAGTGAAATACCATATCTGATGTGTGTGGTAAAATCATAGTTTTTTTCATATTTCAAAGTCGATGATGAATTAGAGATATGAATCATAGGCGGTTTTTTCTTCATTTGACTAAGCACGTCTTTTATGAAGTTTAATTGCATATGATAATAGGTTTCGTTTTCATTTGCTGTAGCAAAATGCGAATAGATACCTTCAAAAGTCAAATGCGGATGGTGTTCAATCACTTTGATTGCTTGTTTGATTTCATTTAAATCTTTGATACCATATCGATTCATGCCAGAATCGATTTTTAAATGAACCTTTAAAGGCATGTGTTCTTCAGCCATTTCTTTTAGAATTTCAGTTGAATAAATGGTGACATCAATATCATGGATAGATGCAATCTTAAAATCTTCTTTTAATATCGCTCCCATCATCAAAATCTTAATATCTTTATGAATGGCTCTTAATTCTAAAGCTTCTTCAAGAAGTGATACAGCAACACATTTAATACCTTTTTTAATGAGAAATTTAAATATAGGTATTGCACCATGACCATAAGCGTTTGCTTTAATGACAGGGATAATTTCTTGGTTATGAAGATGTTTTCTTGCATACTCGATGTTATACCATAGAGCATCTATATTTATTTCTGCCCATGTAGGACGATAGTTATTCATGATAGACTCGCTTCATATAAGGTGATGTCATCAAACTGAGTATGCCTCCATAAGTGAGTTTGAATGTGATGGAATCGCCAATGTGATAGTTTCCTTTAATGATGGAAACAATTAAATGATCACTACTACAACCTATAATTTCGATACCTTCCGGTGGGATAAGATGCTTACAATCCACTTCTTGTCTACCTATTCCCAAGATGGCACGTTTCATCATGCCTTTATCTTCAAATTGAACCTTTTGACCAAATGCGTCCATGCCAAGCTCACCCTCAGGTAGAGATGGTTTATCTTTTATTTCAATAACTTCTGCTTCACATGTGAAAACATCATCATGCATGGATGGTATTAAAGTTCCGTATGCTGTTTCTCGACCTAAAACAAATGCTTCACCCATGCGTAGATTGGTGATAAATTTGGGAAGTTCTTCTTTGAACAACATAGGTAATGCAGAGGAATTACCTCCACTAATCATGTCTAACTTAATGTTAAAGGCATTTTCAATATTTTCTTTAATATGTCTTAATTTATCAAGTGTCTCTACTGTAGGAATCACACCACCATAGCATGTCAGATTAGTTCCAATACCGTATAGTTCAATGTATTCTAAAGATAATATGTCTTCGATGATGTGCTGATAATGATCTTTATAATAAATACCTTCTCTTAGATCTCCTAAGTCAAACATCAAAATGATTTTATGCTTCTTGAACATAAATTTCGCTTTTTCATTTAATTCTTTAATCACATCAAGTTCTGAATTCAAAGAAATATCTGAATATTTGACAACATCAAGTGCTTCAGAAAGTTGTGGAATACGGAGTAAAACTTTGGGTTTCAATGTGTTGATTTTTTCTAGGTTTCTAATCTTAGAATCAGCAATCATATCGACTTGTGTTAAATTGATTACGTTGATTAACTCTTGATCCGCACAAAAAACTTTAGATACGACCATCACGCTTAGTCCATACATATGAGCAAGATGTGTCAAGTAATTAATATTTTCTTGATATTTTTTTAAGTGAATATGAATTTTAGGTAACATTCATTTCTCCTTCGTAGCGAATCGTTTTAAGTAAAAGTTGTTTGGCTTCATGAGGATATTTTTGTGACAGAACTCCGAGTGAGGCGAATATATAATCATAATCTAAATAGATCTTAACACTTGGATCTGGAATAAGTTTAGTCACACTCTTTGCTAAATAGTCTTTGATGATTACTTCTTTATGACTTGTATTTAGAAGAGCACCACCTGTATAAAAAATGGCTTTCACTAAGGATGTATCTTTACCATCAGGTATGACTTTCATACCATTAGTTGTAAATACTCTTTTTAAGTCACCAATATGTCGATCAAGTGCTTGATGAACACATTGTTTCGTTAACACTTCAAACATTTTTATACCTTGTTGTGACTGTGGTATAAAAGGTTCTTCTTTACCTAACTTGATAACTTCTTCTTTTGATATGTTCATCAGTTTTTCGAGTTCATTAGGTTTAAAGGTTTTTATAACAAGCTCTCTATTAACATAAACTCCTAAATCACCTTCAACAGTTCTTTTAAATCGCGGTTCACCATCATGATATTTCATAAACTCTGGTTTTGGATCACACACCGTATGAACATCAGTGGTTGCACCACCTACATCGATAGTCATTACCCCATGAAATAATTCATCAAGCATTAAGGTTGCATCCATGACTGCACCAGGCGTAGGTATAATGGTGTGATTGACCATATCAAAGATATGTTTCATTCCTTTTGCATGTATAATATTTTCTTCAAATGTCTCGTAAATCGCTTTACGAAGAGGTATAATGTTGAAATCATCAACTCGAGGATACACGTTGTCAACAATTCTTACATGGTTTAAACTGAGCTCTTTGATACGGTGATGATTGGCAATATTACCTGTATAGATGATTGGAATGTTTAAATCCTTAACTGCTAATAGATTTTGGAAACCAACTTCTTTTTCTCCAAAATCTGTTCCGCCAGCAATGATAATCATATTGGGTTTAATATGTTTAATCTGCTCAATATGATCAGGTTCAATACGATTTGCAGTAATCAAATGTATGTTTGCTCCTGCATTAAGTGCAGCTTCTTTCGCTGCTTTTGCAGTCATTTCATACACAAGTCCATGAACAGTAATCTTTAAACCACCAGCTGCAGATGATGATGCAAGCAACTCATCATAAGTTAATTCATCGATGTTTAAATTCCTTTTTAAATCATTAATCGCTTCATTTAATCCAATATTGACATCACTATCAACCGTTGTTTGATGCATACCACGACCTAAAAACTTCACCTCATGGTGAAGATTAAAGGCATTTACAACCGTTGTTGTGCTTCCAATTTCAGCAACTAAGCAATCAATTTTCATATATTTCTCGATGTTTTTTCACGATAAATGAAGCAACATCTTTTCCTTTCGTTCCTCGACCAAATCCTTGATCCATACCACTTGTTGTTGCAATCTCGGGGGTTACTTGTGTTCCACCAGCAAGAAGTATTAAACGATCTCTAACTCCTTTTTCTACTGCGTAATCGTGTAGTTTTTGCATATTCTTATAGTGTATGTCATCGTGTGAAATAATAAGTGAAATCATAATCACTGCTGAGTCTGTTTCGATGGCTGCATCAACAAATTTTTCAATTGGAACGCTTGTTCCAAGATATGTATATTTAATACCAAATTTTTCTATACCCCCATGTTTGATATCGAGAATCTCTCTCATACCAACACTATGTTCATCATTGCCACCTGTTCCAGCAACAACTTTAATTTCATGTTTTTTTACATACGCTAAGATATCTTCTTCAGGAAGTGTTTCTTCTCTTTTTGGAAGAATTAACTTACTCATATCAATATCAAAATTGACGGTTCCTTTAAACTGAATACGTGTTCCTTCAGCTGGATGTAAAACTTCTTTATGAATGACTTCTACATTGGATAGATTCAGTTTTTTACCAGCTTCAATCGCTGCAGCTTCTGCAGTGAGTTCATCAGTTGGAAAGAATAAATCCACAGTAATCACACCATCTCCTAACCATTGAACTTCTGGTTTGAGTAATGATGTATTTCGGTATGTTTCATTCTCTTTTAAGCGATTATTGACATTATCTTCTTCATCAAGCTCATCAATAAACTGAATTAAGTCAGGATTTTCAAAGGTAGAACCATTGATGAGTTTTGAAGGATTTTGTTTAAAGTCTGGATTATATTGTTCAACGTTGTTATAGCCATAATGAGCTGTGACTGGAGCCATATATTTCTTATCGCGTTTAATGATTGTCCCACTACCAATACCGCCATCAATCTTACGTGCTATACCATCACCTTGACGTTCAGGATATAATCCACTATCTACAAACATACCTTCTTCAACAGCCTTAAAATAACCACCCATGGAGATAATTTCTTCCATCATGAGGATAGCACGTTCTTGTATCTCACGTTTAGTTTGCATGAGATATCCATCTTTACGATAATCAAGCATACCAAGTAAATCATCCATACCCATCATGGCTTGTTTAGCTGTATCTAGTGCTTCAATGTTATAGACATGCCAAGGAACGTTTCTTCCTTCATCAGGAGTAATGGTTGACTGAATATCAGCTGATGTTAATCTTGATATAAGTAGATTTAAAACATGTGTGACGGTTGCTTCTCGTGTTGATGAATCCATATATTTTGTATTCATTTGAGCACGCATTTTATACGCACTAAAAAACTCTCTTAAAGCGAGTGCATAAGGTAAGTTTAGTTTTAAATCTGGTGAAGGTGGAGCAGCTGGAGGTACGGTGGATAGACAAATCAAATCTGGATGCATACCGATTTTTTCACTCATACGACTATTGATGGCATGTTGAACGAGAAGTTCTGGCATAACTTTCCAAGCGTCTCTAGCGGTTGCATTAGCATTATGTGCTCCATCAATTTGTGCGAGTCCACCATATGCCATAATTTTCTTACTTTCAGCAGCATCTACAAAGCTTCTAACCATATTAATATTTCGATATAAAACGTTATATTGTGGGTCTTGATGTGCACCATTTACACCTTCTTCGGTAAACATCACAGCAATCTCAGGACCTGCAACACCTGATACATAAGAATGATAGTTAATGGGTCTACCCACCTCATCTTCAATCATATCTAGTGCTTTACGTTGAGCTCTAACTTGTTTACGTGTAATAGGGACACCACCAACACCTTGAGGAGTTCCTTCAAGCAAACCATCCATATGTGATTGACCTGCAGTACGAATAACCATGATGTGATCAGCACCATGCCATGCAGCCATACGCATTCTTCTAATATCATCTTCAAAACGACCTGATGCAATTTCTGTGGTTATGGTTGCATCCGGTTGTGGGTCTATGTTATTTAAATGTCTTGCAGATGGTAAAGAAATATAGTTTTTTAATGATGGACTAGCCTGTACATAATGAAATGGTGCGATATCGATTTCTTTTTTATCTCTCCAGACCCATCCTTTTCGTCTTGGACGATAAGATTCTAGGTCTGCTAGTAAGTGATGAATATCTAATTTTTCATTGATTTTCATTTGAGAACCTCCATCTTTTGATCAATGTCTTGATCATCAAGAAGTTTTAATCCTGCTTCTCGAATGGATAGTTTATGCGTTTTCGCATATAGATAGACTACATGACCTGCACCATATGATAATAATTGGTGATCAAATAGTTTATCAACAATCGCTTTTGATTCTAGACTTGAAAAGCCCATTCTCATGAGAACACTTCGTTCAATTGCTGGTGTTGTATAGTCATAAGCTAAAGTCAATAGTGGATCAACCATTTGGTCAGTTAACTCATAAAAATACGTTTTTAATTGATCATCTGTTAATCTTTCTAAATGTTTTCTTCTTTCTTTAAAATCATCACTTCTTTGTTTCATTGATTTCCTCCATTAATTGTTTGATATGTTCGATTGAACAATTGAGTTCTTCAGATAAATATGCATAGTCTTGATCAAATAATAATTCTTCTTTATATCGCTTCAAATAGGTTTTTCTTAAATCATCTAATGGGATTTCTTTGACCTTTAACATCGCACCCGATGATGGAAATATCATATTTTTGCCTGGTTTTTCTTTGAGGGGATCACCAAACTGAAGGTTAATACCCCGATCTGAAGCAAATGAAACTTGAGCACTCATATGTTTCCCTGCACCTGTATATTCTGTTTCTTGAACAACAATGATTTCATCTTCTTTCATCGATTGAGCAAGATGAAATGCTGCTGCTAAAGAAACATTTCCTGCTGGCCCTCTTTCCATACCTTCTAAAATAGCAAGTGCTTCAGTTATGAAGAAAACTGAACCTTGGTTAAGCAATACATATCGATCCATGTAACGTAGTGATCGAGCTGCACTGCGTGGCACATCACTTCGATCCGGGAATGTAGTAAAAGGAATTCCAAAACCTGTATGACCAGTAGTAAACGATTTTTGATTAAAATCTTTATCTGATGCCATATGTAATCCGGTTAAATCAACACTTGCTGCAACAACTTTTGTGTCATCAGAACCTGCTTTTTTTAAACCTCTTGCAGTTCCTGTTAAATTTCCGCCACCTGCATTGGTGCAAATCACCATTTCGGGATATTTTTTTTCTTTTTCAAGTATTTCAGTAGCAATCTCATAGCCTAATGTTTCAATACCCATAATCCCATATGGTGAATATAAGGATGCATTGAAATAGCCTGTTTCTTCTAATAATTTTAAAAACTGATAAAAGAGTTCAGGTCCTACAGAACATTGTATAACTTCTGCTCCATATGCTTCACAAGCTCTCGCTTTTTCGATAATTTCCGGTTGACCAACACCTTTTGAATCGAAGCATTCTTGGACGATGATACATTTAAGTCCAGCTCTTGCTGCAAGTGCAGCGACCGCAGCACCATAGTTTCCTGATGTGGCAGCAATCACACCTTTATAACCTAACTTTTTAGCTTGATGGATAGCCATTGCTGCCCGTCTAGCTTTAAAAGATCCTGAAAGATTTGTCGATTCATCTTTAAGAAATATACGTGCGCCATATCCTGGGTTTGCATATTTTCTTGCATAAGCACTTAATCTTTTTAACTCTATAAGTGGTGTTTTACCAACATTGTTCTCTAACTGAATTTCACGAACATCTTCGAGTGTGTAACTCGCATCAGCCATCATTTTTGGATAATCAAAACCTATGCCTTCATACTCGAATTTCTGATAATCAAGCTTCAAAGCTTGTTTCATGATCTCGTTTTTTCTTTTTAATAAATCCTGATAGGATGAACTCATGTCAAATCCTCCGTTTCTTTCAAGATAATATCTCTCATGTCTGATAAGATTTGCACATGATGTCCAAAACTATGAGCATAATAGGGTTCAACAGCAAGCAAAATACCGGATTCAACACGGTTGGTTGCTGTTTGAATTTTGACAGTTTCTCCAATATGTGCATCATGAAGGAGTTTTCCCTTCATACGTACCTCAAAAGGGACCTCTTTCGTATCTAGGGGAAGATGGTCTGCACGTTCTCTACTTGATAGAACAACTTGATAAATTTGTACATATGTATTTTTTTTAATCATGAAGATCTCCTCATTTCATAGAAAAAAAGACGTTCTGGAAGCGCTTACTACTTTTCCAGTTTACCATATTTGATACCCTCTTGTATAGTGTGTACGCGCGAGTAAAATAAAAAAAATAGGAAATACAAGGATTTCCTATTCGTCTTTTTCAATTAAATCTCTCATGTCTCCAAGAATTGCTCTCGGGACTGGTAAATCAATCATGGTTTTTAAACCAGGTCTAGCATTGATGACATGCGGAATCATATTCACACACATTGCAATTGTTCCAATACCACCATCAACTTCAGGGTTTATGGCCATATGAATATTTGGTTTACCCTTTAAATTAATATAATCTCCGGTTTGTGTACCTTCCATTTCAGGTTCAATTTGTTGAGGGTGAATCATATCAATAAAGACATTCCCACCAACAAGACCTTGGCCTGTCATATTAATACCTGCAAGTGTATTTGCTTTGGCTTCACCATATGTCGATTTGCGATCAATGGTTGTGATAATAGGTTTCATTTGTTGTTTGAAATCATCAAGTTTAACACCTAACGCGTCACTAATCATATGAACGGATTCTTTAAATCCAACGTGGCCTGCAAGCTTATTTTCAGCAACTCTAAAATTATACTCATCTAGTGTAATACCAACACCTTGTTCATGCATCACAACGGGTCCAAATGGAGAAAGGGAATTTACGCGTTTAGCTTCAATATGCTCAACATCCATCATCGTTCCACTTAATGCAACGACAAGTAAGTCCATAATGAACCCAGGGTTAATCCCTGTTCCTAAAACGGTAACTCCATAGGCTTTTGCAAGCTGATCAATTGAGTTGGCAAGTTCCGGATGACTAGCTTTTGGATATGCCATTTCTTCAGCGGTACTAATACAATTTGTTTTTGAAGCAATCACTTTAATGATTTTATCATAAGCACCTTCTACAAAACTGTCTGTTGCGAGCAAAACAACATCTGCTTTTTTAGTGTTTAATAATTGATCAATATTTGATGTGACCTTTACTTTGGGGTGATTCACTTTTACTTTTAAAATCTCTTGAATATCAATATCAATATAATTTGGATTGATGTCGCATACACCAACAATTTCAACACCTTTTTTCTTAAGAAGCATCTCTGCCATACCGCGACCCATTGCACCGAAGCCCCAGATAATCACTCTAATCTTATCCATATCTATTCTCCTTTTAATACCTCATCTACATATCTTCCTAATGTAAACATAAAATCTGATAAGCGATTCATATATTTTAATGAATCATCGTTTAATTTTTGTTGTTCATTCAATAGTACAAGTTCACGTTCTGCACGTCTTGCAGTGACTCGTACCATATTTAACCATGTTGCACATGTTGTTTGATCAAGTTTTATAAACTTAGTAAGTGGCTTGAGTTGTTGATCATAATAATCGATTCTTGACTCTATCCATGTCACACGCTCAGGTTTAGTAATATATTTCTCTTCGTTACTTAAAGCAATCTCATAAGCTAACTGAAATAGATCTTCATGAATGACATCAAGATCGTTAATGATTTCTTGTTGTTTTGTATAATGCTTTGCCATTAAAATGGTTGCCATTGTTTCATCGATAGCACCATTAACAGAAATACGCAAATCAGTTTTTTTTACGCGTTTAGTGAGTAAGTCTGTTTGACCTTGGTCACCACGTTTCGTATATATTTTCATTTGACATCTCCCATATAATTTCCGAGTGTTTTAGTAATAACTGGGTAAAGCCATAAAATGGTTAAGAAGTTTGCCACCATAAACACTGCTGTAAAAGGTATATCAGCTATAAAATAAGCTCTTATATCAAGTTTTAAAGCATAAATGTAGGGAAGTCCAAGAAGTATAGAATAGAAAATAGGGTAGAGAAAACCAATGACTAAAAGGGTTTTAAACTTGCCTTTGGCAAGATATGTCATGAGTGCGAAAAAATTCCATGCGATAATCATGGGTATAGCATATAGTGAGACTCCTCCTAAAAGGATATCTAAAAGGGTGTATGCAGTTGCTAAGAGTAGCGATTCAGGTAAACTTAAAAAGTATATAAATGACATTAATAAGACAACTGTAAGTTGGACATTAGGTATACCTTCAAGCATTTTTTCTAAGACAACAACAATTGCTGTCATCATTGAAATCTGAATCAACCGATCCAGCTCTTTTCTCATGAAATAGACCAGTCAACAACTTGGAAAGTAAAGATATCACCATCTGCAAATTCTTGACTGCTAACACCTGTCATGGAATACTCTCCATTGATACTATGGCTCCAATATTCTGTAGCACCTAAACCAACGTTCAGTATTTTTAATACACTGACACCATATTGGCCTGGTTCCGAAAACTCAAAACCCATTTGACTACGTTCCAATACTTTTACAAAGGTATCTCCTTTATAAAAATCCACTTCCTTTGAACCTAACTGATCACCGTTAATATCCAGAACGGTGATAGTGATGGATCCATCACTATCAGCCTTTGGAGTACACGCCCCAAGGAAGCCTAGAGATAATACTGTTAATACAAAGATGAATAATAGTTTTTTCATTTTTTCTTCTCCTATTCTGTCTTTTTCCCTAGGTGGTGAGCAGCAAAAAATGAAAAATGTGCCCATCTCTGACCCAGGAGACTGTTCTATTTGATCAACATATGGTAGGTCTCCCGGCTCGACTTCACTCTACTCTGCACCTTCCCAATTGCTCAGTGGTTTTTGCATTTCGTCCATCTCACGGTTGCTGGGACAGCTCAAGCTTATCTTGATTCCCTGTTATGTCACTTGACACCATATATGTGATTAATTAGATTATAGCATATTGCCTTTTATTTTTTAAGTTTAATTTGCTTATTTTTAAGTGATTCAACCGCAAAGCTTGCTACATCAAATGCATACTTCTTAGGACCAAATCCTGCATCAAAACCTAACTCTTTTGCTAAAGAGTGATTGATGCGTGGACCACCAATAATAACGATGAATCGATCTCTTAAATTTTCAGCTTCTAAAAGTTCAATAAATGCTGTAAGATTTTGAATATGAACATCTTTTTGAGTAACTGTTTGACTTATTAATATCACATCTGCTTGGTGTTTAATGGCCTCTTCAAGCAATTGTTCATTATCGACTTGACCACCTAGATTAATCGCCTTTATACCCTTATAACGTTCAAGACCGTAGTTCCCATTATAGCCCTTCATGTTCATAATTGCATCAATCCCAACCGTATGTGCATCCGTACCAGTGGATGCTCCTATGAAAACAAGTGGCTCACAAAAAGTCTCTTCGATGAATGCTTCAATTTCTTCTTTTGATTTTGTTTTAGAATCGACTTCAACTACTTTGATTTCATTTAAATCAACACTGTGTGTTGTTGTACCATAGATTATATAAAAACTAAATGAATCGCCAAGAGGTGCACTATGAACTACTTGAGGGTCATAAATACCCATTTTTAAGGCATATGTTTTTGCTGCTTCTTCTCCCTTAGCATCACATGAAATGGGAAGTGTAAAGCTCAACTGAACCTTACCATCATTGAGTGTATCACCATAAGGTCTAATGAATTGTTTACTCATGCTTTCCCTCCTTTAATTTTGTAATCAAAAGATCGATGATTGGATTTTCATAGTCTTTATGTTTAACATAAACACCTTTTAATCCTTTCCCTTGGTTCTCATGACGTGAAATACCTGCAAACACACCTTTTTCCAGTGTCATAAATAATCCATCATGATGAATTTGTTTGAGTAAATCAGTAGCCGAATCTAACACTTCATGTGCTCTTTTTACAATCTTACCATTGGGATTAAAGGATATTTCATCACCAAAATCTTTAAAAGCTCTTTCAATATACGATGCATTATCAAGAGCTAAAGCACGATCACTCATAAAAGGTGTATGAATCGCTTCTGTCATCATGCCTAATAAATGAATGGATTGTTTTGTAGTAACTGCTGTAATATTAAATAATGCATTTTGAATCGTTCCTTTAAAGATATCTCCTGTCATATGTTTTGTTGGTGGCATGTATTTTAATGGAGCATGGGGAAAGATTTCTCTCGCCATTTCAGCTTGAGCGAGTTCGTATAGGAAACTATTTTCTACTTCAGGACTAATTTCATAAGCATGACCTAAACCCATGAGTGATTCATCCATACATGCATTTTTTGCAAATTGTTCATTAATGAATTGGGAAGCTAAAACAGTGTGTGCATGATCATATGCATCAGAAGTAGTCAAATAATTATCTTCACCTGTATTTATAATAATATTGGCATATGAACTTAACACGCGTGAAAAGTATTGATCAACAAGTGTTCTTTTCATATTGATATCTCTAAAAATGATTCCATAAAGTGAATCATTGAGCATCATATCAAGACGTTCAATCGCTCCCATAGCAACGATTTCAGGCATACATAAACCTGATGCATAATTGACCAGTTTAATATATCTTCCTTCTTCTTTGGATACCTCATCTAGTGCCTTACGCATGAGTCGAAAGTTTTCTTGTGTTGCGTACGTTCCACCAAAACCTTCTGTGGTTGCTCCAAATGGAACATAATCTAATAAAGATTGTCCTGTACTGCGGATAACAGCAATGATATCTGCACCTTTTTTTGCTGCAGATATAGCTTGTTTGATGTCTTCATAAATATTACCAGTTGCAACTATGACATATTTTGCAGGTGTATCTTTTTTAGGACTTTGATTAATAAATGTTTCTCGGTCCTTTTTCATATGATCGATTCGTTTAAGTGTTTGATTGAAAAATGGCATGAGAAGATGGATGTATGGACTTCTTGGTAGATCTTTATATGGTGTGACATCACATGCACCACTTGATATCATTTCAGCAATCTCTTGTGGTGTTTTATGATGGTGGTGTATCGCATAACTCATATAATGGCTTACACCTTTAGAAATATCTGCTTGTTTTTCAATTGATTCAACTACGACATTTACTAAAGGAACACCAAAAGAGTTGATACCATCAATGCCTAATAGTCTTAGGATTGTTCTTTCAACAGCTACTGTTGTATGCTTTGAAATGAATTGCTGTACGTCATCAGCAATCCATTTGGCATGTTTTCTACATTCATTAATTTGTGCTTTATTTAAATTAAGTTTTGACATCGTATTCCTCCATTTTTCTCACATTGAACACGGGAACATTGAGTTCGTTTCTTAGTTCATTTAAAAAGATGTGTTCATCATACCATTCACCTGTTGGTCTAAAAGGATTTATGGTAACACAAAATAGTTTAGTTTGGTGAATGACTGAAATGTTTATATTTAACTTTTTCAAATAGTCAAAATAGATATCTGAGATGAGAAGTTTTGTTGGATCATCAATAATCATTTCAATCTTTTTAATCTTCTTTTCTAAGAAAACATCAATCATTTTCGGTGTAATTGCACCTTGAATGTAAATCATTTCCATTTCATCTTTATGAAGTTCTATGGCATCATAGAATGATGTGAATGATTTTTGATGAAACAAATGAACTCGATTTTTACCATGAATGACCAGTTTTGCATGAGGAATATGTACATAAATGGATGATGCTTCAAATTGGAAAGACTCAACAATGGCTTTGGTTCTTGAAATAGTCTTTTTCATGGATGGGTGTACGGCAGCTCCTGTGGCAAGTATAATCCCATCAATTTGATCTAGACTAGAGAAAGTCATTCGATTGAATGCACCATCAACAAATAGTCTATCCACAAATGGTTTCATCATATCGAGTAAATATCTTAAATCTTTATTCGTTGTCGGTCCTGCAACAACTAAAAAACCAGGTGTAAGAACTTCAATCATCTTGATTGGACCAAGTGCGGTAAAAAGATCGACTTTTTTAATAGGTCGATATGTGATGGTTGCTTGCTCAAGACATGCTTGTGCAGTAGCAACCACCATTCCTGGATGTACATAGATGCGTGGTTTTGGCAAAAAATGGATTTGGTCTAGTTCTTCTCCGTCTAAACCGATAGATGTTAATCCAATGGTCTCATTTTTGTATAAAGACATCATATAGTTTAGCGTCGTAGTTTTACCTGTATTTTTAGCCAATCCCATAATCCCAATGGTTTTATAGGGATTAATGATGTTTAGCACTTTCGATTCGCTTCTTTCTTTCTAAGTGTTCCGGTTCAAGTGATAGACGATCCCCATTGAGAAGACCAACGACACCGTCAAGTTTCTTTTGATTTTTACATGCTTCACATTCACATGTTGATTCATAATGAGCAGGTTCACTATAGGTTGTAATCACACCTTCAAAGTTTCTTAAAACAATTTTTCCAGGTGCTTGAGAAATCACATAATGAGGCATGACAGGAATTTTTCCTCCGCCACCAGGTGCATCAACAACAAATGTTGGAACTGCAAATCCTGTGACATGTCCTCTAAGTCCTTCAATGATTTCAATGCCTTTTGATACAGATGTTCTAAAATGTTCAATACCTACAGATAAATCACACTGATAGATATAGTATGGACGAATCCGATTCGCAACTAAAGATTTCACAAGTTTTCTCATGACGTGCACACAGTCATTAATGCCACGTAATAAGACTGATTGATTACCTACATTAATACCAGCATCTACTAAACGATCAATCGCTTGTTTACTTTCTGGTGTGAGTTCATCTGGGTGATTAAAGTGAGTATTTACCCAAATGGGATGATACTTTTTAAGCATATGAACAAGCTTTTCGGTGATACGTTGTGGCATAACCACAGGTGTTCTCGTTCCAAAACGGATGACTTGAACATGATCAATTTCTCTAAGTTTCTTTAAAATATACTCGATACGTTCATCACTTGCTAAAAATGCATCTCCCCCAGATAGTAAAACATCATTGATTTCTTCGTGTTGAGTGATATATTCGATGGCTTTATTAATATTTTCTAGATTTTGTTCACCATCATTTTGGCCTGCAAAGCGACGTCTTGTACAATGTCTACAATACATCGCACACATATCCGTGATGAGAAACAATACGCGATCAGGATAACGATGTGTTAATCCTGGTACAGGTGAATCATGATCTTCTGCCAAAGGATCATATAAATCATCTTTACCAACAAATAGTTCATTTCCTAAAGGGATTGCTTGTTGACGAATCGGACAATGTGGGTTATCAGTGTCAATTAAGGATAAGTAGTAAGGTGTAATCGCCATTCTTAGTTTTCCTAAGACCTTAGCAATTGTTGATTCTTCACTTTCAGTTAAAGTGACATATTGTTTGAGCTCTTCTGCTGATTGAATACGATGTTTAGTTTGCCACTTCCAATCATTCCATTGTTCTTCGGTGACATTTGGAAAATACTTTTTCTTTCTTTCGATATATCGTTCATTCAATATACTTTTCATTTTTTATTCTCCCGCATATCTCTTCATAAATAAGTCATGAAGGGTTTTATTTTCTCTCAATAAATTAAGTGTATAGTTTGCATGATTTTTTGTATAACCATTTCCAATAATCATCGTGACATCTTTTGATACGCCTTCAGCACCAAGTGCTGCTTTAGTAAACGATGTTGCCATCGAGAAGAAATAGACAATGCCGTCATCTTTTGTTGATAAGATCGATGTCATTTCTGTATTTTCCACATTGACAACATTGATGGTGACATCAGCGAGGTTTCCATGAGTGATTTGGTTAACCTTTTCAAAAACTGCGACACTATCTAAAGCATTTTCTAAAATAACATCATCGACATAACCTAACTCTATTAATAACTTTTTTTGAACATCTTCGTTAACAAGGCCAATGACTTTGCCTTTTTTACCTACTATTTTTTTAGCTACATAAGAACATAATAAACCTGACTTGCCAGCAGCTCCAATAATGAATACTGTTTGTCCTGGTTTTACCAGTTTTTCAACTTGTGCTGGTGCACCACAAACATCAAGTGCAGCTAGTACAAGTTTTTCATCTAGGTCTTTTGGAATAATGGAATAAATACCTGAATCAAATAAAATAGCTTGTCCTTTAATGTTTACTTGCTCATTTGCTAAGTTGATAGATATAATTTTTTCGATATGCAAAGGTGTTAGCGAGAGTGACACAAGTGTTGCAATCTTCATACCTACTTTTAAATCCTGATGATTAAAACCTTCACCTATTTCTTTGACGGTACCTATCAGCATTCCACCACTTTTAGTTACTGGATTTTGCATTTTACCTTGCTTTTGAACAATGGATAGAATCATGGTTTTCATTAACTCTTCATCATGTTGACATGCATGTTTAATTTGATGAAATGATGCTGAATCAATGTTTAAAACATCAACTTCAATCAAGCATTCTGTAGGATTGCAAATTGGAGTTCCATCAATCTTTAATGCTGCCTGAGGTAATACACCTTTAGGTTCTATAACACGATGTGTGCCAAATCTAGAGAATGTTTTCATGATTAAACTCCTTTATACCTAAAATTTCTCGAGCTTCCTTTGGTGATGCGATTTCGCGGTTATATTTTTTTGCTATTGATACCACTTTTTCAACAAGCTCACGATTATCTTTTGCTAGCACACCTTTTTCAATATAGATATTATCTTCTAAACCAACGCGCACATGACCACCATGTTTTATGGATAGTTCAGCAAGTGAAAATTCATATCTACCAATACCTGCAACACTATATGTACAGTGTGTAGGAATAGATTCTCTTAAGAAATGAAAGTCTCTTTCTTCACCTGTCATTCCACCATTAACACCCAAGACAAAACTAAAATGCATGGGTTCAAAGATGAATCCTTTTTTATGAAGTCTTAAGATGGAGTCAATATGTCCTTTTTCGAAGCATTCAAGTTCAGGAAAAATATGTCTTTCTTTCATTGTTATTGCAAAATACTTGATATCATTTTCTGTGTTAACGAAAATATCATCTCCACCAAAATTTAAAGTCCCACAATCAAGAGTTGCCATTTCAATAGGTATCTCCGTTGGTTGTAGTCTTACCTCACGACTCATGCCAACTGCACCACCTGTTGATGGTTGAATGATGACATCTTTGCATTTTTTACGAATCGCTTTAATGATTTTTTTATATCTAGCTTTACTTTGAGTTGGTGTTCCATCATCTTTTCTAACATGAAGATGGATAATCGATGCTCCGGCTAAATAAGCTTGATATGCTTGTTCAACTGTTTCTTCAACTGTATATGGAATAGCAGGGTGTTCACTTTTTGTAACTTCAGCACCTGATATAGCACATGTAATAATAAGTTTATTCATGAGTCTTTCTCATCTTTTCTTTTGGAACAATACACGTTCCATAAGCTTCTGTTGTTAATACTTTTTCTTCTAAAACATCTGCTGCTGATGGATTGATATCAGGTCTTGCAGTGATGATTTTATAGCATTCAAAATGCATTTTACGAGATGTCGTTCCTACTTGTATGATTTCAGCATGAACTTCGATGAAATCACCAGCATATAAGGGCTTTAAGAAATCCACTTTTTCATATGCTCTAAATAAACCTTCATCACCATCATGAATGATAAGAAGTTCAGTTGCTACATCTCCAAACAAAGCTAATACTTTAGCACCATCCACTAGATTTCCACCATAATGTGCATCTGCTTGTGATAAACGTAATTTATGAATCACTTTTTTCATTTTGTTCACCTATATGTTCATGAGTTTGACATCATGAATAATGAGATCAGCTTCGGTTGCAGCAATAATCTCTTCAATTGACACATCTGGATGTCTTTCTACTAAATGAAGTCCATCTTCTTTGACTTCCATCACAGCCATTTCAGTAACAATCATATTGACTTGACCATATGCAGTAAGTGGTAAGGAACATTTTTTCTTAATCTTTGAGACACCTTTATTGGTGTGGGTTGTTGCAATTATCACTTTTCTTGCGCCAACAACTAAGTCCATGGCTCCACCCATGCCAGGAACTAACTTCCCAGGAATAATCCAAGATGCAAGTGAACCTTCTTGATCAACTTCGAGTGCACCTAATACAGTAACATCGACATGTCCTCCACGGATGATACCAAATGATGTCGCTGTGTCAAAATACATACCATGTGGAAGAATGGTTGAAGGTTGTGCCCCTGCATTTGTTAATTTAGGATCGATTTCATCACCTTCAGCAAGAGGACCTAATCCGATAATTCCATTTTCACTTTGAAGAAAAATCTGAATACCTTCTGGAATGTAATTTGCAACACCCAAAGGTAATCCAATGCCTAAGTTGACTAAATCGCCATCTTTTAACTTTAGAGCAATACGTTTTGAAATAATATCTTTAGGTTCCATTATTTTTCCTCCTTAACTAAATAATCAATGAAGATATGAGGAGTAACTACACACTCGGGATCAATCTTAGACACTCGATTGAATGTAAATGCAACGACTGTTTTTGCTGCTGTAGCTATCACAGGATTAAAGTTTCTAGCTGTTTTATCATAGACCAGATTACCTAAATCATCCGCTTCTCTCGCTTCTACAATAGCTAAATCAGCACCTAATGCTTCTTCTAAAATATATGTTTTGCCTTGCACATCAATGAGTCTTTTATGTTCTTCAGCGATTGTCTTTAATCCTGTAGGGGTGAGCACCCCACCAAGACCTGCACCAAATGCTCTAATTTTTTCAATGAGTGATCCTTGTGGAATAAGTTCAACTTCAATAGTTTGATCATGCATACGTTTCCCAACTTCAGGATTTGTGCCAATGTGTGAAGCAATGATTTTTTTAACTTGATTGTTTGCAATTAATCTGCCAACACCTTTGGTTGGCCAACCTGCATCATTACCAATAAGAATTAAATCTTTAACTCCTGATTCTAAAATCCAATCAACAAGAACTTCAGGAGTCCCACATGCTAAAAATCCACCAAACATGATCGATTGTCCATCTTTTAAAAGTGAGATAAATGTTTTTTTATCAATCCATTTGTTCATTTTTAGACCTCTTTTCTTGGCATTAACATAGCTTCGCCTGTTAACACACATTCGTTAGCTTCATTGAATATTTCTGTTGTGAAAATCACACGATTTTTTTCTAAGATAATCTCTTTCAATGTAACAACGACTTGTAATAATTGATCAGGATATACCGGTTTTTTGAAGTTTAGCGATTGTGAGCAATAAATCGTTCCTTCACCGGGGTAGTCGAGACCAAAAATTTTACTAAATAAAGACCCTATAAGCATGCCATGAACAATCGGTTTTTTAAAGATCGTTGTCGCTGTATAAGCCTCATTAAAGTGTGCATCATTCATATCTCCTGTTAACTTCCCAAACATGAGTACATCTTCTTTGGTGATGATTCTTTGATATGATCTTTGATCACCAACATGCATTTTTCTTATCATTTTCTTAACTCCTTTAAAATAAATAAAAGAACTGTTTATAATAAACAGCTCTCCATTTTTCGTTTAAAAATGGCAGTGGGTAAAGTGTGCCTTCAACCACCAAGCTTAAATGTGGACCAAAATAAGCTTTCGGCGACATACTCCTTCCTTTATCAAACGATTGTCCAATCTTAACATGATAAAGTACGCGATATTTCGCACCTCTGTATCGAATCTACATTCTCATTATAAACGATTGATGAAAGCGCTGTCAATATCTTTTAGGTGTTATGTATATTGAAAATATAGATTTATAAAAAATCGATGTTTGATCATCATTGTTCGATAGATGACTTGTAATAAATAATTATAGGAGTATACTAAAATCATAATAGATAAGGAGGTTTTTGAATGAGAGATTTAGTAAAAGCTTATGATGGACTACCTTTTTGGTTAAAACTTGTTTTGGCATTACCTGGTATCGATGGTATTGCATATGGTATTTATCGTATCGCAAAAGGAATTGACAAAAAAGATAACGTGATGCTTGTCATCGGTATTCTCTGGTTATTTCTTGGAATTGCTATTTTATGGATCATTGACATCATCAGTGTTATATTGTACGGTAAGGTAAAGGTTTTTGCATAAGATGAATAAATAGGACCTATCCGATTGGATAAGTCCTATTTTTTATAGTTGTGTATATATTTTTGGCATCAATTCATCTTTTTTGAGATGCGCTTTTTTGAGTAATTCATGAGCTTGATTTTTATATTGGTTAGCAGCTATTTGATCATCTAATCCCGGTAAGTTGATTAACACATTTAAACATGCACCTTCCACACCTGTAATCAATGTTAAGATAGCAACACCTAAATCTGAAATGGCTGATTTATTTCCATTTTGTAAAATTGTATCTAAGTGGTTTAATGCGCTCATCGAGAGTGTTGCAACCTTCAAAGGAACCATAATTGCTTCAAGTGTTGCATCTTGGAGTGCTTGTTTTCTCATTGATATTTCTTCTTCATTTGTTTTAGGTAAACTAAGAGCTTGCATAATGAGATTGAATGCTTGTGTGTCTTGGTCAATTAAGACGATGAGCTGATCTTTAATCATAAGGAGTTCTGACAATGTACTTTTAAATTCAAGTTGAATACTTGAATCAAGTGCCATGAACTTCTTTTTTTCTATTGTCAAATGACCCACCATGCGAATAAGTGATGCACCAAGTGCACCACATAGTGCCGATACAGATCCTCCACCAGGTGCAGGACTCTTCGAGTCTACTTCTTGAATGAAATCAATCACTTTTTGATCAATAAGTTTCATGTTTAAGACCTCACAATTTGTTTTTGGTAAACAACACGTTTACCTTCTATGTATACATCTTTCGTATGGTTAATACCAAAATGATAGAACATATAAGCTAAATTAGGTGCATCTAAACAGACTAGATTTGCATATTTCCCTATCTCTATTGAACCATGTGTTTCACTAATCCCCAAATGATATGCAGGATTGATAGTCACTGCATGAAGTATTTCATGAGGTGTCATATGAAGTTCTCTTGAAGCCAGTTGCATGATCAATTGAAAGTTTTCAGAAGGACATGAGCCAGGATTATAATCACCTGAAACAGATACTGCAACTCCTTCATCAATCATTTTTCGTGCGTTTGCATATCCCTTTTTCAAATAAAACGAAGTGCCTGGTAATAAATTTGCTACAGTATGTGAGTATGCGAGTTTATCAATATCTTCATCTTTAATAGCCATGAGATGATCGACTGATGTACAGTGAAGATCTACACCTAAACCTGCTCCACCTAACGAATGAATCTCATCTGCATGCATTTTTATGGCAAATCCTAAATCCTTAGCTCTTGATAAAATACGTCGTGATTCGATTAAAGAAAATACTCCTGTTTCACAAAAAACATCTACAGCTCCTGCGAGTTTCATTTCTTTAATTTTTTTCATATCTTCTAAAATAGATACAATATAACCCTCACGATTTTCTTTATATTCATGAGGTATCGCATGAGCTGCCATATAGGTATGTTTGATATGAATTGGATGTGCAAGTTCAAGTGAACGTGCCACTTCGAGTTGTTTAACTTCATTTTCAAAATTAAGCCCGTAACCTGATTTAGCTTCTAGAACAGTCACGCCATAGAGTAGCATATGATCAAGTGATTTCATTGCCTGCTGATAAAGGGCTTCAAAAGACGCTTTTCTTGTTTTTTCAACGGTCCCTAAAATACCTCCACCCTCATTTAAAATATCTAAGTATGGAACACCTTGGTTAAGTTTCTCATATTCATCTTCTCTCGATCCTGCATGAACCAAATGGGAATGAGAATCAATAAAACCAGGAACAACTATCGCACCTTTTGCATCATGAATGATGGTATGATTATCGATATATTTTTCTCCATCTCCTGTACCAAAATCAAGAATCATGGAATCTTTGATTGCGATAAATGCATCATGGATTTCTTTAATTTTATTCATGTGTTTTCCGTGGACTGGTGGTGTTTTATAAGGTGTGTAAATGGTTTTAATATGTTGAATCAAAACGGATGCTTTCATGATACCTCCTCATAGATTTGCTTCTATAATTTTTAACTCATCGAAATCTCTTAGGCTCAAATACTTAATTGACTTTTCTGTGATTTCCTTTAATGTCATTTCTTTTTTAAAAGGTATTCCTAATGATTGTTCGTAGTACTTGATACTTTCAAGTAGTGTATCTTTAGGAATGAGTCCAACTACTTCAGAGTTTAGCATAGTGATTTGATATCTCTTAGCTTCCATACGAACTGTTTCTAAAATTCGATAAATTGGATTTTTCTTATAATCCAAAATATTCATGGTCACTTGTACAAAACCTTTATCTTCTAAATATGCAGGTCCTGCTTGAATATATTGAAAACCACCCGAGGATTGTCTAATTGCTTTAGCTATGTTATTTGCGATTTTCTCATCTTGCGTATTTAAATCAATGTTATAAGCGATGAGTGGTTGTCTTGCTCCTACAGCTACACAGCCAAAAGTTGGATGATTGAATTGTGGTCCAAAATCGGGTTTCCATTCGGGTAATGTTATTTTTTCTTTCATGCCTTCAAATTCACCTTTGCGAATATCAGGAAGATTAACTCGATTAGGTTGTGACGCAGCTTTCGCATACAAAAAGACAGGAATATGATAAAGATTTGCAATCTTATCTCCTATCAATTGTGCATAATTGACACACTCTTCAATTGTGATACTGGAGATAGGAATAAAGGGAAGCACATCAACAGCTCCCATTCGGGGGTGTTCACCTTGATGTTGGTTTAAATCAATGGATTCTAAAGCACGTTTAAAAAATTCTAAAAGAGGATCAATCATTTTTTCTGGATCACCGATGAGTGTAATGACTGTCCGATGATAGTTTTGATCGGGTTCAGCTGAAATAAGCTTAAAACCATCGACATGTTTAAGTGGTTCAATGATGTAATTGATTTTTTGAATATCTTTTCCTTCTGAGATGTTAGGTACACATTGTACAATTCTTGACATAGCATCACTCCTTCTTACTTATCTCATTTTTTTCTTAAGCTTGTTTATATCTACTTCATAAGGTAATGTGATGTATGAATGGTCTTGTTGAAGGTGGTACTCTTTAACTGTATCAATCGCATGTTCATTTCTTGCCCATGCTCTTCTAGACACACCAGCCATCACATCAAATAACATCGCTGATTTTAAGATTTCATCTTTCTCATAAGATCCATCTAAAACCATACCAAATCCGCCATTAATGGATTTCCCGATGCCCACACCCCCACCATTGTGAAGGGCAACTAAACTCATACCTCTTGATGCATTACCTAATGCAACATGTGTTGCCATTTCTGCCATAATGTTTGATCCATCTTTAATATTTGCTGTTTCTCTAAAGGGTGAATCAGTTCCACCTGTATCATGATGATCTCTACCGAGCATAATGGGTCCAACTTCTTTGTTTCGAACCATTTCGTTGAATTTTAATGCAATATTTAATCTGCCATATGCATCTTGATATAAAATGCGTGCTTGAGTCCCTACAACAAGCTTATTATCTTTTGCATGTTTTATCCAATGATAATTATCATAATCTTGAAACCGTTTATTCGGATCAATCATGGTCATAGCCATGTGATCTGTTTTATCTAAATCTTTAGGATCACCTGATAAACATACCCATCTAAAGGGTCCATATCCATAATCAAATAAAAGTGGTCCCATGATATCTTCAACATAAGATGGATAAATAAAACCATCTAAATCATTTTCTTTGTTTTTACATATCGATTTAATACCTGTATCATAAATAGCTTTTAAAAAACTATTGCCATAATCAAAAAAGTATGTTCCTTGATTTACAAGTAGATGGATATATTCATAATGAGTCTTTAATGTATGATTGACCTGTTTGATAAATGATGTTTTATTTTCTTTAAGCATTTGGGTTCTTTCATCAAAAGTCATACCTACTGGACAATAACCACCATCATAAACTGCATGACAGCTTGTTTGATCAGATAGTAAATCAATATGAATATGATGAGTAACTGCATATCCTAACAAATCAACAATGTTTCCATGAAAGGCGATTGCTTTTGGTTTTCTATCTTTCATCGCTTGCTCTGCTTGTTTAAATGCCGTTTCAGGATTTGATGTCACTTCATCAACCCATCCTTGTTTAAATCGTGTTTGAATACGTGACTCATCCACTTCTGCAATTATGCCAACACCACCCGCAATAACGATTGCTTTACCTTGTGCTCCACTCATACCACCTAAACCTGATGATACAAATAGTTTTCCAGATAAATTATCTTGTGCTCCAATTCCAAGCTTCAATCTTCCTGCATTAAGTAATGTATTATATGTGCCATGAACGATGCCTTGTGGACCAATATACATGAAACCACCTGCAGTCATTTGTCCGTAATTTGCAACACCTAATGCTTGTGCACGATTAAAAGAATCTTGATTGTCAAATGCACCAATCATGAGTCCATTCGTTAAGATAACTCGAGGTGATTGTTTACTTGATTTGAATAAACCAAGTGGATGTCCTGACATGAGAACGAGTGTCTGTTCATCTGTTAAAACTTCAAGGTATTTTTTTGTTAAATGGAATTGCATCCAATTTTGAAAGACTTGACCTGTTTCTCCATATGTAACAAGTTCATATGGATAAAGTGCAACTTCATGATCTAAATTATTGTCAATCATGACTTGAATAGCCTTGCCTTCAATCGTTTTTCCATGATATGAATCAATCGATTTACCTACTAAAGGTTGATCTGGTATAAAACGATATCCATAAATGCGTCCACGTGTATGAAGTTCTTCTAGAAATTCAGGTATTAATTCATCATGCCATGCTTTTGGTAAATATCTTAGAGCGTTTAGTAAAGCCGTTTCAACGTCTTTCTCAGAAAGTTTAGCTTCTCTTTTTGGAGCACGACGAATATGTTCTAAAAAGCGATTTTTCTTTTCTGGTAGTGTTGAAAAAATCGTTTCGATATTAATCGAACTTATCTTTTCCAATGTCAATCCCCCTTATCTATAAGATCTAAAAATTGAGGGTTTTTAATGATCATTTCCATCTGATGTAAATACTTATACATGACTTCGTCACACTCTAAAAAGGGTATTTGAGAACGGATATAGTCATATGCAATTTTCGTTTTATCGCCTAGTTGAGCCTTTTCTCTAAAATCAATAGCTTGACAAGCTGTTAATATCTCCATCGCAATGACCTTCATGGTATTATCTAAAATGGTTTTTGCCTTTCTTGCTGAGATCGAACCCATCGAAACATGGTCTTCTTGGTTAGCAGATGATGGAATAGAATCGACTGATGCAGGATGAGCTAAAACCTTATTTTCTGAGACTAATGAAGCAGCTGTATATTGTACAATCATGAACCCAGAGTTAAGCCCAGAGCATTTAGCTAAGAAAGGTGGTAGACCTTGATTTAAGTGAGGATTGACTAAACGTTCAATTCTTCTTTCACTGATATTAGCGAGTTCAGCAACTGCTAATGCTAAATAATCAAATGCAAGTGCTAAAGGTTGACCATGGAAATTACCAGCACTAATGGCTTGACCATCTTCAGTAAAAATGATAGGGTTATCTGTCACCGCGTTCATTTCATTTTCAACTATTTTTTTAACATGCATCATCGCGTCCCATGAAGCACCATGCACTTGAGGTGCACAACGAATAGAGTATGCATCTTGAACACGATGACCATCTGTATCTTTAATATATGTACTATTTTTAAGCAAACCTAGAACTTCTTTAGCAACAACCATTTGTCCATCTTGATTTCGAATTTCATGAACTCTAGGATCAAATGCTTTTTTAATACCATGTAGTGCTTCCATGGTCAGTGATAAAGATAGGTTTGCCAATTTTAAAGTATTTAATGCATCATATAAAACCAATCCACCCATCGCGTTCATCGCTTGTGTTCCATTGATGAGTGATAAGCCTTCTTTAGCATATAAATGTGGAAGAGGTTGAATCTTTGCAAGGTCAAAGGCTTGCTTAGTCTCCATCATTTTTCCACCTAAATAAACTTCTCCTAACCCAATCAAAGGTAAGCTCATATGTGAAAGAAGGGCTAAATCTCCTGATGCTCCAAGTGAACCTTTTTCATAAACCACTGGTATAACATTCTTATTTAAAAGTTCAATAAGTTTGAGTATCGTTTCTAAACGAATACCACTATACCCTTTAATGAGTGCATTCACACGTAGAGCAATCATTGCTCTAACGACTTCAACAGGTAGTGGGTCTCCTACACCACACGCATGTGATTTAAGTAAGTTTTCTTGTAACTTATTGACTTCTTTTTTATCTATTTTGACATGAGCTAAATGACCAAAACCTGTATTAATCCCATAAACAGGTTCATCATTTTCTGCTATTTTTTGAACAAAAAGGCTCGCATGTAAAACGAGCTCTTTACTAAGCGTATCTATTTCTACTTCTTCAAAATCTCTTGCAATTCTTTTGATTTGTTCTAATGTCAGTGATTTTCCATCAAGTACAATCATGTTTCCACATCCTAATATATACATGTAGGACAATCTACATGTTATTTTTTTGTTCTTAAGTAATTGTCTACTATAATAAGTTTATGATGATATCACAGACTAGTTTACTTTCTCCTTACAGCATTTATGACTGGTTCATAAAGGATATAGCTGTGACTTTAATTAAATATGGTAATGAGTTGGATACAGCACTTAGACTGGTTATTTCTTATTAGGTTACATCGATTAAAGACGCACAGCGCTAAGCTGATCGATCATCAAAGAAAGGATGGATTTTATGATTTATGTAGGTATTGATGTCGCCTCAACCAAACATGACATCGTAATTTCAAGTGAATCGGGAGAACTCTTTAAGAAAGCTTTCTCGATTAAAAATGATTTAGATGGATATAAAAAACTCCTTAGTGAAATAAGTTCCGCTAAAGAGTTCTTCAATGATCTAAATGTTCGTATAGGGCTTGAATCAACTGGACATTACAGTAGAAATATTCTACACTTTCTCATCCTTGCACGGTTTGAGGTGATGTTCATTAATCCATTATTAACCAATATGGACCGTAAGGCTGCCTCTGTTCGTAAGACGAAAACAGATGCTATTGACGCCAAGGCCATTTGTATGTTTCTTATTAGAAATCAAAATGATTTCAAACCCTATACACTTTCATCTTATCACATTGATGAACTCAAAACACTCGTAAGACAGAGAAAATCTCTGAAAACCCAAATCAATAAAGAAATGAATCTTCTTCACGCTTATGTGAATCAGGCTTTTCCTGAATACTATAAGATCTTCAAGAAAATCAATTCTAAAGCCTCCATGGAGGTGTTAAGTCGCTATGCATCATTATCTGAATTTAAACGCGTTAGATTGGAAACGCTCAAGGAATTGATCAGAAAATCCTCTCAGGGGCATCACGGGATCAGAGAAGCTCAAATGCTTAAAGATCTTCATTCATCCTCGATTGGTATTGATAGCTCTGCATTATCTTTTTCAATTAAACAAACGATTAAACGAATCATTATGCTCGAAGATCAGGTTCACCATATTGAACTTGAAATCACCCATCATGTCGATGAGTCTCAAACGACACTTTTATCTGTCCCTGGTATTGGTTATACGACTGGGGCGATTATACTCGCTGAAATCGGTGATATTCATCGTTTTAAGACCGATGACCAACTTCTAGCTTACGCTGGACTCGATCCATCCGTTTATCAGTCAGGAAACTTCGAAGGTAGCTATAAGATTTCAAAACGTGGGTCATCTATTTTAAGGTTCGCCATTTATCATGTCGCACAAGCTGCGGTTAAGTTTGATCCGGTTTTTAAAGCTTACTACCTCAAAAAGAAAGCTGAAGGGAAACGTCACCGTGTGATTATTGGTCATGTCACCAAAAAGATTCTCAGGGTCATTCGTTCTATCTTGAAGAACAATTCAACTTACTCAATAAATACTCATTAACATATTTAAATTTCAAAGATCTCGATGTGTCATAAGGCATTCCTTTTAGTATGCCCTCTTTTCATAATTACTATTTATTTCTTTTATCTTGACTTATTCTTAATAGTTGGCTTTAT
>WPCG01092500.1_pt1 | contig 38321 bp, 34 predicted proteins | sample 5403311 | NCBI WGS metagenome assembly WPCG01 (sample SAMN12869467, study PRJNA574797) | sludge metagenome | isolation source: wastewater treatment of Control | place: China:Beijing | collected 2019-05-17
ACCATCACGATAGCTGCTAATAATGATTTCCTGTTTTGTATACATACTTATCATTTGTTAAGAACGGATAAAATCCATTCATAGTTGTAAGTGGTATACTTTTAAATTGAAATGTGGGGTACTTTTTAATTAATATATACACCGAAAGTTTTAGCTGTTCCATCAATGGTAATACGTGCCATAATCGGGGCATTACCATTCTTTTTCAGTTCGTTCTTTTTCAAATAGAAAAGTAGTTTAAACGTGGACTTTTTTGTCTGTTCCATAACTCAAATGTTTAATGTTTAAAATTAAATTACATTGAGTTACAAGGGAATGTAAAAATGGGTGCAAAAGACTGAAATATAATCAGTTAAGCTATATTGTTACCTTTATTAATCGGTAACGAATTAGTAACAAAACTATGCTTTTGGATTATTCCTTTCTGAATCAGCCGTTTGGGTTAGGCTTAATTTAGAATAGGTAACGGATAAGTAACGAGATAACTTCATCAATTTGCCCCACTTTGAGCAGGTTGATTAGCTTGGTACAAAGTTAAGTAAATTTTCTCTATTGACAAATTTCTTTCGGTAGAGATGATGTATATCGCCTCCATAAGTCACCTTTTACTACTTTGATATACATCATATTGAGCCGTTATAATCTCTGCAATTTCATCCCGAAACCATTTAGGAGATAAAACTTCAACCTCTGATCCATGAGAGAGCAACTCCTGTCGAAAATCAAAGCTTGGTTTTATATGGTAGCTGAATATGGTATAGTCGGATGTACTTTCAACTTCCTTTTGCGAGTGATGCAATGGCAAGGCCCTGATATAGCTATCTTGAATTTTATATACCTTAATCAGAACGTTTTCTGTTTTGTGTCCGTCTCCGGCTACAATTCCAAAGCAGTCAGCAAAAAATGCTTCTCCATCAAAATCCTTGGGTAACTGGAATTTATTCTCATTGATGTGGATATGTTTGATTCTATCTAAAGCATAAATGAGGATGCTTTCTTTATATGGACTATACCCTATAACATACCAGCGTTGTTTAAATACTTTTATACAATAAGGATGAATCTCAAAAGTGTTAGGCGTATCTCGCCAAAAACTCTGATAAGTTATTTCTATGGATAGGCTGTCCCTCATTGCTTCAATAATAGATGTCAAATGCATTTGACCAGATGGTATTTTTTCAAATAAAATGCGTTGTTTGAGTTTGTGACTCTCATTTATCAGGTTATTTACTGCGAATGTATTTAATAGCCAACTTCGAACACCCCCATGTTCCATATCATCAGTATTCTCTATGTAATATTTATATCCATTTCGTTTATCACACTCAATATTAATATCAAACATCTGCTCAATAGCCTGCCGATGGTTATGAAAAGTGCGCAAAGGAAGATCTTCTCCATCAAAATTTAATAATGATCTTTGCCAATATTCATTAATTTCTTCGAATGTTATCTTCCCTCTTCGATAAATGATGTCAACTAACCAAACATATCGGTTGAATAAATTGGACGTGGTATCCTTAGAGCTTTTTTTCTTTTCCATATCAATTAAATCCTATTCTTTTTCGTTCTTCATTCTTATACAAAAACTCGCTTTGGCAGTAGCTATGTACCGTCTCCAATGTCGGTGTTACTCCGCTTAAGATGGAGTCCACAGTATATTTGCGAACGATATTTTCTATTTGTCCACCGCTGAAATTATAATTATTTGCTAATTCTAATCTCTCTTGCTCAGATAATGTTGGCAACATGGTTTGCCAAATTTTTTCTTTAGCTTCAACACAAGGCTTCTCAAACTCAATTTTGTACAAGAATCTTCGTTCAAAAGCTTTATCCAAATTCTGAGTCAAATTAGTTGTTGCTATCATTATCCCCTCTAAATTCTCCATCTCTTGTAATAGGATATTCTGTATTGCATTTTCTGTTTGAACAATCGAGCCTTGTCCGGAATCTTTTCGCTTACCAATAACTGCATCAGCCTCATTAAATAAAAGAATGGGGGCAACCTCACATGTTTTCAGAAAGCTTTTATATTTATCGAATATGCCTTTTATACGTTTCTCACTCTCGCCATACCACATACTTTTTGTTTCTGAAATGTCCACCATCATAATGTCGCGGCCTGTAGAACGAGCTATTTGATAGACTGTCTCGGTCTTTCCCGTTCCGGGTGCTCCATAAAACAAGCATGCAAAACCTTTTCGCATTCCCCCTTTTTCTAACTTTTCTTGGATAGACAGAAAATTATCATTGTGAAGAAGTGATGTAAGTTGTGTTATCTGTGATTGTTCCCGTTTATTATAGAATAGTTCTTTTGAAGGGATACTGCCATACAGCATAAGCTCTTTTTTATTATTACTCTGAGTGGTCTTAATATCTAATTCAACAAAAAGTTTTTCTTTTGCAGTTGATGATATTCTAAAGTATTCCCTGTCTCCAAAACCATTGTCATTAGAATGTTCCAAAATGTTATTTTCAAGCAACTCACTATTTCCGTTTTGTAATTCGGATTTCATATCTTTGAATATCCATTTTTCTTCAAACAAATCATCAAAGTCGTGAAATCCAACACAATCATCATCCAAATTGATAAATCTATGACAGAATAATAAAAGTAACAAGAACTCATTTCCACATATTCCTATTTTTTCATATTCCTTGATTTGCTGACAGAAAGCTAAGGAAGAATTATCTTCAAAAAGTGAACGCAATTCTACTAATAGTAAGTCACAAGAAATCTCACTTTCCTCTCTTTCACTGAACAAGCGATTGATATGCTTGAGCAATCCTTTGGTGGTCAGGTTTTGAGTGCTTTCAGGAGTATATGCGATATCTTGTTTTAAAGCATTAACAACATCCATAGGCACACGATAACTTTTTTGATTGCTGCTTCTGTTGCAACGAACCAAACGCCGTTTTTCTAATTCGTCAATATCACTCATTAAATTTATAATTCTAACTAAACGACAGCCTATTAGCTTAGAAAATTCACTGATATATATTCTACTGTCGTCACTTTTCTCTATAAAAATAGCAAAGAGAACCGTTTGATTTATTGTAAGTCCCATTTTCTTAGCCACAGAGTTGATGCTTTTCTTCGCTTTCTGGAAAAACTCTTTATTTAAACCGGAATTCTCAACTAATTCCACTATATTTTCTATATGGTCTAAAGAGGTTTTAAGAACCTTTTTATCAACTTTTTCGTTGACGCTCTCGTCTTTCTGTGTAATATTCAACTGTCTCATATCTATTGTTTTTATGCAAAGATATATACTGCATGTGCCATATATTAGCATAGGATGAAAAGGTTTCTAAAAAAACTGCCCGTATGAGCAGTTCCTTCATTTGATGATAGTAAATTAAAGAGCTGGTGCATGTTTACCTTTTCCAGCTCCATTTGGATGCCTTGAGCATGTTGAAGCAGTTAATGAACTAATAGAAGAATATGAATTACCACAATATTTGCATGTGTATTTACTTTTTTCACTTCCTTCATACAATTTGTGTTTTCCCTTTCCTGCTCCATTAGGATGTCGTGAACATGTAGATGCAGTCAATGACGATACGCTGGAATATTTATTTCCACAATACTCACAATAAAAATTTGCCATAACATTTCAATTTTAGAGATTAATATATTTTTTGCAAAAATACTTCTCACCTGTGCCAAAAGAGAGCATTAGTTTGAATTAAAAGTTAACGAATTGTGTTTTCTTTCCATTCTCTATCTGATGCAAAACTTGTTAGATCTATGCTATCACCGGTAAAGCCGTGCTCTCTTGCAAAATATTCATCTACCCATGCAGTCATTTCAAGACCTGCTTCATCACAAATTTTATAATATTCACTCTCGGATATTTCTTTGTCTAAATATCTCGCTTTTATTTCCATCCATTTTTCAGTATGTGTCATTTGCCGCTATTTATATATCAAATACGATAGGGTTGTTTAATAGTCGATAATTTTCATCTACTAATGCTGCATTGGCAAAGGTTGTATATTTAGACTCTTCAATACCATAAGCATCGTGGATATGCCCGAAAAGATGATAACGAGGACGAACCTCTGATATCTTTTGAAGTAAATCAGGACAACCATAAGAAATATTATTGGCGTTATCCAAAATACCAAGCGGTGGGCGATGCGAAATCAAAACATCTGTTCTCGCCGGAATTTGTGCAATTTTATTGAAATATTGACCACTCACGTCATCAGAAAAGAAAAATGGAATACCCCAAAATTTCAAGCCGTTTATTGTTATGCCACTGTTGTAGATGTAAAAACAGTTTTCAGGCAAAAATCGCTTAATTTTTTCTATCTCTTTTCCCTCTAAACAATAGTCATGATTACCGGCAATGAAAATTTTGTATTGATAATCTAATGCTCCAAACCATTCGATAAAATCAACCACTTCTTTGCCAGTGCCAGCATAAGAGATGTCGCCGGAATGGACAATAATATCGGCAGCTGGTAGATTATTTAACTGCCGATGGAGGTTGTGAGTGTCAGAAATATGGAGGAGGCGCATAGGATTAAGAATTACTATGATATATTGCTTTACAAAAATCAACAGCAATTTCTATTCTATCCCTATCGTGACTTTCTATTAGCAGAAGTTCGTCACTAATGTTGAATTTCTGCCTTATTACATCATCTAACTGATAATTTTCGGGTAGTTCCATTGCCCATCCTTTTTGTTCACAATATAAAACAATACCATTTTTAAGAACTAACCCGGATGTATAACTATATTGTGTATAACAATGTCTTTCTTCACAAATAGTGTCGTCTAATAAATTACTGACAACCAACACATAAGGGTTTATGTGATAAGCAAGTAAAGGATTAGAGCCAAAGCTTCCAAGTAGTCTTATTTCAAAATCGTTATTCCAAGCAAAATAGCTGGTTCTTGATAGCATTTGAGGATATTTCAAGAAATAATATGCCCAATTACGCTCTGTGAGCGTATCTAAATAATTATCGATTATGTTTTGAAGTTTTTCTTGAGAGGTATTACTAGTGTTATCCGCAATATAAAGATCCAACAATTGCGTAATAACCGTATCAGCAACTTTGTCATCTCTTGAAGTTAATATCAGGTTCCATTGATCTAATTTTCCAAAGAACCACATTTCTCCAAGTTTACAATTTTTCGTGTAAAAACCATCGTATCCGCAGGCAATCAATGCACCAATTATCAATGCATCGTCATTGTTTTTTGACCAAATAGTTCTAACTGCCCCCGAATAATGAGCCAATTTATCCTTATTTTTTAATGGATTTAATTTATGAATAAGCCCTCCAAATAGCTTAAACTCTTCTAACTTAAAGAGTGCCTGATTTATTGTTTCATTTTTTAGCGCAACAACATGTGCCTTTTCTATTTCGGTAGCCAATGCATCATCTGCTATATTCGTTTCTTTATTGTCTAGGGTAGAGAGGAGCAGTGTATACACATCCTCATTCTCAATCAGCTGAGAAAAAAGTTTCAAATATTTACCCAAATAGTTGATACGAACATTGGTATTATATACCACTTCATTTCTTTGACGAGTGGCTTGTAACAAATTCCGTATCACGCGGACATAGTTTTTCAAGCCTTCCGTAGGTTGACTTAGATTGTATTTTAAGGCATAGGAAAAGATGCAATAAAAAAGAATTCTATTCCGATTATCAAAATCTTTTCCTTCCATCAGGCATCTACTAAAAAGGTTGGCGTTGTTGCTTCCATCTATCGGACGAACTTGATTAGCATATTTATCGTCTATTTTCTCTGTTAAGAATATACCGGAGAAGAAATCATCGATCCGTTTAACATCCACTTTGCCCTCATTAATACTCAATTGATGCAACCAATTAAGCGTATCAAACAAGAAATCAACATTCTCTTTTTTATAAAAAACAGAGAAACCACTGTCAAAGTCTTTCGCTTCTTTATCTAAATTATCTTTGAAATAACAAACCTGAGCGATGAAGATAAAATAGTTCATAAAGCAGCTATCAATATCGACATCCTCATTTTGTCGTGAGAAATTCCAAAATAAATCCATCCAAACACTATCCACATTAAAGGAGAAATAGCTTCCGTAATTCACCTGAATGCTTTCATTTTTAAATTCATATATGCGTGTTGCAGTAGCATAATCCGTATGTCCAGAAGACAATAAACCCAAAAACTCTGCTTTGAAATTTTCAAACGAAGTTAAGGGTTTTCCTCTTGAATTCATTTTGATATACAGTTCATCGGTCAGTTTGAATTCTTCGGAACGGATGTCAATATAATCGAATGTAATTATATCCTTATTCAGCAAACCGTTCCATGAATCTGTTGTCTCGAAGTGATGTTCTTCAATGGCATCCAACATAGTAATCATGGAGGCAACGGTGGGATCACTGGACCAAGAGGTCATAAACCAAGGAGCATCTATGATCCGCTTACTCAAACAATCATCAGAGCAAAGCAGACCGTTTGCAACCAATTCGTGACAAAAACGCTTGCCCGAATTTCTTGTTTCATACGAAAACTTCTGCAACCAAGTTTTTACGTCATCGACCAGACACTCGTAATCCTGTAGTTCCTTGCTTCCATCTACATTCTCTTCTCCCACTTGTTTGATTTCTCGGGGAGCTAAATACCAATGCAACAACCACAAGGTAGTTAATCGCTGCTGTCCATCGAGAGGAATAAATGCCTTATCGGTATCGTTGATAGGGTCTGAATAACCATAAACAAAATCAAGATTTAGATTTTTATTATTATCTAATGCGTTCTTAATACTAGCCACAAAACCGTTTCTTAATTTACTTTCTTCTTTTCTTCCTTGAGCATAGTCTCGTTGTATTTGCGGAATACGGATATTATACTCGTTCATTAATTGATATAGTGTGTATTTCATTTGTCTTCCATTTTAATTCGTGAAATAATCGTAAACGTCTTGAATGTTTTTAAGATAAGCCTCCCGGTCTTCATTTCGCCAATAAACATTATCTTTGGGATACTTGGTATAGGTTTTTAAGAAAACATTCCGGGTACAAAGAGGGATGTAGTGATTTTCCGCTTCTCTTTTCTTTATTTTCTCCCGTTTTACATCAAAACTTGAATTATTCAGCTGACTATTGGTGTGTGAATCCAACAAACAAAGATTCGTAATGGAGTGTTTTTCTTTATCCGTAATTCCACTTTTCTCGTTAAGGAAAATAGTCACACAACTGGTTAAATCATTAAAATCCTCTTCTTTTATATCAGCAAGAGAACGCATACCCCTTAATTTGTTTACTAGCTCTTTGGCGTCCTCATCCTTAGACAAAGAATCTATGTGATCGTCCAGCCAAGAATTTTGTTTCTCTCGATCCTTTATCGTTTCAGAATTTTGCGCATGTATATGTTCTAAGCTCCATTTATTCTTATTCCTATCTTTCTTGAATAATTTGAAGGGGAAATAAGAATTTTCTTTATCATTCACAAAGGTTGAATAAACATTGTGTATTAAAAGAATCTTATGGATCACATTTTTATCATCCTCATAACTCAAGTCTAAAATAGGATTCTTTATTTTTATGGATTCTGAAATTTCATTTCTTAGATAAGTTTCTAATCGGGATTTTGAGATTTTTTTGGATTTTGAGATTAATGTTTCGATAATTTGCTCTCGTTGCGAACTGTGTACAGTAATCAAGAACCCAATATAATGATAAAGCATTCGATTATTATACCATTCTTCGAAATATTCGAAATATTCGACCACCTCATTCCATACTTTTTCAACGGCTTCGATACGAGATAATTCGTTCTCTTCCATTAGTTCGTCTAAATAACGAGAGAAGATTAAGAAGGTAGAGTATTTCTTTGGTTTTTCCTCAAAATATTGCTTTTTCTTTTGCAATTTATCAGCGATAAGATCAAAGATAAACTCGATATGCGTAGGTTTCTCTGCTGAATTTTCATTCAAGAAAAACCAGAAATCTTCTTGCTGCAAGGCATTTTCTATTTTATCCCATTCGGTGGCCAAATGATGAAGTCTCATCCTATTGTATTTCAATTCAGTTTCTGAATATTTATCACTTTGCAACAACAAAGCTTTCGTAAGTTCGGCATCTGTAAGCGATATTTTTCCTACATTAAGTCGAATAAAAACATCAATAGGGTTTGTGCCTTTGTCAACTATATACTTGATAACTCGAACATTTCTTTCCGCTCTTTTTTTCAAATCAGTTCTTGTTTCACTAAGAAGAATGGAGGATATAGTACTCTTAGCTTTTGGATGAATTTTAAACCATTCTTCAATATAGGTATAGGCATTACAAATATGAAAATAATCAATATTTGAATCATCAATTCCCGCATGGATAAATTCTTTTTGTTGTAGAAATTTTTCACAATCTTTTCGCGTGGTATAATTCAAAGAGAACAGCGTAAAATCAAAACCTAATGCCTGAGGGGTTCCTCCTTTTTCAAGATAGCTCAATATAATATAAAGAGTGGTAAGTCGCTGCTGCCCATCCAATACATCATAACTTCCATCTTCTTTGTTTTCCATTAAAACGATCGGCTGCAAACAGTAAAAATCGCCGCTATCGTTAGCCTCGCTAAAGTCCCATAAGTCATTCAGCAACTCTGTAACCTCCTGCTTTTCCCAGCGATAGCCTCGTTGATAAGCTGGAATATTGAACTTAAGTCCCATTAATTCTATTATGGCTGTTGTCATAATCTTTATTGTTTTTTAATCTATAATTCTATATTATTTGTAATGCTATCTTCGCACAAGCTTCCGCATCACCCAAGGCGTGATGATGATTTTCCAAGTCATATCCTACATGTGCTGCGACCGTGTGCAGTTGATGGTTTTCCAAGTTGGGAAACTCTTTTTTAGCCGTTCGATAGGTGCAATAAAATTCATAATTAGGATATTGCATCTCATATAAATCATGTACAGCTTTCAAACAACCTGCATCAAAAGGACTATTATGCGCAACCAATGGGAGGCTCTTTAGTTTAGGATTAATGCCTTCCCATACTTCTGGAAACTCCGGTTCATTTAATGTGTCATAATAAGATAGCCCATGAATATCCGTAGCCCATGAACAATAGAAATTAGGTCGTGGACGGACAAGACGGTATATCTTATCCGTTATAACGCCATTCTCCACAATTACAATCCCCAAGCTACATATACTTGATCGATTGTAGTTTGCCGTTTCAAAATCTATTGATGCGAAATTTAACATTCGTCTATATTCTAAGTTACTATTCTCATAAAGAAAAAGCGTGGTACTGTACGCTTATCTTGTTAGAGGTATCGCCAAACACCTTGTAGCAAATAAACAACAGCCCACGCCTGATATGTTGCACAAAATGTACAATCATCAAACAGGAACGCTATGTTTATCCTTGCTACATTAGTCAATTGGAGATTTCCTAAACAAAGGATGAAACTTGACGCTTCTTCAATATGTATAAGCAACCTGTTGTTGCTGGGTGCAAATATACATATTTATTTTCAGAAGCGAGTAGCGTTCAGGCTGTTGCTATTTGTTGCAACAAAAATAATCTATCTGTATGCCAAATCGTTGCGTATGCTGTTTATTTACCTCTTCCTCCCTCTATTCTTCTGTTGAACAATAGGTTGTTTGGGCTTTTGCTCCTCTTTTTGAGTTTTTGGCAACCGCGGGTCGCTCCATGATTCCTGATAATCCGTATCAAACTTATTAGCTTTCCAGAGATATGGATACGCATAGTTTACACCTCCAAACCATTTTACTTTGGCTTTGGTGATATATCCGTTTTCAATCAAGATTTTATCTCTGATACGCATTTCGTACTTGCCATATTTCACAAACTCATCAGGATTGTCATAGGTGAGTAACACTCGTTTCTTCTCATCATTGAGGAAAGCATATGCTGAAAACTGTGTTTTCCCATCTTTAGCTGTCATATTTTTAAGGAAAATATAACCGCCGTCCATCAAGGTTTTCTTTTGCTCATCACTCAATTTTACACCCTTAACAACAAGGTTACGTTTTGCTGTTTGTGAATTGGTTTCGGCTTCTTTTCTTGCCCTTTCATCGGCTTCCAGTTTCGCTTTTTGCTCCGCCTGCTGCCGTAAGTAAGCATCTTCTGTTCGTCTGTTTTCTTCCAAAAGGTTCTTCTGAAACTCCTTCTTTAGATTCCCGAAGCTGCATTTCCTATCAATTTCAGAGCCTTTGAAAGCAATATTCTCATATTTGAACGATACACCTTGAATTTCATTCGAGCCTCGCTTAAACTTATAATCAATCTCAATTCCATGCTTTTCAAGAGCGAATCTCAAGTCGGCAGGGTTCTTGCAATCGGGCAAAACCGACTTTATGGCATCGTAGATGTAATACTTTATCTTATCTGGATTCTTCAATTTCTCCCGTTTGACTTTCTCTTTATCCTTGCCATAAGTGAGCTTATGTTTGTCTTTCAGCTCCTTGCAAACCTTGATATTCCGTTTGTAATCATGGTTCACGGAGATAAGTTTAAGGTCATTATTTATGCGATTATAGACAATATGCAGGTGTGGATTCTCGGTATTATAGTGGCGAACAATAATATATTGGGTGTTGCCAATACCCATTTCCTGCATATATTCTTTGGCTAATTGCACCATAAAATTATCGGTCATCCGGTGTTTATCTTCGGGCGAAAAGGCAATCGGAATATGTCCGACAGGCTGCTTAATTTCCTTTCTGCCAGAACGCTGCATGGCGAAACTTCGAATAATATCTTCTTTCGTTGCAGCCCATACACCTTCTGCTTCGAGCATGGTTGCATTCTCGTTCATCACATACGAAACACAACCCTTGAATGATTTCCCTTTGATATTCTTAGCGATCATGGAACAGGCTTTTGATTTTGTCAATAATTTCAATGAGAATCTCTGTTACCATGTATAATCCTCTTTGATGGGCAAGTTTTGTAATCTGGTTGAGATTGTTTGCCATACCTGAAAGTTTACGCATCAGGTCAAGTTCTTCTATAGTGAAACGGGATTTAACCCTTCCTTTAAGAGCCATTTCCCGTGCGTATTGCGTTGCTTTCATTCCTAATTTCTCGGCTTTCTCTTTCAATAAAGCATAGTCATCCTCGGTCAATTTCAGGTTAATTGACCGGGTTAATTTGGTCTCTTCTTTTAGAGGACGACCGAGTTTAGCTTTATGTTCTTCCTTATTTTCGATAATATTTTGATTGAAAATATTCATTTAAGCCGAAGCGAAAGAGACCATCGGGAGATTGAGCGGAGGCGTTCACACAACCGACAGTTCTGCGACCATCGCGAGCGGAGTTGTCGGTTGTGAAGTGACCTTACCGGTTGCAACCATCGGGCGCATTAGGTATGGTCACTGCCCCGCAGGGCAAGGTATGCACAGGAGGAACGAGAAAGAGCCGCAGGCGAATTTCGGGTTACCCGTGCGATTACCTTGCTCCTTTGACGACGACAAAAAAATAAAGAGGCGTGAGACTCTTTGTTTTTTGCTTCGGCGGTAACTGTTATACACTATCCGGGGCATAAAACTAAGAAGCCCGGATTCTCTAATGCGACTTAAATTGGAGGTCGCGTTAAAATAATTTTCTTCATTCATCGGTCTGTCATTTTAATAATTCAGACCACGAAGAAAATTAATAATATCCGGTCAATATCAAAGCCGGATTGGCATGTATAACTCTGCTATATATTGCTTGTTTGACCGGAAAGCAATCGGTGTGAATTGCCCCGATTTGCCAAATGTAAATTCCGACAAACCATTGAGAGATAAAAAAACCATACTTGCCCTGCAATTATTCAAATAGCCTTCTTAACAGGAAGCCTTTGGTGCAAAACACACCCTTTTAATGCATAAGAAACCGGCATTGTGCATTGGTAAACAGAATGTTATACATTCGCGGTTGGAAATTTTAAGATTCGCAAATTTTATAGACAGAAGAATATACAAATATCAATCTGCCGGTAAAATTTGAAGTTTTTCAAATTTGAAGTTTTTCGAGTTGTTTTTCAGTTTTGGGAAATTGGAAATTATCAAACTTGAAAACATGGTGGTTTGATAATTTGAAAACATGGAAACTTGAAAACAAAAAATAAAGCTTGAAAAGCTTACAAATATCAATATGTATAATTCTAAAAATTGAAAACAAGATGAAAAAAGAACCGTTGTTTATCGCCTTCTCTACTCAAAAGGGTGGTGTCGGTAAAAGTACATTTACCGTACTCGTGGCAAGCTATCTGCATTACCTCAAGGGGCTGAATGTTGCTGTAATGGATTGTGACTATCCGCAATGCAGTGTCTATGACATGCGTAAACGAGAAATCCGGCAGTTGGAAACCAACCTGCACTATCAGTCTAAAGCTATTGCCCTGTTTGATTCGCTGGGCAAACAGACTTATCCGATCGTATGTGCCAAACCGGAAGAAGCCATAATGAAAGCCCGTGAGTTTTTGGCTGGCGAACCAGCTGACTACGATGTGGTATTTTTCGACCTGCCCGGAACCATCAACAACGATGGTGTAATTTCGACCTTTATGTCGATGGACTATGTTTTCGTTCCGATGGCTTCTTCACGGATGTCTATGGAAAGTACCCTCTCATTCATCATTCCAGTCAATGAACTGCTGGCAGAACACAAGGATTTAAACCTGAAAGTGATCCACCTGTTTTGGAATCGTGTGGACGGGCGTATCAAAAGAGAGTGGCTCGAACACTACGAAGGAGTTATCCGGCAATTTGGTCTACCTTTGATGCAAACAATTATCCCTCAATCCGTCCGCTATGACAAGGAGCAATCCATTGAAGGCAGCGATGCGGTTTTTCTGTCCACAATTTTTCCTCCTGACAGGAATCTGCTTAAAGGCAGCAATTTGGATTTGCTGGTTAATGAAATTATAGAGATTATTCAACTCAAACCTCAATTATAATGGCAGCAGAAAATAAATTCGATAAATTACGCTCAATGGTACATCAGGGTGTACCTATGGAAAAGCCTACGGAAAAAATAGCACCGGAAGAAATAACGTCTGTTGATACAATAGTGGATGCTGTCGCTACTGCGAAGACAGAAACAGAAGTAAAATCCAAAACAGTCGGTCAAGTTGTTGAGCCTGCCGAAGAAATTGCAGAGCCGGCGACCAAAGCTGTTGAACCTCCGGTAAAATCTCCAGAGAGAAGAAAGCGTAAGCCACAGGCAGACTATCAAAGCCTGTTCTTTAACCGGATAGATTTCACACACCGGAAGCCGCTGTATATTACCGCAACCACGCATCGTCGGTTGATGCGGATCGTTCACCTGATGGATGAATCAAAAGCAACCATTAGCAGCTATGTGGAGAATATTATCCTGAACCATCTGGATACGTTCAAAGAGGAGATAGATACCATTTACCAGACGAATAATATAAACCCGATAGAATAATGAACGAAGTATTTATAAAATTCTATGTATTGGTGAGTCTGTGGTTTTGGGCAGGGATGCTCCTGAGTGGTCCGCTGCGCAGGGCATTCGGCGATATGCACCATAGGCTCTTGAAAAGAATCTACGATGCTACTTGGGGGCAAGTGGTAAAAGTATATAAGAAAGTAGTATCCTCAATATCAAAGAGATTTGAGGATACTACGCTTTATGTGGAGAATCGTACTTATGAACTGCGTGTCAAGGTTGCCCGCTCGCTGGTAAGTAAAGAATTGCTCGAAGAATTGACAGAGAAAAACTTCGTAGCAGCAATTTCAAGGGCACGGCAAATAGGAAGATGGAGGAACGGGACTTCTTATGAGGAACTTCAGATGTTGGGAGGTCTGGCTTCAGGCAAAACAGTTGACCGTGAAGAAAAGGAGGCAGCCCTGAATGTAGCATTCGAGCTTTGCGACACAGACCTCTTCGAGCAAATAATAACCCGGATACCTCGTGCGCAGGAGCGCATACTCTTGGCTTTTGAACAGGCAGAAGGGAGCGCTCCATACGATTCCATCAAGAATGAGGAGTTCCGAAAATTTATTCGGGAGTAATGAATGGGGTAAATGTAAAATTGGACAGCCTTCGATGAAAATTGAGGGTTGTTCCATTTTTTAAGCAAAATTGTTCCTATTCCGGGATGGTTATGTCTCCGAAACCCCAGACAACCCCGGACAAATGCTTCCACAGCCTGATTCTTTGCTATTTAACCGATTTTTTGTATATATATTTGTGCTTCGATTGAGATTAACACTTAAAAAATAAAGATATGGAAATAATAAACATTGAAGCACAAACTTTCGAAAAAATGCTTTCCAAGTTTGAAGATTTTGCAAGCCGGATGGAATACCTCTGCCGCTTGCATGGAGACCGTGACATGAAAAATTGGTTGGATAATCAGGACGTATGCCAGCTTTTGAACATCTCATACCGGACACTTCAAACGCTTCGGGATAACGGAACGCTGGCTTACACCCAAATCAGCCATAAAATTTATTACAAACCGGAAGATGTAGAAAAAATCGTTTCGGTAGTGGAAGAAAAACGCAAACAAGCTAAATATAAAGGGAAACAGATATGAGCAATCAATTAATTACATCAGAAAACGAAAGGGTAAAATCATTTTTCCTTTCACTCGAACAGTTATCTACTGTAATAGAGAAGTTATTCACACCCCGCAAACCTACATTGAATGGAGACAGTTTCTATACAGATGAGGAACTTTCCAAGAAATTAAAGTTGAGCCGGAGGAGTCTACAGGATTATAGGAACGAGGGTCGAATCCCTTATATCAAGCTGGGTGGCAAGATACTGTATAGGTCATCGGATATAGAGAAACTGCTTGAGGACGGATACAGGGATAAATTTAGGTAGCCACTTTCGGCATCCACCACCCCTTGAATATCTTTTCCTTTTTCGACTGATAAACACCTCTTAATGGAAGGAGAATAAATAAGACAAGGCTATTTTGGTAAATACTCTTTTTCGTTTGGCGAAAAAGGAAGATTTGACAAAATACCCACTGGGTTCAGCCTTGTCGTTTTATTTCCTTCTTTTTTCTTTGTGTTCAGATGAAAGAGGGCTATAATCGAGTAGGTAGGGGGATTACTCCCCCGCCCTCTCACACCACCCGGCTTGCTCTCGCACCGGGCGGTTTCTTTTAATTGTTTAATCTCTCGTAATTTAATGTGAGGTTGTATAGACCTACTGATTCAAACCATTTATTGCTAAGAGCCTGATGTGTTTGGGGGCAACCTGACTTGCGCCAGTGTCCTTTACCCGAGAGAGCTAATATCCAGCTTTGCCAGCTATCAACTCCCCGACTTTCAAGGAAACGTTGCAAGGTGATTACCCTTTTGCACTGCTTTAACCTGTAGCACCGAAGTTTTCTGCGTATCCATGAATCGAGATTCTTTAATAAGCCTTTACATCGGGCATAACGGAAGTAGTTCAGCCAGCCTCGCATAAGGGGTTGCAATTCGGCAATTATTTGCTCAAACTTCACGCCTCTGTTACGTTTGGTTATACTGCGTACTTTGTCCTTAAAGCGTTCAATGCTTTGCTTTGCTATGGTTAGATAACCATCGATTTGGATGGTGTGACCTAAGAATTTGGTTTGAAACACTTCGCAAACCTGACTCTTGTCTCTGTTGACAAGTAGTTTTAGTTTGCTATCGATAAAGTTACTTACCGATTCCATTACTCTCTCGCCTGCCATTTGGCTGCGTACGTAGATGTTGCAATCGTCAGCATATCGAACAAATTTGTGTCCTCGTTTCTCTAACTCTTTATCCAGTTCATCAAGAACTATGTTGGATAATAAGGGGGAGAGAGGACTGCCTTGGGGCGTCCCTTCGATGCGTTGGCTGACAATACCCCCTGTCATGATTCCGCTCTGAAGGTATTTGCGTATCAGCTTCAAAAGGGTTTTATCCCCAATTTTCTGTGATAACATATACATCAGACGGTCATGATTGACAACGTCAAAGAATGTCTTTAAGTCGATATCCACAACTATCATCCTGCCTGTCTGTACGTATTCGCAACCTTTCTTTAGTGCATCATGTGCACTTCGCTGAGGACGGAATCCGTAACTATAGTCAGAAAAATCTCTTTCATAGAGAGGGCTTAAGACTTGGGAAATGGCTTGCTGGATAACCCTGTCGGTTACCGTAGGAATGCCCAGCCTGCGTTTACCGCCGTTAGGCTTGGGAATCTCAACCTGCTTAACGCCTTGGGGAATATATGTTCCCTCACGGAGTTGTGATAGTAAGGATTCGCCATGAGTATGATACCACGTGGCAAATTCATCTACTTTCATCTGGTCTATTCCTGCTACACCTTTGTTGCGCTTTACCTGTTTGTAGGCTTGGGTGATATTGCTGTGACACAATACCGCTCCCATTAAATCAAGGGTTAAGGCTCGTTCTTGTTCGCCTGCTTCTTCTACTTGCAACGCCTTTGATGTATTAGCTCGGCTTACGGCTTCACTATCTACACAAGGGCATACAGAATCCTTGACTGCTAATGTGAACAGGTCTGACTGGTATGCTGTAACTTGCTGTCGCTTCATAGAACAAATTTTGAACTAACTGCTCCTTAAATTAAAAGATTCAGACCTTCTTTTATGAGTGTGCACTTCATAAAATACTATGTCTTCTGCTGACTTCTTATAAGACTTAGAATTACATCGCTATAAGTCCTGCACTGTTGGTGCCTCTTATAAGACCTCTCGGGATAAGATATTAAACTTTCACTGCGTTCTGCCTGATTTACTCATAAGAGTTACGGTTGAAGTTTGGGCGTTCCCAATCCATTGCTCGGTTGCCCTCCCAAATGAGCCTTATATCAGATTTCTGTGCGTCAGAACCTCAGTTTTGCTGATGGCTTCTTTCAGATTTGCAGTTGCCCGCAACACCCTTGCCAGTCGCTAATGTTTCCTATCAACTCGGCACATACAGGAACTTACATCCTGCAAGCTTAATACCATGCCCGACATACAAAAACGGCAGGATTCAAAAATGAAAATCCTGCCGCCGGTTATAAAGCATTTGTATCATTTCAACAATTTACGGTTCTCAACTTCCTGCAATACCCGCATCTGCTGGATAGCTATCTGGTTGAGCTTTTGCAGTCGTTCCCGTTGCGGTACTTGCTCATTTATCAGAACAGCATTAATATTCTCCATATTCGACAGGCATATCAGTTCGTTAATGGTAGCATAATCGCGGATATTGCCTTTCAAATCAGGATTAGCATCACGCCATTGCTTTGCAGTAATACCGAAAAGAGCCATATTCAGGACATCCGCTTCGCTGGCATATACGATTGATATTTGTTGAGCCGTGAGTTCCTCCGGTATAAGATTGTGCTTTACGGCATCAGTATGGATATGGTAGTTGATTTTTGACAGTTCCCGTTTAGCTGACCAACCAAGTTGCTGTTGCTCATGTTCTTTGAGGCGTTGGAACTCTTTGATGATATACAATTCAAATTCAACCGAAATCCAGCTTGCAAATTTGAAGGCAATATCTTTATGCGCAAAAGTCCCGCCATATCGTCCAGATTTTGAAATAATGCCTATTGCACTTGTTGATTCAATCCATTTTTGAGGAGAGAGGGTAAAAGCATTTAATCCCGCTTCTTTTCTAAACCTATCGAATTCGATAGGTTTAAAATCCGGGTTATACAAACTTTCCCAAATTCCCAGATACTCAATTGTGTTTCGATTACGCATCCAGTTTACAACCACAATAAATGGTTCTTCTGACTTATATCTTGCAATATCCGTCAGAGAGATATAATCGGCATTATTGATACTGACAACTGTAACTTCTGTTTCTTGTACTTTTATTTTAGCCATTATTATTCCTGTTTTTAAATGTGTCAAATTAGCCACAACTTGGTTCTACAAATTTAGTTTAAATTATTGATATCCATCATATGTAACGGAAGTATAAGCCTTGTTATATCCTCATTTCTGACGAATTTTCCAACTATATACTTCCGAAATGTCTTCGCATTCCTTGATTGAACACGAAATGAAAGAGCTATTATCATTTCCAAATTATATTGTTCTATGAAATTGCCATTCTTGTAATGATAAGTCCGGCAAACGCTGGTTTCATCCAGTATCCCAGTTTTCAGTATTGCACGAACATTTGCATTTATTTTGCTGACAAAGCATTGGAACAAATCGGCAAGTTGGTGCTGTGTCATCCAGATTTCAGTTGAAGCTGGAACAGTTACTGTCCCGTTTTCTATTGTTTTTTTATCTCTATTCATGATTGTCCGGTTTGAATTTCGTTATTTTGCATTGTTTTGCTTCGTTTTGCTGCCATTTAGAACTGGCAGTTTGTATTTCCGACCGATGCGGTCACTTATTTTCTTCACATCCTCATTAACCTTTTGCCGGGTAAGTTTGGCATAAATCTGGGTGGTACGAATACATTTGTGTCCCATCATCTGGCTGACCGTTTCCAATGGTACTCCACGGGAGAGCGTAATAAGGGTTCCGAAATTATGGCGGGCCAAGTGGTAGGTAATCCGCTTTTCAATCCCGCATAATTTGGCAACCTTATTCAGGTTGACTTGTACGCAAGAGGGAGATGCCATCTTAAATATTTTATTTCCGTTGCGTTCAGGCTTGTACTTTTCCATTATCTGCAAAGGTATATCCAGTAATGGTATATTGCACCGGATACCAGTTTTCTGCCGGTTGATGTCAATCCAAAAGCTGCCGTTCCTGCCTTTATGGATATTTTCTTCTGATAAATTACACATATCCGCGTATGACAAACCTGTGAAGGTTGCAAATATGAACATATCTCGTGTGTGGCATAAGCGTTTGGAGGCTACAGGAACGTTCATAAACTTCTCCAATTCTTCCAAAGTCATATGCCTGCGCTTACGGGGAGGCTGTTCGGGAATATAGGCGGCAAAAGGGTTTTTATGTAATGTTCCCTGACTGATTGCCCGGCGGACTATCTTTCTAAGGATGATTGTATAGGTAGATATTGTATGGGCGGTAAATCCCTGTTCGATACGCAAATAGGAATCGAACTTTTCTATAAAGGATAATTCCAGTTGCTGTAACTGTATATCTTCCATGCCGTAGTGGACATGCAGGAAACGTTTCGTCTGTTTTTCTACGGCTTCATAAGCCTTAATACTCCCTTTGGAGCGTGTAACGCCTATCTGCTTGGCATATTCTTCGTTATGCTCATAGAAGAGTTCCAGCAGGTTCTCTTTTTTCCTCCCTATACCGCTTACTGCATTTTTAACAAGCTCCGCCGTAATATATCCCTGCTCGTCTAATATCTGTTTATAGTACCGATTGATTCTATCAGTTAATTTCTCTATCTGATAATTCGTTTCGGCGGCATGGCGGCTTTTGCCGGTGATGCGGTAAGCTTTCGCATCCCAAAGAGATGGGTCAATATCTATTCCGGCAGAGAACTGAGCAACTTCGGCATTAATGGATATTCTACCCATCAGCGGACACATACCGTTTTTCTTTATCTTCTGCCGGTTGATATAGAACAGGATAGCGAATGTGCTGTAAACAGTATTTGCGTGATTGCTTTTATTTTTACTTCTATGATTATTAGTATTCATTTTATCCTCCTTTCCTTAATATTATACTTTTGTTGCATTATTCTCCGCTAAATGAAACTTGCCGGACAGACGTTTATTCAGGTGGCGCATATCTTCACCGATTTTTTCATTGCTTACCTGTGCATAGATACGGGTGGCTCTCCAATCCCGATGTCCCAACAATTCAGCTACTGTTTCCAATGGAACTCCCTGAGAAAGAGTCACTATACTGGCATAGCAGTGACGTGCCATGTGGAATGTAACTCGCTTATCTATACCGCATTCCGTAGCTATCCGTTTGAGATAGATATTGGTCTTACTACAACTAATCATAGGAAATAATTTACCTTCTTTCGCCAGTCCTTTATATTTCTCAATTAATTGCAAGGGAATTTCCAACAATGGAATATGGCAGGGTGTTCCGGTCTTCTTTCTTCTGAGATGTACCCACCGGACACCGTCTTCGGCAATAGAAAGGTTCTGTTCCGTCAGGCTTCGCATATCGCTGAAAGCGATGCCGGTAAAAGATGAAAACAAAAACATATCACGAATAAAGTTTAGGTTGGGTCGGGATAGCTTTGCCTTCATCAGCTTCTTCAACTCTGCGGATGTCAATGATTTTGGGACAATGGGCGACGTTATAAATTCATAGTCGATAAATGGATCGTTGCGGAGAAGTCCGTTGTTGATCGCTATCTTTACGATTCTGCGGAGTTGTCCAATAGTATTTACAATCGTCTGGGGAGCAAAACGGAGTTCTACACGCAGATAATAGTCATAGTCGGCAACAAACGATGGGGTCAATGCCTGAAAAGACATATCGCCAACATTATACTTCTTCCGCATGAATCTTTTTAGGTGGTTAAGGGAGATGCCATAACGTTTGTAGGTTTCCATGCACCTATTTACGCCGACATTTTTCAGAAAAGACTGATTATGTGCTTCGTAGTATTTCATAAGGGTATCCTGTTCGGATGCTATACCCTGAAATGCATTTTTCACATCTTGGACAGATACATTTTCCTTTTTTACCAGCAAATCCCGATAGGCGGAATGAACAGCTACGCAAATCTTATTTAGGGATGCGTTGATAGAAAGGGCGGTTTTACTTTTTCCGATAGCCCTGCCGGACTTGCTATCCCAAAGGGATACTGGAACACTAACCTTGGCACTGAATTGTACCATTGATTTGCCGATGCGGATACGTCCCAAGATGGGAACAGTTCCGTCTGCTTTCTCCTCATTTCGTTTGAGGTAGAAACTCACTTTTACTTCTGTCATAATTAACTCTTTTACAGGTTACAAAATTAACTGTTATAGAGCTAATCAACGGTGTGCAAATTATTGTGATTCAGTGAATAAAAACCCAGACTCAGGCTTATTTCTCACACAACAGAAGAACAAGTCTATAATCGTTCTTTCACGTGAGAATCCGTTGTTTGGATGGTTGCCTCAATTAGAAACAGGTAACGCATTCGTAACGGAAAGTCTTCCGAAATACACAATATTTTGCTTTTTTACTGCTTGCAGCGGAGAGAAGATTAATGAAGTTAGCACCAATAGGTCAGCCATTTACATCATTTTATCCGTTTTTGCTTTTTGGGTGCATAGTTTAGTAACCTAACCTTGTATTTTCAAGCCCAATACCTATCAGACACCGAGTTCCAAACTAAGACTACTGTTTTATAAAGCATTGTATAGCAACGGTTTTAATCGTTTTGCTTATTTTTGCTTTTTACTAATCTTTTTTTTCAAAAATAGCATATTAATAATTAACAATGTATTTTGGATCTGATATTTTAGAAAAATCTGAATTATAGTCGTAGTTTACATTATTTTCACTACTAATTATCTCATCGTTACCAAACGAGTTTTTTGAAAAACTCAAAAAGTTATTATCTAAGCTATTCATTTCACAAAATATTAAAGTATTTTTACATTACAAATTAAAATAAACATATTGTCAATTTATGTCAATACTATGGAAAAGTATATTGTAGAAAAAAACAAGAGTGTTTGTACTATTACAATAAATAGTCCTCAAACACTAAACTCTTTAAATACTGAGATGTTATTGGAATTACATCGAATTATAGACTCTTTAAATCACAATGAAATCTCTGTTCTTGTATTTACTGCAAATGGAAAAGCTTTTGTTGCAGGTGCAGATATAACAGAAATGGCGAAAATGAATTCTATTCAAGCAAAACAATTTGCCAGCATTGGAAGTTCTCTATTTGACAAAATAGAGTCACTCCCTTTTCCTACAATTGCTGCAATAAATGGATATGCTTTAGGAGGAGGATGTGAATTAGCACTAGCTTGTGATATACGTATAGCGTCTGATAATGCAAAGATAGGATTGCCAGAAGTATCCTTGGGAATAACTCCTGGTTTCGGAGGAACGGTACGTCTTACAAAATTAGTTGGGAAAGCTATTGCTATGGAGCTAATATGCACTGCCTCAATAATTGATGCAAAAAAGGCCCATGAAATGGGATTGGTAAATCAGGTTGTCTCTTCTGATGAGCTTTTGCAAAAAGCAAATGATATCGCCAATCTTATCTCTTCTAGAGCACCAATTGCTGTTAAATTAGCGAAAGAATCAATTAACAATGCGATTAATACAGATATTGGAAATGCGATACGTTTTGAAAATTCTATGTTTTCGATTTGTTTTAGTACAGAAGATCAGAAAAATGGAATGGAGGCTTTTATAAAAAAAGAGAAAGTAAATTTTAATAATAGATAGAATTAGAAATATGAAAATTTGTGTTATTGGAACCGGAACAATGGGTAGTGGTATTGTTCAAGCATTTGCTCAAGCTGGTGTTAATGTTGTAATGAAAGGATTTAATTCAAATGATTTGTCTTTTGGAGAGAGAGTACTTAACAAAAATATTGAGAGGCTTTTTGAGAAAAATGTTATTACAGAAAATGAAAAAAATGAGATTCTCAAAAGAGTAATACCAACAATAGATTATAAAGATTGTGCAGATTGCGATCTTTACATAGAGGCTATAGTAGAGAAAATGGAGGTTAAAAAAGAGTTGTTCTCATTTTTGGACACTATATGCAGTCTAAATGCAATTTATGCATCAAATACGTCGTCACTATCAATAACTGAAATAGCCTCTTCTACTAATAGACCAGACAAAGTTGTTGGTATGCACTTTTTTAACCCTGCTCCTATAATGAAGCTTGTTGAGGTTATAAATGGACAATTGACTTCTAAGGAGACAGAAAATTTTGTTTTTGAGTTGGCTAAGAAAATTGGTAAAACTCCTGTTGTTGTTAATGAAGCTCCAGGTTTTGTTGTTAATAGAATATTAATACCAATGATCAATGAAGCAGTCGCAATTTTAGCAGAAGGGGTGGCATCTAAAGAAGATATAGATAATGCGATGAAATTAGGATCTAATCACCCTATGGGTCCGTTAGCACTAGCAGATTTAATAGGTCTTGATATCTGTTTAGATATTATGGAGGTCTTACATAAAGAGTTTGGAGAAGATAAGTATAGACCACATCCACTATTGAGGAAAATGGTTAGATCTAAGCAACTAGGTAGAAAGACTAAATCGGGATTTTATCAATACTAATTTCTTTTATGATCAAATCACTAAATAATAAGGATATGCGTAAAAATAGCAGAACAAATTATAAGTCATTAATGCAAAAAAGGATTAAAAAAATCCTGATGATTTGTAGTAGCTATGATGCTTATGCCCTTGAAGAGGATGGAAGAATTGAGGTGCAGATCTACAAAGAGTATGTCGATCTAAATTTAAGTAACCCTCCTACATTCAAATGGGTAAATTCTGCTAATGATGCTATTGCATTATTAAAAAAGGATAGTGATTATGATCTTATTATTAGTATGTTTAATATTGGAGATATCGATGTTTTTGAGTTCTCCAAAATTATTAAAGAGACAATAGGGCCAGTTCCTTTTGTTTTACTAACACATTTTTCAAAAGAGTTATATAGAATAATTGAGAATTCCGATAAATCTAATATCGATTTTATTTTTAGCTGGCATGGTAATACAGATCTTATATTAGCAATTATTAAACTAATTGAAGATAGAATGAATTCCGATGACGATATGCTCAAATCGGGAGTACAATCCATTTTATTAGTTGAAGACTCAATTAGATACTACTCTACTTATCTGCCAGCCATTTATAAATTAGTTCTGCAGCAAAGTGCTGAATTTTTAAAAGAGGCTCTTAATGAGCAACAACAAAAATTAAGAAAACGAGCTAGACCCAAAATATTATTGGCAACAAACTATTCCGAAGCTGTTTTTTTATATGAGAGATATAAAAAAAATCTTTTAGGTGTCATTTCCGATGTTGCTTTTGTTATAAATAAAGACGATCCATCTGATTCTGAAAAATTTGATGCTGGAATAGATCTTTGTAAATTGATTAAAAAAGATGATCCTCATATGCCATTTCTTTTACAGTCTTCACAAGAGAGTGTAAGAGAAGTAGCAAAAGAGTTGGGTGTTGGATTTCTAGAAAAATATTCAAAGACTCTTCTTTTAGAGTTAAGTGAATATATAAGTGAGGAGTTTGCTTTTGGAGACTTTGTTTTTAAAGATCTTAATTCCGGAGAGATTATAGGCAGAGCTAAGGACCTAAAAGATTTACAACATCTTATTCAAGAGATTCCAGAGAATGTCTTGTTATTTCATGGCTCAAGAAATAGACTATCTAAATGGATGTTTTCTAGAGGCTTATTTAGCCTTGCCGAGAAAATAAAAGAGATAAAAAGAGAAGATTATCCATCATTTGAATTACTCAAAGACGCTATAGTAAAAGCAATACAAGACTATAGAATATTGTTGGGATACGGAGTAATCGCAAGATTCGAAAAAGAGAATTATAATAAGTATATTTGGTATGCAAGAATTGGAGAGGGGTCTCTTGGTGGAAAGGCAAGAGGTATTGCTTTTATTAATAATATATTATTAAAGTATAATTTATTAGACAAATATAAAGGGGTAAATATAATTATTCCTAGAACAGTTGTAGTGGCTACTGACTATTTTGATGAATTTATTAGAGTTAATGGATTGCAGTACGTAATAAATTCAAATGTAACTGACCAAGAGATACTCTCTGAATTTGTTAGTTCTAGGTTACCAGAAAGTCTTGTATCAAATTTAAGAGAGTATATTGCCCATTGCTCTTCTCCAGTTGCTGTAAGATCTAGTTCTAAACTAGAAGATTCTAATTTTCAGCCATTTGCTGGGATTTACTCTACATACATGATACCTTATACTCAAAATAAAGATCAAATGTTGAGACTTTTGGGTAAAGCAATAAAGAGTGTTTATGCATCTATGTTTTTTTCAACTAGTAGAGGTTACATTTTATCTACAAACAATCTGTTAGGAGAGGAGAAGATGGGTGTTGTTATTCAAGATGTCATTGGAAGCGAGGATGGAGGTTACTACTTCCCAACAATATCTGGTGTTGCAAGAAGTATTAACTATTATCCGATTGGAGCAGAGTCATCGGAAGATGGCATTGTTAATATTGCTTTTGGCTTGGGCAAAATGGTAGTTGAAGGTGGTAAAACACTAAGATTTTCACCAAAGCATCCTAAACATGTATTGCAGGTGTCTACTCCTCAGTTAGCTTTAAAAGAGACACAAACAGAAATGTATGTTTTAGATTTAAAACCCGAGGAGTTTAAAACATCTATAGATGATGCCATTAATTTAAAGCGTTTAGATATTAATAATTTTAAACATTTCAGAAATTTAAATTATGTAGCATCAACTTGGGATATGTATAATCAAGTAATAATTGAGAATAATAGAGAAGATGGCAGAAAAATAATTTCATTTTCTCACATTCTTAAATATGACACTTTTCCACTTGCTCAAATATTAGAAGAGTTACTGGAGATTTGTAAAAAAGAGATGAACTCAAATGTAGAAATAGAGTTTGCTGTAGATATGGATAAACCAAATAACGAGAATAAAGTGTTTAGCCTATTACAGATTAGACCTATAACAGAGCACTTTAATGTCTGTTCATTCAATTGGAAAAATATTAATGTTTTTAATTCTATTGTTTATGCACAAAAAGCACTTGGTTATGGTCGTATTTATGGATTAAACGAGATTGTGTACATTAAACCAAACTCTTTTGATAAATCAAAAACTAAAGAGATTGCTTTAGAGTTATCTAAAATAAATAATGAATTTAAAAAAGAGGGAGCAAACTACGTTTTAATTGGCCCAGGAAGATGGGGTTCTAGTGATCCTTGGTTGGGAATACCTATAAAATGGCCAGATATTTCGGAAGCAAAGGTTATTATAGAATCTGGCTTAGATAATTTTAGAATAGAGCCAAGTCAAGGGACTCATTTCTTTCAAAATTTAACTAGCTTGGGCGTTGCTTACTTAACAATAAATCCATATATGAATGATGGTTATTTAAACCAAGATATTCTAGACTCTAAAACACCTTCATATGATAGTGAGTATATTAGAAGAGTCTCTTTTGATAATTCTCTTAATATTATTATTGATGGTAAAAACAATAAAGCTCTAATTAGTGAGGAGGAAATTATTTAATTTTAAAATATTTTACAAACTCCTCAGAAATTAAACCATATACAATGTCAATATCGTATTTATGTCCAACAATTTTTTGTATAGACGTAACCCCACTATCGGTAAAGCCACATGGATTAATATGGTTATAATACTCTAAATCGGTATTTACATTTAAAGCAAATCCATGCATAGTAACAAATTTAGAAACTTTAACTCCTATTGCACAGATCTTTGAATATTGTCCATTTGAGAGAGTCCAAACTCCAATTCTCCCGTTTACTCTATATGATTCAATATTTAATCTTTGTAAAACATTAATGATGACTTGTTCTAGATTATATATATAATCTTTGATACCCATTTTAAAATATTCTAAATCAATTATTGGATAACCTACTATTTGTCCAAAACCATGATATGTTATATCTCCACCCCTCTCAATTTTATATAATTTTGCCCCAATTTTTTCTAAGAATGAGTCATTGATCAAAAAATTAGAGATATTTCCATTTATTCCTAGAGTATATACATGAGGGTGTTCTAATAAGAATAATTTCATGTTATAATTCTCCTCTCTACTTTTTGATGCAATAATATTTGATACTACCTCCTTTTGTTTGTCCCAAGCATCTTTATAATCCACTAAACCCAATTGTTCAATATCTATTTTAATCATTACTAGAGAAATTATAATTTTTAATTAAATAATTTTTAACAACACTCATTGAGTTTTCTGCCATATATGATGATCTTACAAATGGACCACTCTCACAATGGATAAAACCTATCTCAAAGGCTGCTTTCTTTATGAGTTCAAATGTTTGTGGTGAAATATACTCTTCTACTCTTACTTGAGATTGGGATGGTTGTAAATATTGCCCAATAGTAACCATCTTACAACCATTAGCATATAGATCTCTTAATGATGTAATTACCTCATCAAATGATTCCCCAAGACCAACCATTAAACCACTTTTGGTTAAAATATTGTTTGATGAGATATATTTAATTACCTCTAGGGATCTTTGATATGTTGCTTTTGAACGTACAAGAGGTGTAATACGACTTACGGTCTCAATATTGTGAGAAATTACGTGAGGCTTAGCAGAGAGTATTATATCAATTAACTCTTTTTTATTATTAAAATCTGGTATTAATACTTCTATGATTGTATTAGGATTTATTCTCTTAGAACATGTAATTACTTGGGACCAATGGTTTGCGCCCTCATCTGGGAGATCGTCTCTTGTTACAGATGTTATTACGCAATAAGACAGGTTTAATTTTTTAATAGATTGAGCTATCTTATCAGGCTCTAGTATATCCGGAGGATTGGGTACTCCACAGTCTGTAGCACAGAATTTACATCCTCTAGAACAAATATCTCCCAAAATCATAAAAGTTGCAGCACCTCTACTCCAACACTCGTTTCTATTTGGACATTTACCGCTACTGCATATGGTGTTAAGAGAACTCTCTTTAATTAAAGATTCTATTATTTTGTAGTCACTCCCTGTTTTAATCTTTATTTTTAGCCAGTCTGGTTTCATTTAGAATAATTATTACACTGCAAATATCTAAAAAATTAATCATTCACTCTATTTTTTGTAATTTTGCACTCTAATAATTTATACAATGAGTGACGTTCTTAAACATGAGTGTGGTTTTGCATTATTACGACTTTTAAAACCCTTAGAGTATTATAAACAAAAGTATGGTACTCCTTTTTATGGTCTTAAGCGTATGTATGTGCTTATGGAAAAACAGAGAAATAGAGGTCAAGAGGGGGCTGGATTAGCTGGTGTTAAGCTTGATATGCCAATTGGCTTAAAGTATATAGATAGAGTAAGATCATGTGAATCTGACCCCATTCAAGATGTTTTTTCAAAAATAGATAAAGATATTAACTCGATTAATACTAATTCTATCACTAATTTAAAGGAGGAACTACCCTTTGCTTCGGATCTATTTTTAGGACACTTAAGATATGCCACATTTGGTAAAAACAACATTGACTTTGTTCATCCTTTGAAAAGAGCTAGTAATTGGAGAAGCAGAAATTTAATATTAGCTGCCAATTTCAATTTAACAAACGTGGATGAACTTTTTCAAGATTTAATAAATGTTGGTCAACATCCAAGAAACTTTTCCGATACTGTTACTTTATTAGAAAAGGTTGGATTTTCATTGGACGATGAAATCCAGAACCTCTATAGACATTATAGAGACTTAGGATTTTCTAAAAAAGATATAACTCCACAAATAGAGACTAATTTAGACGTTTGTTCTATACTTAGTAATAGTTCAAATAACTGGGATGGAGGATATGCTGTTGCAGGTGTAATTGGTCATGGAGATGCGTTTGTCTTTAGAGATCCTTGGGGCATTAGACCTGCTTTTTATTATGCCGATGATGAAATTATTGTATCGGCCTCAGAAGCTTCTGTAATCAGAACAGCATTTGGTGTTGATGATAGGAATATTAAGGAAATTGGAGCTGGTGACGCTCTTGTTATAAAGAAAAACGGATCATATTTTACAAATAACATAAGGAAGCCAGAAAAGTTAAAGAGTTGTTCTTTTGAAAGAATATATTTTTCTAGGGGGAATGACAGACATATCTATAGAGAGCGGAAAATGTTGGGAGAACTTTTAAGTGATCAGATAATGAGTTCTATTGATGGAGATATAAAAAACTCTATATTCTCATTTATCCCCAACACTGCAGAGACTGCATTTTATGGAATGATTGATGGTATAAAAGAGAAGATAAAGGAGAATAAGTTAAGTATCATAAATAACTGTTGTGGGGCTGTTGAGAAATCTATTTTAATTGAGATGCTAGAAACTCAGCCAAGAGTAGAAAAGATTGTTATTAAAGATGCTAAATTGAGAACTTTTATCACATCTGATAGTGATAGAGACGAAATGGTAGGGCATGTGTATGATGTTACCTATGGTGTAGTAAAACCTACAGATAATTTAGTAGTTATTGATGACTCAATTGTTAGAGGGACTACCCTAAAAAAGAGCATATTAAGAATTCTTGACTCATTAAATCCTAAAAAAATAATAATTGTTTCTTCAGCTCCACAAATTAGATATCCAGATTGTTATGGTATTGATATGAATAAAATGGGTGAATTTATTGCTTTTAATGCCGCAATAGAACTACTTAAAGAGGGAGGAATGGAATCAATTATTCAAGATGTATATTTAAAATGTAAATCTCAGCAAAATAGCCCTAAGGAAGATATTATTAACTACGTTAAAGAGATCTACAGCCCCTTTACAGACGATCAAATTTCTAATAAAATAGCTCAAATGATAAGAAGCGAAAAGATTAATGCTCAAGTTGAGGTAATTTTTCAGAAAGTGAGTAATTTACATATCGCTTGTAAACACAATAGTGGAGATTGGTATTTTACTGGAGATTACCCTACTCCAGGTGGAAATAAAGTAGTTAATACCGCTTTTATAAATTGGATGGAGGGTATTAATGAAAGATCTTACTAGACTATTCTATTAATGAATTGGTTATCTCACCCTCGCAAATTTTAAATACGTTAGTAAATAGACGTTTTTTTTGAAAATTGAACGTACATATTCCTCCTGGAGTATGTACGTTAACTATTTTGTCTAGTTCACTTTCATAAGTTAAGCATACAGAGATAATACTAGTTCCAGAAGCTAAAGTGTATCCAACTCCTCTCTCATAGGCCTCAATAAAAATATTGTTTTTATCAATAATTCTAACAACCTGAACATTAATTCCATCTTTAAATTGAGGATGAATATTTAACTTTTCTCCAATATACTCTACATATTCTTTAGATATATTATCAGATTCAAAAACAATATTTAAGTTTCCGATATCAACTAAAAAACCTGAATTATCTATAATTTTTATTGGAGTAATTTTACTACAAAAATCTAGATAAATTTGACTATTAGTATTATCTATATCAGAGAAGAAGACTTTCATTTTTGTCTTCTTGATATTTACCTCCAACTCTTTTGACTGTACTATATTTGAATCAATTAGATATTTAGCATAAATAATACTACCAAACACTGCATTATCTATCTCACTTCCATTGGAGTTATATGCCCTATAATTAAAAAGGTTATGTTCATTCTTATTATCCAATTGGGCAACAATAATACCGTCGGAGCCTATTCCATACTCTTTGTTACAGATTATGGAAATATTTTCTTTGTTTAATTCAAAAGATATATTAGAAGGATCTATAACGGTATATGTATTACCTAATACATGATATTTATGAAATCTATTGTTTTTAATGAAATTTGCATAGGTTTCGATTCTATCACAAACAACAAATAGAGCTCTTTGTTTTGTGGTCAAAGTATGATCAATCTCCTTTAATTTGGAAATTAATGCACAAAATGAAGCCCCAGAGGAGATCCCTGCTAAAATACCCGATCTTCTACAAAGTAATTTAGAATACTCTTTAGCAGTGTTAGCATCAACTGTTATTATCTTGTGGTAATTATTGAAACTAAAGAATCCACACTCTTCTAGCTCTTGTTGAGTCCTTATTCCTGGTATATATGAGCCATTAGATGTAACGACTCCATAGTTTTGCATATTACTATTCTTCTCTTTAAGAAAGTCAGATATGCCCTTACTAGAACCAGAGGTTCCTAAAACATGAAAAAAATAGTCTACACATCCAATATCGTTGTATATCTCCTGTGCTGTTTTTTTATGAGCTAAATAATTATTTTTATTGTCATACTGAGATGTATGAAAATATTTATTAGGTGAAATATTGATAATACGCTTAATTTCATCAACTCCATTTTTATTTGAGGCAATCTCTTTAATTTTTGTGCCGATAAAATTTAAAATATGTTTTGACTCGTCAACCTTAATTCTATTTGTTACTGTAGTGAAATCTATCCCATAGATACCACAAATACATTGAATTGCTTTAGCAGTGTTTCCGCTAGAGGTTTCAATAACTATGGACTTGCTATTTTTAATTTGCTCAATTTCATTAATTAGCATTTCAAATGCAGTTCTATCTTTTATAGAACCAAATGGATTTAAGTATTCTAATTTGGCAAATACCTCTATATTCTCAAGCTTGTGTATAGATTTATCTATTCTTATTGTTGGAGTATTGCCAATAATCTCTGTTAAATTGTCTATTAACATTCCTTAAGAATTTTACACCTGTTATTTTGTGGATTTTTCTATCTCTTTTAGATTATTTAAACGCCTTTTTTCTACGAACTCTTCAATGGTATCTAAATGTTCTAATACTCTTTTATTAGAAAATTCATAGACCTTGTTTGTAAGACCTTCTAAAAAATCTCTGTCGTGAGATACTACTATAATTGTGCCATCAAAATCAATTAATGCTTTCTTAAGTATCTCTTTTGTTTTAATATCCAGGTGATTTGTTGGTTCGTCTAATATTAAAAAATTGACAGGCTCTAATAAAAGCTTAACCATAGCTAAACGAGTTCTCTCTCCCCCAGATAGAACTCTTACTTTTTTATCGGAATCATCTCTTCCAAACATAAAAGCACCCAAAAGATCTCTAATCTTACTTCTAATGTCCCCTACTGCTACTCTATCTATGGTTTCAAATACTGTTAAATCTTCATCTAAAAGGGATGCTTGATTCTGAGCAAAATATCCAATTTTAACATTATGACCTAGAGAAAGCTTACCTTCAAAATCTATTTGATTCATTATGCACTTTACCATAGTTGACTTACCCTCTCCATTTTTCCCAACAAAAGCAACCTTTTCTCCTCTAGATATTGTATAAGTTGCATTACTAAAGACAAGGGTATCATCATATTTTTTAGAAACAGAATCGGCAATAACAGGGAATGAACCCGATTTTGGAGATGGTGGAAACTTAATATTCAAAGCAGATGTATCTATTTCGTCTACCTCAACTATTTCTAATTTTTCTAGCATCTTTACTCTGGATTGAACCTGTAAGGTCTTAGAATAGGTTCCTTTAAATCTCTCAATAAACTCTTTTGTTTCGGCCACCATTTTTTGCTGATCGTCATATGCTTTCTGCTGTTGCTCTCTTCTCTCTTTTCTAAGTTGTAAATAGTGAGAATAATTAACTTTATAATCATAAATTCTACCCATTGTCAACTCTATTGTTCTATTAGTAACTCTATCTACAAAAGATTTATCGTGAGATATTAAAATTACTGCATTGGCACTGTTAATTAAAAAGTCCTCTAACCAAATAATTGACTCTATATCTAAATGATTAGTTGGCTCATCTAAAAGAATGAGATCTGGCTTTTTCATTAAGATTTTTGCTAGTTCGATTCTCATTCTCCATCCACCACTAAAAATAGACGTTGGCTTATTAAAATCTTCTCTTGTAAAACCTAAGCCCAATAATACCTTTTCTATATCCTCTTTATAGTTAATAGTCTCAATTGAGTAAAATCGCTCACTAAGAGTTGCTATCTCTTCTATAATTGACATATATTCGTCTGAATCGTAATCTTCTCTTTGTTGTAATTCAAGATTTAAGCTATCGATTCTATCACTCATATCATTAATATGAGAGAATACTTTTGACACCTCATCAATTACAGAGCAATCATCAGTTGTCAAAAGATGTTGAGGGAGATATGATATTATAGAGTCTTTAGGTTGAGATATATTTCCTTTTGTTGCACTCTTTACTCCAGCTATAATTTTTAAGAGTGTAGATTTTCCTGCTCCATTTTTGCCCATAAGAGCTATCCTATCCTTTGGATTAATTGCAAATGAAATATTACTAAAAAGAGTTGTTCCACTAAACTCTACAGTCAAATTATCTATTGATATCATATACTATAATAAGTATTTATTAAAAAGCGCGCAAGATAATACTTTATTTTGAACATATTATTTAAATATTAGTTAATACAGTATTAACTATTTTTCTTATTTTTATAATAAATTGAAAATATTTAAATGAGTAAAAATAATACCTTTTATACAATAGCAATATTAATCTCTATTCTACTATCTACACAGTCGTGTAAACAACCAGAGAATATAGATAAAGTCTCATATATTGATAGAGGTCGCTTTTTTAGTGCAGACACTTTGGTTATTGATTCTATACCAAATAAACAAGTGATGCCAATTTTATTTAAAAACAGAAAGAGTGAGTCTGCAATAAAGAAATTAAATTTAGATTCTGAGTGGAGCAAAATAGGATATAATGTTAAAATAAATATTATTCCAAAATTGGTAAAGCCAAAAATTCAAGACAAAATAGCTATAAGTTATAGAGAATTTACACCACCTCCACCTACAATTATAGAGGCCAAAGAGGCTGTTGTAAGAGATCATAATCCATATTCGTTTTCGTATTATTCAATAAATCAAGGACTAAATTCTAGTCAAATAAGGCATGTGACTAGTGATGAAAAAGGATATCTTTGGCTTGCCTCTGATTATGGATTGGTAAGATTTGATGGTAAATTTTTTCACCATTTTAATAACGATCATTTACTTCCATCTAGTTTGATCCTACACTTAATGTTTGATAACAAAAACTCAATGTGGATATCTACATTTAGAGGTGGATTATTAAGGTATGATGGAGATAAGTTCTATAATTATAGCTCTAAAAATGGATTTATCGATGATATAGTTAATCAAACGTTTCAAGATAGTAATGGATATATATGGGTTGCTACTCACAGTGGTCTTGTTAAAATAGATGGAGATTATATGCTCAATTATACACAACAGGAAGGTCTTTCTGGAAAGGATATAAGATATGTTACTGAAGATAATAATGGGAGAATTTGGGTTGCAACAGCAGATAGAGGAATAACAATAATAGATGAGGATAACTTTTTAATTATAGATAAAAGTTGTGGACTACCATCTAATTATGTCGACAAATTATTCAAAGATAGCCAAGGTAGAATTTGGATTGTAATGGGATCAAATGGCCTAGTAATTTATGATGGTAATGATTTTATTAAATTATCTAATGAGAGTGGTCTGCCGTCTAATATGGTTCAAGATGTATATGAAGATAATCTTGGTAATATATGGGTCTCATATTCCGATGCTGGAATAAGCTTAATGGCTGGAGATAAGATATTTAATTATTCTGAGTACAGTGGTGTTCCAACATCATATATAAGATGTACATATCAAGATCGTTTTGGTAATATGTGGTTTGGAAGCCGAAATTCTGGATTGATTAAATTCTCTGGGAATACTGTTACACATTTGTCAAAATCTCAAGGACTCTCTGGTGATAGAGTTATATCATTACTCTATGATCAGAATGATATTTGGGCTGGGACATTTGGAGATTACATAACAAAAATAAGTATTGATAGCCAAGGTATGCCAGAATCCTTTACTGTAATTGACAGAGATTTTGGGTTATTATCGAGTAAAGTTTATGATATCTTAAAAGATTCAAAGGGAAACTACTGGTTTAGCTGTGATGGTGGGGGTATTGTAAAATATGATGGCCAAAAAGTATATCATTTTAACTCATCTAACGGAATTAAAAATTTAGCAGTAAGAGATCTGTTTGAAGATAGAGATGGAAATATTTGGATATCAACCTATGGTGGCGGAGTAATTAAATATAATGGGAGTCACTTTAGCTATTATAATAAAGAAATTGGATTACCTACCGATAATATTTTAGTCATTAATCAAGACTTAAATGGTAATATACTGCTTGGAACAGAGGGACAGGGCTTTGCAATAATAAAAGACTCTTTAATTATTAATTATTCTGCGAATAATGATTTTTTATCAAATACTATTTATGATATATATGTAGATGAAAATAATAATTATTGGCTAGCATCTGCCCAGGCTGGATTGATTCTATATGATGGAGATAGATATAAATCTATTTCCGTAGAATATGGTCTTAGTAGTAATTATGCATATAGCATTGTTAGAGGAGAGGATAAAGATAATAATATGACTTTATGGGTAGGAACAAGAGATGGTTTGAATAGATTAAGTATAGATAAAGATTTAAACATTGCTGATGTTAGAACGATTAAATATTCAGATGGTTTTTATGGAACAAGTTGTAATTCCAGATCCATCGTAAAGGCAAAAAATAGAATATATGTGGGAACAGGAGATAGAATGTCTATAGTTAATTTTTCATCTCCAATTTTTAAAGATCTTCCATTTGTATCTAAAGTTGAGATTAATTCTGTAAACCTATTTAATGAATATATAGATTGGAGAAGGGTTGATAGTCTTAAAAGTTTAACATTGATAAACGGAATTGTTATATCTAATCCAAAAATAGATAGTATTAAACTATGGAACAATACACCTATTGGATTAAAGCTTAGACATAATAATAATTACATATCGTTTATTTTTAAATATATAAATTTACTATCAACCCAAAGAGTAGAATATAGATATATGTTAGAGGGGTTAAATAGTGAATGGAATACTCCAATAACAAATAATGTAATTCATTTTGGGAATTTGAGTCCAAATAGATACAACTTAAGAATTCAAGTATTAAAAAATGGCGTTTTTAATGGAGTTGAGTTAAATTATCCATTTACAATAAAGGCTCCATTTTGGCAAACTCCGGTTTTTATTATCTTTTCACTGCTATTTCTAATTTTATGTGTATTATTTTTTATTCAATATAGGATTAGAAAGATTAAAAAGGAACGACAGAATCTTCAGATTATCGTTCAAGAGAAGACAAAGGAGTTATTAGAAAAGAACAGTGATCTTGAGATAAATAACAGAAATAAAGATAGATTAATATCCATAATTGCTCACGATTTAAAAACTCCATTTTCTGGATTCCTGGGGTTGACATCATTATTAAAGGAAGAGGGAGACTCATTGGATAAGGAGGACATAAAATCAATTGCAGAAAACATGAACAAATCTGCTAATAATCTATACTATCTTTTAGAAAATATACTATATTGGGCCAGATCACAACAAAATACAATTACCGTTAATAGTATAGATATAAATTTATTACAAGAAATTAACTATGTATTAACTCAATTATCTGGGGATAGTTCATCAAAAAATATCAAAGTTAATATCAATGTAAATAGCACTACAACTATCAAATTTGACAGAGATATGTTTCATGTTATTATTAGAAATATCGTAAGTAATGCAATTAAATTCTCTAATAGAGATTCTAAAATTGATATTCAAACACAGATATCTAATGGCTACACTATTTTATCAATAACTGACTATGGAGTTGGTATTGATAGCAACCTTCTTTCTAATATTTTTGATAATTCAGATAAAAAAGGAAGAGTTGGAACCGCAGGAGAAAAGAGTACAGGGTTAGGATTAATTATTTGCCGAGACTTTATGAAGATGAATGGAGGTTCTATCAATATTGAGAGTGAAGACTCCAAAGGAACAACAGTAAATCTTAAGTTTATTATTTGAGAATATATTTAAATATTAAATAATACGAAGCTAGTAAAAGCTCATAAAAAACAACCCTGCCCGCGAGGATGCAAAATGTGCAGATGTGGGCTAGTGAATATAGGTAGGTCAATATTACTGATTGAAAAATACTAAAATTTGTATATATGATTGATTACCATGATGATTATACATTTTACTACGAGTTATGCAAATGTCTTAACAAAGAAATAGTTCAAGAACTTTCTATTGACGATTTAATGTGTGTAGCTCTCATGCAGAAAGACAGGATTGATATGCTTATAAGTCAAAAAGAGGCTATAAACAAAAGTCTTAATTCTCTAAAAAGATCTTCAAACATTCCTTTATATATTAATATTCCTGATTTTGTAGCAATTGATTTCGAAACAGCTACACTAGATAGGATGGCATGCGCTCTTGGTATTGTAGTAGTAAAGGATTATAAGATCACTCAAGAATTCTACTACCTTATTCAGCCTCCAGGTAACGATTATGATCAAAACTGCATAAAAGTTCATGGATTACTGCCAGCAAATACTGAACAAGAGCCTACTTTTGACCAGATTTGGCCAAATATTAAACATCATTTTAATATGAAAATAGTTGCACATAATGCAGCTTTTGATGTAGATGTATTAAGAACCAACTGTAGATATTATAAAATCGAAGAGCCAGAAATTAGTACTTACTGTTTTGCGATTTATACCAAGTACTTTTGCTATATTTCTTTGAGAGAAATCTGCTTCTTTAAGCTTATGTACCTCCTTAAATAATGCTTCTCTTCTAGGATCAATTGATTTAATTCTCCTTCTTATTACTGCAATTTCTTGACTCATTATCATATTATTAGCTGCTGGAATAGCTTCATTTGTGCTTTGATTATATTCTTTATTATCAGATATAAAGTCATTTTTTATTGCTTTATATTGTCTTCTAATCTCCTCAGTAATATGATCTCCTAAGTTTTTAATTATATGAAATTTATCAGCTATCTGTATAGCTTTAGGAGCTCCAGTAGATATAGCTTTTGAGTAACTGCTCGCTCTGTCTCTAGTTACATGCATAATTAAATCATGGTCTTTTAGCCATTCAATAACATCCTCTTTTGATCTACTTTTAAGTAGTTCTACAGGCCTGTGATCTATTGCATTTACAATAATTGTCCCATAAGATAATCCCTTACGATATGCCCAATCGTCAATGCCTATAGTAGTTAAGTTTTTGTCGTCTGGTATTTGAATTGATTTCACTATTCTTAAACATGTGGAGCTGCTTTGTTTAATGTAAGAGATGTGGGTTAGATACGCTCCTTTACGAGAAGAGACCTCAACTAGGAGCTTCTTTAAATATTCAGTTGTTCTACTGGTTCTTCGTGAGTATTTTTGAGTTAATGATTAATGTTGTTCAGAAAAGATCCTTCTATTACACTTGTCGTTGTAACATCTAAATTTTCTTATAGACAAAACTATGCAGACCCCACGACCAGTTGCTGACAAGTCTTTTAGGTAGCGTCTGTAATTAGAATGCACTCTTCTGCTTAATTTTCCACAACAGGGACACCGGGCAGCTTTAGCTCTTAAACGAGCAAATAGCTATTCTGGTCCATGCTGGGCCACCATTCTGGCGCATACTGGGCCACCGTTCTGGCGCATACTGGGCCATTTCATAAAATAAAGAAGGAGAGCAAGCTCTCCTCCAGTTACAGTTTTTAAGCACATAGGTTATTTTTG
>WPCG01013155.1_pt1 | contig 38299 bp, 38 predicted proteins | sample 5403311 | NCBI WGS metagenome assembly WPCG01 (sample SAMN12869467, study PRJNA574797) | sludge metagenome | isolation source: wastewater treatment of Control | place: China:Beijing | collected 2019-05-17
CGCCCGAGGCAGGGCCGCCCGGGGCCAGGCCTCCAGCAGCGCCAGGGCCACGGGCGGCAGCGCCTCCTCACCGCGCAGGGCCAGCCAGGCGCCCCGGGCATCCTCACCCAGCCACAGCTCTCCGCCCCGGGCGCGGAAGGCCTGGCGCAGCGGCAGGCTGGCGGTCTCCCAGGCGGCCAGGCGCTCCCCCGACGCCGGCCAGCCGAGGCAGAGCCAGGGACGCCGGCTGGTACCGCCTCGCCACACCGTCAGGGGCCGCTCTGCGCAGCGTCTCGGCTCCCCTTGGTGACCGCGGCGCTGGCTCGCAGCGACCCAGCGCCCCGGATCAGCATCTCCGGGCCAGGGAGGCGGTGGCGGGCCGCGCCGGGGCCAGGCCAGAGGCACCCAGGGCGTGGCGCTCTCCGGCACCCGGCGCACCTGCCCCGGCGGCAGCTCGCGGCAGGCGAGCAGCAGGCGCGGCAGCGTCCTACTCAACTGCACCGCCGGCGCAGGCGCCTCGGCCCGACAGCGATTCAGCGCACAGTGCCGGCGCACCTGACGCTGGGGCCACGTCGCCAGGGCTTCCTCCAGCAGCCGAGCGGGGGCGCCCGGGTCGTCACTCCGGGCCAGCAGCGATGCCAGGCGGGAGCGGCACAGCTCGGCGGCCTCGCCCCAGTGCCGCTCGCCCGACTCGCTGAGACGCAGGGTCAGGGCCAGCGCCTCCCCGGCACCCTCCGGCCAGGCGGTGGCGGAGAGGTCCTGCAGCCAGCCGCGCCGACACAGCGCAGCGGCCAGCTCGCCATCCTCGAGCCCTAGCGCCAGCGCCTCCAGGGCATCGGCGTGCTGCGCCCGGGTCCCCGGCTGCAGGGGCCAGAGCAGCTCCAGGGCTCCGCTGACGCCCGGCGAACGCCAGGCGACGCCGCCGGGGGCCGTCCAGCGCCAGGCGACGGCGTTCGACACGCCCACGGCGTGCCCCCCTCCCCCGCCCGGCAGGCGCTGGCCGGCGGCCTGAATCGCCGCCCACTGATGGGCCAGCGGCTGCGGCGCCAGGCTGGCCAGCACCATGCGAGACGCCCGGTAGTGGCGGCGATGAAAGGCGCGCAGAGCAGGGCACGGCGCCCCCCCGAGGCTGAGCCGGTGCCCCGCATGGCAGCCTCGGGCAGGATGCTCCACCGCCACCAGGCGCGACAGGGCGGCAAGCCGATGCAGGGCCGGGTCGCCGCGGCGCGCACGGAACTCGGCGTCGATCACCGCGATCTCCCTGGCCACCGCCTCGGGCGCCGCCTCGTCTGTCAGCAGATCCGGGGCGGCCACCAGGTCGACCAGGCGCGCCAGCCCCTCTGCCAGCTGCGCCGCCGGCAGGCTCAGGTGGTAGTCGGTGGTCGCCTCCGAGGTACGCGCGTTGTAGCGCCCGCCCACCGCGCCGACCCAGTCGGCCAGGGCGAGCCCCTCGCGGCGCGGGTGAAACAGGCAGTGCTCGAGCAGATGCGCCAGGCCGCGGTGCCGCGGCGGTTCATCCAGCCAACCAGCGGCCACGCCCAGCGCCAGCCGCGCCTGGCGCGCCGCCGGCACCTCGGCCAGGCGCACCTCGAGGCCGTTGGCCAGCCGTCCCTCGGCCAGGCGGCTGCCGGGCGGCAGCCCCCTTGGCGGCAGCTCACGCCAGTCCGTCATGGGTCAACAGTCCATGCAGCAGCACCCGCAGCTTGCCGGGGCGCAGCGGCTTGTTGAGCACGTGGAGTCCGGCATCCCGCAGCCGCTGGCGCCACGCGTCGGAACGGTCGGCGGTGATGACGACCGCCGGCAGCGACGGCGCCCGCCAGTGGGCCCGCAGCCGCTCGACCAGGGCATCGCCGGTATCGGGGCCGTCAAGGTGCAGGTCCACCAGCAGCGCCGCCGGCGCCTCGGGGCATGCCTCCAGGGCCTCCTCGACGTCCAGCGCCAGATGGCAGTCGAGCCCCCAGCCGCGCAGCAGCTGCCCCATGCCGACCAGGATGCTGGGTTCGTTGTCGATGACCAGCACCGGCTGGCCCGCGAAGCGCACCGGCGGCGGCGCCGGGCCGGGCGGCTCGCAGGGAGGCAGCGGCCGCCCGCGCGCCAGCGGCACCCGCACGGCGAAACAGGAGCCCTGCCCCGGCCAGGAGTCGACCCTGACCTCGAGCCCCAGTCGTGTGACGATGCGCTCCACGATGGCCAGCCCCAACCCGACCCCCTGGCGGTCCCGGGCCCGGGATGCGCCCAGCTGGTGGAACTCATGGAAGATCACGCGGCGCTGGTCGGGCGGGATCCCGGGGCCGGTATCCCACACCTCGAGCCATACCGCCCCGCCGCGGCGCCGGGTGCCCAGCAGCACCCGCCCGCTTTCGGTATAGCGGCAGGCGTTGGAGAGAAAGTTGCGCAGCACCCGGCCGAGCAGCCGGAAGTCGCTGTTCACTCGCCAGCGCCCCACCGCCTGGCGGACGCTCAGCCCCTTTTCCCGGGCCCGGGGCGCATACTCCGCCATCAGCTGACTGGCCAACTCGCCCAGGCAGAAGTCATCCAGCTGAGGCTGGATGCGGTCATGATCCAGGCGGGCGATGTCGAGCAGGTCGGTCAGCAGCTCCTCGGCCCCCTCCAGCGAGAGGTGGATGCTGCGCGCCAGCTCCGCCTCGGCCGGGGCCAGGGGGCGCTCCTGCAGGGTGGCCACCATCAGCCGCGCGGCGTTCATGGGCTGCAGCAGGTCGTGGCTGGCCGCCGCCAGGTAGCGGTCCTTGCTGCGGTTGGCCTGTTCGGCGGCGTCGCGCGCGTCGCGCAGCTCGGCGTTGAGCGCTTCGAGCTCCCGAGTGCGCGCCTGAACCCGGGCCTCCAGCTCGGCGTTGAGCTCCTCCAGCCGTCGCCGGGCACGCTCGCGCTCGGTGATGTCGGCCACGAAGGCCTCGACCAGCGAGGCCTCGCCGCCGTTGGGCTTGGGCAGCAGGGTCATGGAGACCGCCACCTCGTGGCCCTGGCGTCCCCGCAGCCGCGTGGTGAAGCCTGCCACCCGTCCTTCCCGCGCCAGCCGCCGGCGCAGGCGCTGCAGGTCGCAGGGGTCCACGAAGAGCGCCTCCAGCGTGGTGCAGCGCTTCAGGGTCTCCGCCACGGAGGCATCGCCCAACATACTGGCCAGGGCGGGGTTGGCGGCCCGCAGCCCGCCGCTCATGGAGGCCTGGAAGATGCCGTGCAGGGCGTTCTCGAACAGCCACTTGTAGCGGTTGCGCTCGTTCTCGAGCTCGGCCATGCGCGCCGTCAGCTCGGGGTAGTAGCTCTTGCGCGCCGAGTGGCTGCCCAGCCCCAGCAGCTCGCTGACCGAGAAGCCATCGGGGTCGGTCGGCTTCTTCATGAATGCGGCTCCATCGGCTAGAGCGCCTCTTCGTAGACCACCGCCACATCGCGCTGGCTGGAGCGTCGCGGGTTGGTCAGGATGCAGGGGTCCTGCATGGCGTGACGGGTCAGCAGCGGCACATCGCTGCTGCCGACGCCCATCTCGCCAAGCCGCCCGGAGAGGCCAACGGCATGCTTCAGCGCCGCCAGATGCGACACCAGGCGCTGCTTCACCTGGCGCTGGGTCAGGCCGCGGCAGTCGATGCCCAGGGTCTCGGCCACCCGCATGAAGCGCTCGGGCGTGGCCTCGAAATTGTAGGCCACCACGTGCTCCAGCAGCATGGAGTTGCAGAGCCCGTGGGGCAGGTCGAGAAAGCCCCCGAGGCTGTGGGACATGGCGTGCACCGCCCCCAGAATGGCATTGGAGAACGCCAGGCCCGCCTGCATGCTGCCCAGCATCACCTGGGCGCGCAGCTCGATATCGCCCGGGTTGGCCACCAGGGCGACCAGGTGGCCATTGATCAACCGCATCGCCTCGAGGGCGTGGGCATCGGTGAGAGGCCCGCTGCCGGTGGAGACGAAGGCCTCGATGGCGTGCACCAGGGCATCGATGCCGGTGCAGGCGGTGAGAAAGGGGGTCATGGTGAGGGTGACGGCAGGGTCGATCAGCGACACGTCCGGGACCACCGACTTGCTGACGATGGAGAGCTTCAGGCGGCGGCTCTGGTCCGAGAGTATCGCGAACTGGGAGATATCCGCCGAGGTGCCCGCCGTGGAGGGAATGAAGATCAGCGGCGGGATCGGCACCCGCAGGGTGTCGACCCCTTCGAAATCGAGGATATGGCCGTCATGGGCCACCACGATGCCGATACCCTTGGCGCAGTCCATGGGGCTGCCGCCGCCGATGGCGACAATGGCCTGACAGGCATGATCGCGGTAGACCTCGGCCCCGGCCATCACCTCCTCGACTCGGGGGTTGGGCGAGACCGCCGTGAAGCGTCGGCTATGGATGCCGGCAGCGGCCAGGTCCGCCTCCACTTCGGCGACCCAGCCCGCCGCGACCACGCCGGGGTCGGAGACCAGCAGGATGCGTTCGGCACCGAAGGTCTGGGCGTAGTTGGCCACGGCGTGACGGGAGCCCTCGCCGAAGATGATCTCGGGCGCCACGAACTTGCGCAGCGCCGTGATGCTGTGTGACATGGCGTTCCCCGTGGGGTTGTCGTTATTGTACCCGGCGCCTTGCCGCTCGCCGGGTCGTCAGGGGTCAGTGTGGCAACGATGCCATGGTAGGGTGCGGCCACTCCGGCCGCCTTACGCCCTTGGTCGGGCTATCCCCGCCAGATCAGACGCGAGTTGGCGCTGTTGCGGGCGGTGAGGTGCTCCAGCGGTGGCGAGCGGTGCGCCGCCTCCGCGCAGGCCTCCTCGATCAGCCGGTGCTCGGGGGACTTGCTGCAGACCGGGTCGGCAGCGGCGGGGTCGCCGGTCAGCAGGTAGGCCTGGCAGCGGCAGCCGCCGTAGTCCTGATGGCGCTCGTCGCAGTCACGGCAGGGAGCCTTCATCCAGCCGTCGCCGCGAAAGCGATTGAAGGCCTCGCTGCGATGCCAGATCGCCTCCAGCGAGGCGTCGCGCACGTTGGGAAAGGTCATGGGCAGCTCTCGGGCGCTGTGGCACGGCAACACCGCACCGTCCGGCGCCACGGTCATGAAGATCGCTCCCCAGCCCCCCATGCAGGCCTTGGGCCGCTCGGCGTAGTAGTCGGGCACCACGAAGAGCAGACGCATCTCGCGCCCCCTGGCCGCGAGGCGCTCGCGCCACGCCTGGGTCACCACCTCGGCCCGGGCCACCTGCTCGCGACTCGGCAGCAGGCCATCACGATTGAGCCTCGCCCAGCCGTAGTACTGACAGGTGGCCAGCTCCACGGCGTCGGCGCCCAGTTCGTCACACAGGGCGATCAGCCGGTCGACATCGTCGATGTTGTGGCGATGCAGCACCACGTTGAGCACCATGGGGTAGCCCGCCGCCTTGACCGCCCGCGCCATGGCCAGCTTGCGCCCGTGGGCCTTGGCGGAGCCCGCCACCGCAGCGGACACCTCCTCGTCGGCGGCCTGCAGACTGATCTGAATATGATCCAGCCCGGCATCGCGCAGCGCCGCGATGCGCGCCTCGTTGAGGCCCACGCCGGAAGTGATGAGGTTGGTGTAGAAGCCCAGCTCCCGGGCCTCGCTCACCAGCGCCTCGAGGTCCTGACGCACCAGCGGCTCGCCGCCGGAGAAGCCCAGCTGGGCGGCTCCCAGCGCCCGTGCTTCGCGCAGCACGCCGCGCCACTGCTCGGTGGAGAGCTCCTCGCCATGGCGGGCGTAGTCGACGGGATTGGAGCAGTAGGGACACTGCAGGGGGCAGCGATAGGTCAGCTCCGCCAGCAGCCAGAGCGGCGCACCGGCGGAAAGTTCGGCATGGGTCCTCATGGGGTCACCTCGCGCAGCCAGCCCTGGCGGCAGGCATCGTTCAGGAAATCGTCGACGTCATCCGCCACGCCGCCGGCCGCCGGAAAACGCGCATCGAGCTCGGCCACGATGGCCGCCTGATCACGCCGGCCGTCCACCAGCGCGAGGATGGCGCCGGCGCTGTCGTTGAGCTGCACCATCCCCTCGGGGTAGAGCAGCACATGGCGCTGCTGGGCGGGCTCCCACTGCAGTCGCCAGCCGGGGCGCAGCGACAGGATACGGGAAGGGTTCATGAGAGCCCCCGGTGGTAGACGCGCCGGTCGGTGACGCTGTGGTAGGGCGGACGACCGAGCTGATAGGCCAGGGTCATGGCGTCCAGCATGCTCCACAGCACGTCGAGCTTGAACTGCAGGATCCCCAGGGCCCGCTGCTGCCTCTCGGCGGTGTCGCAGACGGCCAGCGCCACCTCCAGACCGTGCTCCACGTCGCGCCGTGCCTCCTTGAGACGCTTGCGGAAGTAGCCGTAGCCGGAGGCGTCGATCCAGGGATAGTGCTGCGGCCAGGTGTCGAGGCGACTCTGGTGGGCCTGGGGCGCAAACAGCTCGGTCAGCGAGGAGATCGCCGCCTCCTCCCAGGACGCCCGGCGCACGAAGTTGACGTAGGCATCCACGGCAAAACGCACGCCAGGCAGCACGTGCTCCTGGGACCAGAGCGCCTCGCGGCTGAGCCCCACCGCCTCGCCCAGGGCGAGCCAGGCCTCGATGCCGCCGTCGTCGCCGGCGTGACCGTCATGGTCCAGCAGCCGCTGTATCCAGCGCCGCCGGGTGGGCGCATCGGGGCAGTTGGCCAGCAGGGCGGCATCCTTCTGGGGAATCATCACCTGGTAGTAGAAGCGGTTGGCCACCCAGCCGCGGATCTGCTCCGGGGTGGCGCGACCGGCCGCCATGTCCACCTGATAGGGGTGATGAATATGGTAGTAGTCGCCCTTGGCCATCAGCGCCGCGCGAAAATCATCCGCCGACAGCGGCGACCGGGCGACGCCCGTCTCGGGGCCCGCTCGCGTGGCGCAGGGGTCTGTCCGGGTATTCAGCATGGCGTAATCTCCCTCTCCTGTTGCAGCCGGAGGCGTCACAGCATCAGTCGCATGCCGTCGAAGGCGACCTCGATGCCGTGCTCCTCGAGCACCCGGCGCTCTGCCGAACCTTCGTCGAGAATCGGGTTGGTATTGTTGATATGAATCAGGATGCGGCGGGTGGCGGCAGGCAGCGCATCCAGCTCGGCGATCATGCCGTGCTCGCCGGCCAGGGCCAGGTGCCCCATGGCCTCGCCGGTGGAGGTGCCGACGCCCAGGCGCTGCATCTCGTCGTCGTGCCAGAGGGTGCCGTCCACCAGCACGCAGTCGGCACGCTGCATCAGCTCGCGCACGGCATCGTCGGGCCGCCCCAGGCCAGGGCCGTAGAAGAGGCTCAGCCCCGAGAGGCGATCCTCGAACAGCAGCCCAAGATTATCCCCCACCCCGGGGGCGCCGCGGCGCGGCGAGTAGGGCGGGGCGTTGCTGTTCAGGGCCAGGGCGGTGATGGCCAGGCCGGGACAGCTGGGCACCGTGAAGGTCACCCGCTCGCGTCCCTCCTCCAGGGCGATGGGGCGCCAGCTCAGTCCGCCCTGCCAGTGCGACAGCATGGGGAAGAGCGGGAAACCCTGGCTCAGATCCTCGTGCACCCGGGGCGTGCACCAGACATCCAGCGGGCACCCCTCGCGCAGGGAGAGCAGACCGGTAACGTGATCGATCTGGGCATCCACCAGCAGCACCTCGGCGATGCCGCTGTCGCGCAGGCCGCGTCGCGGAAAGAGCTCAGGGGTTGTGTTCAGCTGAGCGCGGATGTCCGGAGAGGCGTTGCACAGCAGCCAGCGCTGGCCATCCATGCTGACGGCAATGGAGGACTGGGTTCGCGGGGTCAGGCCGGGCCTGCCCTGACGCACCCCCTGGCAGTTGGAGCAGTTGCAGTTCCACTGCGGAAAACCGCCACCCGCTGCCGATCCGAGCACGATAAGCTGCATGGTGATGTCTCACGTTGTTGTTGTTCGAGGTCGTTATTCGACATCGTTGTTCAATGTCGTGGTTCGTTTGGGCCGGCCCCCGGTTGGGGGCCGGCCGGCGGGCTCAGCGGTTGGCGATGTAGAGGGTCACCTCGAAGCCGAGACGCAGGTCGGTATAGTCGGGCTTGATCCACATGGTCCTTCTCCTGTTTTCTACTTGTCATGGGTGTTGGCAGCTGCCATTCACAGTTAAGCATCGGTGGGGGGACACGCATGCAGTACTTTGGAAGGAGCCCCCCTCCTCTCTTGGTTCCATCCCCGCACAGGACGTCCCATGCCTCCCTCGACTTCGATCGTGCTCCTCGACAACGGCTCCCTGCGCCCCCAGGCGACCCTCAACCTGCGCCGCCTGGCCGAGGCGCTCTCCGCGGCCTGCGGCGTGCCGGTGGAGGCCGCCTCGCTGCTGCACTCCCACAAGATTCCCGCCGAGACGCTCGGCGGCGAGAAGGCCGTCACCCTGGGCCCGCTGGCCGAGCGGCTGGCGGCAGAGGGCGCCACCGAGCTGATCATCCTGCCGCTCTTCTTCGGCCCCAGCCAGGCGCTGACCCGCTACCTGCCCGAGCGCCTGGCGGAGGTCCAGGCCCGCTACCCGGCGCTCGCCGTCACGGTGGCGCGGCCCCTGGTGGATACCCTCGGCGGCGTGGACCTGCGCCTGGCGCAGCTGCTGGCCGACAATGTGCGCGAGGCCATGACAGGAGCGCGCCGCCCCACGGTGGTGCTGGTGGACCACGGCAGCCCCATTCCCGAGGTGGCGGCGGTGCGCAACTACCTGGCAGGCCAGCTGAGCGCCCTGCTCGCCGAGGAGGCCGAGTGCGTCACCTTCGCCTCCATGGAGCGCCGGGACGGCGATGAGTACCGCTTCAACGAGCCGCTGCTGGAGACCCTGCTGGCCGCCCCTGAGCTTGCCGGGCGCGAGGTGATCCTGGCGATGCTGTTCCTCTCGCCGGGCCGCCACGCCGGCGAGGGGGGGGATATCGCCGAGATCTGCGCGGCGGCCATGGCCGCCTCGCCGGGCCTGACGGTGAGGCCCAGCCGGCTGGTGGGGGAGCATGACGGCCTGGTCGCGCTCCTCGCCGCTCGCCTCGAGGAGGGGCAGCGCGGCGCGCCGCTGCTGCTGGCGCTGCCGGCGTCGGGCTAGTCGCTGCCGGGCGCCACGCCGATGAAGAGGCGCATGGGGTACTCCCCCTCGGCGATCATGAAGGGTTCGTAGATGCCCTCGAGGTCCTGCTGGTGGAGCTCCAGCCCCTGGTCGCGGAAGGTCTGCTCCCAGCACGCCTGGGTAAAGAGCCCCAGCCGGTGGTGATCCACCTGGACATCGAGCTCTCCCCCCTGACGAATCAGGAACACCAGCACGGCCTCGTACTGCTCGTCGCCGGGGGGCAGCACGTGGTTGTTCTCCAGCAGGGTGACGTGGATACCGTTGCGCTCGCCCACGTAGGCGAAGTTGTTGTCGTGGAACAGCTCCCGGGGCTTGGTCACCACCAGCAGGGCGCCGCCGGGCCGCAGGTGGTGGCGGGCGGTCTCGAAGGCCAGGACCAGGTCGTCGCGGCTGGCCATGTAGTCGATGCTGTCGGGGATCACCACGGCGTCGAACTGACGCCCCAGGCGAACGCTGCGCATGTCGCCCTGGTGGTACTCCACCTCGGGGTTGGCGCGCCGAGCCAGCCGCAGCATGGCGTTGTTGAGGTCCACCCCGGTCAGGGAAAAGTGGCGCTTCAGGGCGCGGTCGTGGGCGCCGGCGCCGCAGCCCAGGTGCAGCACCTCGCGAACCGGCCGCCGGGCGTGCTCGTCCATGAGGCGGTGATAGGTGGCCACCTCCTCCTCGACCCCCTGGGGGTCCTCGAGCCACGCCTCGGTCCAGGCCAGCTCGTCATAGGCTTTCCACATGGTCGCGCTCCTCGTCGGCACGGTTGATCGATACCCTCTACCCTGCGCCACTCCCCTGCCGGATGCCAGCCTCGCCGGGAACCTGAATGCGCCAGGTCACGCCCTGCGCCGTTATCCGAAAGAGCGCGGTGGCCAGGGTGTTCTCCTCGTCCGGGTCATCCGGGTCCCGGCGCAGGATCGGCAGCCCCTCCCCGCCGGTGTCATGCAGCAGGGCCAGGGGGTCACGCACCCCGGCGGCGAGCAGCGCCTCGCCGCGGCGCTGACGATCTGCCGAGGAGTCGGTGATCACCTGGGGCAGATCGAGCCGGAGGCAGTGGTTGGCGTGCAGGGCCGGCTCCTCGAGGCGCCGCCAGGCGCAGCGGCCGGCCCCCACCTCGGCGCTGGCTACCTCGATCCTTCCTCCTTCGCCCCGGCCCGCCAGGGTGAAGTGGAAGCCGCCGCCGGCCGGGGCGGACTCGAGCAGCGCCCGGGCCGCGGGCAGGTCCGGCTGGCGCAGCAGCTCGCGACTGAGCACCATCCGCGGCAGCTCGGGCAGGACGCCGCTCAGGCGCAGGTTATTGACCGTCACCACCAGGCCCGCCTCGGTGACGCTGAAGGTATGCCCCGGCAGCGAGCCCGGGTAGCAGAAGCCGAGCAGCGCCGGCTGGCCGGGCGGCGCCAGCCGCGCCAGGAAGCACTCACCGTCCAGGCAGGGCAGGCCATCCTCGTTGTGGGCGATCAGCGGCTCGGGGCCCGGCAGTACCAGGGTGGTACAGCCGTCCGGCACGCCGGCCAGCAGATCGCCGCGGCAGTTCCAGGCCGCCACCTCCCCAAGCGGCAGCGCCAGCCCCTCGGCGAGCCCCTCGAGCTCCTCCATCACCCAGGGCAGCCGCTCGGCGGTGGCGGCCAGCAGTCGCTGCACCCGGGCGGTGTGACGGGGAGCGGTCACCTCCCGCCACAGGGGCGTGGCCAACAGCCGCTCGTGCGCGGCGCGCCTCCCTCGGCGCCCCAGCGCCAGGCCGAGCTCCCAATGGCTGCCGCCGGCCTCGAGCCAGCCCAGCCGGCTGGGACTTTCCTGCTGATCTGTCATGACGCCTCTTCCCGGCAGTTGAATGGAAACGCTTTTAAAAATAAAAGGCGAAAGGCTTTGACCCACCGATGGATACGTGACACCGTGTCTGCAGTTGGTTGGCAAGCAGCATGGTTTCAGCAGCATTCGAATTCTTTCGGCAGCCTGACATTATCTCCCTTGTTCTACCCGCTACTCATCTGGGTAATACCAGGAATATCGTAAGGCGCTCAGCGCGAAAGGATTTATTATCATGGCAACTGGCACAGTCAAGTGGTTCAACGATTCCAAGGGTTTCGGCTTCATTTCTCCGTCCGACGGCAGCGATGATGTCTTTGCTCACTTCTCCGAGATTCAGTCCGAAGGCTTCAAGTCCCTGCAGGAAGGTCAGAGCGTCTCCTTTGACGTGACCCAGGGCAAGAAAGGCCTTCAGGCGTCGAACATCAAGGCGCTCTGAGCCCCGCTCGGAACACGCCTCTCGAGCCTCGGCTCGACCAGCAGGGCCCGCCTAGGCGGGCCCTGCTGCGTTTTATGGCACCCGTTTTATGGCACCATGGTGCGGCGCCATCTTGCCCCACACACGCCGGGAGGAGACGTGAAGCCCGAAGACCTGCTGACCCTGGTGCGCATGCCCATGCCCTACGGCAAGTATGCCGGCCGCCTGCTCGCCGACCTGCCCGGCCCCTACCTGGCGTGGTTCGCCCGGGAGGGCTTTCCCGACGGCGAGCTGGGCCGGCTGCTCGCCCTGATGCACGAGATCGACCACAACGGCCTGGGCGAGCTGCTCACGCCGCTGCGCCGTCGCTGAACCACGAGGAGCCCCCTATGCTGCGTATTTCCAACAGCGTGGAGCTTGGCGACTGGGAGATCGAGCTCAACGCGATCCGCGCCCAGGGCGCCGGTGGCCAGAACGTCAACAAGGTGGCCTCCGCCATCCACCTGCGTTTCGACATCCACCGCTCCAGCCTGCCGCCCTTCTACAAGGAGCGGCTGCTGGCGCTCACCGACCAGCGCATCACCCAGGACGGGGTGGTGATCATCAAGGCCCAGCGCTTCCGCACCCAGGAGCAGAACCGCGAGGACGCCCTGGCGCGGCTGCGCGAGCTGATCCGCGAGGCGGTGAAGCAGCAGCGGGCGCGCAAGCCCACCAAGCCGACCCGCGCCGCCAAGCGCAAGCGGGTCGACGCCAAGACCCGCAAGGGCAGGACCAAGGCACTGCGCGGGAAGGTGACCGAATGAGCCAGCACGAGCCCCCTGCCTCCGGGCGCCCCCCCTCCCCCTGCATCAAGGTGTGTCGCCCGGTGGGTGACACCTGCCTCGGCTGCTGGCGCACCCTGGACGAGATCGCCCGCTGGTCGCGGATGGACGACGCCGAGCGCGAGGCCGTCTGGCAACGGCTGGACTCCCAGGCCCGGAATGCCACCGAGGAGACCGCGGAGCGGTAGAGAGGCCTCAGCGCGGCTGGGGATGCACCCGCAGCAGCCAGGAGGCGGCGGCCACCCCGACGAGGCCGACCAGCGCCCCGGGCAGCGCGCCCAGCGCCATGCTGGCCAGGATGCCGGCGAAGAGCGCCACGCCGCCACCCACCACGGCCCGGCCGGCGGTGGCGGAGACGAGATCCCGGCGCCGGCGCATCTCGAAGGCCACCACGGCGGCCATCACCGGGGTGACCATCAGCAGGCAGAGCAGCAGCCACACCAGCCGTCCCCACCAGAAGCCCGCCTCCCCGGGCACTCCGGCGTCGATGGGTGCGCCGAGCCGCTCACCCAGCCAGGCCGCCGGCAGCTCGGCAAACTTGTGCCACAGGTAGAGCGGCATGCCCAGGGCGCCAAGCAGCGTGACCGCACGACGGATCGGACGCCGCGCCAGCAGCCGCCGGGCCGGCGCCTCGCAGGCCAGCACCGTGCCCACCTGGAGCCACATCACCCCCACCAGGGCCAGGGTGGGGGTCAGCAGGTTGCTGCGCCCGCCCACCTCGCCGTCCACCATGGCCAGCGGATAGCCGGAGGCCACGGTGGCGCCCAGCCACACCAGCCCCAGGGCCATGAACGTAAGCCCCGTGCCGGTCCCCGTGAAGCGCCCCTGGCGCCAGGCGATGCCCAGCTGCTGGGGCAGCAGCCACACCACCAGCAGGTTGAGCCAGCCCAGCAGGGTGGCGTGGTCGGTGGCCAGCTCCCCCAGGCGCAGCAGGTCCGCCGGGGAGCCAGGCCGCGCCCGCAGCAGGTCGATGAAGGCGGCAGTGGCCACCAGCAGCCAGACGGCGCGCAGCCCCAGGCGGCGGTCGGCCCGCACCGAGAGCGGCAGCAGCGCCTGGACGCCGAGCAGCATCAGCAGGAACCAGAGGTGGATGGTCAGGGAGTGGTTGAAGGGGGCCAGGAAGCGCCCCTCCATCAGGCGGGAGAGCATCGCCACCGCGGCCAGCACCGCCAGGTATGTCACCGTGGGTCGCGCCAGGGCCAGGGCGCGACCCGCCCACCAGTGCAGCTGGCGGTGGCCGTCGCTGAGCCGCCGGCGCACCCCCAACGCGCTTACCGCCGCCGAGACGAAGACGAACAGCGGCACCACCTGCACCACCCAGGTGAAGATGCCAGCTCCCTCCCACACCACCAGCAGGTGGTCGGTGTCCACCAGGTAGCCCGCCTCCAGGCGCGGCAGGGTGGCCAGCCAGTGGCCGAGCACCACCACCAGCAGGGCGCCGGCCCGCAAGGCGTCCGGGTAGCGGTCGCGCTCCGTGCTCAATGCTGCTTCACCCGCCAGATGCGCCAGGCCAGTACCGCCAGGATGCCCAGCCCCAGCGGGGCAATGATGGCGGCGGCGATCTGGGGCACGATGGGCACGCCCAGCGCATCCAGGCTCTGCAGGCCCAGCTTGAAGAGGCTGAAGAGGTAGTAGCTGATCACGATGATCGACAGCCCCTCCACCGCCTTCTGGATCTTGAGCTGGCTGCTGGTGCGCTCGTTGAGGCTACGTAACATCTCGGCGTTCTGCTCCTCGATCTCCACCTGGGCCCGGGTGCGCAGCAGGTCGTTGAGGCGTGCCACGCTTTCGGCCAGCTCCTCCTGGCGCCGGTGAATGGCGGCACAGAAGCGCACCAGGGGCTGGAAGCGGCGCTGGATGAAGACGCCCAGGCGCGGGCTCTCCCCCACCTTGACCTCGCGCAGCTCCTCGATGCGCGCATCGACGATGCGCCCATAGGCCTCGGTGGCGCTGAAGCGCAGCCGCGAGCGGGCGCTGGCGTGCTCCAGGCGCGAGGAGAGCTCGGAGATGGCGGCCAGCAGCGGCCGCGAGCTCTCCTCCTGCTCCTCGGCGTTGCGCACCGAGAGCTCGTCCAGCTCGCGCTCGTAGGCGTCGAGCTCGGTGCGCACCTCACGGGCCAGGGGCAGGGCCAGGGAGGCCATCATCCGGTAGGTCTCGATCTCCAGCAGGCGGCGCGCCATGCGCCCCAGGCGGAAGCCATCCAGGGCCTGGTTGACCAGCAGCAGGCGATTGACTCCCTCGGGGGTGAGCCGGAAGTCGCTCCACACCGTGGCCTCGCCGTCGGCCACCTGGGAGCCGGCAGGGCCCTGGAAACCGTAGGCCTCGGGGCTGCCGGCCCAGCGGTGGGCGGCCTCCACCAGCAGCAGGGTGGCGCTGACCACCTGCTCCCGATAGGGGGTGATCAAGGCCTCCAGCAGCGGCGGCGTTTCCGGCCACAGCTTGCCCTCGGGCTCCCGTGGCACCATCAGGGTCAGGGTGAAGAACTCGGTATGCCGCTCCCACTTGAGGGCCATGCCGTCGATCTCGAGGATCTCCTGCACCACCTCGGGGTCGCGCTCCCGGTCAACGAGGGCATCGATGCGTGCCAGGAGCTCCTCGGCCTGCCCCTCCTGCTCGAGCATGGCGTAGTGGTGAACATGGGCCGGCCCGGCCAGGTGGATCGAAGGCCTGGCGTGCAGCTCGTTATGCAGCGCTTCGCGCAGTGGATGCATGGTGACTTCCCATCGGTAAAGCGTTCGAGATTGATCGTTGAGCAAAGTGTGGGGCCTGGCGGCATCCGGGCCAAGCGCTTGCGACAATGCGCCCTCCCCGTGCCGAGGGGGCAGGGGCACCTAGAACCACCCCTTGCGGCGGAACACCCAGGCCAGGGTCAGACCGATGCCCAGCATCATGCCGAGCACCACGAAGTAGCCGTAGCGATGCTCGAGTTCGGGCATATGCACGAAGTTCATGCCATAGATGCCGGCGATAAAGGTCAGCGGCACGAAGATGGCGGTGATCACCGTCAGTACCCGCATGGTGATGTTGAGCCGGTGCGAGGAGAGCGAGATATGCCCATCCACCAGGTCGCCGCAGATGTCGTAATACATCTGGGTCAGGGTCAGCAGCCGCTCGAAGCGCTCGTGAACGTCATTGATGGCGTAGAGGGTCTCGCTGACCTCCCGGGGCAGGTGGGAGTAGTCGCTGGTGGTCAGCTCCTCGGTGATCCCCAGGTGGTAGTTGAAGACCCGCCGCATCTTCACCAGCCGCGAGCGGTAGCCGATCAGCTGGCGCATCAGCTCGTCGCCGCCGCCGCCCACCAGCCCATCCTCCAGGTCGCTGAGCTGGTTCTCGAACTCCAGCAGGCTGTCCAGGTAGAAGCCCGCCGAATGGAACATCGCCTTGAGCGCCACCTGCTCGGGGGAGCGCCGCAGCAGCTCGACGCCGCCGTTGCCGAACAGCCGGTCGATGCTCCGCGCAGGGCCGGGGTGCAGGCTGATCAGGTAGCGCTCGGCGATGAAGAAGGCGACCTGCTGGGGGACGAAGTTGAGCTCGGCGTCGAAGGCGGCGATGCCGCGATAGAGGACCAGGGTGTGCTCCTCGAACTCTTCGATCTTGGGGGGATGGCGGTCGCGGTGGGCATCGTCGATGGCCATGGGGTGGCAGCCGAAGGCCTCGAGCAGGGCACGCTCCCGCTCCCGGGGCTCGCCCTGGAGGTCCACCCAGAGATGGGCATCGGGCATCTCGCGAAAGCGCTGGACCAGCTCCTCGCCCCCGGCCGTGGCCACTCCCTGGCTATCGATCAGCAGTGCTCGAATCATGCGGCGTCTTCCCTGGCGGCGGCGGCGACCCGCCCACTGCCCCTCACTCTAGCACTTAGAGCCACTCTCTCCCTGGCCCGCTGCCGATGGGCGACGTCAACGCCCGGAGGCTGGTAATCTAGTGTCAGCCGCGCCCCGGGGGGCGCCGACAGGAACCAAGGAGTGAATCGATGAGTGAGCAGGTCTCTCGGATCATCGTCCCAGTGGACGGTTCACCTACCGCCTCGGCCGCGGCCCGCCACGCCAGCCTGCTGGCCCGCCTGCTGGAGGTTCCGCTGCAGCTGCTGCACGTGATGCCGCTCAATCCGGCGGAGCTCTGTGACATCCCCGCCAACCGCCAGGCCGAGGCCGACCACGACCGCGCCGTGCGCCGCGAGATCGCCGAGGAGGCCTTCGTCAAGGCCCGGGAGGCGATCGACCCCGACCTGACGCCGGCCCCGGATGAAGTCGTCCTCGAGGACAGCACCTTTATCCGCCACCCGGAGCGCGCCATCGTCGAGCACGCCCGCAGCCAGCCCGACTGCCTGCTGGTGCTCGGCGCCCGCCACCTGAGCGAGGTAGGCAAGTTCGTCCAGGGCAGCGTCAGCAACGAGGTGGTGCACCGCGCCCACTGCCCGGTGACCATCGTCCACGACGATGCCAGCATGCTGGAGGCCTCGGGCATCGGACGAGTCGTGCTGCCGGTGGACGGTTCCCGCCACGCCAACCGGGCCTGTGCCCTGGCCGCCGCCCTGGCCCGCAGCGCCCGGGTCCCCGTGGAACTGGTCTTCTGCCAGCCCGGCGGTCAGGCCGTCGGGACGGTCGACGACGAGGAGAGCCAGGCCGAGCGCGTCTTCCGCCTGGCCCGGGAGGCCCTGGGCGAGATCCCCGCCGGGGTGGAGGAGACGCTGCTGCACGAGGAGCGCTTCGCCGAGGCGATCGTGGGTCGGGCCCGCCACCACCTGGAGGAGCGCCCGATGATCGTGATGGGGCGGCGCGGGCTGGGCAAGTGGCGCGAGTCCCTGCTGGGCAGCGTCAGCCACCGGGTCATCGACCTGGCCCCCTGCCCGGTCACCGTGGTGGTGTAGGTCGCGAGGTCGTCGGCCGTAGCCGGCGACCTTACCCTTCGTAGGCGGCCTTGAGGCGGTAGAACTCGGCGACGATCTCGTCCATGGCGGCCGGGTCATAGTCGCACAGGCCGCTGACCACCAGCTTCTTGGAGCCGATGCCGATGGGCTCGCCGCCGGACTGGATGCGGAACTCCAGCAGGCAGTCGCCGCGCTTGCCGTTCACCTCCAGGGAGGAGTTCGAAAGCTCCAGGGCCGGCGCCAGGTCATCCAGGCGCTCCAGGGAGAAGCCCATGCTGTCGTAGATCACCAGGGGGCGACGCGGATTGAACATCACCCCCTGCGCTTCCATCAGCGGCTTGAGGTAGTGGGGGAAGTTCTTGCCGGAGAAGGCCACGTAGCAGCGGGTGAAGGCCTCCACCACCGCCTCGTCACGGGTCACCTCGCCGCTGCGTTCCACCTCGAGGTAGCACTTGCCGCCCTCGTCGCAGACGCGGATCCGTCCGTCGTCGCCCTCCTGGAAGCAGAGCGGCGTGCCGTCGCCGACCATGTTGAGAAAACGGAAATCCATCCGCTGGGAGAGGCCGAAGCGCCCGAGCACCAGGGCGAACAGCAGGTCTCCCGGCACGCAGAAGCGGCGTGCGTCCGGGTTGTGGATGGGGTTGTAATCGCCGGCGACTCCCTTGGCGAAACGACTGGCCTGCTCGGCGGAGATGGCGACGCGATCTCCTGCCGGCGTATGGAATTCATCGAGAAACATGCGTGCTGTGCCTGCCCTGCGTCGTTGGCGATCCAGTTCCTGCCGGCGGCTTGCCGGAGCGCAGATGATGCCATAAAACCCCGGCCAACGGAGCCTCGTGAAAGGCTACCATGGGGCAGGGACCCAGGGAGGCGACGATCAGATGCCCGAAAGGAGAGCACGCAGGAGCCGAATGCGGCACCTGGCCGTTGCGGCCGGCGTCGCCGTGGCGGCACTGGGCGGAGCGGCACTCGCGGCCCCGGCCCTGCTCGACAGCGCCTGGCTGCAGGCGCGTCTCTCGGCCCAGGAGGGGCTGACGGTGCGCTGGGAGGACTCCCGTCCCGGCTGGGGCAGCCTGGCGGTGACCTCCCTTGCCATCGAGCGCGACGACCCCACCCTGCCGCTGGCCCTCGAGGTGGACAGCGCCCGCCTGGAGCTCGGCCTGCTCGACCTGCTCAGGGGGCGGCTGATGGTCCGCTCCCTGGAGGCCAGCGGCCTGGAACGCCTCGAGGTGGCCGGCCACCGGCTCGGCGGCGAGGGGCGGCTGACCCTCGACGGACTCAGCCTGACGCGGGATGACGTCGGCGTGGGACGGCTGACCCTGGCGCTGGAAAAGGCCGATATCAGCCGCGACGGCCTCGCCCTGGTGGAGGAGATCTCGCTCACCGCCGACCTGACCGCCACCCCCTTCGACCCCGCCGTCCACCCGGGTCAGGCGGCGCTGCGCTTCGTCTCCGGCGAGCTGGCGCTCGGCGCCCGCGCCGACGCCTGGGACCTCTTCACCCCCTACCTGGCAGAGCTCGGCTGGCTGGGCCTGGCCGGTCGCGGCAGCCTGGCCGGCGCCCTGACCCTGCAGGAGGGAGAGCTCGCGCCGGGCAGCCGCCTGACCCTGGATGCCCCGGCCCTCGCCGTCACCCTGGACGAGACCGTCCTGCTGGCGGAGTCGGGCGAGGGAGGGGCAGCGGCCTGGGCGCTCCCCGATGCCGCCTACCGCCTGCAGGGCCGGGGCAGGGTCGCACTGGAGGTCGACGCCGAGGCCAGCCTGGCGGTCACCCTGTCGGGCCTGGCCATGCACCAGGGCGACAGCCTCGCCCCGCTGCTCACCGGCCGGCACTTCCGGCTGGCGGCGCCGCTGCCCACTGACCTCGCCGCGCCCCTGGCGCCCCCCGCCACCGCCGAGCTGCGCTGGGCGGATGCCACCCTGCCCGATATCGCCGCCCTGGGCCGCTTCCTGCCTCCGGAGGGAGACCTGGCGCTGAAGGGCGGCAGCGCGACCCTGGACGGCACGCTGCGCTACCGGGAGGGTCGTCTGGACGGCGCCTTCCGGCTGGCCGGCGAGGGGGTCGCCCTGCGTCTCCAGGAGCAGGCGCTGAGGGGCGATATGCGCCTCGACCTGGCCCTTGGCCTGCTCGACCCGGACGCCCGCCGCCTCGACCTCTCCGGCAGCCGGCTGCGCCTGGACGCCGTCAGCAGCGAGGAGGCCGAGCCGCTGAGCCTGGACCTGAGGCTGCAGGAGGCTCGCCTCGCCTCCCGGGTGCCCCTGGCAGCGCTGCGTGACCATCCCCATCCGCCCCTGGACGGCGAACTGGCCCTCTCTGGCCGCCTGGATCGGCTGGGCTTTCTCGACCCCTTCCTGGCCCGGCTCTTCGAGGGCCGGGGGGTGACCCTGAGCGGCGGCGGCGACCTGGAGGCCCGGGCCCGCCTGCGGGATGGTGCCCTGGACGCCGGCAGCCGGCTGGACGTGGCCAGCGACGCCCTGGGCGTGGGCCTGCCCTACCTGGCCGCCGAAGGGCACGGGCACTTCAGCGCCGAGTGGCGCGACCGGCCGGGCCGCCCGCTTCACCTGGCCGCGCGGCTGGAAGAGGCCTCGCTGACCCGCCACCGGGACGGCGCCCGGCTGCTGCAGGGCGCCAGCCTCGACCTGGAGGCACAGGGTGCACTGCCCGAGTCGGACGACACCTCCCTGCCCCTGAGCGCAGACATCGCCTGGCGGGACGCCCGCCTGCCCGATGTGGCGGTGCTGGCTCCCTACCTGCCCCCCGGCGCCCCCTTCGCCCTGCACGGCGGCAGCGCCGCCAGCGCAGGACGCCTGACGCTCCACGACGAGCGCCTCGGCGGCCGCCTGACCCTGACCGGGCAGCGCATCGCCGGCCGCCTGCTCGACGAGTCGGTGTCGGGGGAGCTGCACCTGGAGCTGGTCCTGCGCGATGCGGCACCGGACGGCAGCCGCCTCGACGTCTCCGGCAGCCGGCTGTCGCTGGCGGCGGCCGCTCGGGGGGCCTCCGACGAGCAGCAGCTGGGCACCCTGCTGGTGGCTCGTGAGGCGCGCTTCAGCGACCTGGACGTCCCGGCAAGGCGCCGGGGCCGGCTGGTACTGGAGGGCATGGTGGACCGCCTGGGCTTCCTGGATCCCTTCCTGCCCGAGGCCCACGGCGTCACCCTTCGCGGACGGGGCCGACTGGAGGCGGACCTGCGCCTGAGTGGCGACCGGCTGCTGCCGGAGAGCCGCCTGCGCCTCGACGCCGATGACCTGGCAGTGGGCTTTCTCGACTACCGCGCCGAGGGGCGCGGCGAGCTCAGGGCCGGCATCGACGGCAGCGCCGCCACCCCCGGGGCCCGCCTGACCCTCACCCTGCCGCGCTTCGCCCTGCGCCGGGAGGCGGTGGGGCGCGGGGAGGCAGAAGCGCAACGCACCTGGCTGGCCGGCCGCCACCTGCGCCTGGAGACCCGGACCCCGCGCTTCTCCCTGAACCCCGCGGAGCTGGCCATCGATGACGTTACCACCCGGGTGTCACTGCCCATCGTCGAGGTGCCGGACCTCGGGCTCTACGCCGCCTACCTGCCCGAGGAGGCGGGCATCATCCTGGAGGGCGGCAGCGTCAGCCTGGAAGCCGAACTCGAGCTGCTCGGCAGGCGCGCCCGGGGCGACCTGCTGCTGCAGGCCTTCAACACCGAGCTTGCGCTGGCCGACCAGCGCCTCAGCGGGGACCTGCGCCTGGAGGCGCGGCTGCGCGACGGCGACCTCGAGGCACGGCGCTTCGACGCCTCGGGCTCCCTGCTGCGCCTGGACAACATCACCCGCCGGGACGCGGACGGCCAGGGCGAGGCGGGCTGGTGGGCTCGCCTCGCCCTGGAGGAGGGGCGGCTTACCTGGGCCGAGCCCCTGGCGGTGGACGCCCGGATCGGCCTTGCCATGCGCGACAGCGGCCTGCTGGCCAGGCTCTTCCTGGCCGGCGCCCGGGAGCGGGAGTGGCTGGGCCGGCTGCTGACCGTTCGGGAGGTCCAGGGCGAGGCCCGGCTGGGCATGAACGACCACGGCATCCGGCTTTCACAGGCCCGCCTCGACGGCGGCCCGCTGACGCTGCTGGCCGATCTCCACTTCCATAGCGAACGCCTCGACGGCAGCCTCTACGCGCGATTGGGCCGGCTGGCGGTGGGAGTCGAGCTCGAGGAGGGGGAGCGCACCCTGCGTTTCTGGCAGCCGCGCCGCTGGTATGAGGACGGCGCCGAAGGGGAACCGCCGGCGCTGGAGGAGACCACGCCGGAGGCGTTTCGCGAGGCGCTTCCCACCCCCTGACCCGGCTTCCCATGGGGGCACCCCGCAACCCGTGAACGGGTGTATGAAAAAAGGTCCCGAGAAAAGTCGTTAGCATGCAAAAAAAGCATGTAGAAAGGCTCTGGAATGGGCTCCCCCGCCATATTGCACTGCACCACTGCATGGTAAAATCGCCACGCTTTTACCCCCTCCCTGACCCCCTTCCACGGGACACTTCCGTCATGCTGACAATCGAAAGAACCTCCCCTCGGCCCCGGCGCCTCGCCTGGTGGTCATCTCTTGGCGTGCTCGCCACCCTTGCCCTGGTAGCCAGTCCGAACGCCCACGCGGTCACCGGCTCCCTGGACATGACCGGCTCCCTGGTCGGCCTGCTTGCCGTGAGTATCTTCGTCCTCGCCTATGCCCTCGTTATGGGCGAGGAGAAGCTGCATATGCGCAAGTCCAAGCCGGTGCTGGTGGCGGCCGGCATCATCTGGTCGCTGATCGGCTGGGTCTATGTGCAGTCGGGCATGCCGGCCGAGGCCGAGCACGCCTTCCGCGAGACCCTGCTCGAGTTCACCGAGCTGATGCTCTTCCTGCTGGTAGCGATGACCTATATCAACGCCATGGAGGAGCGCCGCGTCTTCGACGCCCTGCGCTCCTGGATGGTGCGCAAGGGCTTCAGCTATCGCCAGCTGTTCTGGATCACCGGCGGCCTGGCCTTCGTCATCTCCCCCATCGCCGACAACCTGACCACCGCCCTGCTGATGTGCGCCGTGATCACCAAGGTGGCCGAGGGCGACAAGCGCTTCATCAACCTCTCCTGCGTCAATATCGTGGTAGCCGCCAACGCCGGGGGTGCCTTCAGCCCCTTCGGCGACATCACCACCCTGATGGTGTGGCAGGCAGGCCTGGTGAAGTTCTACGAGTTCTTCGAACTGCTGGTGCCCTCACTGGTCAACTACCTGATTCCGGCCGTGGTGATGAGCGCCTTCATCAAGAACCGCAAGCCCGACAGCCTGCAGGAGGACGTCTGGCTCAAGCGCGGCGCCCGGCGCATCATCGCGCTCTTCCTGCTCACCGTGGCCACCGCCGTGGCCTGCCACACCCTGCTGCACCTGCCGCCGGTGCTGGGCATGATGACGGGCCTTGGCTACCTGCAGTTCTTCGGCTACTACCTGCGGCGCACCCTGCCCCGCTCCCTGGAGAAGAAACGCACCCGCTACACCCAGCGCGGCGATGACAAGAAGCTGGCCCAGCTCGGTAGCGTGGTGCCCTTCGATGTCTTCAACCGTGTGGCGCGGGCCGAGTGGGACACCCTGCTGTTCTTCTACGGCGTGGTGATGTGCGTGGGCGGCCTCGGCTTCATGGGCTACCTGGGCATGCTCTCCGAGGCGCTCTACACCGGCTGGGATGCCACCTGGGCCAATATCGCCCTGGGCGTGATCTCGGCGGTGGTGGACAACATCCCGGTGATGTTTGCGGTGCTGACCATGCAGCCGGAGATGTCCCATGGCCACTGGCTGCTGATCACCCTCACCGCCGGCGTCGGCGGCAGCCTGCTTTCCATCGGCTCCGCCGCCGGGGTGGCCCTGATGGGCCAGGCCCGCGGCAACTACACCTTCATGGGCCACCTGCGCTGGGCCCCGGTGATCGCCCTGGGCTATGCCGCCAGCGTGGCGACCCACCTCTGGCTCAACGCCCACAGCTTCACCGTCTTCAACTGACGCCTCCACTTCCCCCGCAGCACCCCGGCGGCCGTTGCCGCCGGGCTCTCCTCCTCTATCTGCACTCCCCCTCCCCTCGCCGCTGGGCCGCGACTCATCAGGAGCCGCGCCGACGGGACTCCCCCGGCTTGATCATTCGCACCCGGTACTTGGGACGCCCGGGGGCGGGAACCTTGCTCTCGTCCTGAACGGCCGGGGACGCCGGGGCGATCTCGACCCAGGCGAAGGTCGGCAGCGCCAGCCCCCAGTAGATGGCCGACAGGCGCAGGCAGAGGGTGGTCACGAGCGACAGGGCGATGGCCAGGGAACCGGGAGCCCCCAGGGCATCCAGGCCGACATAGGCGATGCCGCCGGCAATGGCCGCGGTGGCGTAGATCTCCTCCCGCAGCACCATGGGCACCCGGCGAGCCAGCACATCACGCACCATGCCGCCGGCCACCCCGGTCATCATCCCCATCAGTACCGCGACCAGGCCGGAGGTGCCGAGCAGAAGCGCCTTGTGAGCACCGATCACCACGAAGAGCGCCAGCCCGAAGGCGTCGGCCACCGGCAGGAAGACCCGTGACAGACGATGGATATAGTGAAAGCCGACGATGGAGAGCCCCACGGTGGCCAGGATCACCCAGAGGTAGGTGGGGTCGGTGACCCAGAACACCGGCCGAACGCCGAGCACCAGGTCGCGCAGGGTACCACCCCCGATACCGGTCACGGCCCCCAGCACCAGCATGCCGAAGGGGTCCATGCGCGACCGACAGGCAAGGATCACCCCCGACAGCGCAAAGACGATCACGCCCGCCATGTCCAGCCAGTAGATCAACCCGCTCAGCATCCCACTCCTCCTGTCGGCCAGAGACCCAAAGGCCGCACAGCATAGCCCAAAATACTCCCGAGGGAAGTCCCCTTCACCGCCCCACCGTTGCCTGATGGGCGATGCCCCTAAGCAGCCTTCCCAGCACGTCGGCGCCGGTCAGGATACGCTTCTCCTCTCCCCAGAGCAGGATCACATCCTCGTCCAGCACATCATCCTCGCTGTGCTCGGGGCGCACCCGAAAGCGGCCGATCACCTCGCCGAGCGGGGTGTCCGGATCGCGGACCAGAATCGGCCGGTGGCAGTAGGCCAGCGGAAAGAGTTCCCCGCGGCCGAACAGGACGTCGCGCAGGAAGGCATCGACATCGAGCACCAGGCGCGGGGTGGCGGCCTCATCCACCAGTACCACCCGACTCCGCCCCGAGGCCTGCAGCGCCCGCAGGAAGGGGTCATCGGCATGGCGGCGGAACTCGGGAAAGCGCGGCCTCGCTCCGTCGAAGGGCAGGGTAACGATGCTCGTCGGGTCGAGGCGCTCGCCCTCGCACCCCAGGGGCACATCGTCCAGGGCCAGGAAATTGATGGCCCCGCGCCCCTCTACCCGGTCGATCTCGGTCTCGGTGGACTCCATATGCAGGCGGATCAGCTGGTTGAGGTCCCGCTCCCGGTAGTAGGGGATCGCCTCGGGCCCCAGCCAGCGGTCCAGCACCCAGGCCGTGGGCCTGGCCACGGGCCAGAGCAGCAGCTGGTAGCCACGGATCAGCGGGGCCAGCAGCGATGCCATGCGCAGCGCATGGCGGGAGAAGAACGCCTGGGGAAGGATCTCGGCGCAGAGGGTGATGACGACGGTGGAGAAGAAGAAGGCCACCAGGGCCCCCATCACCGACCCGGAGAGCAGCGCCAGCAGCACATTGACCGCCACGTTGCCCCACAGGATGGTGACCAGCAGGAAGTTGGCGTCGTCGCGCAGCGCCTTGACCCGCAGGGCGCGCCGACTGCCGCGGCGCGACTCGATCTCCAGCTCCAGCTTGTTGATGGAGAAGAACGCCAGGTTGAGCCCCGAGAAGATCGCCGACTGGCTGAGGCAGAGCAGGATGCCGATCCAGGTCAGCAGGGTCATCGAGACCTCCTTGTCGGGCGTCGAGGAAAGGGAAGGCGCGCCGATGGCTCCCCGGGCGCCGGAGACGCCCCGCCGTTCTCCGGGCAGGCGTGGCCCCCGGGGCCTGAACCGAGTACCCTCGTGGAAACCTTTATGTACAGGCCCTCGCGTCTCCTGTCCGACCATAGCACGGCTTCGGACTCCACTCTGCCCCGAACTCAGGGAGAGCCCAATGGACTGGAACCCCGCCGTCATCTGGCTGATCGTCGCCCTGCTGCTGGGCCTTGCCGAGCTCGCCACCGGCGGGCTGGTGCTGCTGGCGCTGGGCGCCGCGGCCCTGCTGACCACGGCCCTGGCCGCCCTCGGCCTGTCGCTGCCCTGGCAGCTGCTGGGCATGGGCGTTTTCTCGGGTGTCCTGGTTCCGCTGGCGATCTGGGTGATCCGCCCCCGCTTCTCCCCCCGCGGCGTGGCCTACGGCACCACCGGCACCGGGGTGGAAAAGGGGCACACCTACACGACCCTGAAGCGCGACTTCGACGGCGCCAGCGGCATCAAGATCAACGGCGACTTCTATCGCCTGCGGGTCGTCGACTCGGATGAGAGAGGCGGCGGCGCAACCGACCTGCCCCCCGGCACTCGAGTCATCTTCCAGGCCTTCGATGGCACCACCGCCATCGTGCAGCTTGCCCATCCGGCGCCGGATTCCCGCGCCCGCCAACACACGGAGTAATTCCCCATGGACCTTCCCGTCAGCCCGGGGCTGATCATCGCCCTGATCGTCGTCGTTACCGGCATCCTGATCATCGCCAAGGGGCTGGTGATCGTCCGCCAGTCCGAGGTGATGGTGATCGAGCGCCTGGGGTCATTCAACCGGGTGCTCGAGAGCGGCATCAACATCATCGTGCCCTTCATCGACCAGCCCCGCGCCATCACCATGATCCGCTACCGCAAGCTGGGCGAGGAGTACCAGGCCATCACCAGCAGCGAGACGCGTATCGACCGCCGCGAGACGGTAATGGACTTCCCCGGCCAGCCGGTAGTGACCACCGACAACGTCACGGTGCGCATCAACGGCGCCCTCTACTACCAGATCATCGACCCCAAGCGCGCCGTCTACGAGGTGGAGAACATGAGCCAGGCGGTGGAGGTGCTGGCCAAGACCACCCTGCGCTCGGTGGTGGGCAAGATGGAGCTCGATAAGCTGTTCGAGTCCCGGGCCGAGGTCAACAACGAGATCCAGGCCGCCATGGAGGAGCCCGCCTCCAAGTGGGGGGTGAAGATCTCCCGGGTCGAGGTGCAGGACATCGCCATGCCCGAGGAGGTGGAGTCCGCCATGCGCCTGCAGATGGCCGCCGAGCGCAAGCGCCGTGCCACCGTGACCGAGGCGGAGGGCGAGAAGGCCGCCGCCATCGCCATGGCCCAGGGCCAGCGCGAGTCGGCGATCCTCAACGCCCAGGGCGACAAGGAGTCGGCCATCCTGCGTGCCCAGGGCGAGCAGGAGTCGATCAAGCTGGTGCTGGGCGCCATCGGCGACAGCGAGGAGAACAAACGCACCGTGGTGGGCTATCTGCTCGGCCAGAGCTACATCAAGGCGTTGCCGACCATGGCCCAGGAGGGGGAGCGGGTCTTCGTGCCCTACGAGTCCTCGGCGCTGCTCGGCTCCATGGGCATGTTCCGCGAGATGGCCGGCTCCCCGGAAGACGCCGTGGCCAGCCACCTTCAGGCCAGCGGCAACCGCAGCGGCCTGCGCGGCGGCGTGGTGGGCGGAGCGGCCAGCGGTGGCTGAGTCGCGGCGCCCGCCGCCGAGGCGTGCCTCGCGGCGGGCGCAGGGTCATGCCCCCGCCAGGCGGCGCTCCATGATGATCACCCTTTCGCCGCGGTAGGGCACCCAGGCTTGCTCCTGCCAGCCGAGGCGCGCATAGAGCGCCTGCTGGTCCGGGGTAAACAGCCACAGTCGTTCGATGCCGGCCGCGCGGGCCTCGTCCTCTACCCGTCTCACCAGCCGCGAGGCGATCCCCTGCCCTCGCCACTCGGGCAGCACATAGACCGAGGCCAGCCAGGGGCCGAGGTCGTCGCGGCCGCTCATGTCATCGGCCACCAGGCTCGCCGTGCCCACCGGCCGCTCGCCCTGCAGCGCCACGAAGACCGAAGGCACGCCCGAGGGCCCGCACTCTGCCGCCAGTGATGCCTGCCGGGTGGCCAGGGTCTCCCCGGGGGAGAGCTGGCCCCACTGGTCGTGCTGCCAGCCGGCCACCCGGGCCAGATGGGGCGAGTCGGGCAGCAGCCGCTCGATCCGCACAGCCGCATCATCGCTCATGCTCATGCCCTCACCCCAGCTGGAAGGGGTAGACGCTGCCGATCTCCAGCAGGCGGCTCAGCTCGTCCAGGGCGGTGAGCGACTCCCGGGCCAGGGCCGGGTCGGCAAGCTCCTCCGGGGCCAGGCGGTCGCGGTAGTGGCGTTCGACCCAGGCGACCAGTTCGTCGTGCAGGGCGTGATCGAGCAGCACCCGGCCGGCCAGGGCCGCCCGCTCCTCGGCCGAGAGCACCACCCGCAGGCGCAGGCAGGCGGGGCCGCCGCCGTTGCGCATGCTCTGCTTGACGTCCTTCACCACCACCTCGCCGATGGGGTTGGCGCCGGCCAGCAGGTGGTCCTGCAGCGTACGCCATACGCTCGCGTTCTCCTGGCACTCCCCGGGCACCACCAGGGTCATGGAGCCGTCGGGATTGGAGAGCAGCTGGGAGTTGAAGAGGTACGACCCGACGGCATCCTCCAGGCTCACCGCCTCCACCGGCACTCGCACCGGAATCAGCGGTGAATGCATCCGCTCGCGCAGCGCCTCCAGGGTGCCCGCCTCGTCCAGGAAGGCCATCTCGTGGTAGAGCAGCACCGGGCCGTTGCCCACGGCGATGACGTCGTTGTGGAAGACCCCGGCATCGATGGCCTCCGGGTGCTGCTGGGCGAAGACCACCTGATGGTCGGCCAGGCCGTGCTGGCGGGCCACCGCCTCGCTCGCCTCCCGGGTCTGGCGCGCCGGGAAGCGCCTGGGGGCGGGTGTGGTCTCGCTGCCCCAGCCGAAGGCCTCGCGGCCGTAGACGTAGAGATGCACCCCGGGCTCGCCGTGGTCGCCGGCCAGGCGGGTGTGGTTGGCCGCCCCCTCGTCGGAGAAGGCCGGCGTCGCCGGCAGGGCCGGGTGATGGGCGAAGCGCGCCTCGTCGCGGAAGATCGCCTGGAGCACCCGGCCCGTGGTGGCCGGCTCCAGAAAGCGATGGAAACTCGCCTGCAGGTTGGCCGGGGTGATGTGAACCCGGCCATCCGGCGCATCGACGCTCGGGGTCACGGTGGCGGCGTTGGCGGTCCACATGCTCGACGCCGAGCAGACCGCCCGCAGCAGCTGGGGCGCCTCCCCGGCGGCCCGGGCCAGCACCCGCTCATCGCTGCCGGTGAAGCCCAGCGCCCGCAGGGCGCCGAGGTCGGGACGCTGCTGGGGCGGCAGCACCCCCTGGAGATAGCCCGCCTCCATCAGCGCCTTCATCTTGGCCAGCCCCTGCAGGGCGGCTTCCTTCGGGTTGGCCACCAGGCCGCCGTGGCTCATGGAGGCGACGTTGCCCAGCGCCAGCCCCGCATAGTTGTGGGTCGGCCCCACCAGGCCGTCGAAGTTCACTTCCCGGTAGTCGGGGCGCCGCTCATCGCTCACAGGCTCACCCCCGGCGGCAGCTGGTCGGGCAGGTGGAGCTCCTCGCTCTCCATGGAGGCTACCGGATAGGCGCAGTAGTCCGCCGCGTAGTAGGCGCTGGGGCGGTGGTTGCCGCTCGCACCCACGCCGCCGAAGGGGGCGTCGCCGGAGGCGCCGGTGGTCTGGCGGTTCCAGTTGACGATGCCCGCCCGGATGCGCAGCAGGAAGTCCTCCCAGTCGGCGCGATCACCGCCGATCAGCCCGGCGGAGAGCCCGTAGCGGGTGTCGTTGGCCAGGCGCACGGCCTCGTCCCACTCCCCGTAGCGGTAGACCCTGAGCAGCGGCCCGAAGTGCTCCTCGTCGGGGACCTCCAGGCCGGTCACATCGATCAGCGCCGGCGAGAGCAGGCTGGTGTCCGCCTCGAGGCGCGCCATGCGGGCCAGTACCGTGGCCCCCCTGGCCTCCAGCGCCGCCTGGGCCGCGAGCAGGCCGTCGGCGGCGGCCACGCTGACCAGCCCGCCGTAGAAGGGAGCGGGCTCGCTGAACTGCCCCGCCACCCGCAGGCGCGAGATGGCATCGCCGAGGGCCTCCAGCAGGCGGTCCCCCACGGCTCCCTCGGGGACGATCAGGCGCCGGGCACAGGTGCAGCGCTGGCCGCCGGAGAGGAAGGCGGACTGCAGAATGACCAGCACGGCGGCGTCCTGGTCGGGCACATCCTTGACCACCAGGGGGTTGTTGCCGCCCAGCTCCAGGGCCAGGATCTTGTCCGGCTGGCCGGCGAACTGGCGATGCAGCAGCCCGCCGACCCGGGCGCTGCCGGTAAACAGCAGGCCGTCGATGCCGCGATGCGTGGCCAGCGCCTGGCCGGCGGCCGCCGCCCCCTGCACCAGGTTGATCACGCCGGCGGGCAGGCCCGCCTCCTGCCAGCACTGCAGGATAAGGTCGGCGGTGAGGGGCGCCTGCTCGCTGGGCTTGAAGACCACCACGTTGCCGGCCAGCAGGGCCGGCACCATATGGCCATTGGGCAGATGGCCGGGGAAGTTGTAGGGACCGAAGACCGCCAGCACCCCGTGGGGGCGGTGGCGCAGTACCGCCCGGGCATCGCCCAGGTCCCGCTGGCGCTCGCCGGTGCGCTCCTGATAGGCGCGGAGCGAGATCGCCACCTTGCCGATCATGGCGCCCACTTCGGTCCGCGCCTCCCAGAGCGGCTTGCCGGTCTCGTGGGCGATGGCGGCAGCCAGATCCTCCCGGTTGCGCTCCAGCACCTCGCGAAAACGCTCCACCAGCGCCTGACGCTCGGCAAAGGGCGTTGCCGCCCAGGCAGGAAAGGCGTCGCGGGCGGCCTCCACAGCGGCCGCCACCTGCTCGGAGCTGGCGCCGCGCCCCTCCCAGAGGCGCTCCCGGGAGACAGGGTCATGCTTGGTGAAGCGTTCACCCTCGCCGGCCTGCCAGGCGCTGCCCACCAGCAGCTCTCGTCTTGCCTTCATCAGCCTTCCTCCTCGCTGTCCAGGACTCTCAGGGGGGCGCCGCTCTCCACCTCCAGGCGCGCCGCCTCGTCGGGGGAGAGCCGTATCACGTCCTCCTCGTCGGGGCCATGGCTCACCCAGGCGGCGCGAAAGTCGGCCATGACGGTGGTGGCCGCAAGCCAGCGGGGACGCCCCGCCGGCGCCGCCAGCCCCGACACCACCTCGGCGCGGCAGCGCCGGGAGAGGCGCACGCCGCGCACGTCGTCGATATAGGCCTCGACGGTGGGGCCGCCATCGAAGATGTCGATATACCCCTCCCAGCGCAGCCCCTCCTTCTTGAGCATGGCCAGGGCCGGACGGGTCTGCTCGTGCACCCGGCCGATGCAGGCCCGGGCCGCCTCGGAGAGAAAGGGGGTATAGATGGGGTATTTCGGCATCAGCTCGCCGATAAAGCTCTTCTGGCCGAGGCCGGTGAGACGGTCCGCCTCGTCGAAGTCGAGGGGGAAGAAGTTGGCCCCCAGGCAGTCCCAGAAGGGGCTTCTGCCCTGCTCGTTGAAGACGCCGCGCATCTCCGCCAGCACCTTGTCGGGGAAGCGGTCGCGGAACTCCGCCATGAACAGCCAGCGCATCATGGAGACCAGCGGCCCGTTGCGCTGCTCCCGGCGGTCGCCGCCCCGGTAGGCCGGGCGCAGGAAGAGCGAGGCCACCTCGGCATCGCCGGTATGGTCGGAGCAGAGAAAGAGGGTATCGATGGTGCGATGCAGGTCGAGCTGCACCGAGGAGTGGGCCAGGGTCCCCACCCGGTAGTGATAGAAGGGCACCTCGTGGCCCACCTCGCCCTCGATGGCGCAGCAGCCGGCCAGGCGGCCGCTGCCCTCGTCCTCCAGCACGAAGAAGTAGTTGCGCCGGTTCGCCGGCAGCCGCTCCTCGAAGGCGGCGATGGCCGAGTCGATCTTGGCGGCCAGGAAATCGCGGTTGTCGGGGAGCGAGGTAAAGCCCACGCCCGTTTCCCGAGCCAGGGCCTGGAGCTCGTCCAGGTCGCCATGGGCGATGGGTCGGATACGCATCACAGCTCTCCCTCGTCATAGCCAGGCTCGTGGCCGTCGGCCTCCTCCAGGCCCGGCAGGGCCAGGGGCGCGGCCAGCACCGCCCTGCCATCCTCCACGCCCAGCTGGCGGGCGTGCTCCCGGGTCAGCATCAGCTGGCCGGTGGACGACAGCGCATAGCGCGCCACCACGCAGCGGAAGCCCTCCAGGGCCTGGTTGGCCACCATGGCCGGCGCGGCGTCCGGCAGGGTGCCGGCCGGACGCACCCGCACCGGATGCCAGGCGGCGCGCCGGAAGCTCTGCAGCCGCTCGCGCTCCGCCTTGATCACCGGGCCGGCATCGAAGATATCCACGTGGCGCGAGCGCATGAAGCCCTCGGCCAGCATCTCCGCCAGGGCCCGCTCGTGGTCGGGATGCTCCCGGCCGATGGCGGCCCGGGCCCGCGGCGTCAGCAGCGGCAGATAGAGGGGGAACTGGGGCATCACCTCGGCGATAAAGCTCTTCGAGCGGATGCCGGCCAGGGCGTTGATCTCCTGGTAGTCACGGCCGAAGAAGTGGCAGCCCACGCTGTTCCAGAAGGGCGACTCGCCGGCCTCGTCCAGAAAGCCCGGAAAGGCCATGGCCAGCAGGGAGGCGAAGCGCTCCGGATACTGGGCGATGAACATCAGCCGGGCCCGGCGCAGCAGGCTCTCGGCGCTGGTCCCCCGATAGCGGGGGTCCAGGGAGTAGGCGCACAGCAGACTCGCCTCCGAGACCTCGTGGGAGAGGGCCAGGGTCTGCACCTCCCGGCGCACGTTGAGCTGCTGGGAGGCGTGGATCAGCGTCTCCTGGCGGTAGGTGTAGTAGGCATCCACCGCCCCGGCCTGGGCGCGAATCGTGGCGGTGCCCACCACCTCGCCCCGCTCGAGATCCTCGAGCACGAAGGTGTAGTGCTCATCACCGGGGAAGGCCACCTCGGCGGCGAAGGCCTGGCGGGAGCGCACGATGCGCTCCTCCAGGCGATCACGATGCGCCGGCAGGTTGGTCAGCTGCGGGACGGCATCGCCGGCCAGGCGCTCGAGGGCCGGCAGGTCCGCAGGCAGCACGGGGCGAACGACCAGCATCTCGGGGCCTCCTCCAGGGAGAGCGCTCGCGGCAGCCGCGCCGGCGCTCACCGCTCGCCCACCAGGCGCGCCACGGCTCGCTCGAGGCGCGCCATGCCCTCGGCGATATCGGCCTCGGGAATCACCAGGGAGGGCGCCATGCGCAGCACATTGGGGCCGGCCACCAGGGCCATCAGCCCCTCCTCCACCGCCAGGGGCAGGATCTCGCCGGCACGCCCCTCGAACGCCGGGGACATCACCGCCCCGATCAGCAGGCCCATGCCGCGGATCTCGCTGAACACGCCGTGCCTTGCGTTGATCGCCTCCAGGTGCTCGCGGAACAGCGCATGGCGGCGCTTCACCCCCTCCAGCACCTCGGGGGTGTCGATGAACTCCACCGCCGCCAGCGCCACCGCCGAGGCCAGCGGGTTGCCGCCATAGGTGGAGCCGTGGGTGCCCACGGCGAAGGCCGAGGCGACCCGGTCGGTGGTCAGCATGGCCCCCACCGGGAAGCCGCCCCCCAGCGCCTTGGCGCTGGTCAGGATGTCCGGGGTCACGCCGAGCTGCTGGTAGGCGTAGAGGGAGCCGGTGCGCCCCACGCCGGTCTGCACCTCGTCGAAGATCAGCAGGGCATCATGGGCGTCGCACAGCGCCCTGAGCCCCTTGAGGAACTCGATATCGCCGGGCAGCACGCCCCCCTCGCCCTGCATCGGCTCCACCATCACCGCACAGGTATCGTCGTCGATCAGGTCGCGAACGCTGTCGAGGCTGTTGTACTCGCCGTGGACGATGCCGCCGGGCACCGGCCCGAAGCCCTGGGCGTACTTGGGCTGGCCGCCCACGCTGACGGTAAAGAAGGTGCGCCCGTGGAAGGACTGGGTGAAGGAGACGATACGGCTCTTGTGCTCGCTGACGTTGTCGTGGGCCCAGCGCCGCGCCAGCTTGAGGGCCGCCTCGTTGGCCTCGGCGCCGGAGGAACAGAGGAACGCCTTGTCAGCGAAGGTGCGCTCCACCAGGGCGCGCGCCAGCTTGAGGGCCGGCTCGTTGGTGTAGACGTTGGAGACATGCCAGAGGGTATCGGCCTGGGCCTTGAGCGCCTCCACCAGCACCGGGTGGCAGTGGCCCAGGCCGTTGACGGCGATGCCGCCGGCGAAGTCGATGTACTCGCGCCCTTCCTGGTCCCACAGGCGGCTGCCCTCGCCGCGCACCGGAATCGCCTGCTGGGGGGCATAGTTGGGCACCATGTAGCGGTCGAAATCGGCGCGGGTCGGGGTCTGGCTCATGTCGCGGGTCCTCTGTGCATGATGGGGTGACTCCACCGAGTATAGGGACTTGCCGACACGACCGCTTTCACCGATGGGACAGGCAGTTGCAAAAAAGGCTAGGCTTGGAGCGATGCCGTGAGGAGGGCCACCGATGCTCAACACCACCCGCTGGAACCGCCTGCGCTACAGCCTCTATGCGCCGCTCTACGATGCCGTGGCCGAGCGCGCCTTCCGCAGACCACGACGCCTCGCGCTGGGTCAGGTGGTGTGGCAGCCCGGCATGCGGGTGCTGCTGGTGGGAGCGGGTACCGGGCTGGACCTGCCCTGGCTGCCCCGGGACGTGGAGCTCCACGCCACCGACCTCTCCCCCGCCATGGTCCGGCGCACCCGCCGCCGGGCCGAGGCCCTGGGCATGGACGTGGAGGCCACCGAGATGGATGCTTCTGCGCTGCGCTTTCCCGACGGCCACTTCGACGTGGTGGTGATGCACCTGATCCTGGCGGTAATGCCGGACCCGGCCCGCGGCCTTGCCGAGGCGCGACGGGTGCTCAGGGGGGACGGCCAGCTCTGCGTGATGGACAAGTTCCAGGCCGACGACCGCCCCGCCGGCATCGGCCGTCGCACCCTCAACGCCCTGACCAGCGCCGTGGCCACCGACATCACCCGCCAGGCGCGGCCGCTGCTGGAGGGTGCCGGCTTTCGCATCGAGCAGGACACGCCGGTGATGATGGGCGCGCTGTTTCGCGCCCTGATGGCAAGGCCGGCCAGGGACGGCTGAGCCTCAGCCCAGCCGCTCCTCGCGGGGTGACACGCCGAAGTGGTTGCGATAGGCGGTGGAGAAGTGCGCCGCCGAAGAGAAGCCGGTAAGCAACGCCACCTCCCCCGCCGGCCGCTCGCTCTCCCGCAGCAGCCGTCGGGCTCGCTGCAGGCGCAGATCCAGGTAGTAGCGGCTGGGCACCGCCTGCAGGTGCTTCTTGAAGAGCCGCTCCAGCTGACGCCGCGAGACCCCCAGGTGCTCCGCCAGCTCGGCGGTGGTCAGCGGCTCCTCGATATTGGCCTCCATCAGCGCCAGCGCCTCCGTGAGGCTCTCCGGCGCGGCACCCGCGCTCGCCGCCGTCTGGGGCTCACTCCCCATCCGCACCCGTTCCAGCACGAAGTGGGCGGACACCCGCTCGGCCAGTTCGCTACCGTGGTGGCGGCCGATCAGGGTCATCATCATGTCCATGGCCGCGGTACCGCCACCGCAGGTCAGCCGTTCGCCGTCGATCTCGAACAGCTGGCGGGAGAGCCGAATCCGCGGGTGGGCCAGGCGCACCGCCTCGAAGCGCGGCCAGGGCACCGTGGCCCGATAGCCGTCGAGCAGGCCCGCCCGGGCCAGCAGCTCGGCGCCGCCGCCGATGCCCACCATCAGTCGGCCCGGGACGGCCAGTTCGGCCAGCCGATCCAGCAGCGCCCCTTCGGCACCCTCTGCCCCGGGGGCGCAGACCAGCAGGATATCGAGGGCGTCACCGGCCTCGGCCAGCCCAGACTCGCAGAGCAGCCGCTGACGGGAACCCGAGGTCACCGGCTGCCCCGCCAGGCTCAGGGTGGTCAGCGAATAGAGGGAGCGGCCGGCCAGCTGCCCGGCCACCGCCAGGGGCTCGGTGGCGCAGGCCTCGGTGAGCAGCGAGAAGCCGGAGAGTACCAGCACGCCAACCCGCCGGGAGCGGACTGGCGCGGCATCTGTAGGGGCGAATCGAGACATTGACGGGGGTATCCGGAAACCGTCCCCCATCTTAACAGCAAGCGGCCGGGCGCAAAGGCCCGGCCGCGAGAGGAGGCTCCTACTGGGCGCCGCCGCTGTAGAGCAGCATGGCGGCCACCAGCAGGCCCAGCACCACGATGACGATGGGCAGCAGGCGCTGCATGGTCCTGGGCGGCGGCTTCTTCGCCTCCGGCTGACCGGCATCGGGCTCCGGGTTGTCGAAGTCCTCGGGTTCCAGCACCTCCTTGAGATGCTCGCGCTCCTCTTCCGGTGTCTTGCTCTCTCTGGTGTCCATACGGTCCTCCAGGGTCGGTAAGCCACCGCGTCGCAAGCCGGCTCGCCTGCCCGAACTCGCGCGCTGCTACAGGTTCACGACATCGAATTCCACGTCCGGGTTCACATCGGCGTCGTAATCGACGTCATCCCGCTCGAAGCCGAACAGCTTCAGGAACTCGTGCTTGTAACCAGCATAGTCGGTGATCGCGAAGAGGTTCTCGGTAGTCACCTGGGGCCAGAGATCCTTGCACGCCTGCTGGACGTCGTCGCGCAGCTCCCAGTCGTCCAGGCGCAGGCGGCCGTCCTCATCGGTGCTGAACTCGCCCTGCTGACCCCGGGCTGAGTAGAGGTGCTCACCGAACAGACGGTTAAGCTGCTCGATGGTGCCCTCGTGGAGCCCCTTCTCCTTCATCACCTTGTAGACCATGGCGATGTAGAGCGGCATCACAGGAATGGCCGCGCTGGCCTGGGTCACCACCGACTTGAGCACCGCCACGTTGGCGCCGCCCTGGGTGGCCGCCAGGCGCTTGTCGATCTCGCCGGCGGCGCGGTCCAGGTCCTCCTTGGCCTTGCCCAGGGCGCCGTGCCAGTAGATCGGCCAGGTAATCTCGGTGCCGATGTAGCTGAAGGCCACGCTGCGCGCGCCCGGGGCCAGCACGCCGGCGCGATCCAGGGCATCGATCCACAGCTCCCAGTCCTCGCCGCCCATCACCGCCCTGGTGTCCTCGATCTCCTGCTCGGTGGCCGGCTCCACCTCGGCCTCGATGATGGTGTCCTTGTTGGTGTCGATGGCGGTGGCGCGGTAGGTCTCGCCGATGGGCTTGAGGCTGGAGCGCTTGAGCTCACCGGAATCGGGCAGCTTGCGCACCGGCGAGGCCAGGGAGTAGACCACCAGGTCCACCTGCCCCAGGTCCTGCTGGATCAGCTCGATGGCCTTCTCGCGGGCCTCGTGGGAGAAGGCATCGCCGTTGATGGACTTGCTGTAGAGCCCCTCGGCCTTGGCGAAGCGGTCGAAGGCGGCGGCGTTGTACCAGCCCGCGGTGCCCGGCTTCTTCTCGGTGCCCGGCTTCTCGAAGAACACGCCCAGGGTGTCGGCGCCGTAGCCGAAGGCGGCGGTGATACGCGCCGCCAGGCCGTAGCCGCTGGAGGCGCCGATCACCAGCACCTTCTTCGGCCCGCTGGCCCTGTCCAGCCCCCGCGCACGGGTCGCCTCGATCTGCTCGAGCACATTCTTCTCGCAGCCGACGGGGTGGGTGGTGGTGCAGATGAATCCGCGTACCTTGGGCTTGATGATCACGTCAGACCTCGCTGTTCGTCGTTATCGGGCCGGCATCCGCCGACCGGCTCTCATGGAGTGGCAATCGCCCTATTCTAGCGGCCGCGCCGGACGCTGTCCGCCCTTGCGCCGGCTCTTGAGACCCGGCCTCGACTGGGGCAGGATGCACGTCACGGCGGCAGGCCACGAGGAGGCACCCCCATGAATGCACAGACCCTGGTCGACCAGCGCGGCGAGCTGTGGCTGACGCTGGCCACGCTGTGGCTGGAGCATGAGCCCAGCGAACGCGACTATGCCCGCATGATCGAGGTGATCGAGCGCCACGACCTGACGCTCAAGGAGCTGGAGTGGATCTTCCGGCTGGAGCTGGCGCCGGTGCTGGGGCGCCAGCAGATGTCGGTGGCGGGGGAGTGGCGCCGCTTCGACGAGCACAAGCTGATGAAGCAGCTGGTGGCGCACAACCTGCGCCTCAAGGGGTGGCGGCGCGGCAGCTGGGCGCTCTTCTCGGGGTTGACCACCATGATGAGCCGGCATCGCTGGAACGAGCTGATGGCCCGCCTGATGATCGAGCGGGGCGAGACACCTCCATAGGCAGGCGCCCGACACCCCCATGATGAGCAGGCTCTCTCAACCCCGCTGGAACGAACTGATGGCCCGCCTGATGATCGAGCGGGGCGAGACACCCCCGTAAGGCCCCTCAGGCCTCGTCCAGGGCGATCTCCAGGGCTTCCCTGAGCGCCGCCTCGCCGTCCCGCGGGGCGAAGCGGCGAATCACCCGCCCGTCGCGCCCCACCAGGAACTTGGTGAAATTCCACTTGATCGCCGTGGTGCCGAGCACCCCCGGCGCCCCCCGGCGCAGCTCGACGAAGAGCGGGTGGGCGCCCGGCCCGTTGACCTTGACCTTCTCCATCAGCGGAAAGCTGACCTGATACTCCCGGGCGCTCAGGGTGCAGAAGTCCAGCGCCGACTCCGGCGACTGGCGAGCGAACTGATTGCAGGGGAAGCCGATCACCGCAAAGCCGCGTTCGCGGTAGCGGCGGTAGAGGCGCTCGAGCTCCCTGAGCTGCGGGGTGTAGCCGCAGCGGCTGGCAACATTGACGACAAGCAGCACCTGGCCGCGCAGCGCGGCGAAGTTGAAGGGCTCTCCCTGGGCGGTCAGGCACCGGTAATCGTGGATGGACATGGTGGCAGCTTCATGGCGGTTGTTCTTCACGATGCCACGCCAGGCGTTCTGGCGCCACCCTCGGCGCGGCGCCGCAGCCGACGACGCACCTCGACCAGGCGCCGCCACCAGCGTTCGCCGAGCCCGACCCGGCGCACGCTCACCCCATTACCGGTACGCGGGCCAGCAGGTGGCGCGCCAGGGCCTCGCCCTCCAGCGCGGCGGTCACGGCCTCCAGCTCACTCAGCCGGGCGGGACGGTTCATGGCGAGGCCTCGAGCAGGCCGGCCTCGAGCAGCACCTGCACCGCCTGGCGGGTATCCGGCGTGACGCCGGGCAGCGCCAGGGCCTCCGCCGGCGTATACCAGAAGGCATCGGCCACCTCTTCGGCCTGCAGCGTCAGGGGCCCGTCATGGTCGACCAGGAAGAGGCTGCCGAAGATGTGGTTCCCTCCCTCTGCATGCACGAAGCCACCCGCCGGGCGCAGGGCCACGCCGCGGATACCGAGCT
>WPCG01045675.1_pt1 | contig 38070 bp, 27 predicted proteins | sample 5403311 | NCBI WGS metagenome assembly WPCG01 (sample SAMN12869467, study PRJNA574797) | sludge metagenome | isolation source: wastewater treatment of Control | place: China:Beijing | collected 2019-05-17
CTGATCACGGGCCACGGAGTCTCCTTCCTCCACGTGGATCTTCTCTACAATGGCATTCTGTGCTGCCGTGTAGGTGCTCTGCATCTTCATGGCTTCCACCACGATAAGCGGGTCGCCCTGTTTTACTTCCATTCCTTCGGACACCGTTATTTTTATGATTTTGCCCGGCATGGGGGAGGTGATGGTTTCCTGTGCCTCTTCGGCTGCCGCTTGGCGTCCTCTCAAGTATTTTTTCTGGGGGCTCGAGAGTTCGATATCAAAATAACGGAAATTGGTGGTAATGGTATATTTCCCCTCCGAGTGGCGTACCGATTCCGCGTTATACGAGCGTCCCTCGTGAATAATGGAGCAGAAGCCGCTCTCCGACATCACCACGTCGATATCGTATATTTTTCCGTCCACCGAGATCTCCACCTTGTTCCCATCTTTGGAAAGTAGTTCCACCTCGCATGTCCTTTTGTCTATTTTAGCCTTCATATGCTATAATCCTTATATTCTTAAAACACCTTTTTGTTTGCCAAAAGCACGCCAACGGCTTATCGGCAGGTTGTCGGTAGGCGATGTCGAGGGCGCGTCGTTGTTATTCACTATATAGTCGATATAGGCAGCGATAACGGCCATATCTTCTAGTTCATTGTCTTGCGCGGCACTAACCTGCAGTTTCTGGCTATTGTCCTCGATAAAATGCGTGGTATAATTTCCTTTCACGAAATCACGCGTATCCATGATGCGGCGGAGGTAGTCGATGTTAGTTTTCACCCCCGTGATCTTGTACTCGTATAACACGCGGCGCATCCGTTCCAGCGCGTACACGCGACTGGTTGCCCAGACGATCAACTTGCCCAACATCGAATCGTAATAGACCGGGATCTCGTACCCGTCGTAAATAAAGCTATCCACGCGCACCCCAATCCCTTCGGGAGTCTGGATATGGCGGATGATACCGGGCGACGGCGCGAAGTTATTTTCGGGATCTTCGGCACATATACGGCATTCAATGGCATGTCCCCGTTGGTGGAGATGCTTCTGGCGTAAACGGAGCCTTTTCCCGTTGGCGATATGTATCTGTTCTTTGACCAAATCTACCCCGAGCACCTCTTCGGTAATGGGGTGCTCCACCTGAAGGCGGGTATTCATTTCCAGGAAATAGAAGTTCATATCAGCATCTACCAGGAACTCGATGGTCCCGGCTCCCACGTAGTTAATCGACTTGGCGGCCTTGACGGCGATAGCACCCATTGCCAAGCGGGTTTTTTCATCGATAAAGGGAGAGGGGCTCTCCTCCACGAGCTTCTGGTGACGGCGTTGCACCGAACATTCGCGGTCGAACAAGTGGATCACGTTCCCGTGGGAATCCCCCAGGAACTGTATTTCTATATGGTGCGGCGATTCGATGTATTTTTCGATGTATACCGAATCGTTCCCGAACGAGGCCCTTGCTTCCGATTTGGCCGCGTCATAGGCTTCCTGCAAGTGTCTTTCCTCGTAGACCAGACGCATGCCTTTCCCGCCGCCACCCGCGGTGGCTTTAATAATCACGGGGAGTCCTATTTTGCGGCATACCCGAAACAGGTCCTTTGGTTTCAGGTCTTCGGAGGTGCCGGGGACAACGGGAACCTTGGCTTTTATCATCTGGCGCCGAGCCGATATCTTATCGCCCATCGCTTCGATGCTCTCTGCCGACGGGCCGATAAAAATGATGCCTTCTTCCTTGCAGCGCCGTGCAAAATCGGCATTCTCGCTTAGAAACCCGTAACCGGGATGTATAGCATCCGCGTTGAATTGCTTCGCGGCTTTGATGATTTTATCGGCATTCAAGTAACTGTCTCGCGAGGAGGCCAAGCCTATACACACCGCTTCATCCGCGTACGAAACGTGTTTCGATGTACGGTCTGCCTCGGAATAGACGGCAACGGTACGTATGCCCATCTCTTTACATGTGCGCATTACCCGTACGGCAATCTCGCCCCGGTTTGCTATTAAAATCTTTTGTATCATTAATTTCGAAAAATGGAATTACACCTTAATACACCTAGTTTCAATCTTCTTTTCTAAAAGAGGTTTAGTTCTAACAAACTTTTCTTCTAATTGTTCTCTAAACATATGCGACTAAATCATGCCCTCCCGGAAATAGCCGGATTATGGCCCGCGCGCGTATCACGAATCTGCCAATATTGTTTGTCGGCAGTTTGTACCATATCGCAAAGATACGATGCCTGTTCCGGATATGGTTGTCCAAAACAGGCATCTTTTAAATACGTTACCCTTCATATTTTCTTTCCGATATAGAACACGTAGCCATAAAAGCTTTTATACTTATCATACAACCGCATCTCGTGGCGTTGGTTTGAGATAAGTTCCGCTGCTGTTTTATTTCCCGCGTACTTTGTAAGGAATTTCTCCTGTGCTGCAATTTGTGGAGCATAGAAGTGTTCCGTCCAACAGTTTTCGGGCAGGATAAAGGTACTGACAGGGATATACCCTGCTTCCTGCATTTGGGCAACTTTATTCGGAATGGTATCTATTTCGGGATAAGCATCCATCCAGAAATCATTGATTTCAGCCGGACGTTCATCGGTAAACCATGACGCTTCCGAAACGGCAATATACCCGCTCGTTTTCAGAAACTCCCGCCATTCGTTCAATCCCCGTTGAAAACCTATATTGTAAATCGATCCTTCCGACCAGATCAGGTCCAGTTCTTCTTTCTGAAAAGGAAGATTGTCCATTGAACCAACGATTCCCTTAACCCTGTCTGGGAAATTGAGCCGTTCGGCATTCCGGTTAAAGATCTGGACGAATTCAGGGAACAGGTCGAGTCCGGTGATTCGCCCCGGAGCCTGTTTGGCTAATGTCATTGTTTGTCCGCCCGTACCACAGCCGACATCGGCAATCCGGGATTCGTCCGTTAGGTTGTCGATAAAGCTTAATGCTTTTAGGGTTATTTCGGGACTACCGGGTCCTTGGCGTTCTACGGTTGAAAAATATTCGCAGATTAAATTGAAATCGAATTCGTGAATTGACCGATTAAGCGAGGACGGAGCGGGTTCACCCGGTTCGTCGGGCGTGAGGTCATTGGAGCGCTGCTTAATTGTTTTAATATTTCCGTTACTCATGACGTTTAAATTATTAATGTGACGATACCGAACAGGGATTATAACACCTGTCGCCGTATCAAAGTTAATTCCCGCCGAAACTATGCCTCAGGTTCCACTTCTTCGACTTGGATTCAATAGCGTTCTTGGTCATTCTTTTTGAATAACGCGGAATGATTAAATGTACTTAAATCCTCTATAAGCATCGTCATATTTACGCTTTGTTCCAGCGTTTTAATGTCGATAGAAACCCTCGAAGCATTGGACGCGCTTCTTCGGCTGTGAAGTTATTTCCCGTTTCTTTGTTCCAGTGGTCGAGGTATTTCAGATTGGTTTCGAGCATTTCTTCCATGGTTACGTCACGGGTAAAAGTCCCGTTCTGATAGCAGTAAAGGCAATACTCTTCATTTCTTGTCCCGTCGGCGTTCGTGCCGAAATCTTCTGTGGATTTCATATTCATGCCGCAGCTTTGGCAAATTTTTTCTTCCATGATTAATTGAATTTATTGTGGGTTATAATCTGTAAATTCCAATTTCCAACACTTTTATCTCCAAAGGTAGGAAACTTTACAGGATATTTATTGTGATTTGCGCTTGCGTCAACCATACAGTTTCGTCTTCCATCTTCACCTCAATACGGGGATGCCCGCTTTCAGCTTGATATATAATGATATTTCCTTGATTATTGCTCATCAATACATCTTTTACTTATTAATCCTGCATTAAATTTTTTATTTTCCTGCATTTTGGCGGAAATATTCTTACCGACTGCAATAAACAGCTAATTTACAAAATAATAGCCCGTCCGTTTTCCACTTTTATATAATCCCGCCTTGCCGCTTCCCGTATACCTTGATACATAGCATAATCTACGTTATTACCTGTTCTGGCAAAACCGAAAAGTTGTGCTGTAATACGTGCCAAATCTTTTGTCGGGAGGCTGATTTGTGATCTCAATAAATATTTCATCGCATTCGCCACTTCATCAGGCGCCAAATCAAGTGCAGTACGTTCCGATGCTGGCCTGAAAGTATCGTATAAGATCATCTGCTCTTCACTTCTCCAAAAGAAGATAGGTTCGTCGTCTCTTTTCTGGTAGTATTCAACTTTATTGAACAACTCATTAAAATATGCATCTATCCGTGATCCTAAACGGGAAATTCCCCAGGAGTTCAGCACACGCTTACATAACAAAGAGCGGCTTATGGGTGCTTCCGCTTCAAGGACCATCCGTATCTGCCTTACAATGTAACTCTCATTCTGAGGAAAGAGAAAAGATTCTGAAGGAAATGGTACTTTTGGAAGATTTGCATACACATATGTCTCATGTATATCGGATTCTTCTGTTTCAGTTGGTCCTTCCGGCATTACGATTGACTCTTCTTTCATTACAATTGGCTCTTTCTCCTTTGTATCTGGTTTTTCAGGCATCGCTTCCCGATTCGCGAAATTATTTTTGATCCGCTCCTCTTCATCACCTGCAATCCACACTTTCCCCTCTTGTTTTTTAGCTATGACCGGTTCAGAGATTCCCTTTTTAGCATTTTCAATGGCAGATTCAATCATGATCATTACTTTCGAGGGATTCTCCCACCAATCAAGCGTCCATACACGGCATATATTCCATCCCAACATGCGCAATACACTGTTCTGCACAATTTCCCTATCCCTGGTGGTTTTTGTCCGTCTATAATTTTCGCCATCACAAATGATACCTAAAATATAGTTACCGGGATTATTCTTATCCACAACGGCAATATCAATCTTATAGCCGGAAGTACCGATATTTGTATGCACCTCATATCCTATTTCCCTTAATTTTTCAGCAACAAGATATTCAATTGAAGCGTCCTTGGACATAGCCAACTGCTTCTCCCGATTGAGTCGCTCTCCCTTTTCCGCAAAATCGAGAAAGCGTTTCAGGCTTTTGACACCTATGGCAGAGGTGCGGTTCAAATCGATCTGATCGGAACGCAGCGATGAGAAAATGATCATTTCATACCTTGCGCGGGAGACAGCCACGTTCAGGCGCCTCTCCCCTCCATTCCGGTTCAAGGGCCCGAAGTTCATGCTTACCCGGCCTTCCGCGTCCGGGCCATACCCCACGGAAAACAGGATCACGTCGCGTTCATCGCCCTGTACATTTTCGAGATTCTTAATGAACAGGGGCTCTTTGCATTCCAGGGCAATAGCCTCTAAATCGGGTCTGAAAACAAACAGATCCGACAATAGATCTTCAATAAGATTCTGCTGCACTGCACTAAAGGTAACTACCCCAATACTCTTTTTTCTTAGCTCCTCATCAGACAAACGACGTTCGATCTCATTGATTACGGCTTCAGCCTCGTTTCTATTCTGCCGGCTTCTCCCTTTGTCATAGAGCCCATCTATATGAACCACGCGGACTTTCGATTCGATATTATCAGGGGAGGGAAAAGTAAGCAGCTTATTATCATAATATTCCGAATTGCTGAACGCTATCAGGCTTTCATGTTTACTGCGGTAATGCCACAGTAGATAACGGGAGGGTATAGAAAGCGCCAAAGTATCGTCCAGGATACTTTCCAGATCTTCTTTATCCAGATTATCCTCATCCACGTTATTGACCGAGAAAAAGTTTGTCGGGGGCATTTGCTTGGGATCACCTACAACGATCATGTTCTTTCCCCTGGCAATAGCGCCCACAGCCTCATACGTCGGCATTTGAGAAGCCTCGTCGAAAATGATTAGATCAAACTTGTCGGCATCGGGATGGATATATTGCGCGACCGAGATCGGACTCATCAGCATGCAAGGACACATGCGCGATAATAAAGTAGGAATCTGATCGAACAAATTGCGAATGGACATGCCACGCGCATTATTCCTGATACCGCGCTGCAATATCCCTACTTCTGAATTTTGGGTAGCCTCGATAGTAAACGAAGGGATATTCGCGGCCAATCTGGCATATAACTCTTTCCTGGTGATTTCTGCAAAATTATCGTTCAACTCCTTGTACTTTGAAATCACATCATTGAATAATTCTCCTTTAAAAAGTTCCAATCCCGGCTCCTGTGCGATAATATAGTCAATAGCCGCACGATAGAATCCTTTCAAAAAACTGTTTTTTAATTGATGCGTCGGAATATTCTTCTCCTTGTATTCATCAGCAACAAATCCAATTTGAAGTCCGACCGTCCTCTCTTTTGCAGTGAGCCACTGACACCAGTCTTTTAGCTTGTCGATATGGGAAAGCCAACTATTTAACCGGGATAGAGCGTTGTCTAACCACAATGCATCATTGCCCATTAGCACCGTATCGTCCACATTCAATCCCCTCGACAAGTCGGACAACACATCTTCCTGTCTTAGCAACAACCCTTTAAATACACTGAAAGATTTCTCGTGCACTCTCCTGAAAGTATCCATCCCGCTCACTAACTGCTTGGCAATATTTTGCTTCAGTTCATTGGCTTTCACGATATCGTTTGTAAAAACAAGCGCTGCATTGTCCAATAAAGAAAAATCGTTGATTATTTGAAGGATCGTTTCCCATTCTTCATTTTCCGGTTTGGCAAACTTTCCGAACAGCGAGTGCAGCTTTTGGGAATAGTCATTCACCAATTTTCGTTCCTGCTGGTATTGGATAACGTTTGTAAGCGTGTTCTTTATATCGATATGTTTAATGGTGCCGCCATCCATATATAATTTCAATTGACCGCGCACCCTCTTTTGTCCCAAAACCCGTGGGATATACCATTTATTGGTGGCCACAATCCATGCATTCAATAGGGATTGGGCATCGATAGTAAGGATATCTTCGCTGAAATGCTGTCGGATTTCTTTCTTATATCGGTCACGCTCCTTTCCATGCACTACCACTTCTCTACATTCCGTGAACAGCTCTTCCGGCGTATGTTCGTGCAATAAAGCAGGTGTCAACCCGGGTATTTGAAGTAAAACAGCGAAAAGCGTTGCCGCGCTGTCAAACTGCCCCCGGGTATATTTTGTTTCAGGCGCATCTCCGGTCAGCGTACTTAATAGCGTTGTTTGCTTTTTCAGATCCGAAAAAACCTTAATGGCCTCCTGTAAGACAACAGAAGCTCTCTCTTTCGCTTCAGATGTATATCTTGACAGGTTGATGCCGGTCAGAGGATGATCATAAGGATGTCCGCAAGCATTGCCAACGCTTACCAGCAAATCGACCATATCCTGCCACTCAAGCAGTTTCTCCTCTGTCAGGTCGGGAAACAGGCGCGAAGGAAATTTCACCTCCTCATCCGTTTCTGTATGTAAATAATTTGTGATAGCCCGGTACAACGATAACCCAAACGGATACTGTTTATGCAATGCATCCACGTGTACATTCAGGTTCTTACGCAGTTCGAACAGACGTTGGGCTTCCCGCTCGAAGTGCTCAGGAGAACGGTGTTTCACAATTTCGGTCGTCCTTTTCAACTGCGACAGGACATCTGTTTTCTTCGCTTTATTTGAATGGAGTTCCAGACAGAAAGGAGCCAACCCGATAGCCTCCAGGCGACTTTGTACAACCGATAACGCGGCCATTTTTTCAGCAACGAACAATACCCTCTTCTTCCGGTATAAGGCATTCGCGATGATATTGGTAATGGTCTGTGATTTCCCTGTGCCGGGAGGTCCATGCAAGATATAGGTCTTATCATTGACGGCTTCATAAACGGCTTCCAACTGGGATGAATCGGCGCTGATAGGGAGTACAATATCCGCCGGGCTTAAGGTTTTATCCAAATCAGAAGCATCGGTCACGGCATCCTCCACGTCGAGCTCAATTTTCCCGTTGACAAGACTCTGTACCAGTTTATTCCGTAACAACTTATCCGAGTTGTTGTGGATATCATTCCACATGATAAATTTGTTGAACGAGAATATACCCAGAATAGCCTGTTCTTCCACGTCCCATTTTGGCAGGTTTTTGATGCTGCTCCTGATGATAGAATAGATAAGCCTTACATTCGCGCCACTTTCATCCCGCGGGAGTGGTTCCAAACCGGGTACATTGATACTGAAATTTTGCCTGAGCATCTCAAGCAAAGTGATGTTCAACATAATATCTTCTTCCCGCGAACGAATGACGTACCCTTTGGCAGCAGATTTACGGATCATTTCTACGGGGAATAACAATATTGGGGCGTAACGAGGACGTTCACTACCGGGAGTTTCATACCAGCGAAGTAACCCGAGCGCCATATAAAGTGTGTTGGCGCCATTTTCTTCAATCGACAACCTGGAGGAACGGTACAAATGCTTTAATGACTTATCCAATTCCGATTCTGTCAGGTAGGTTCTTAATCTCTTCTGATCCATTTCCGATTTGATCAACTCAATAATTGGATCGGAAGAGGCCGGAGAATGATAGACTCCAAAATCATATAACGGATTGTCCCAGTCTGTAGGTTTCGGCATAAGCCTGAATTCGCTCCCATCGGCCAGGGCATCTTCAAACTTGTCTAAATCGGCTGAAATTAATTGAAGTGTATTTCTCGTTATTCGGGTGTTCAATAAATTATTTCGCAAGCTCAAATCCAATAATTTTCGTTCCCACATCAATTGCTTGGTAACCTGGATATCGGTGGAAAGATTGGATAAATCATAGGGATTAATCGCTTCCGGATTAACTATTTCCTTTTCTATAAATGGGTCTTCGCTCTCTTTTACCTGCCAATGCTCACCATTCAAAACACGTTGCGGCAGAGGCCGTACTCCCGAATACCGGGAGCGTTTCACATCCAACGCCAAAACAAAATCACCAATTCGTTTGACAGCATCGTGCGCCTGCTTTACCGCCTGGTCGAAAGTAGCGTCATTCCCCTTATTCATACAGGTAGTTTCCACCAGGATAATCTCATTGACCCCTTCGGCAGTTCTTTTTGTGAGGAACGAACAATCATCAATCACGCTATCGGGAAAAGTGTCCGGCACGAGCCACGCGCCCGCGAAGGCGTGTCCCCGGCTAACAACAATCAAGGGATGGATGCCGATCGCTTCCAGGCAAGAAGCATACAATAAGGCCATATCCAGGCATGTCCCCAGTTTCTGCGATGTCACACTATCTACCATTCTAATGCGCTGTCCATACTTCTCAAAACTTGCCGGAACAGAACTGTATATGATACCCTGTTCCGCAATGGCATTATAGACAGCCGCCATCTGATTCTTTACCCGGTTGGGATTCCTGCTCTGGTATTCGTCAAGCGTCGGACTGCCTGTCATCTTTTCCAAAATATCAGTCGCCCTTCTCTGTATGGGAATAACAGCAGGGTGGTTAGGAGTGACAAAGGAGGACAGCATCTCCGGCAGGATGGAAACCCCGCTCCACTGGTCAAAAGCCAGGACGTCGATCGGATAGTCCTCTTTAAAGACAATCTCATTTTCTACTCTAACCGTTAACGAAATATTCCCGGCTATCCGCTCGGTGAGTTGAATAAAAAAATTGGTCGACAGTTTTAGTTTCAGGTCATCAACCCGGGCTGTATGGTTTGCAGGAATTTCCTCTAACAGATAAGGCACTGTCTCGGCAAAATCGGGTTCGGTAGTCAGTTCCACACGAATATTGCTTAACGTCTTTCCTGAAATATTTTCAATGGTGAAAGCACGAACGAGAGAAACACGATTCTGCTGGAGCGCGAAATTGATCACAGGAAGATAGACGAATTCTACTTTTATCAAATTAGATCCTTCACTCATGATGCTTTTGGTATAAGAATATATAGATGTTCGTATTGTTTTTAATTGACTCTCAAAGATACGGAAAATTACGGGACTTCACACGCCGGTGATTGTGAGGAATCGGACCGGAACACCCAATTCTTATTTTACTATAAACGAAAGGCACGCCAATCACTTGGAATGCCTTTCTATTCAAAATAATAAAGTAGAGAGAATACAGCCGGGACCGTATTTTTTTATTGGTAATAAGCTACCACGCCGCTTTTGTTGATAACACCTATTGAAAATTATACGGGAAGAAGATGCCTGCCGGGAAACTCGTGTAGTTCCGGTAGTTTGTATGCAACACCGAGGCTGCTTCTTCATCATCGAAGTCGAACACGGTGATATTGTTGATCGTGAAATCCCAACCGTACCCTTTTATCGTGTTCAGGTATACCCTTCCCGTGACAGGATGTACCGCCATCGAGTTATATACCATATTGGCGTCGGGTACCAATGACTGAAGCTCTGCTCTACTGATCATCTCCTTGCTTTCGCCGGTGGTAAATATATGACGGTAGATGCTTCGGGTGCCTCCCCCGTAATAAATAGTATCGCCCTTGGTTGTGATGCCCGGCGTGGCAAACACCCCGTTGGCCACCGTCCCGGTAGTGATCTCGTTGGCCCTTATCACGGAATAATCCGCGCTGTTTATCTTTGTTATCTTATGGGGCGATCCGGTAGTAGCCACCCATAGGTGCCCGTCCTTCGACTTCTCGATGCCGCTGATAGCGGCTCCCATATCAATCGTCACGCTTACAGCGTCGTTGTTTTTCTCGATTACCGACAAATCTCTTCCGGCATAGAAGAACACCTTGTCGTTCACGACCGCCATCCGGTTTTTCGCGGCACGAGTGGAGCCGGAGATCAATTGTAACTCTTCGGTGGTACTGCTAAAGCGGTAAACGCCCGCATTATCCCGGATAAAAATATTGTCTTCGTCCAATACAGCCACGTGCGAGGGCCAAGATAACGCGGAGAGTTCATCGGTGTAAGAAGCCACCTTCCGCAAGGTTTCGCTGTTGGCCACGATGAGCATGCCATCGTTCTCAAATCCTAATCCCAACGGGTTGGTTTTTCCATTCTGGGAAATAATATACATTTTGTCGCCATTAATAAAGATGTCTTGGGACACGTTCCCTAACGAAGCCCCGTTCGCGTTGTTATATACACGATCATATATTTGCTCGTCGGGGGCAATGTATATCAGGGAGCCGTTTTCGGTGGTCATGTTTCCCTCGTTCAGCACAAAAACACCCTCGGTAGCCGTGTATCCGCTGCCCATAATGCTTACCTTGATGATTGCCTGGTAGGTCAGCCCGTTTTGATCAATTCCTTGCAGCTTGATATCTTTAGCCCCGTATCCTTCGTTCGCGGCGGTGACGTTCATGTACATTTGCGGAACATGGATGTTGATTGTCCATCCTTCCGGTTGCGACACTATTTCAAGAGAGTGCAGATTGGTATACTGGAATGAAATCCTCTTGGTTTGGCCGGCGTTAAAAATAGAGGAAGCCTCTTGAAACCGCAAGTAAGTTCCCATGGATTTAGCAATTTCAATGGTGGTATCATCGGCCAGGATAAAGGTGACGGACTCCTCGTTTTCTTCGATGCCTTTAAAGAAGGAGTCGCCTTGTGCCTTGACCTCATTATCGTCTGCGTCTTTCACGCGGGCACCGTTTACCGTCCAATATCCTTCCTCGTCGATCGCCAGTTGGGGTATTTCACCATCTTTGCCCGACACAGGCAACTTGTTGTCGTCCTGATCCACTAGGAACGCTGTATTTCCATTAGTCGTGATAGCCCAGTAATAAACGCCTTCTGATTCTTGAACCCCGATAACGGGGGCGTTTTCGCCGTTAAGGATCTCGATGGAGATGCCATCGTTAAAAGTGATCTTGTGCCCTTTGTCGCCACTGAGTGTTTCTACATTCGTGATGACTTTCCCTTCGTTCAATGCGTCTACCACCGTCTCCAACGTGGATACCTGTGTTTTCAGGGAGCTGACTTCTTCCTTGATCTTATCGATCTCCGTTCTTAAGAAGCTGTCGTCGTAATCATCGCCACAGCTGAATAGAACCACCGCGCTAAATAGCGCCAATAAATAATTTACTGCCTTTTTCATTTAATTTTTAGTTTTCTAATTGGTTGGTAATTTCCTGTATAATCTATTCTTTATTTCTATTTTTTTGTTGTTGACTTTTTGATCGTGAAGGCGCTTAAACATTGACCTGTTTCAACACCGGAAACCGGCGGGCGCTTAACTCAAACCCGCCAAAGAGTGCCATCCCGCCTATGGGTGCGAAGTTGGCAGGGTGGGGGATCAGCCGGCTCAACGCAGCCAGCAGAATCAGCAGCGTGATGACGCTGAAACGAAGAACTATTTTATTTTTAGCCATTTGTTTTTAATTTTTTGCATTAATGACCGGGATAAACCATTAGGCTCTCCGGCCACTGATTCCTGTTACTCGTTTATTGTCTTGATATTGATTCCCAACAAGTGGAGGTCTTCGCCGCGGCTTACTTCGGTAGATGCTTCGCCAAGCCACCCGTTTTCCTGGTCCACGCCGTTATATACCTTTATAAAGTCGATACCGGGCAAGTCGGCTTTATTGCCGTCTTTGTCAATGGCCCAATCGATATCGATGGCCGCGTTATCGTGGTTATTGGAAAAATTATCCGTATAACCATACCGGAAGGCGTACAGGACAAAATAGTTTCCCTGTCCGCTTTCGTCGATCCCGTTCTCGGCCAGGCGAATACCCTTATAGGTAAGTTGATCATCCGTTACCCACGCGGGATAGTAGCTTTGCGAATGGTACACATTTTTCACTTTATATCCCTCTTCTCCTTGGTTATTGGTCCATCGGATATAATTTTGGATGGTTACGAAACTGCCTGGGTTATTCGGTTCTCCCGCTTCTTCCGCGGTTTCAGAAGTGGGGCGGTGGTAGGTCATCTCGAAATCCCGGAATGTCCTCGTATCATTTCCGTTATCAATAGCCATCTGGTACCATGCCTCGTTCTCAGCGGTAAAGTTGGCGCTTCCTTTTATTTCATACCACTCATCGTCGTCGGGTACACCGTTCCCGTTCTTATCGTAAGCCACCATAATGATTGCCGGTTCACAACTCCCACCAAAGGGAGCGTCGGGGTTCGGGTTAGCCGCGGCGGCAAAGGCATTTCCCAAAATTCTAAAGTCACGCTTGCCCGGCACGTTCACGATAGTGTGGTCGAACCCGAAGGTCACGTAACCGCCCCATCCGCCAAGGGTGATCATGGACGCGTCTTCACCAATCAGGTACTCTCCGGCTTTCCTGACCATATCCTCGCGCGTGTCCCCTTCATTATACGGGGGCAGTTTGTTGACGAATTGTCCGGGCGCGGGCAGAAAGTCGAACACTTCAGCAATATAGGGCGTGGCTTCTTGTTCACGCTTGCCAACGGTTACGAGTACCTCTCCCTCGATTTCTCCGCCGGCCACTTTCAAGCGATACTCCCCCTCTTCCGCGGCGACGAATACCGGGCTTTGGGTATCGGCATAAGAGAGCCGGTATAGTTCGGAAGAGGTTGATGTCACCTCCCATTCCACCTCGTTCTCGTCATCCAAATAGCCGGGCGCTTCGAGCGATAGGAGCGTGTGTGTTTCCGTTTCAACCCGCGTGATTCCAGCTTTTACCATTACGGATATTTTCTTCTCTGTCGTCCCGCCCTGATTGGTGACTGCCAGGATAAGCTCATAGCTCCCCGGTCGCGAGGCGTTAAACGTGTACTCGGTACCGTTTGCCACCTCTTCCTCGCCTATGAACCACGCGTAGGTGGCCTCATTATCGCTCACGACAGTGGGGCTTAACTGTAAATCGGTATCGGCGTCTATCGTGTATTCCTCCTCGATGCCCGAAATGGCCGGGGGGGCTCCCCTGTCTATGACCGTAACGATCGCCTCTTTTCGGTCAGTCCCGCCATTGTTGGTGGCTTCCAAAACAAGTTTGTATTCACCCGGCAGATCCGAACTGAAGGTGTAGTATGAGGTGTTCGCCACCTCTTCTCCATCTACTGTCCACCGGAACGAAGCATCATCGCCGTTAGTGATGACCGGTGAGAGCTCCAGTGCGTCTCCTTCCAGCACGATGTACTCGCTTTCGATACCGGAGATTTCCGGGGCGGGTACGCCCGCCTCCTCTTCAGGCGAACAACCCCCCAATAGAAAAAGGAATATTAAAGAATAGATTGCCGCATACGTTTTGTTTACCTGTTTCATAGATCCCATATTTTAATTATTAATTGTTAATTATTAATTCTTCATTTTCAATGCCACTTGTCAATCATACATCGGCAGCAACGCGAAATGTCCCGGGATATTACCCGTGACCACGCTCCATTTCTTTTTACCCTCTTTGTCGAAGCAATAAAGCACGCCCGGGGTAACATAATTTCCGGCGTCAGTGATGAATATATCTTTTGTCTCGGGATGCACCATGATGCCGTAAGGCTTTTCGATCTCTTCGTCGGTGCCGTCGGTAATGATTTTTCGATCGATGATCTCATGCGTGCGGGTGTTCACGATAGAGTAGGAGATATCCCAGCTGTTGGTGATGTAACTGAATTCGGTGCCGTAGACGTACAGCAGGTCGTCGTCGATCCAGTAGTTGGAGGCGGCGATGGGGATGGTGTCGGTCACGGCCCCCTTTTCCCGGTCAATGAAAAAGAGGCGAGCGGGTAATCCCTTGTAGTCGCCCCGTGAACTGACCCAGAGGTTGCCCCGGCTGTCGGCCTTAATACGCTCCAGGTTATACGCCACGTCGATGCGTTTTTCTTCCGTGAAGGTGGCAATATCGATGACCGAGACGGTGCGCTCGTACCCTTCCGTGGCTCCCGCACCCATGTAGCCGCCCGAGTTGGCCACGTAGATCTTCCCGTCCACGATCTCCAGCTCGTCGGGCTGGAAGCCCACCAGGCACCGGTCCACCACCTCCAGCGTTACGGTGTTGATCTTTGCCACGAATCCCAGCTGTTCGTAATCGGGGTCGATAACAACCGGTCCGGCATAGGAAGTGACATAGGCATACCCTTGATGAAACTTGATGAACCGGCAGTTGGGGATCTCGATCTGCCCGAGGCGTACAGCGGTTTCGGCATCCATCACCTCGATTTTGTTGGACACGTTGATCACGGCCCAGAGCTTGCCGTTATAGATGCCAATATCATTGCCCACGTCGCCCATCTCTTTGGGAACATGCGGGTTGCGTTCGGCGTAAATATTCCGGGTATAGATACCGGTGGAGAAGTTGTAATAGTCGAGCGTGGCTTTATTGCTGCCCATGTTCCCCTCGTTGAGCAGGTAAAATCCCTTGTACCCCTTGATGATCTCGGGGTTGCCCACCGCGATATCTTCCGACAGGATCATCTCCACGTCGTCCCGGCAGCTATGCAGAGCCATCAGGAAAGCGAAGACGCATAAAAACAGGTGTATAGTTTTTCTTGCTTTTATCATAATTCAACCGTTAAGGCGAGTTTGTAATTACGTTGAGGCATCGGGTAGTTAAGCACCACCTCGTAGTCCTGGCTGAACAGGTTGTTGATCTCCGCGCTCAGGCGAACGTCGACCGACTTGCACGTGAACTTTTTCACGACAGTCATATCGTTGGTGTACCAAGGCTGCTCGTATTCCGCGGGGATATTGGCGGACGAATGGTAGCGTTCCCCCACGTAGATAAAGCTGTAATTGAGTTGCCAACTTTTGTACTCGATGCTCGCGATAACCGAACCGCTGTGCCAGGGGATATAGGGTATTTGCCCGCCCCAGGTGGTTTCTTGCAGGATCTCGCTTTTTCGCGGCGTGAAGTCCTGCGCTTTCTGGTAGGTGTAGGTCACCCTCACATTGAGCAACAGGTCCTTCACCGGTTCCGCAAGCAGCGATGCCGCCATGTCGATCCCCCGGATTTCCACGTATCCCAGGTTCATCATCATCCAGCGGTATTGCCCGCTCCCTTTGGGCACCGCCACGATCTTGTCGGTCACCTCGTTGTAATAGGCGTCGGCCTGCAAGTGCCATTGCCTCACCGGCCCGTTCGAATAATCTTTGTCGTATTGAAACCCCAGGTTGTATTGGCGCGTGTACTCGGGCTTCAGGTGGATGTTCCCGATATCGGTGTAGTAGAGGTCGTTGAAGGTGGGCATCCGGAAGATATGTTTGTAAAAAGCCCGGACATTGAAATTCTGATTTTTGAACGGCTTGTACGACACGAAAAAGGCAGGGGTAAATTCTCTTTTGTCGGGAGCTGCTCGCACCGAGTCATCTGCCGCGGTATTCCCCGAGTTGATCCGTTCGCGTACGAACGTCGCCAAGATGCTTCCTTGCATCTTCACCTTGCCGAGGTCGGCCGCGCTGGCAAGGGCGACCAGCGAGGTGAGCCGCTTTGGGTAAACGAACCCGGCCAGGTCGGATGTCAAGGTGTTGTATTGAAAGTCGGCCGATAGCACGGCATCCCATTTACTGGTGATGCGGTACCTGTTGGCCGCAGAGATATAGGATTCTTCTTGTTTGAAGGTGTTGTCTATCAACATCAGGGTGGTATCGGGATTCAGGTAGCGCATGCGGTCGTACGCGTACTTGGCGTTGACCAGCAGGTCGTACTTTGGAGTAATATTTTTTTGGAAGACCCCTTGGGTGAAGAAGCTGCGGTCCCACTGCCGTTGAGAGTTCTTCCACTTGTTGTTCACGATGGCACCCGGTATGCCCCTCTCGGAATCGTAGAAATAGGTCTTTACCCTCCAGTGCCCTCTCGGGATCGTGCCGAACAGCCCCCCCTCGAAACGGGTGGATTGGATATCACCGTTCTCCCGGACAGCGGTGGTATCGTACATTACCTCGTTGGTATTGGGGAAGACCCGCTTGTAACGGTACCTGTATTTTCCGGAAGAGTTAATATACTCGCCGTTGATAGAAGCACTCAGGTTGTCGTTGATTTTCTGTTCGTAGAGCAGGGAAGGATTGACCAAGTCGAATGAACCACCTTTGACGCTGGCTCTAAGATTATATCGTTTGCCATCTTCGAAACGAGGGGTACGGGAGCGCAGGTAAACGGTGGCGGATGAGCCGAAATCCTTTCCCGGTTGGAAGATGTTGCTCTTTTGCCCGTTGTAGAGCGATACCTCCTCGATGTTTTCCAGCGAGAACTTGCCCAAGTCGATCTGCCCGTTTTGCGCGTTGCCTAACTGGATGCCGTCGTAAAACACGCCCACGTGGTGGGTGCCCATGCTTCGCACGTTCACCGTTTTGAGTCCCCCGATGCCACCGTAATCCTTGAGCTGCACGCCCGAGAAGTAGCGGATCGCGTCGGCCACCGAGAAAGAGCTCAGGTTTTTGAGCTGTTCCCCCGACAGCTTCTGTACCGGGGTCACCTCTTTCATCAAAGGACTCCCGTAAACCACGAACTCGTCGAGTTCGAGGTACATCGCGGTGGAGTCGGTAGGGAGCTCCAGATTACTTTGAGCCTGAGCGATTCCCGCGGTATTCAGCAACAAGCCGGCCGCAAGGGTGTATATAAAACGAATAGTTGCCATAGAATATAGTATTCAATGGCTTTCGCGAGAAAACACGGAAACAAAAGGGATAGAACCGGTAAGGATGCTTGTATGGAAAACCCTGGCTTGTTTCGCAGCTTTATTCCCCGAAAGCTTAAAACGACATACATCTTGGCAGGTCTTCTGACTTACTCCCGTGTCTGAACGCCTTCCCATCCTGTTAAGGACAGTGGCAATTGTGGTGTTTGTTCAGCACGTAAGCGGAGCTTACAGCAGCGGGTCTGTTCAGGATTTTCACCTGATTCCCTTTTCACGATTCACTTCGTAGCCTTATGAAGTGAATAGAACCAAAATTCTGGGCAAAGATAGGGTATTTTTTTGGATTTTGTTGAAGAGATGTTATAAAATAAAAACAAAAAAATGGTAATGGATTGATTGCTTTTTGATTAAGGCCAATCCCTTTTGCAGCTTGCACATTCTCTCAAGCTGACCGTACAAGGATGCCTGCTTTACCTTTTAACGGGTAAGGCCGATTAAAAGCTTCATGAGTTATCTTAAAATAATCCGAAAGTTTCCGTATTGTTTCTTTGGAAAAACCTTGGTGATAATTCAATATTTTGGAAACTGTTCCTTTGGATAAATCCAAGATGTCAGCCAAGTCTTTAGCTTTCAGGTTATGCTCTTTCATTAATGCCTTCAATAATTCAACCGGCTCAGTTTCATAAAAAGTAGTATGCTCACCGTCCCACTTTTCAATCAAAAGAGAAAGAAGTTCGATCTCGTCAACCCTGTTTTTATCATCGCGAAGGAGTAATTCCTCTAATGCTGTACAGTACCTGTCGTACTGTTCGGTCGTTTTTATTACGGTATATTTTAATGTTTTCATTTCTTCATGTAATTTATATTCAATACATATCAACCTCATACTGTTTGCCTTCATCGCAAAGTTGTGTATAGGCAGCGTGCGTGCCAATCCACTTTACAAACAGATGAACGTTCGACCTGCCAAAGTAATATTTACATATCAGCCTGTAATTATTTCCACCTATGTTAAATACAACCCTGTCAGACCCTTTTCCGAGGATATCCGCGCTGTTAAACGTGGAAATAATCTCAGATGGTCGGTTCCAATCTGCTTGTTTAATGATTGATAACCAAATCCCGAAAGGAGCCCTGCTTGCTACATTTTTTAAAACGTAACTCTCGATCGACTGTTTTTTAATTAAATGAACTTTCATGCGCCGATGATCAGTTGTAGCGACAAAGATACGAAAAGTTTCATAAAAGGAAACTATTCGCGTAAAAAATAAATTGTACGAGTGGAAAGTTGAAGAAATCAGGCGGAGTTATTAAATGAGAAAAAACTACTGGTTTTTTCGGCTTTCGAGGTAGCGGATCAGGACTTCGCTTTTCTCTTTCTCGAGCTTGAGCTGCTCTATATTCAGCAACAGCGTGGAGAGTTCGAACGAGTCGCCGATCCCTCGTTTGGCCGCGTTGCTCAAGTCGGCCGTGACGGTACGGTTGCCCACGAACTGCACGGTAAGGGGTTGTTCTTGAAAAGTGTAGATAAACTGGGCGATCCCGTTCTCGTCGTTCCCGATATATCGCACGATCTCGTAGGTTTGCCCGGATGTGTTAAAACGGTAGTTCAACCCGTCGGCAGTAACCACCCCGGTTTCGGCGAAACTCCCGTCGCCCGAAGTGACCCGCACCCTGCTATGCCTCACGGAGCTGCCCGATAAAATACTCTCGATAAAAAGGGCACCTCGTTCCCGGACACCCGAGCGAAGGCCGTTCCGGTTCAGCGACGAGTGATGCGGGTACGCTTTGGGGTAATACTCCCCGAACTCTTGGTAGCGGTCGTCCCGCACGAAGTCGAACTTGACGAGCATCCGGTTAAGTTGTTCGTAGCTTTCGCGTAGCATGGAATCGCAGTAAACGATGTTTCGCCGGTTCTCGGCCAAACGCACTTCTTGCATGAGCGCGAAGCCGGCATTGATCTCGTCAAAAGCTTTAGGAAAAACCAGCTTAATGCTGTCTATCTTTAACTTGGCTAACGCGTAATTACCTTTTTTATACGCTTCACCTGCTTCCGTGAGGTACCCTTTGGGGCCTTTGCTCTTCCCGGAACAGGAAAAGACCAGTAGAGCAAACAAGCAAAGAATCGTGGCCTGAACAGAAAAACGCATCGGTAAAAATAGTATGTTTAACGTACAGTGGGCGAACACGAGAAGCATTCTACACCTTGGCAAATTTACAAATATATTCTTCATAAAAGCGGTTTTAAGCCACAATTATTGTAATTTTGCAATTCATAACAGAAAAAACAGCAACCACAAACAATTAAAGCAGAGAATGGAAATATCTCAGGAAGAGATACAAAGGTATTTAGATAAGCATATTTTCAACGTGATATCCGAGGCGGCCGACGAGATGCGGCTGGAGTGCTACCTGATAGGGGGGCACGTGCGCGATTTTTTTCTTTACCGCCCTTCGAACGACATCGATATCGTGACGGTAGGAAAGGGGATCGAGTTGGCCGAACGGGTCGCCAAGAAATTAGGAAAACGTACCAAGGTCACCATTTTCAAAAATTTCGGTACTGCCCAAGTTAAGCACGGGGAGTACGAGATCGAGTTCGTCGGTGCCCGGAAAGAGTCCTATCGGTACGACTCGCGCAAGCCGATCGTGGAAGACGGCACGTTGACAGAGGATCAAGAGCGGCGCGATTTCACCATCAACGCCATGGCTTTCTGCCTCAATAAAGCACGCTACGGCGAGTTGTTGGATCCTTTTAATGGACTACAGGATATAAAGGACCTGATTATCCGCACGCCGCTCGAGCCCGGTATCACTTTTAGCGACGACCCCCTCCGGATGATGCGGGCTATCCGGTTTGCCTCCCAGCTGGGGTTTGATATCTTCCCGGAGACATTCGACGCGATCCGTGACAACAAGGAGCGAATAAACATTGTTTCGATGGAGCGGGTGACGGACGAGCTGAACAAGATTATCTTGTCACCCAAGCCCTCTGTTGGGTTTATCCTCTTGGAAAAGACGGGATTGCTCGAGATCATCTTCCCCGAACTATCGGCATTGAAAGGAGCCGAAACCAAAGACGGGGTAGGGCATAAGGATAACTTTTACCATACCCTCGCGGTGCTCGATAACATGGCGAAGAGAAGCGACAACCTCTGGCTACGCTGGTCGGCACTCCTTCACGATGTCGGCAAGCCGGCCACGAAACGGTGGGATCCGCGGCTGGGATGGACCTTCCATAACCACGACTTCGTGGGAGAGAAGATGGTTGCCGGGATCTTCCGACGGATGAAGCTCCCGCAGCACGAGAAAATGAAGTACACCCGGAAGATGGTATCGCTGCACATGCGGCCCATGCAACTGGTGGAGGAGGAGGTGACCGATTCCGCGGTGCGGCGGCTGCTGTTCGACGCGGGCGATGATATCGACGACCTGATGACGCTCTGCGAGGCAGATATCACCTCGAAGAACCCCGCGAGGGTACGCCGTTTCCTGAACAACTTCAAGATCGTGCGCCGGAAGTTGCGAGAGATCGAAGAAAAGGACCGGGTGCGTAATTTTCAGCCGCCGGTGGACGGGAACGAGATCATGGAGATATTTGACCTGCCACCGGGCAGGGAAGTGGGTTTGCTGAAAGCGGCCATCAAGGAGGCTATCCTCGACGGGGTAATCCCTAACGAGCGGACTGCCGCGTACAGCTTCATGCTCGAGAAAGCAAAAGAGTTAAATTTGAGCCCCCGGGAAAAATAAATACCGGGTCGGGGAACAATTCTGGCCCGTTGTATGTTTGGTTTCCGGTCGTGATAAACCGGGAAACCCGTGTGAATTATAGTGCAGTTTCGACTGCTATTGGAGTTTTAGGTTATTATTTAAGCATTTATCAAATTACAGCTGATGGAAGTTGGATCCACATTTTGGATAGGATTTATTATCCTTGTTATTGTCCTGCTTGTCTTGGACATGTTTGTATTTCATAAAAAGGGAGAGGTGGTTAACGTGAAGAAAGCGTTATGGTTAAGCCTCTTCTGGATATCCCTCGCCCTTATTTTTAACGCGGGCATCTATTTTTACGGGGGGAAAGAGCCTGCCCTGGAGTTTTTTACCGCCTACGTGATTGAAAAATCGCTGAGCGTGGATAACCTCTTCGTGTTTATCCTCGTGTTTAGTGCATTCAAAATCGATCCCCGGTACCAGCACGACGTGCTTTTCTGGGGTATACTGGGTGCACTGGTCTTCCGGGCTATCTTTATTTTCGCGGGCATCGCCCTGCTGGAACGCTTTGCCTGGGTGATGTATGTTTTCGGTGGGTTCTTGGTGATCACCGGGATAAAAATGGCGGTCGATTTCGTCAAGGAGAAGAAGGGTACCGGGGAAGAGGAGAAAAAGGACTTGACCCAGAACCGTTTCATGCAGTTTGTCCGCCGCATTTTCCCCACTACCGACGATATATCGGTGCCGAAATTTTTCCGTAAAATCGATGGCAAGGTAGTAGCCACGCCCTTTTTCCTTGCCCTGCTGGTGATAGAGATGACCGACTTGGTGTTCGCGATCGACTCGATACCTGCCGTGTTGGCCGTCTCTACCGATATGTTCATCGTTTACACCTCGAACATTTTCGCGATCCTGGGCCTTCGTTCGCTTTACTTTGCGCTGAGAGGGGTAATGGATTATTTCCATTACCTGAAATACGCGCTGAGCGCGATCCTGCTGTTTATCGGGTTCAAGATGATGTTCAACCACTACATGCATTCCAACCACATGGAGTACTCTATTCCCACGGCCACGTCGCTGTTCATTATCGTGGCCTTAATCGCGATCTCCATCGCGGCTTCCGTGATCCGGAGTAAACAGATGCAAAAGAAATTGATCGCGGCAAAGATGCAGATCGAAGAGACGGAAGAGACGAAGGAGACGAATTAAGCTTTTTTGCCTTATTATTTTCCATTCCATCCGATTTTCTGCGATAATTTTTATTACTTTGCAAATTCAATTGGAAAAAGGTTAACAACCCGTATGTCAGGCAAAAAAAAAGTATCCGCCGCCCGGTTTTTAAACGCGAAGATTACCTCTACCATCAGCATCTCGTTGGTGCTGGTGCTCTTGGGGATTACCATCCTGATCCTCTTCATGGGGAACGGGTTGTCTCGGTTCGTGAAAGAGAACATGAGCTTTAACGTGATGCTTTCTACCGACGTGAGTGATGCCGAGATCACCCGGGTACGTAAAAACCTGGATGCGCAGCCGTTCGTGCGATCGTCCCGATTCATCAGCAAGGAAGAGGCCAAGGAGCAACTTATCCGGGACCTCGGGGAAGACCCGGAAGAACTGCTGGGGTATAACCCCGCGCAAGACTGCATCGAGATCTTCCTGCACTCGGAATACGCCAACAGCGACAGCATCGCGATGATCAACGGGGTAATCCGGCAGGATACGAACGTGGCCGACCTGCTTTACCAGCAGGAAGCCATCGACCTGATTAATGAAAACCTCTCGAAGGTGATGGCCGTGCTGCTGATTTTGGCAGCCGTGCTCCTCTTTATCTCGTTCACCCTTATCCGGAACACGATCCGGCTAAGCGTGTACTCCAAACGGTTCCTTATTAACACGATGAAGCTGGTAGGAGCAACCGGAAAGTTCATCCGAAAGCCCTTCGTGGTAAACAATATCATTACCGGCATCATTGCCGGCATCATTGCCGACCTGATTATTTTTGGCATGATTGCGTATTTCAGCAGGGAGTACGCGGATATTTATCCCATCATCTCGACGACGGATATCGCTATCATCTTCGGGTTGGTTATCCTGCTGGGTGTCGTGATTTCGACCGTGGCCACCGCGTTTGCCGTGAACCGGTACGTGAAAATGAAGTCAGACCAACTGTATTACGTGTAATAAATTTAGAACTACATATGTCGCAAAAAAACATCGCGTTAGGTAAAACTAACTTGATCATTTGTGGGGCGGCTGTCCTGCTCATTATCCTGGGCTTCGTGTTGATGGCCGGGCCGGGTACCTCGTTCGAAAGTGGCTTCGAGCCGGATATATTCAGCGCGAGACGCATCAAAGTGGCACCGTTGGTATGCCTCGCCGGGTTCGTTTTAATGATCGTGGGCATCCTTTACCCGGCGAAAGATAAAACAACCGAAGCCGATAATTAACCCCCTGCCGTCACCGTATAGAACTGGTAAATGAGCGTACTTGAAGCAATTATTCTTGGAATAGTACAAGGGTTAACGGAGTACTTGCCCGTTAGCAGCAGCGGGCACCTTGCCATCGGCTCCGCCATGCTCGGCATCAATGCCGAAGAAAACCTCACGTTTACCGTGGTGGTGCATATCGCGACGGTCTTTAGCACGCTGGTGGTGCTTTGGAAGGAGGTCGCGTGGATACTGAAAGGACTCTTCAAGTGGGAGATGAACGACGAGACACGCTACGCGATCAATATACTTATCTCGATGATCCCGATCGGTATCGTGGGATTTTTCTTTAAAGACGAGGTGGAAATGCTCTTTGGCTCCGGTTTGCTCGTCGTGGGGTGCATGCTGCTGGTGACCGCTACCCTGCTGGCATTTTCATACTATTACCGCCCGCGCGAGAAAAGTAGCATCAGCAAGCGAGATGCCTTGATTATCGGGATCGCGCAAGCCATCGCGGTGGTACCCGGGCTCTCGCGGTCGGGATCAACGATCGCTACCGGGCTCTTACTGGGAAATCAAAAGGCCTCCTTGGCCCGTTTTTCCTTCCTGATGGTGATCCCGCCCATCTTGGGCGAAGCACTGCTCGATACCATCACCATCGCGCAAGGGGGAGATTACGGGGGAGGGATCCCCGCGGCATCCCTGGTAGCCGGATTTATAGCCGCTTTCGTGGCCGGTGCCATCGCCTGCAAGTGGATGATCAATATTGTAAGAAAAGGAAAACTAATCTATTTTGCCGTCTATTGCTCGATCGCGGGACTGGCAACTATTTTATACTACCTGTTCTCCTGATCTTTGTAAATAATTGCTCTTGTGCCTTGGGGCAAAAGAGGAACCAACCCTGTTCATGGATTTTATAGAAGGTGAAATTTTATACATCGATAAGCCGCTGCATTGGACCTCGTTCCGCTTGGTGCGGGTAGTGCGTGCCAAGATTTGCCAACGGCTGAAGATAAAAAAATTAAAAGTAGGGCACGCGGGGACACTCGACCCGCTCGCGACGGGGGTGATGATTCTCTGTACGGGGAAAAAGACCAAGCAGATCGAGGAGTTGCAAGGCCATACCAAAGAGTACGTCGCGCACGTTCGACTCGGGGCCACGACCCCTTCGTTTGACCTGGAAACGGAGATCGACGCGGAATACCCCGTGGATCATATCACCGAAGAGAGGGTGCATGAGGTGCTCCAACAGTTCACCGGCTCCATCGAGCAAGTACCCCCTGTTTTCTCGGCGGTTAAAGTGGACGGAAAGAGAGCGTACAAGTACGCGAGAGAGAACGAGGAGGTTGAACTAAAACCTAAATTGTTGGTTATAGATGATATCGAATTGCTTGCTTTTGATCTCCCGAATATAACCATCCGCGTGGTGTGCAGTAAAGGCACGTACATCCGGGCGCTGGCAAGGGATATTGGAAAAGCATTACAATCGGGGGGACACCTCACGGGGTTGACCCGCACGAAAATAGGCGCGGTAACGCTGGACGAGTGTCTAAAAATGGACGAGATGGATCGATTCTTAGATACGAGCATTTCCCTCCCTTTATAATATTGAATATTTGTTTGTTATAATATATTGATACAGGATTTTTTATTAGATGAAACTTTCGCAATTTAAATTTGATTTGCCGGAAGAACTTATTGCGAAATACCCTTCTCCCCATCGCGACGAGTCCCGGCTAATGGTGGTACACAGGCAGTCCGACAAAATCGAACACCGTGTCTTCAAGGACGTACTGGAGTATTTTAACGATAAGGATGTCTTTATCTTTAACGATACCAAGGTGTTTCCTGCCCGCCTGTTCGGGAACAAGGAGAAGACGGGCGCCAAGATTGAAGTGTTTTTATTGAGGGAGCTGAACCCCGATCAACACCTTTGGGATGTATTGGTGAACCCTGCCAGGAAGATACGGATTGGCAACAAGCTCTATTTCGGGGAGAACGAAGAACTGGTGGCCGAGGTGATCGATAATACCACGTCGAGGGGGCGTACCCTGAGGTTCCTATACGACGGACCGTACGACGAGTTCAAAGACCAGCTATTCAAGATCGGGGAAACCCCCATCCCGGAATACTTGGAACGAGACGCGCAACCCGAGGACGCGGAACGATACCAAAACATCTTTGCCGAGAAAGAGGGGGCCGTGGTGGCTCCCGCGGCAGGACTGCACTTCAGCCGCGAGCTGATGAAGCGGATGCAGATCAGGGACATCGAGTTCGGGTTCCTCACCCTTCACAACGGCCTGGGCGCGTACCGGATGATCGACGTGGAAGATCTCACAAAGCACAAGATGGAATCCGAACAGATCGTGATCACCGAAGAACTCTGTGAACAGGTAAACCGGGCCAAGGACGGGGAACGCAATATTTGCGCGGTGGGAACGTCGGTGCTGCGGGCCGTGGAAACGGCGGTGAGTACCGACGGACGACTCAAACCAAGGTCGGGTTGGACCAATAAATTTATCTTTCCCCCTTACGAGTTCACGCTCACCAATAGCTTGATCACCAACTTCAACTTGCCCTATTCCACGCTACTGATGATGGCCTGCGCGTTTGGAGGCTATGAAAAGATCATGGACGCGTACCAGTTGGCAATAAAGGAGAAATACCAGTTTGGTGCTTATGGTGACGCGATGCTAATCCTTGATTAGATAAAATTATTCACGTTCATACACGACGTTCGGGTAAAACCGGGAAAGGAGATGAATTTAGTGGAAAAAGAGGAATCGGTTTTTTTGGCACTGGGATCCAACTTGGGGAACAGGCAACAAAACATAGAAACCGCGTACCGGAAAATAGAAGAGCGGATAGGGAGGATTACCTCCTTCTCCGCTTTTTATTATTCAAGCCCCGTGGGATTCGAATCGGAGCATGATTTCGTGAACAGCGTGTGCGAAGTGATGTATAAATTGAATATATATAGTCTATTCGCAGAAATTCAATCCATTGAAAAAGAGATGGGAAGGCATAGTAAGAGTAGGGCAGGAGAGTACGCCGACCGAATCATCGATATCGACCTGCTGTTGGCGGAGAACCGGGTGATCAGCACGCCGGGATTAACCGTCCCGCATCCCCGAATGCACCTCCGCTCATTCGTGATGGATCCCCTGTGCGAGATCGCGCCAGAGGTTGTTCACCCCGTACTTCGAAAAACCATTCGACAGCTTAAGGAGGAGCTCGACACGCTCCCGTGAACCGGGGAGAACGGTTGTTTTCTCGAAAAAAAGTGGCATATTTGTGGAAGTAAATCTACAAGCCGTGGCATTTGTAAGAATCAATCTGCAATGGTGCGACATTTGTAGGAATCAATCTACACAAGAGGAGAAAAATGGGGGTTTTTGGAAAAGGATACGATCATTACTTGGGGTACGCGCTGAGCGGGGGAGGAGCAAAAGGCTTTGCCCACCTCGGGGCGCTAAAGGTACTGGAGAAATGTGGGTTGAAGCCCGACGTGATCGTGGGTACCAGCGCGGGCGCGCTGGCCGGGGTATTCTATGCCGATGGGTACCATCCGGACGAGATCTTGGAGTTGTTTCGCAAGCGGGAGTTCAAGGAGTTCGTGGAATTTACGATTCCCAAGGCCGGCTTCCTGAAAAGTACCGGGTTGCATACCTTCCTGAAGAAAAACCTCCGCGCGCGAAGCTTCGAAGAACTGCAGCTCCCGTTCCACGCGGTGGCAACCGATTGGAACCGGGCCCGTACCGTTACCTTTTCAAACGGTGACGACCTGGTTGAAGCAGTGGTGGCTTCGTGCTCGGTTCCCATCCTCTTTCATCCCCAGCTTATCAACGACGTGCCGTACGTGGACGGGGGATTGCTGAAGAATTTCCCGGTATCTGTGATACGAAAACAGTGCAAGTACGTTATCGGCGTGAATGTGTCGCTCATGATCCCGGCAGCCGATAAGTACAATATACGCACCATGGCAGAACGTACCTTTAACCTGATGTCTAACTCCAACACCCTCTTTGATAAAACCTATTGCGATATCTTGATCGAAACAAAAGGGATCGATCATTACTCGATGTTCGACCTGAATAACATCGATACGATTACCGAAGCGGGGTACCATTACGCGGCCATCAAGATGAGCGAGAAAGAGGCGTGGGAGATCGTGAGGAAGTGCCATAAACACTATCGCCGTAGCGAGAAGGTGCGGCAGCAAATCCAACGAATCAGGCAGCGAAAGATAGTAAGACAAGATGCAAAACAATAAACTATTTATTTACCAACTGTTGCCGCGGTTGTTTGGCAACCGGACTTCCACCAATGCATTCAACGGGTCCATTGAAGCGAACGGGTGCGGTAAGTTTAACGACATTGCGCCCCAGGTGCTAAACCAGCTGAAGGAGAGTGGCTATACCCATGTCTGGTACATTGGCGTACTGGCACATGCCTCCGCGACCGACTACACCGGGCACGGGATCCCTCGCCAATTCCCGGGAATCGTGAAAGGAAAAGCGGGGTCGCCCTACGCGATACGGGATTATTACGACGTGGATCCCGACTTGGCAGAGGTGGTGCCTCACCGGATGAAGGAGTTCGAAGCACTGGTCCACCGTACCCACGAGGCCGGCCTCAAGGTGTTGATCGACAACGTGCCGAATCACGTGGCACGGCAGTACCAATCCATCGCTAAGCCGCGAGGGGTGAAAGATTTTGGGGAGGGAGACGATCCGGGGGTAGGTTTCTCGCCGCGTAATAACTTTTACTACTTGCCGGGGCAAGCCCTGGAGACGGAGTTCGCCGGTCGTGCAGTTGCCGGGGACTCCTACCGCGAGTTCCCGGCGAAGGCCACGGGCAACGACTGCTTCTCGAACAAGCCCACTCGTCACGACTGGTACGAAACGGTGAAACTGAACTACGGGGTGGACTACTTGAACGGGATGAGTGCCTCTTTTGACCCGATCCCCGGCACGTGGATAAAGATGAGGGATGTATTCCTGTTCTGGGCAGCGAAAGGGGTGGACGGCTTCCGGTGCGACATGGCCGAAATGGTGCCATTGGCCTTTTGGCGCTGGGTGATCCCCCAAGTAAAGGAGCGCTTCCCCGGCACCTTGTTCGTGGCGGAGATCTACAATCCGGCTGCCTATCGCGGCTTCCTGGACAAAGACGGGTTCGACTACCTGTACGATAAAGTGGGGCTGTACGACGTGCTTCGTGACGTGGCATGCGACCACCGTCCCTCGTCGGATATCTCGTTCGCGCTGAATAGCGTGGGGGATATCCAGCACAGGATGCTTAACTTCCTGGAGAATCACGATGAACAGCGACTGGCATCCGACTTTTTCTTGCAAGAGGGCAAGAAGGCACGGGCTGCCATGATCGTGACCGCGTGCGTGAACACCAACCCGGTGATGATTTATGCCGGCCAAGAGCTGGGCGAAAGAGGCATGGACCAGGAGGGATTTAGCGGCAGGGATGGACGCACCACTATTTTCGACTACTGGTCGCCCGACACGTTGCGCGCGTGGAATAACGGGGGCAGGTGGGACGATGCGTTGCTGCCGCCCGCGGCCATCGAACTGCGGGACTTCTATCGTCGGCTTGTACGGCTTTGCAATGAAGAGAGTGCCTTGGCTAACGGGCTGTATTACGACTTGATGCCGCCCAACTACGAGAACTCGGCGTTCGATTCCACCTCGCTGTTCGCATTCCTGCGAGGGGATCAAGGCAACCTCCTGTTGGTGATTGCCAACTTCAGGGACGAGGAAAAAACAGGCTCCGTCATTATTCCGCGGCACGCGTACGAATTTTTTGGAAGCGAAGGTGATGGGAAAGAAGGGAGCACTATCGTGTTAACTCCCTTCCTAAACAGGGGAGGTGGACAATTACAATTCACGAGGGATGAACCGGCCGAGGTGCATCTCCCTCCGCGTGACGGGGAAGTCTACCGGATTTCTTTAATGTAAAATTCTTTATTGAAATTTTGTTTTTGTACTTTTGTGTAAACTTTCACACGTTTAAGGAGAGAATCATCTAACATTAAAATAAACAGTAGTTTATTAGAAATTTACAAAAGAATGCAGGAGAGACCATTTAAAATCTTTTCGGGAAGCAAGTCACGCTACTTTGCCGAGAAGGTGTGTAATAGCTTGGGGTGCCCGTTGGGCAACATGATCATTGAACACTTTGCCGATGGCGAGTTTGCCGTTTCTTACGAGGAGTCGATACGCGGAAAGCAAGTATTTTTGATCCAGTCCACTTTTCCCAGTTCAGACAACTTGATGGAGTTGTTGTTGATGATTGACGCGGCTAAACGCGCTTCCGCGAAGTCGATCGTGGCGGTCATTCCCTATTTCGGATGGGCAAGGCAAGACAGGAAAGACAAGCCGCGGGTGAGCATAGGAGCCAAGCTCATCGCGGACATGTTGGCGGCGGCAGGGATCAGTCGATTGATAACCATGGATTTGCATGCCGATCAGATCCAGGGGTTCTTTAATGTTCCGGTGGATCACCTCTACGCGTCGGGGGTATTCGTGGACTACTTGAAGCAACTAAACGAAAACGGCAACATGGTGATCGCTACTCCTGACGTTGGCGGGACCAAGCGTGCCAGTGCCTACTCCAAGTTCCTGGAGTGCCCCATGGTAATCTGCTACAAGCTTCGGAAGAAAGCAAACGAAGTGTCAGACATGCAGATTATTGGCGATGTTAACGGGATGGACGTGCTCCTGATCGATGATATCGTGGACACGGCAGGTACCATCACCAAGGCGGCTAACCTTCTCATGGAAAATGGGGCCAACTCCGTGCGCGCTATCGCGAGCCACGCGGTGATGTCAGATCCCGCCTCGGAAAGGGTAGACCAGTCGCGCCTGAAAGAGATTATTTTTACCGATAGCATTCCTTACTCGCAGAAATCGGAAAAGGTGAAAATCCTCACCGTGGCTCCCATGTTTGCCGACTCCATCATGCGGGTATGCAATAACGAATCCATCAGCTCGTTGTACGTCGTGTAAAGAGCACGCCCGGCGGAAAGCGAGTGTCTGAAAGGAATAGAGGGTAGTGCCTGTATGACGACTACCCTCTTATTTTTTGTATTTCGTTGATTCAACGAGTTTCAACCCAACGAGTGCTCTTTCTTGATCGTTTGCAGCAACCCCTCGCAGCCATCTTCCAGCAAATCAAGCACCAGCTCGAAGCCCGACGCCCCACCGTAGTAGGGATCCGGCACATAGTCGTGGTGGCTGTATTGCATCGAATAGTCGGTCATCATGCGGATCTTTCCTATCTGCTCCTTGCCGTCTGCCATCGTCTTCACGTTGTTGTAGTTATTCTTGTCCATCACGATGATGTAATCGAATTCCTTGAAATCGGACGAACGGAACTTGCGTGCCCGGCTATCGAAGCTGTAGTCCCTTTTTTCGCCGTGTTCCCTCATACGCTCGTCGGGCAACTCACCCTCGTGCCAACCGGAGGTTCCTGCCGAATCCACCTCGATGAAATCCCCGAGCCCGTTCTTCTCTACCAGCTTTTGCATGATTCCCTCGGCAGCAGGTGAACGGCAAATATTTCCCAAGCACACGAAAAGTACCCGGACTTTTTTATTTTTTACGTTGGAATCTCTCATGTTTCTATCGCGATCTCCTTTTTTACAACCTTAACAATTAACGCGAAGATAATAGATTTCAATGAAGTCCCCAAAAATATCCGGGTATTATCCATCGGGGTGCCTGATGGTTGAACTTTTTGATTTTTTTTTTATCTTCGCGGTGGTGGCTTTGTCGTGATGAAGCACGAGAAGTGGCCCATTTTTGTCGTATAACAATCATGCATAATGGATAAGAAAGAAACCAGGGATCCTGCTTTCGTACACGATATAACACTTGCCGTACCCAAGGAGAAGGCAGCACTCGAGATAAAGAAGAACCGGGTTATTCGCGCGCTCTATATTATCGGGGGGACCGTCTCGATGGGATTGGCCATCTTGGGCATCGTGGTGCCCGGGCTGCCTACCACGCCATTCGCCCTGCTGTCGGCGTTTTTATACGCGAAGAGTTCGCGAAAATTATACAACCGGTTGCTGAATAACCGTATTCTCGGCCCGAGGATACGAAACTACCAGCGTCGGCAAGGCATTACCCGCAAGGGAAAAGTTGGCGTGATCTTGTTCATGACGGCGATGGTGCTCTTTTCATCCTTCGTGGTGATACAGAACCTCTCTATACGCGTGGCGATCCTTTCCCTGGGCCTCGTGGGCCTTGTAGTGGTGTGGTTCTTCGTCCCCACGGCACGCGATGAGCAGGCGGAAGAATAGTTCCGGTTGACCTTCACGCTCGTAGGTAAGCAAAATAGTATTTCTCAACTTTCTTGGCTAACAATTCGATGTTCAACATGTCGGACGCTTTGGAAATATCTTTCACGGTGCCGTCCTTGTAGAGGATGCCAATGCTGTCGTCCTGCTTGTCATACATGTCGGTAGCCACGCTGTCTAAAGCCACGAAATAAGTGGCCTCGTGTTCACTGATGCCGAACCGCTTCCTATATGATTGTAAATGTTCGGAGACCCGTTCCCCGCTTATCTTTTCTTCCCGGATTTCAATTTTAAACAGCTTTCTATCGACCATCCCTTCGCTCAATATCGACAGTACGGTGTCGGGGTGAGAACTCCAAACTTTTAATGCCGACCAGAGGTCGTTATCGTCCAACTGCACGAAATGGCGTAACGCTTCCCCGTAGTTTTCAAAATCGGTTATCGTGGTTTCGTTGGAAAGGAAGTAGGCGAGGGCGGGAGAGGCAAAGAGTTGTTCTCCTTGCAGGGTCAGTTCACGGGCACGCCGCAGCGTGTTAATCATCATCTTCTCCGCGGCTACCGCCGTTTTGTGGAGGTAGACCTGCCAATACATGAGCCGGCGCGACATCAGGAAGTTCTCGATGGAGTAGATCCCTTTCGACTCGACGACCAGGTTATCGTCTTTCACGTCCAGCATCTTGATAATGCGCGCCGATCCGATATTGCCTTCGCTCACGCCGGTAAAGAAGCTGTCTCGGCGCAGATAATCGAGCCGGTCCATATCGAGCTGCCCGCTTACCAGCTGGTGTAGGAACCGCTTGGGATAGGTGTCGTTAAAAATATCGATGGCGGTTTGCAGGGTGCCGTTCCATTCCTTGTTCATCTGCTCCATCAGCAACAGCGAGAGGGTTTCATGCTGGATACGGGTAACCAGCGTGTGTTCCAGCACGTGCGAAAAAGGGCCGTGTCCGATATCGTGCATCAGGATGGCTGCCAATGCCCCGTTCCACTCTTCCGGCGTGATTTCTTTGCCTTTTTCCTTGAGCGTTTTGAGTGCTTCGTCCATCAAGAACATGGCACCGATGGAGTGATGGAAGCGGGTGTGTTGTGCTCCCGGGTATACAAACGGCGCCAATCCCAACTGCCGGATGCGGTTCAGGCGTTGAAGAAAGGGGTGCTGGATCACATCGTACACGAAGTTATTGGGTATGTTGATGAACCCGAACACCGGATCGTTGATGATTTTTCGCTTGATGGACATCGTTTGTCGGGATCCCCCTGTTTTAGTTGCTTACAAGTATTTATTCAGCATCTCCTTCATTTCTGTTTGCAGCTTGGCTGCCTCGTCGCCTGCAGCCCGCGCGAACTCATCGCCCTGGTCGGCGTAAATAATCGCTCTCGAGGAGTTAACCAACAAGCCGCACTCCTTGTTCATCCCGTGGCGGCATACTTCTTCGAGAGAGCCTCCTTGCGCTCCCACGCCGGGTACCAACAGGAAGTGATCGGGTACGATCTTTCGCACGTCCTCGAATAGCTTACCCCGCGTGGCGCCCACCACGTACATCATCTGCTCGGGCGTGGCCCACTCTCGGGATACGCGTAACACCTTCTCGAAGAGCCGTTCGCCGTTCGCGTCCGCCGTTAGTTGAAAGTCGAGCGACCCCTCGTTGCTGGTCAGCGCGAGCAGGATAACCCACCGCTCCGGGTGGATCAGGAACGGCTTCACGCTGTCGGCGCCCATGTAAGGGGCTACCGTCACGGCATCGGCCTTCATCTCGTCAAAGAAGGAACGGGCATACATTTCGCTGGTATTGCCGATATCGCCTCGCTTGGCATCGGCAATAACAAACTGGTCCGGGTAGCGTTGCCGGATGTAGGCCACGGTTTTTTCGAGCGACATCCATCCCGTTGTACCTTCGCTCTCGTAAAAGGCCAAGTTGGGTTTGTACGCCACGCAGTAAGGGGCGGTAGCATCGATGATTGCCTTGTTGAATTCGTAGATGGGGTCTTCGGTTTCCAGCAGGTGCCCCGGTATTTTCTTTATATCGGTGTCCAGTCCCACGCATAGGAAGGACTGCTTCTTTTTTACCTGTTCAAAAAGTTGTTGTTTAGTCATTGTTTCTTCGTTGAGACATTCGGTTCATGATTTATAACTCTGCCTCTTTCATTTTTTCGGCGTTTTCAGTCACCATGAGTTGGTCGATCACCCCTTGGATCTCTCCATCCATGAACGCGGATAGGTTGTACACGGTGTAGTTGATGCGGTGATCGGTGATACGGCCTTGCGGGTAGTTGTACGTCCGGATTTTCGCGGAGCGGTCGCCCGTGGATACCATGGTCTTCCTGCGCGAGGCGATGTCGCCCTGCCGTTTGGTCAATTCCATGTCGTACAGCTTGGCACGCAGCATCTGCATGGCGGTCTCCCGGTTTTTAAGCTGCGACCGGGACTGCTGGCAGATAACCACGATGCCGGTGGGCTTGTGGGTAAGCTGCACTTTGGTTTCTACCTTGTTCACGTGTTGTCCTCCCGCGCCGCTGGAGCGAGCGGTATGGAAATCGATGTCGGCCGGGTTAATCTCCAGCTCGAACTCTTCCACTTCGGGGAGCACGGCCACGGTGGCCGCCGAAGTATGTACCCGCCCTTGGGTTTCGGTCTGGGGTACGCGTTGTACCCGGTGTACTCCCGATTCATATTTCAACGTGCCATACACGTCGGCACCGGTTACGGTGAAAATAATCTCCTTGTAGCCGCCGGAGGTGCCTTCGGTATAGCTGGCCACTTCGGTGTTCCATCCCTTGTCTTCGCAATAGCGGGTATACATCTTATAGAGGTCGCCTGCGAAGATAGCTGCTTCGTCACCACCGGTCCCGCCGCGAATCTCCATCACCACGTTCTTGGCATCTTCCGGGTCGGCAGGAACAAGGAGGAACTTGATTTTCTCTTCCAGCAGGGGCAGTTTTTCGCTGTTGACCGATAGTTCCTCTTGGGCAAGCTGCCGCAGATCGGTATCCGATTCGTTTTCAAGTATTTGCTTTGCCTCATTAATGCTTTCAAGTGCCGCCTTGTACTCGTCGCGCACTTCCACGATCTTCTGGAGGTCGCTGTATTCTTTGTTCAACTTCACGTACCGCTCCATATCGGCAATCACGGCCGGGTCGGTAATAAGCGTGCCCACCTCTTCAAAGCGGGTAACCAAGTGTTGAAGTTTACCTAATAATGAATTATCTGACATACGATGGTCTATCTCAATAAATATTTACCGAAAGCTTGTTGATGATGCTTTCGCCGGAGCATCCGGTGATGTGTTAAGCGCGACGCCTCACGCGTAGATGAATTTTCCTGCCTCGCTCTCGATTACCAGTTCCCTTTTGTCTGATTTCTCGACCCTTCCCACGATTCGCGCGTCCACGTTGAACGAACGGGAGATATCGATGGCTTGTCGCGCGTACGCTTCCGGCAGGTAGAGCTCCATCCGGTGCCCCATGTTGAATACCTTGTACATCTCTTTCCAATCTGTTTTCGATTGGTCCTGAATGAGTTGAAAAAGGGGTGGCACGGGAAATAGCCGGTCTTTAACCACGCGAAGGCCATCGCCCAAGAAGTGCATAATCTTTGTTTGAGCCCCGCCGGAACAATGAATCATCCCGTGAATGTTTCCTTCTAACTCTTTTAAAATGAGCGATATAATAGGGGCGTACGTGCGGGTAGGGGAGAGCACCAACTTTCCGGCATCCACACCGAGGCCCTCTATCGCGTCGGTTAATTTCATCTTGCCGGAGTAGGTCAGCCCTGCCGGGATAGCGGCGTCATAGCTTTCGGGATACTTTTCCGCCAAGTAGTTGGCAAAGACATCGTGCCGTGCCGAGGTGAGCCCATTGCTTCCCATTCCCCCGTTGTACGATTTCTCGTAAGTAGCTTGCCCCGTCGACGATAACCCTACAATAACGTCACCGGCTTGAATCTGCGCGTTATCGATCACGTCGGACCGTTTCATGCGGCAGGTGACCGTGCTATCCACGATGATGGTACGTACCAGGTCGCCCACGTCGGCCGTTTCACCCCCCGTGGGGTAAACGCGCACGCCCAAGTTCGATAGCTCTTCACATAACTCGTTGGTACCGTTGATAATGGCAGCGATTACTTCACCCGGGATCACGTTCTTGTTCCGGCCGATGGTGGAGGATACCAAGATGTTATCGGTAGCGCCCACGCAGAGCAGGTCGTCCACGTTCATGATCAGCGCGTCTTGGGCGATGCCTTTCCACACCGAAAGATCGTCGGTTTCGCGCCAGTAAACGTAAGCGAGCGACGATTTGGTACCGGCACCGTCGGCATGCATGATGTTGCAGTATCCGGGATCGTTCCCCAGGTAGTCGGGAACGATTTTACAAAATGCTTTCGGGTACAATCCCTTGTCACTGTTTTTTATCGCGTCGTGCACGTCTTCTTTCGAAGCCGAGACGCCGCGCTGATCGTATCGCTGGTTTGTTGTCATCTGTTTATTTGTCTGTAAGGTGCTTCCGGTTAATTGAAACTTTCATTAAAATTAGACTATTCTTTGCCATGGCATAGCTCAAGCAAGCTTGGCTCTGCTCATCTGGCTTAACAGAATAGTTCTGTAGCTGCAAAAGTACAAAAAAAGTACGAATATCGGAGGGTATATCCCTGATCGGTGCCAATTGACGATGAATTAATGCAACGTGGTTGTCGTTGCCTCATGAAAGGTAATTGAATGACGCCTTCGAGCTGTTCGTGTTAAATTACCCCTGTTTTCTCTTGCTTATTATTCCTATAATAACTATTATGTTTAATAATAGGTGGTTGATTTCAAAAAGGGGTTTCTCGGGGTGACCCTTCCCTCCTAATGCCTGACACCTTCCCTCCTATGCCTATGGTGTGACGCCTGCTCCCTAATTTAGTCGGCACGTGAATAAAAAAGCGGGAGAAAAAGCGGCTGTCGTTTTTCTCCCGCGGATGAAATAGAACGCGGTGTACCGTGTTATGGCAGTTACCGCGATCTTAACGAGTGGTTTTATTGAGCGCCCCCGTTATTGAGGTCCAATTGGCTTTCGATCACTTTAAGTTCGGCCGATTTATCGACACCCAAAACGCTTAGGTTGTAATAGACGTTCCTGAGGAGCAACAGGGCACTATTTATCTCGGACTCGCTCGCGCTTCTTCCTTTCAGGGTCTCTTCCAATTTTTCCAAGAGCGGAAGGGATTGCTGGTAGAGTTCCACGGTTATCTTGTCGTTCTCTACTTGTTGTTGCCTATTGGTAAGCAACGCGGTTTCCTCTTTAATATTTTGTGCTTGAATGATAAAGTTCCTCGCCAAGTTCTCCAGTGCTCTTTCGCAGTTGGGATCTTGCGCGAGTGCTTTCCGGTATTCTGTTTCGGCACCCTCGTAATCGCCCGATTCGGCGAGTAAAGCGCCCTTCACGCTGTTCAGGTCGCACGCGTTGGAAGGATCGTTCGCGATGGCCTGATCCAGGTACTCGATCGCTTTTTCGCTTTCTCCATTCCGGATGAATACATTCACGAGGTTCGTGACAAAATAATTGCTGCTAGGAAAACGGTTTGCCCCTTGACGCAATGCCTCCACGTACTGGGCAGTATCGCCCAAGTTGATGTACTCGCTGGCCATCAATTCGTAAATATCGCTCTCCTTGTAGGCGTTATTTTCGACGAAGGGTTCGTTCGCGGCGCGTTGCAGCATGGTGAGTGCTCTTTCGTGCTGTTCTCCTTGGATAGCGGTAATGATGGCGTAATACTTGATGGTTTGGAACGTGCTATCAATCAAGAAGGCATCCTTTTGGTCGGCGAACATGGGTAGCGAGGGTATATCCCAGTAGATTTCAAAGAAATCGGTTGCTTTTGCATAGTCACCCTGTTCGTTATAATAGACTCCCCCGTTGATATAAAACGGGTGGTTAGCCCGGAGGATACCGGAAATGTCTTTCCGCACTCGATTTCTTACCCTACCCCGGTCGTCCGGAAGTTCGCCCAAGGAATCGGCTTTCAGGTAAGGGTGATAAGACTCCAAGAGTCCATCGTACATCACTTTATCATTGGTGTTTTGACCCAGCATGGCTTTCGTTCGCTCGTTGTCAAACGCCTTGTTGCCGATATCGCCCATTACCTTCCACGTTTCGGGATCGGTCGTGGTTTCATCGTGCGCAGCAGCTTGTTTTATCAGGGTTCGTGCTTCATTCAGGTCGTCCCGGCCCAACGATCTCTTAGCGTCTCTGAG
>WPCG01154407.1_pt1 | contig 37638 bp, 34 predicted proteins | sample 5403311 | NCBI WGS metagenome assembly WPCG01 (sample SAMN12869467, study PRJNA574797) | sludge metagenome | isolation source: wastewater treatment of Control | place: China:Beijing | collected 2019-05-17
GGACTTGATGCAACCGAGCTCATTGAAAAGGAAAAGCCCTTTAATCAGGGCTTCCTTATTTCATTGCACCCCGTTCCACGAAAAAATCCTGCCCATGTTCAAAAGCTCCTCAAGCGCGCTTTCAAATTGACTTCCGGAAGATCGAGGGAGTGAACAGGCAATTCCGACCCGCTCCCCGTATTCAAAAAGAACGTCTTCCTCGGCTGCGCCGTGTGCATATACCAGCCGGTGCAATGTCTTCACCATATCGTAAGGAGCGACTACCCGATACATATTCTGTATCGTTCGTTCCGCAACTCCGGAAGCGTTCAGAGCGTCCGTCGCAGTCGAGCCATACGCTTCTATCAATCCCCGCACGCCCAGCTTAATGCCTCCGAAGTATCTTGTGACGACAATAAGGGTGTTTGTAAGATCAAGACGCGCGATGGCCCCGAGGATGGGCTTCCCTGCGGTCCCAGCCGGTTCGCCGTCGTCGGAGAAGTACTCCCTGCACGAATCCTCGCCAATTCTGTACGCCCAGCAGTTATGCGTCGCCTGCTTATGCAGGTCGCACACTTCCCGGAGCTTCATTCGAACATCGCCCTCCGTTTTGCAAATACGCACATGTCCCAGAAACCTCGACTTCGAGATCTTCATTTCAACTACGGCCTCCGAAGCCGGCTCCTTGAAATCAAACTCGTTCACATCCAAGCGTCCTTCATCTTTCTGTATGTTTCCGCCAGATCCTCCGCGACAACACGCACATCGGCGAACACCGGCATAAAATTCGTATCTCCGTTCCATCGCGGGACAATATGCAGATGAAGGTGCCCGTCGAAACCTGCGCCTGCCACCTTTCCAAGGTTCACCCCAAGATTGAAGCCCTGAGGGTTCATCGTCTTTCGGAGCACCTCGATGCACCTTCCGGCAAGGCGATGCATCTCAAGGAGCTCTTCATCGGTCAACCCCTCATACTCTGCGGTATGTCGATACGGAGCAACCATAAGATGCCCTGGATTATAAGGGAAGGCATTGAAAATTACGAAGCATGTCTTCCCTCTGAAGAGAATCAGACGAGCCTCGTCGTTCTCCTCCTTCGGAAAATCACAAAAAATACACCCGTCCTGATCCTTTGAGACGGCTATATACGCCATTCTCCACGGCGCAAAGATATTCTCCACAGCACAACCCCTCCAATACCCGATGTTTCACGTGAAACATGAATAGCCTACTTTATAATTGTAATGTTTTCTTTTACACCTTGCTTTTGCATGCTATTTTTTGACTTTACTAATCATTTCCCTCACGACAATGAACATTTGATGCGCTCCAATTGCTGCTCCGAGCACCACGAGCGCTGGTTGCGTCCAGGGAGGGTACCCGTTTTCGATCAGCTTTCTTCCTAGATAGTACCCGAGCAGAATATATCCTACCACGAGAAGAGCGCTTGAGACGACCTTTCCGAAAAGCATCAGTTCAGAGTAATTTTTCATTGATCCATTTGAGTATTTCCCGGGAAATACTTCTCGGCGTTTTCTTCAATATACGCGAGAACATCTCGCACCATCTCTTCGTGCACTCCTTCGATATGCAGTTTCATCTTTGACTTTTTCCCTGTTACTCTTATCGAAAAGCCGAATGAGTGTGCTGTTTGTGAAACGCTCTCCGGGAGCTCGAAGCCATGGGGCGTTTTCTTGAACTTCGTTATTTGTGTGTTCTTTCTTTTTACCATGTCTTCGATCTGGCGTACCGATAATCCATTGTTCACGGCATCCGCAGCAAGTTGCTCCATCTCTTCCCGAGATTCAAGCGGAAGGAGCGCCCTGCAGTGCCCCTCCGAGAGCTCATTATTTGAAAGGAGCGTTTTTACCTCTTCGGGTAACTGAAGGAGGCGTAACTTGTTCGTGACGGATGCCCGGCTCCATCCTATACTCGCAGCCAGTTCATCTTGTGTGATTGCGTAGACGTTCAGAAGTTCTTCTAGTGCGAGCGCCGTATCCACGGGCGATAGGTCTTCGCGCTGTATGTTTTCAATGAGCGTGATTTCCCGCATTTCCATCTCGTTTCCGTCGATTACTCGCACGGGCGCTTCGGTCAGTCCTACGGCTTTCGCGGCTCGCCATCTTCTCTCGCCGGCCACTATCCAGTAGTCTCCGTCTTCATTTCTTCGCACTATCAATGGTTGAATTATTCCGTGCGCCCTTATCGAGTCCGCAAGTTCCACGAGCGTGTTCTCATTGATTTCTCTTCTCGGTTGGAACGGGTTCGGGAGAATGCGTTCCATCGAAAGCATCGTTATTTCCGGTTCCCCTTCTCCCATGGTTTGCGCCGTCGGGAGAAGCGATGCCAGTCCCTTTCCTAATCCTCTTCCTTTAGCCACAGCGTCGACACCTCCTCAGCGAACTCATCATACGCCTTTGCACCCGAGCATGAGGGGTCGTAATAACAAATCGGTTCCGCGTAACTCGGCGCTTCCGCGAGCTTGACGTTTCGAGGTATTAAGGTTTTAAACACGACGTCGCCGAACTGTCTTCGGACTTCATCGGCCACATCGGTTGATAGCCTGGTCCTGGAATCGTGCATCGTCAGAAGTATGCCGTCTATCCCAAGATTTTGATTCAGCCCGTCTTTTATGAGAGCGATCGTTCTGGAAAGCTGCCCAAGACCTTCGAGTGCAAAATACTCGCACTGGATGGGAATGACCAGCTTATCGGCTGCGACCAGCGCGTTCACCGTCAACATACCGAGAGAAGGGGGACAGTCGAGTATTGCGATGTCGAAACCCTCTATACGCGAGAGAACACGGCGCATCTTCGTCTCTCTGCTGATCGAACTGGCAAGCTCTATCTCCGCGCCCGCAAGGTCCAGTGTCGCCGGAAGTATGGAAACTCCACGCCACTTGGTTTGTAGTATGGCTTCCCGAGGCGGCACATCGCCGAGGAGGACGTTATACAGACTGGGTGAATCGGGGGGAAGGGCGACTCCGAGACCGCTCGTACAGTTCGCCTGAGGATCGATATCGACAGAGAGCACCGAATACCCTTTACGCCCGAGTTCCGCCGCGAGATTGATGCATGTTGTAGTCTTTCCCACTCCGCCTTTCTGATTCGATACCGCAAGAGTAATCACTCCCGCATCACCTCCACCATTTAATTTTTTCCGCAACGCCTGTTTTTCTTGGGAACCGGGAATGAAGATGTGCTTCTTTTTTCCATAGAAGCAGATAGCGCTCCTTTTCACCTGTCGTATAGGAGTGAATCTCGGGAGCGGAAAGGCCAAGTCGAGACCATTTTCCCTCCATCGGCTTGATCTCCTCCGCATAGAGCGGTCCTTTGAACGCGAGCACGCGCCCCGAAACCGCAACAAACGGAGCAAGGTATTCAAGGAGCACGTCGGCGGCGGCAACAGCGCGGGCAGCTGCAAAGCGATACGCTTCTCGCTCTTTGACTGCATATTCTTCGCAGCGGGCACAGACGATTCGCACGTTTTTCAGCTCCAGGGCGGAGGCCATTTCGCCAAGCGCACCGCATTTCTTTCGAACGCTGTCAAGCAACGTCACCTGAAGGTCAGGTCGACACAACGCCCATACAAGACCGGGGAGCCCTCCTCCCGATCCCACGTCGAGCACATTTCCGGATGGAGGCAGAGAGGAAACGGAGTGGAGGCAATCAAGGATATGTTCATTCCAGAGAATTTCGGGGTCGCTCGGTCCCGTCAGGCGTATCTTGCCCCCGTACGACGACAGAAGCGACGCGTACTCCCGAAGCTTGTTTTCATGTACGCGCACTAGCGATTCAATATTTTCCGTCACTGCGTTTCTCCTTTCGACATACAGAGAGTGTCGTCTTTGCTGCAATGCTTCTTTGTTTTCTGGTTCGATGCGTTACAATGGTCCGTAAGGAGGAGCGATATGCGCCTGTACGAGTCCATTCTACAAGAAGTTCTGAGAGCTCCCGACGGGGAACCCGACAATTTGATCATCGGCTGGAAGGGGAGTTTTCTCTCCCTTGCGGACGGCCGATGGGGCGTTGGATCCACTCCTCCCGAAGGAGGGGATCCCCTGTCCCCTCGTGAAGAGCATACGCGGAATATCCTCATGTGCGGGGCGCACAGTCTTGCCCGGCTCCTCGTATCCCCGTACCCGCAGGAGTTTTCAGCCGCATCCGCTTCGCTCGCCGCGCTTGCTTCGGCTCCTGCCGGAGGCGAACCGCTCGAATATCTTCTGCCGCTTCCCGGGAGAGATCGCGTTGTCCTTCTTGCTCCCGACCCATGGGTGATCGACTTCCTGCGCGATTGGAACTGGAATATATCCATCTTCGACGACTCCCGCCGCGGGCTTGATATCCTTCCCGAGTGGACGAGCTCCCAGCACCTGCATTCGAGCGCCGTGCTCTGGATCAACGCGGAGACTCTTCGCAACAGGAAAATTCTCTCGCTCATACCTCTCCTGAAAGAGAAGAGAGGAGTGATCCTCCAAGGACCGGGGATACCGTTTCTTCCCACGGTTTTCAGGGAAGCCGGCATAACGCACCTCGTTCTCCCCGCCGCGGACAAATCCGCCGCGCCGGAAACACGGCGATACATCGCAGCCGGGGGTACTCCGTGGACCTGTCCCTCGCTTCGATGGAGAGTCTTTCCTCTATTATATACGGATGAGAACAACAGATGAAACGATGTGTCTCTTTTCTTCTCCTTTTCGCAGCGCTCTTCGCACTTGTTTTTTTACTCCACGCCCTTCCCTCCCGGCTCGATGTGCCTCCTTCCCCTTCGCTTCCTGCCGGGATCCGAGTTTTCGACGGAGATACCGCGGAATTTCCTTCGGATGGGGGAGCCGCGCGAGTACGATACCTTCTGGTGGATACGCCGGAACTGCATCATCCGTCCCGCCCGGAGGAGGAACTTGGAGAAGAAGCGCGTCTCCTGAACTGCGCCCTTCTCGCAAGCGGCCCGATTCGCTTCGAGCATGACGTCGAGCGAACGGACAGATACGGGCGGACACTCGCCTACGTCTTCGTCGGAGAAGATGGCTCCGAAGTTTTCGTCAACGAGCTTCTCGTGCGGGAGGGGCTCGCACAGCCTCTCGTCATTCCCCCGAACCGAAGGTATGCTGCGCGTATCTTCAATGCGTTCGAGGAGGCGCGCGCCGAACAAAGAGGCCTCTGGGGCAGGGCCCAAGGCAGGATATTCACCTCCGCGCAGGTGTGGAGCGAAGCGCCGTTGCTCGCCGGTTCGTTTCTCTCGCTCTTCATGACGATAGAAAGTGCCGAGCTTAAGGGTCGGCGTATCCTCCTGAGGGAGGGGCGCGTCACGGTCGCCGCCTACAAGAGCCCCGAGACCGAGGGGCTGCTTTCGCTTCGAAAAGGAGACCGGATCCGCGCGGTCGGGAAGCTTCTCCTCACCTATAACGGGTGCGAACTCCCGGTCGCCTCGGAAATCCAAATAACACGCATCGCAGACTGACGTCCCGCAGACAGACTCCTAGTGTGCCGCTTTTTCTATCCACAGATGCGCCGGTTATCCACAAATTCACGCACTGCCTGTTTTCTTGCCCTGTTTTTCACCTTTTATCCACAGCTTTTTCCACATATCCACAATTCCCACTCCGCTTTCAAGGCTCCATATATGGGTTGTACAGCGCGCACTTTTGGCTCTTCATCATCTTTTCAGTAGTATTGCCTTGCATTGACCCCGCGTGGTTGCATATTATAGTATGGTTTTATATTACACACCGAGAGAGTGCTCCGGGAAAGGAAAGAGAGTATGCGTGGAAATTTCAAAAAAACAGCTGTGGCCTTCCTCGTTCTCTGTAGCGCGGCTTTCCTTGCTGTATTTTTTCTGCTTTCCGGTCAGGACGCGGGGACGTCCTATTTCAAAACGGAGCTTGAGAAAGCCGTCGCGAATTTTGCTGGATGGACATTGGAGACCGACGGCATTTCAGGAAATTTTCTCGCGGGCTATAATGCGGCGAATATCCGCATTCTCTTCGAAGGTCAGGAAGTTGCCCGAGCTGAAGAGCTTTCCGTAGGTCTTTCCGTTCTCTCGTTTTTCCGGGGAGAGAGCGGCCTGACGAAGGTCTCCGTCAGGGAAGGAATCCTCTCGGGAGAGGGGCTGCTCAACGCCCTCCGCCACTCGGACTTCTCCGCCGGCGGCAGCATTGCCGCCGATTTCATGCTTCCGGTGCTCCTGTTCACTCCCGTAACGATCACAACTCCCTTGGGAGAACTCTCGCTGGCTTCGCTCAGGCTGACGCCCGGCGAGAAGACGATGACCTTTCACGGACAGGGACATTTTCTCGATTTTCCGGTCGAGGCGGGGGCTTCCTTTACCACCGGCGAACAGCTTTCGATTACCGACGGTTTTCTGAGAGGAGGAAACGCCGTCGTCTCCTTCTCCGGGCCGCTTTTCCCGGAGACGCGCATCGAGGGAAACGTCGACGACCTTCGCCTGGACGTGATTTCCGAACTATCGAACCTTCCCTTTACGGCGAAGGGAACCGTCGACTCCACGCTCCTGATCGAACGCCCCGAGGGACGCCTGCTCGTCTCCGGAGAGGGGGAGATCGAGAACGGCGATATTTGGGATCTGCTGATGGACGGAACGTTCTCCTGGTTCGCGGACGAGTCGAAAGCAGTCGTCGCTCCCGTCGACGCTCGCGTTTTCTCCTCTCCCGCATCCGGCGTCTTCGCCCTTTACTTCGGCGAGGAGCCGACGGCGGAGATCGCGTTCGCCCTGAAACAGCTGAAAATCGAAGAGTGGACGCGCTGCTTCTCCTGGCTCTCCTTCGCCCAAGGGACGCTCTCGACGTTCAAGATCGACCTCTCCGGCCCGTTCGAGAAGCTGAACGGACCGATTCTCTTCGAAGCTCCGAAGGCGACTGTCCAAGGCTTCGACGTCCGCTCGCTGCGCGGCGATCTTCGCTTATCCGACGGCGAGCGCCTCGCCGTCTCAGGGAATGCCACGTGGTCCGATTCGCTTTTCACAATTTCCGGCAAGAGCTTTTTCGGCGGTTCCTCCGGCGCGGAGACCTCCGTTTCCCTTCACTCCGAGAGCTTCGACCTGAAGTCCGCCGGCAAAGTGTACGCTCCGGCGCTCTCCGCGGAGGGGAAAGGCACGATGACTCTCGACATCTCCATACCTTCGGAGGGCGCGGCAACGTACAAAGGCGCTCTTGCAGCGCCCCGCGCTTCATTTCTGGGTACGGATGGAGAAAGACTCTCCGTCGCTTTTTCCGGAACCGGAGAAACTCTTCTTCTCTCCTCGCTCTCCTTCTCTCCCTCCGGCAGGGGGATGCTCTCCGGCAAGGGGAGCATCGGCGGACTCGCCGGGAAGTCGCCGTCCATCGCCATCGAGGGGGACGGTCGCGACCTCGCGTGGAGCCTTCTGCGGGACGCCCTGGGCGGCCTGGAGACCGCGGGACTTTTCGACGCCTCGTGGAGCGTGAAGGGCCCGGCCGCATCTCCGGTCGTCGTGTTCACCCTCCAAGGAAGGGAGACGCCGCTCTCGCGCTCGCTCCCCCTCGGAAACGTTCGGCTCGAAGGGCGCTTCGAGAAGGAAGAGCTTTTCGTTTCCAAAGGCTCCGCCTCTCTCTTCGGGGGGACGGCGAGCATCGAAGGAAAAGCGCGCATCGGCTCGTCGCCCGGACTCTCCTTCAAGGGAGCGTTCAAAGGGCTTGCGGCGGGACGGATCGCGGCCGCCGCGGGCGCTGCTCCGGAAACTGCCGACGGGACAGTCTCCGGAGAGTTCTCCCTCTCCGGAAATCCTTCCTCTCCCTCGCTGTCGCTGACGGCGTCCGCCCCTTCGCTCGGCGTCGCATCCTTGCCTCTGACGGCCGTCCGGGCAAAGGCGGAGGGAACGGCTTCCTCTCTGAAGATCACCGATTTTTCCGCGAAGCTGCAGGACTCCTCCATCGATGTTTCGGGTGTTCTGGGCTTGGCCAAGGGAGAAAAGACCGATCTGAAGATAGCGGCGAACAAGCTCGACCTCCATGCGCTCGCCGCGGCGTTCTTCCCGGGGGTGCGCCTCGGCGGGACGCTCTCGGCGCAGCTCGCCGTCTCCGGAAGAGCGGGAGGAGCCTACACATCGGTCCTCTCCGGTACGTCTCCCTTTCTCTCCGTCTACGGCGTGCTGCTCGAAAAGGCGAAAATATCGCTCACTCCGGACGGCAAGGGCGCGTTCGACATCGCTCTTGAAGGATTGCTGGGAGAGAGTACGCTCGCCCTTGGAGGACGAGCGGTCGTCTCTCCCTCGGGTGCGACGATCTCTCTCAAGAACACCAAGAAGATCGACCTCGCGAAGACCGCCTCCGCGCTTTCGGCGCAAGCTGCGGGCATCTTCACCGGGGACGCGGACTTTTCGCTTTCCGGTACGCTCGGCGCCGTTCCGACGTTCGAAGGCTCGATCGTCTCGCAGTCTCTGGGACTCTATAAAACGGAGGCGCGCCGGGTTTCCATCCCGTTCCGCTGGAGCGCCGGAATGTTCGTGATTTCAGGAGGCAAGGGCGTCTATCACGAGGGAAACGCCCTTTTCGACGGGAAAGTCGACCCGGTCACCATGCGATGGGAAGGAACCCTCTCCGTGAAGGGCATGGATCTCGCGAGCGCCTCGGAGCGCATCCTCGAAGGGCGGGGTAAGATTTCCGGAAAGGCGGATCTCACCATGCGGGGGAGCGGCACGGGCGGCATGCTCGGACTGGTCTTCGGCAGCGGGCAAATTTCCGCGAAGGAGGGTTCGGTCTCCGGGTTCGAGTCGATCGAATCGGTCTCGAATACGGGAGAGATTCGCTTTTCGTCGCTGCTCGCGAGCTTCAACATGGATGGGCGCAGCATCTTTCTCCTGCCCGGGAGCAGACTCTCCGCCCCTCCGGGCGACACCGTCTATCGTTATTTCTCCGCGAGCGGTTCCGTTGGATGGAACAACTCTCCTCTCGACCTGAAGTGCGTCGGCGACATCAACATCCGCGCGCTCAACGCCTTTATCGGCGCTCTCCAGGGGATACTCACCATCGACGGCAATCCGCTGACCGACCCGCAGTTCCTTCAGCGTTTCCTGACGGGGCTCGTCGGCGGCATGGCGGTCCGCGACTTCCGGGAGACCTCGTTCAACCTCAAGGGGACCTGGGACGCTCCGGAGATACTCGACCTGAAGGTCTCCTCCGGAAGCGCGCCGCTGACCATTCCTCGCGCCAACGGTTCGTCGGGCAAGAACGAAACGCAGATCAGAATTACAGTGGAGATCCCCACGGGATCCGGGTCCGACACCTCGGCGAGCACGGAGGAGCAGGTGAAGAAACAGCTCCTGGAGAACATCATGAAGTCCATCATCAAGCCCGGAACACTGGAGGATCATTAAAGAGCGGGGGGCAGACCGAGCCGGATTCCGGAGCTCTCCCGAAAAGAGGTATACTTGTGTAGCGCGGGGCGCTTTTTCGGACATACAACCGTTACGCTACTGTATCGTTCGCACGGACCTTCCGTTACTGAAAGGAGTTATGCTATGACACAAGAAAAGAGAAGAAAGGGATGAGTTCTCTGAGATACCGGTCCGTCTTCCTCTCCGATTTTCACCTCGGAACGCGCTGGTGCAGAGCGAAAAGCCTTGTTTCATTCCTCGGGTCGATGGAGTGCGAGAAGCTCTATCTGATAGGCGACATCATCGACGGATGGAAGCTGAAGAGAAGCCCCGGATGGCCGAACTCGCACAACTCGGTGATCCGGATGATACTCAAACTCTCGAAGAAGACGCAGGTGCTCTACATTCCCGGCAACCACGACGAGTTCATGAAGGAGTTCAGCGGCTATTCTTTCGGCGGCGTGAAGATCTGCGAAAACGCGATCCACACCTCGCCGGAGGGCAAGCGATACTTGGTGGTCCATGGACACGAGTTCGACGTAGCGGTGATGTACAAGCCGTGGCTCGCCTTCCTCGGCGACAGGGCCTACGACTTCGCCCTTCACCTGAATACGGGGCTGAACGCGGTCCGTTCCTTCCTCGGCTTCGGCTACTGGTCGCTTTCGGAATTTCTGAAACGGAAGGTCAAGGACGCCGTGAAGTTCATCGGCAACTACGAGGAGTGCGTCGCCCGGGCCGCCGGAAAGTACGGCGTCGACGGCGTCATCTGCGGACACATCCACAACCCCTCCATCCGGCGCTTCAAGGAGATCGACTACTTCAACTGCGGCGACTGGGTCGAAAGTTGCTCGGCGCTCGTGGAGCACCTCGACGGTGCGATGGAGATCATCCGTTGGTTCGACAAACAAACGAAGAAGGACGAGGAGAGCGTCGTCTACTTGGAGGAGCGGAGCGCGGTATCCGCCGCCGACTGAACAGCTCTTTTCCGCATCGACGCAAGGCCGCCCGATGGAGCATACTGCGGGCGGCCTTGTTGTTTATCCTCTTATTACAGAAGTGTAACAGTTTTTCCGAAGAGTATTTCATCTCTGGTCAAAACAACTGGACGCATGTACCATAAGAGATAATAGTGCATATGGTATCATAATGACGTTGAGGAGGTTTGCAGGATGCTCCCTACTCCATCCATCGCAGAAGGAGAGGTCGCTGAGAATATGAGCCCGAAGAAAAACAAGGAGGGGGCGCTTTTCGAGGATATCCAGAGCCTCGACGACCCGAGCCTCTACCTGAACCGGGAGATCAACTGGATCGATTTCAACTCGAAGGTGCTCGAAGAGGCGATGGCCCCGTCCACGCCGATGCTGGAGCAGCTCAAGTTTCTCTCCATCTTCTTCAACAACCTCGACGAGTTTTTCATGGTGCGCGTCTCAGCGCTGCTGGAGCAGTACCGCGGCGGCGTCTCCTCCCTCGCTCCGGACGGCATGTCGCCCTCGAAGCAGCTTGCCCTTATCCGGAAGCGCGTGCTCCCGTTGATCGCGGCCGCGCAGGACTACTGGTCGAAGTCGCTCCGCTCCCGCCTGAAGGACGCGGGGCTGCGCTTCGTGGAGTACGAAGACCTCGGCGACAAGCATAAAAAATTTCTCGAAGGGTACTTCAAGAACGAGATCTACCCCATCCTCACGCCGCAGGCCATCGATCCCGGACGCCCGTTCCCGGTGATCTCCAACCTCAGCCTGAACTTTCTCGTCCAGCTCGCCGACCCGCAGAAGGGAACGCGCTTCGCGCGCATCAAGATACCGAAGAATCTCTCGCGCTTCATCTTCCTCCCGCGCAACAAGGAAGCGAAGTCGTACGAGAGCCTCGGTTTTTCGCCGAACGCCCGCCAGTGCGACGTTCTGTTCGTGGAAAACCTGGTGGCGCAGCATCTGCATCTCCTGTTTCCCGGCCTCCAGGTTACAGCCTTCACGGTGTTCCGGATCACACGGAACACCGACGTCGAGATCGAGGAGGACGAATCTTCCGACCTTCTCGAAGCGGTGAAGGACCTCGTCGACCGCCGAAACTTCGGCGAAGTGGTACGCCTCGAAGTCTCGTCCGGAGTGCCGAAGGACATCTTTCTCTTCCTCGTGCGGAACTTCCGCCTCGCGCCCTTCCAGATCTACAAGCGGAAAGGGCCGCTCGACTTCGCCGGCATGATGGATCTCTGCTCCGTGGACCGGCCCGACCTGAAGGACGAGCCGCTGCTTCCGCGTACGCCTCCGCCGTTTTCGGAGAGAGCGCCGCTCTACTCCGTCCTCCGCAAGCGCGACGCCGTGCTCTACCACCCGTACGACAGCTTCGCTCCGGTTCTGGACTTCGTCCGCGGGGCGGCCGTCGACCCGAAGGTGGTGGCGATCAAACAGACGCTCTATCGGGTCGGAAACGAATCCCCCGTAGTCGACGCCCTCATAACGGCCCGCAAGAACGGGAAACAGGTCACCGCCGTCGTCGAGCTGAAGGCGCGGTTCGACGAAGAGCGGAACATCAACTGGGCGGAAGCGCTGGAAGACGTCGGCGTCCACGTGGTCTACGGCCTCGTCGGCTTCAAGATCCACGCGAAGATGTGCCTCGTAGTCCGGCGTGAAACCGAGGGCATCATGCGGTACGCGCACATCGGTACCGGAAATTACAACCCCTCCACGGCGAAAATCTACTCCGACTTCGGACTTTTCACCGCGGACAAGGCCATCTGCGCGGACGTTACCGACCTTTTCAACGCCATCACCGGCTATTCGCGCAAGGGGGACTACCGGCAGCTTCTCGTCTCGCCGCATACCACCCGGAGCGGCATCGTCGGGCGGATCGACCGCGAGATCGCGCGGCATAAAGAATCGGGAGAAGGGTATATCGCCTTCAAGATGAACCAGCTCGTCGACAAGGAGTGCATCAAGGCGCTCTATCGCGCCTCGCGGGCTGGGGTGCGCGTGCGACTTCAGATACGGGGCATCTGCTGCCTTCGCCCCGGCGTTCCGGGCGTCAGCGAGACGATCGACGTCACCTCCATCGTCGGGCGTTTCCTGGAGCACCCACGGATGTTCTACTTCCGCAACGGCGGCGACGACGAACTGTTCATCGGAAGCGCCGACCTGATGCCGCGCAACCTGGACCGGCGCGTCGAGGTCCTCGTTCCCGTCCGGGAGAAGGATCTGCGCGAGGCGCTGCTCCGCGATATGCTCGAGGTGCATCTTTCGGACAACAGAAAGGCCTGGCAGCTCTCCGCCGACGGAACGTACCGCAGAATCGCCCCGGAGGAGGGACACCCCGTGATCGACTCGCAGAAGATCATGATGCAGCGCAGCAGCGGCTGGAATCCGCCCGAAAGGAGCGACGAACGATGACCGAGCGCGCCCGAACTCTCCGATCCTTCGCAGTATCCGCGCTCGTGCCGCTGCTGGAGAAGCTCTCCTTGCAGCTGGAGGACCTGCGGACCGACGAGGATATCGAATGCCTTCACAAGGCGAGGGTCTCCACCCGCCGGCTCCGCGCCGCCCTCTCCCTCTTCGCCCCCTGCTTCCCCCCGGGAGAGGCCAAGCGCTGGAGGAAGGCCGTGACCAGAATCACGGGCCTCCTCGGGGAAGCGCGGGATCTGGACGTCCAGATGGAGTCCGTCGAGGAAGAGCTTCGCGCCTCCGGCGAGCGCGAACGTCCCGGTCTGGCCCGCTTGCTGCTCCGCCTTTCGCGGCGCAGGGAAAAACTTCAGCGCCGAATCTGCGATGCGCTCGACGGCCGCGATATCCGCGAACCCCTCGACGGGATGCTCGACGGCCTTCGTGAAGCGGTTCGCAAGGACATTCTTGAACAGGAAGAATCGCCCTCGTTCGCTCTCTGCTCGGACGAGATCCGCGCCCGCGTCGCCGACGTCCTCAGCTTCGACGGATTCGTCCGGAACCCGGCGTCGGTCAAGGAGCTGCACGACCTCAGGAAGGCGGGGAAACGACTCCGCTACGCGCTGGAGCTCTTCGAACCTCTCTCCGCGGGGCTTCTCCGCCCCTTCATCGAGAGGCTGAAGGCTCTCCAGGACCTCCTCGGAGAGATTCACGACTGCGACGTCTGGCTCGATTTCCTCCCCCGTTTTCTGGAGGAAGAGGCCGAGCGGACGCTGAAGTACTATGGACATGTGCGGGTCTTTCCCCCGCTGAAAACGGGCATTCTTGCCTTCCTGGAGAAGAAACGGACGCTGCGGGGAGAGGATTTCGACCGCTTCCTCGACGAGTGGGGACGCCTCGGCGAGGAAGCGTTCTGGGACAATCTGAACACCGCCGCGGAGACGTTTCGAGCGCACCGCGGAGAGGAAGGAGCGAATCATTCGTGAAGATCATACTTCTTGGAGACGTGCACGGCAATCTCCCCGCGCTGGAGGCCGTCCTGGAGGACGGACGCAGGCGAGGAGGCGACATCGTGCTCAACACCGGCGACTATGTCGGGCAGGGGCCGTTTCCCGACGAAACCGTTTCGCTGCTCTCCTCCGTGGAATCGGTGGCGGTGGCGGGAAACTTCGACCGGAACGTCCTCCGCGCCAAACAGGGGAAGGCGGGGGAGAAGGCCGAACTGCACCTCTGGAACAGGGGACGCCTTTCACGGGAAAGCCGCAAATACCTCAAAAACCTCCCCCGGACGAAGCGCTTTCTGCTCGCCGGGAAGCGCTTTTTGCTCACGCACGGCTCCCCCGAGGACATCGAGGAGAATATCGGCCCGGACACCCCCGAAAAGCGCCTTTGGGAGATCACCCGAATGGCCGCGTCCGATTTGGTGCTCAGCGGACACACGCACACCCCCCTCTCGAAGAAGATAGGCGACACGTGGTTCATCAATCCGGGAACGACCGGTCGTCCGCTCGGGGACGATCTTCGGGCCTGCTACGCGCTGCTCCACATCCAGCCCGGCTACTTCCGGGTGAACCACTACCTCGTCGACTACGACATGGCGAAAACGGCGGACGCGGTGCTCTTCCGCGGGATGCCCGGGGACTTCGCCTCCTCCTTCCTGCCGGGACGGGCCGTTGCTGGAGACATTCCGATGGAGGACGAGGCCGAGCGCATCCTGGAGACGACCATTCCGGTGCATGCCGACCACAGCCGGCACGTAGCGTCCATCGCCCTCGCCCTCTTCGATCGTCTGGAGGAGCTTCACGGGCTCGACCGGGAGGCGCGCTTCCAGCTCCAGATCGCCTCGACGCTCCACGACATCGGTTGGCTGAAGGGGCAGAAAGAGCACCACAAGGTCGCCATGGAGTTCATCCTCGGGCTCGCCAACGTTATCCCCGACGAGCGGGAACGCATCCTGATCGCCTCCGTCGCCCGCTATCACAGAAAAGCGGACCCCGACGACAGCCACCCCTTCTTCGAGCGCCTCTCTTCGGACGACAGGGAGACCGTTCGGAAGCTCGCCGCGATCCTCAGGATAGCCGACGGGCTCGACTGGACCCACTCCTCGGTCGTAAAAGGCGTGGAGTGCCTCGTCGGCGATGAAGGCGTGACCGTCCTCTGTTCGACATCCGGGGACGCCGAGGCGGAGAGAGGACGAGCCCTCGAGAAGGGGGCGCTCTTCGAGAAGGTCTTCGGAAAGAAGCTGAACATCGAATGGGCCCGCAGCTGAACGCGGGGCACGTGGTCGGCCTCATCGACCTGGGGACGAACTCCGTGCGCCTCTTCGTGGTGCGCATCAACGAGAACAAATCCTACACGATACTGAACCAGCACAAGATCATGGTCCGTCTCGGCGAAGGGGAGTTCGTCAAGCAACGCCTCAAGAACGAGGCCATGGAACGGACGACGCTCGTGCTCGGCAGATTCGCCGAGATGGCGCGAAACCTCGGCGCGGAGGAGATCCTCGCCGTGGCCACGTCCGCCACGCGGGACGCGGAGAACAAGGACGTTTTCCTGGAGCGCGTCCGCAAGGAGGCGGGAATCGACCTGAAGGTCATCTCCGGACTGGAGGAGGCCCGCCTGATCTACCTCGGCATCGCGAGCGGCATGCACCTCGGCGACAAGACGGCGCTCTTCATCGATATCGGAGGCGGCAGCACGGAGACCATCGTCGGCAGCCAAACGGAATACTTCCACCTCGACTCCCTCAAGCTCGGCGCCGTCCGCCTCGCGTCGCTTTTCTTCCTCCCCGGGGAAACGGGTCCCGTCTCTCCGGACCGCTACGCGCTGCTGCAGCAGTACGTGCGGAACGCCTCGCTGCGAAGCGTCCAGAGACTCCGCGAATTTCCGCTCGACCTCGTCGTCGGAAGCTCCGGCACGCTGGAAACGCTGGCCGAAATGGCGTCCCGGCGCGGGAACAAGAAGCAAAAAAGCCCCTCCGCCGAGAAGACGACCGCCGAACGGAGCATAACCCGGCGCCAGCTCGACGAACTGGTGAAGCTCCTCTGCTCTCTCCCGCTCGAAGAGCGGAAACGTGTTCCCGGGATGGTTCCGGAGCGGGCGGACATCATCGTCGCCGGCGCCTCCATCATCCACACGCTGATGGAGGACCTGGAGCTGGACAAGATGCAGATCAGCACGCGCAGCCTCCGGAACGGCCTGCTGGTGGACTACCTGATGCGCGGAAAGTGGGGGTACCTCGACGCCGCCTTCTCGGTGCGCGAACAGAGCGTCCTCCAGCTTGCGCGTTCGTGCGGTTTCCACGAGGAGCACTCGCGCCACCTCGGAGACCTCTGCATGCAGCTCTTCGACAGCGGTACGCAGACCGGCCTTCACTCCTTCGGCGACAGCGCGAAGGAGCTGCTCTACTACGCGGCGCTGCTCCACGACATCGGGCTCTTTCTCTCCTTCAGCAACCACCACGCCCACAGCCATTACATCATCCGCAACGTCGAACTGCTGGGCTTTCACGACAACGAGATCGCCGTCATGGCCGCGCTCGCCTTCTACCACCGGAAACGTTCGCCGAAAAAAAAAGACCCCGAGTTCGAAGCCCTCGACCGGGAGTCGCAACGCATCGTCTTCACACTCAGCATGTTCCTCCGGATGGCCGAGAGCCTCGACCGAAGCCACCACAATTTCGTGCGCGCGGTCCGCTTCGTCCGCGAAAAAAATGTACTTTTGCTCAAGATTCAGGCCGACGAGGGATACCAGCTTGAACTCTGGGCTCTTGAAGAACATCAAAAGTATTTTGTCAAGACATTCGGAGAACGTTTCGGTATTCAGGTGACCTCATCCGGTTTCTAGGGTATAATCTACGGTGAATCCATATACACGCAAGGGGGCTTTCTTATGAAATTCAGGCCGGAAGTAAAACCGTTTCTTCTGGCGTCGTTCGTGTTCGGTGTCTTCATCTACACGATAGCGAAGGTATCGGGCGCTTCCAACGGGCTCGCCTTCTTCCTCGGACTGCTCTTCGGCGGCGCGGGAACGGGATATATGCTGTTCTTCTTCCGCGACCCGGAGATCGTCACGCCGACTGAGCCGGGCATCGTGGTGGCCGCCGCGAACGGCAAGCTGGCGAAGATCGTCGAAATGTACGAGAAGGACTACCTGAAACAGGACACGGTGCGCATCAGCATCTTCCTCAGCCTGTTCGACGTCCACGTGAACCGCTTCCCGATAGGGGGCTTTTCGACGTTTCTGGGCTACTTCCCGGGCAAACGTCTCTTCACCTTCGACGAGAAATCGTCCGACGTGAACCAGCACAACGCCATTCTGGTGCGCAACGAGGAAACTTCGTGCCTCGTCCGGCAGATCGTCGGCCCCGTATGCCGCCGCGTGGTCTACTGGCTCAGGGAGGACAAGACGACGACCGTCAAGCAGGGAGACCGCTTCGGCATGATGAAGTTCGGCTCGCGCCTCGACATGTACTTCCCGAAGGGCGACATCGAGATGGTCGCGAAGATCGGCGACCAGGTCACCGCGGGCGAGACGATCATCGCCCGGATCGTGAAGAAAGGAAACTAAAAAATGACAGGACAGCAGGTGCATAAATTGAGAATTCTCGCCAACTGGAGGCGCATCGTCCCGACGATGGTGACGCTCTCCGCGCTCTTCTTCGGCTTCGCCAGCATCCTCTCCACCATCGAGGCGATGCGCCTCGGCGCTCCCGCGCTGCTCGCCAGGTCGGCGCAGTACATCATGCTCGCGCTCATTCTCGACGGGCTCGACGGCAACGTCGCCCGCTGGCTGAAGGGGACGACGGAGTTCGGCGCGGAGCTGGACACCTTCGTCGACTTCCTCGCCTTCGGCGTTGCCCCGGCGGCATTGCTCTACGTCATGCTCATTCACGGACCGAGCCCCTTCTGGCGCACCATCCTCCCCTCCGCCATCGTCTTCTCCGGCGCGCTTCGCCTTTCGCGCTTCCGGCTGAAGGATCCTCTGCGCGGACAGGGCGGATTCATCGGCCTTCCCATCACCGTGAACTCCTCTTGGATCGCGCTCGCGGCCTTCGCCGCGCAGATCATGTACCCCGAGGGTCACATCCTCGTCACCGGTCCGGTCTCCATCGTCTTCCAGTTTCTCATCCTGGTGATGATCTCCCTGCAGCTCTCCAACCTGCGCTACCCCAAGCCTTCCAATAAGGTGCGCTTCTTCGCGCCGGCGGTTCTCGTCGTCCTCCTGCTGTGGATACTGAGCGAGACGTACGCCGCATGGATCGCGACGGCGCTGGTCTTCGGCTGCCTCGCTTACGTGCTCACGGGTCCGATGATCCACAAGCGTTCGGCGCTGCGGCAGCAGCATATAGAAGGAAAATAAGATCATGCGGGCCATCGGCGTCGATCTGGGAGGACACAAGATAGCCGCAGCCCTCGTCGAGGACGGACGGATCGTCGAACGCCTCTCCGAGCCGACGGCCGGGCGCGAGCCGGACGGTATTCTGAGCCAGATCGCAGCCATGGTACAGCGTCTTGGCGCGTGTGCCGAATGTGCCGTGGGAGTCGGGATACCCGGCGTTCTCGACGCGGCGCGTGAAGTATCGTTGCTCCTGCCGAATTTCACCGGATGGAACGGGCTGCCGGTCAGGAAGATGCTCTCGGCGAAGATCGGGCTGCCGGTGGAACTCGAAAACGACGCCAACTGCTACGCCCTCGGCGAAGGCTGGGGCGGCGCGGCGCGCGGAATGACCGACTTCCTTCTCTTCACGCTCGGCACAGGCATCGGCGGCGGCATCGTTCTCGACGGCAGGATTCTCAAGGGCTTCCACGGCATGGCGGGCGAGCTGGGACATCTCGTCGTCGGCTCGGGAGAGCCGTGCGGCTGCTCCTCCCACGGACACCTCGAAGCGATCGGCGGCGCGGACGCACTGGAGCGCACCGCGAAGTCGATGGGTTTGCAGCCCGACCTGAAGTACCTGTGGACCCGCAGGACCGACCCGGCCGTAGCCCCTCTTTGGGACAGAGGGCTGGACCACTTGGCGAAGGGAATCGCCTCGGCGATCCACCTCTTCGACCCGCAGGCCGTCATCCTCGGCGGTGGCATGAGCCGCGGCGAGAGCTTCATCGACGTCCTGAAACCGAGGGTGCTCGACTACCTGGCCCTCCCCTTCCGCAAGACGCTCGATCTGCGGCCGAGCCAACTCGGCAACGACGCACCCACTATCGGCGCTGCGGCGCTTACCCGGAAGTAAGCGCTCCGTAGGCATGCGCACAGACACGAACACACACACGCCTCCGGCGGCATCGCTGCCTCCGGAGGTTTTTTTACGCGACGAGGCCAGTCCCTCTCTTCTTTCGCTCCTTCCGATGGAACGAAACTCGCTCTTGGTCGCCACCGGACGTTCCGCGCTCGCGAAGGCGCTCGACGCCGCCTCGGGAAAGGCGCTCACAGGGAGGGCATGGCTCCCCTCGCTCTGTTGCGCGTCGCTCGCCCCCGTTTTTTTGCAGAGAGGGTTCTCCCTCTCCTTCTACAGCGCTGCGCCGTTTGCTCTCCCCGGGCTTGAGCGAGGGGACGTCTTCCTCTACATCCACTTCTGCGGCTTCCCGAACAGAGCAGCGGAGCAGGCCCTCGGCGCGTTGCCCGAGGAACGCCGTCCGGTTGTCGTCGAGGATTGCGTCCACGCCCTCTTCACGCGCGGAACAGGAGGCTTCGGCGACTTCGCGCTCTACAGCTTTCGCAAGTTTCTCCCCGTCCCGGACGGCGGGCTGCTCCTCTCCCGCGAACCTGTCGACGAAACGCTCTCTCCGCCGCTCGAACGCTTCATCTCCCTGAAGACGGCGGGACTCCTCTCCGGATCGCGTCGTCTTCTCGAAGAGGGAGAGGCCGCGCTCGACGCGGACGACGAAGCCAGGGAACCTTCCGCCATGGGAGCGCTCCTCCTCGACAGGCTCCCGTGGAAACATATCCCCGAAGTCCGCAGAAACAACTACGCATTCCTCGCGGAACGGCTTCGCCTGCCTCCGCTCGACGACGACACGGTCCCGCTCGGAGTTCCGCTCCGCGTGCCCGCGGGAAAGGGAGAACTCGAACGCCGCCTCCGTGCCGCCGGTTTCGAACCGCCCATCTCATGGGACGTTCCTCGCGACGCCCCCTCCGACGAAGCCGACAGGCTCGTTGTCCTGCCGTGCGACGAGCGGATGGGGGAGAGGGAGCTGCTCAAAATGATCAACATCCGCGCATCCATGAACGAAAAGAAGAGTGGGCGCGTTCCCCTCTATAACAAGGGAGGACGTCCAATGCCGGAGATATGTTCGCAGATCACATTCTTCAGCGAGTATACTTATCCCACCGGAGGAGAGCGTGCGAGGCCTCTCCCGGAACATGAGGAATCGAAGGGGGATGTCCGATGAGAAAGCACCGTGTTGCCGCGCTTGTTCTGGCTCTGTTCGTGTGCGCAGGATCCGCGTTCGCGGGGGATACGCCGCGTGGGAGATATGCCGAGGGGGAGGCGCTCGTCCTTCTGGAGAGCGCGGCCGCGGGCAGAGGACCTGCGGCTTTCGAACCGGCGCTCTCGGCCTCCGCGAACTCTGTCGCCTCGTCCGTCGGAGCGCTCGTAGCGCGCACGTACGGCGCGCTCGCGGACGACGACGGGCGGGAACTACGTGCTGGCACAGAAGAAGCGAGGACTGAATATCAGGGTGGTGAACATCTCCATCGGCGACTGGGAGGAACCGATCAAGGATCAGGAGAAGCACCCCTACGGCGCCGCCATCAAGGCGCTCTCGGACGCCGGAGTTCTGGTCGTGATCGCGGCGGGGAACGAATATCAGGACATCGACAACCCCGGCGGCCCCGGCTCCGACCCCGACCATCCGGAAACCGACTACAAGGGGCAGCTGCCGTATCCTGCGTGTTTCCGCTTCGCCAACACGATTACCGTGGCCGCGATCGCATCGGACGGAACGCGCTCCGACTTCTCCAACTACAGTCCGGACTACGTCCACCTTGCCGCTCCCGGCTCGGCCATCCTGAGCACGCTTCCCGGCAAGAAGTACGCGAGCTGGAACGGCACCTCGATGGCGACGCCGTACGTCGCCGGAGCCGCCGCGCCGGAGAGCGTCCGCCCATCCTCGCGGCCCGTCATCGCGGGGGACGCGCCGCTCCCCGGAGAGAGCGTTCCGACGACCGCCGTCCCCTTCCGGGTGGACGTGCCGCTGAGCGCGACTCCGGAGCGTGAGCGGGGACTGCTGCACGCGGCGCTGAAGAAGGACCTCGCCCTTCCCGAAGCGATCTCGGGGGAGCTTGCCGCCCTTCTGGACGCGGACGACTCCGGGCACGTCTATCTGAGCGCGGAGGCGGTAGCGCGGGCGAAACGTCTGCTCTCCGGGCCAAGCATCGCCGAGAACGCGCCGACCGCAGTCCTCGCCGTCTTCAGCGGAGCGGTCGGAAAGGACGCAGCCGACGTCAAAACCACCGCCATCGCCTTCTTCCCGATCCCCGACGCCTTCTTCGGCAAAAGCGCGTCAAGCCTCCGGGTCGTCAAGGTGCGGAGGGCGGAAAGCGTCGAGGAGTTCACGCAGGTCTTCGAGTTTGAACACCTGACCGACGCGCGCTTCGCCGTGGTTGAAGTGGAATTCCTGCCGGACGGCAAGCGGTTGCGCAGAGTCCTCGGCAGCGAGGAGACGATAGAGGCAAACTGTCGCATCGCGGTGGCGATCAAGGACGGGGGCGTCGGCGACGTCGACGGGGCGATCGACGGAGACGTCGTCGCGGCGCTTTTCGCGGCGGGGGAAACGCCCGAAAGGAAAAGCTCGGGGTGCGCTTCGGGAGGCGCCTTCCATCCGGCGGCGCTCGCCCTTCTGGCGCCGCTTGCCATGCTGATGAAGAAACTCGGGAAATGAGAACGACCGGAGGGAAAGCGTCGGACTTCGGCGTTTTCCCTCCGATGTACGAAAACCGGAGGAGGGGAGTTACCGCCTCCCCGGCAACAGCAGCGATACCAGATAGACCGCCGAGGCCACCGCAATGATCACCGCGCCCGCGGTCAGGTTGAAATGTACCGCGAGGGCGAGCCCGGCGATGGAGAACAGGGCGCTCAGCACGCACGAAATGCCCATCATCGACCAGAGCGAGCGTGAGAACTTTTCCGCCACGGAGGGGGGGATGGTGAGCAGCGCGATGACCAGAATCAGCCCGACGATGCGGATGATGAGCACCACGGCCATCGAGAGCAGCACCACCACGCCGAAATGGAGGAGCGTGACGGGAACGCCCCGAGTGCGGGCGAAGTCCTCGTCGAACGAAAAGGCGGCGATCTGCCTGCGCCAGACGATCCCGAGGACGAGCGTCGCCGCCAGCAGACCGGCCATCATGAAGAGGTCGGGCCTCGCGACGGTGAGTATGCTGCCGAAGAGGTAGCTCATCAGGTCGGCGCCGTACCCCGGAGTGAGGTCGGCGAAGATCACGCCCGCCGCCATTCCCGCCGCCCAGAGCACGCCGATGATGGCGTCCGCGCGCGCCTCTCGCTTCAGCATCACCCACGCCATCAGCAGCGACAGGGCCAACGAAAAGCCCACGGCCCCGAGCTGCGGCGAAATCCCGAGGTAGAGCGCGATGCCCACGCCGCCGTACGCCGCGTGCGCGACGCCCCCCGCGAGGATGACGTAGCGCTTCACCACCACCATGGTCCCCAGGATGCCGCAGAGCCCGCTGCACAGCAAAGCCGCCCAGAGGGCGTTCCGCATGAACTCGAACTGGAGCAGCTCAATCATGGGAGCAGCCCTCCGCGTGATCGTGAGAGTGGACGGCGAGCACCCTGTGGGGGATGCCGTGCGCCACCAGCTCCACGGGGCACGTCCCCCAGGCCTTCTCGAACATTCCGGGGAGAATCTCCCCCGAGTCGTGGTAGAAGACGCTCCGGTTGACGCACGCCACGGCCGTGGCGCGCCCCGGAATGGCCGAAATGTCGTGGCTCACCATGATCACCGTCATCCGCGAACGGAGCGCGGCCAGCTCCTTCAGCAGCATGTCGCGCGTCTCCGGGTCGATGCTCGCCAACGGTTCGTCGAGCAGCAGCACCTTCGGCTCCGAGGCCAGCGCCCGCGCGATCAGCACCCGCTGCCGCTGCCCCTGCGAGAGTTCGCCCATCGGCCGGGAGGCCAGAGCCTCCACCCCCATGCGTTCCAACGCGCCGCGCGCCGTCCTCGTATCCTCCGCGCTGTAGAAGAGCCCCTTCGCTCCGACGCCGAGGCGTCCGTGGAGCACCGCCTCCAACGCGGTGATGGGGAAGTCGCGGTTGCGCCCCGCGTCCTGCGGCACGTATCCCGCGGCGCTCCGATCCTCGCCGGGTGCTTTCCCGTGGATCAGCACCGTCCCCGAATCGGGGGAGAGCAGTCCGAGCGCGAGCTTCAGCAGGGTGGTCTTCCCCCCGCCGTTCGGCCCCATGATCACCAGAAATTCGCCCGCCGGGACGGAAAAGGATACGTCCCGCAGGACAGGGTCGCCTCCGTAGGAAAAAGCGACGTTCGTAAAGGAGAGAGCCGACTCCGTATGCACTCGTTTTATGCCTTCTTTCGTTTCGTATTCCGCGGTTCGCCGGATACACGCTCCGCGCGCCCTTCCAGCGCCTTGCGGATGCCTTCCGTCACCGTGGTCAGTATCTTGATGCGCGCCAACCTCTTCGAGTTCGTCGCCACGACGGTCCACGGGGCGTAGGGCGTGCCGGTCCGCACCAGCATCTCCCCGGCGGCCTTCTGGTAGTCGTCCCACTTTTCGCGGTTGCGCCAGTCCTCGTCCGTCAGCTTCCACGCGCGGAAGGGGTCGTCCTTCCGGCTCTCGAAGCGGCGAAGCTGCTCCTCCTGGTCGATCTGGAGCCAGAACTTAATCAGCAACGTGCCGAAATCCGTCAGGTGGCGCTCCGTCTCGTTGATCTCGCGGTAGGCCCGATGCCACTCGGCCGGGGGGCAGAAGCCCTCCACGCGCTCCACAAGGACGCGCCCGTACCAGCTTCTGTCGAAGACGGCGATGTGCCCGAATCGCGGAAAATCCTTCCAGAAGCGCCACATGTAGTGGTGGCTGCGTTCGAGGTCGTTCGGCGCGCCCACCGGGTGGACGGTGTAGTTCATAGGGTAGAGCGCCTCGGTGATCCTGCGGATCGCCCCGCCCTTTCCGGCCGCGTCCACCCCCTCGAAAAGCAGAATCACCGGCAGCGATTCGCGGAAGACGCGGATCTCCAGCGACTTCAGCTCGCTCTGCAAGGCGGCGAGCTGTTTTTCGTACTCCTTGGCGCTCAGATCGCCGTCCGGCTCCGTCGTCGACAGCGCGGCGCTCTTCTCGTACTCCACGCCCCCGAGGACGCCGCCGGTCGCGGGCCACTCCTCCCCGGAGAGTCTCTCCCGAAGCACGCGCTCGACCGTGGAGAGGATCTTCCACGCGGCGAACTCGAAACTCCCCGCCGCAACCACGGTCCACGGGGCGTACTCGGTCCCCGTGAAGGAGAGCATCTCCTCCGCGCAGAAGAGAAAAGCGTCGTACTCCCTGTTCTCCAGCCAGTCGCGCTCGCCCACCGACCAGGAGAGATCTGGGTCGGCGGCGCGCGCCTCGAGGCGCTTCTTCTGCTCCTTCTTCTCCAGGTGGCAGAAGAACTTGAGCACCACCGTGCCGCTATCGGCCAGATGCCGCTCGAAGGCGCAGATGTCGCGGAAGACGCCGGAGTAGTCTTTGGCGTGCTCTCCCTTCTCCAGCCTGCGGCGAAGCACCTCGCGGTACCAGCTTCCCGCGAGGATCGTCATCTTTCCCGCGGGCGGCGTGATCTCCCAGTACGGAATCAGGAAAGGATAGCGTTCCTCGCCGCGCCCCGGAGGCGCGATGAAGAGGTAGCCGCGGGGGTCGAGCGCCTGGAGAAGCTGGTTGACGAGGCTCCCCTTGTTCGATCCCTCCCACCCTTCGACCACGAGAACCACCGGCACCCCCTTCTCCTTGGCCGTGCGCTGCAGCTCCCCGAGCTTCGGCGCCAGCTCGTCGAAGGCCGCTTTGTACTCCTTCTTCTTCATCTTCACCGACATATCCACCGCTTCAAGCATTGTTCCGCCTCCCTTCCGTAGCTTTGATCAACACCGTCTTCAAAAAATCATTCGATCGCACAACTCTCCGACTTGAAATTGCTATAAAACCGGAAACTCTCGGCCGTAAATCTCAAGACGCAGTAATCGGGATCCGTCACCCCTCCCGGATAGTACATCGTATCGCCGTCGCGCCATATCGCCTCTTTCGTTTCCATATCGTGCAGGACCTCCATCGTACCTTTCAGCATAACGCCTCTGAAGAACCGCTTTTCGAAGAAGTAGACGCACGCCTTCGTATTCAGCCCGTACTGTTGCACACGCATGGAGGACGTATTCGTCGTGAAATAGAGGCGCTTGATCCCCTCTCTCTTTCGGGGAGGGAGCATCGCCTTGGTATTCGGGAAACCCTCCTGATCGACAGAGCCGATCAAGGACACCGACGCCTTGTCGATCAAGTTCCCCACCGTCTTTTCAGGATCCCGCATTGCAAAGGCCTCCTTCGAAATATCAGGTTCTCTTGCGAACAACGAGAAAAAAGTCCGTCGCATCGCGCATCGACGACGCAATACCCCCGACGATGGAACTGAAGAGTTCCTGCCGGCCGGTCGCGCGGAGATTCGGCTCGTGCAAAAGCGCGCCCCAAAAGCATTATCCCACGACGTACGGCATACGCAAGGGAGAAGGAGTCATCTTTTTCGCCGGAAGAACGAAGCCTCGAAACGCGAACGGCGTCGCCGAGCGAGCCTATGCTACAATAGCTTGGAATATTGCTGCAGAACGTGCCTCGAAAACCGTTTTTCAACGTCCGGCGAACAGGCGACTCCACGCCTCTTCACAGACGAACAGACGAGAAACAAGGAGGTGGATGCGTATGAAACAGACTGTGGAGGCCATTGTCGACGAGCGCGGCCATGTTCGTCTGACCGAACCTCTCTCCATAACAGGAGTTCGTCGCGCACTGCTGACGGTACTCGACGAACCGCCCTCCGTCCTCGACGAGACGCTGCTTTCGGCGGAGCAAAGCCTGGCTGCGGATTGGCTCGGAACGGAGGAAGATGACGCATGGGCGCATTTACAGTAGGCTCGGTCGTCCTGGTCCCGTTCCCTTTTTCCGATCTTTCCGGTTCCAAGAAACGCCCTGCCCTTATTCTCGCGGATGCCGGACGCGGCGACTGGGTCTGCCTGCAGATCACAAGCAACGCCTACGGGGATCCTGCGGCGATTCTTCTAAAGGACGAAGAGTGCTCGGAAGGCTTTCTTGCGCAGACGAGTTCAATACGTCCGGGAAAGCTGTTCACAGCGCACGAAGGCCTTTTTATCCGCTGCGTCGCTCGTCTCGCGGATGGCAAAATGGATGAGGTGCGGCGGACGGTACTTGCTCTTATCCAAAACGGCCGTTTTCAGGAGCGCATCTCATGATTCAGTCGCTCGACTCTTTGACGCCTGCAGTCTCTTGGGGCGGATAGGCTGATCCAAGTTCCGTGCTCCCACGCCTTTAAGGGCGGGAGCACGGATGTATTGTGTTCGTACACCTTTTCCGCGCTGTTCGTTACGTCCCCGGCGACGTTACACGCCGGTCCGGTGCGCGGCTCGATTCAGTCGTACTACTTTTTCCCCTTGACGGCAAAGAACAGCGGCGCAATCAGCAGCAGCGCGGGGGCCGCGAATCCGGCCGCTCCCGCCACGGAGCAGCCGCCTCCGGAGGAGGCGTACCCGACGAGAAACGGGCCTACGATGGAGTTGAAGAGAAGAACTCCGCCCTCCAGGTACTGGATGATGGCGTACGCGCCGTTCCCCAGGTTCCTCCGCCCGAAGAGCGTCCGGTGGGCCGTCTCGCCCGTATTCCAGTCGAGCCCGGTCACTTCCCAGCCGCTCCCTTCGTAGTAGCCGTTTACAAAGGCCATCGAGGCCGACCGACTGTGCACCGGGACCATGCTGGTCGAGCTGATGTCGGGACGGCTCCAGACGGAGCGCCACTCGTCGGCCGCGGGATTCCACTCGAAGCGTTCCACACCGAGAGGGCCCGGATACGCCGGTCCCATGAGGGAGACCTGACAGATCTTGTTCGTCGCCTGAAGATCCGGGTCGACCGTCTCCGGCATGTTGTTCACGACGAAGGCCCCGTACCCGGAGACTACCACGGACTGCTCCGACTGAAGCCACTCGGGAAGCGGATCCGGCAGGCCGAACGTCGCCTGAATCTGCCCCGCGACGCGCCGGGAGGCCGTGCCCGGCTTCTGGACGAACCCTTCGGGGATGGCGTCGCGCCAGAATGCCGTCAGTTTCATGCGTTTCGCGCCGTCGGTGATGACCACCAGCTTGTCCGGGTCGTCGCCGAATCCCATGAGCGTCGGCGTGGAGCCCGTGCCGTTGTCGAACTTGATGATCGGCGGCAGAACGTCGGCCACGTCGTAAAGGCTGGCCCATGCGCCGTCCTCCTCTCTGTCGGAGATCGCCGTTCCGGTCCAGACGAGCTTGCGCATCAGTTTGTTGCTGGCGATGTACATCCCGTTGTTCTCGTCCACCGCTATGGAGTTGCTCACGTATTCGTCCTCTCCGAAGGGGTAGAAGACCTTCGTGGAGAGATCGAAATCGCGTGCGATGACCGACACGCCGTTGCTGAACGTGACCACGAGCCAACCATCGTAGGTCATGGAGAGGCCGAAGAGCCGCGTCGGGCCGGGAGCGACCGTCGGCGCGTTTCCGTCCGCTCCGACCGCGCCGCCCTGGATATCCTCGATCACGTTCGCAATTTTTCGTTTCACTTCGATGCCTGCGGAGGGGTTCGCCGGATCCTTCAAACCGAAAGCATAGAGACTGGACAAGTAGTTCGCGTAGAGTACGTTGTCCTTGTCGACCACCGAGTACGACCCGTTGCCGAAGCGCGTCCTGTAGTTCGCCCCCAACATCTCCGTTAGGTAGGCGTCCATCTCGCTCACGCTCATCCCGACGGCGGACGATTCACCGAACTCCTTGAACTTCGCATCCGGAACGGCGGGCAGCAGACCGTTCGATGCGTCGGCAAGCGCCTCGAACACGGCGACGACCTTCCACGCGCCCCCGGCCTTGTGCACGTAGGCGACACGGTCGTGGCCGACCGCCCACATGTAGTCCGGATCGGTGGAGGCGAGCGTGATGATGTTCACCGGTCCGCCGTAGGAGATCGGCTGGTTCGTCGGATCGATGTGATACGTCCCGCGCGGTGGACCGTAGGGTGTGGAGTCGCTCTGGGAGGAGTCGAAGTGAGTGACGCCGTACAGCGGCGAGGAGAGAAACGGATTCGGAGCGGGCGCGCTCGCCGCGGCGACGGAAGGCGCGAACGCCAGAAGCACGAGAAGAGAGAATACCACCAGGCAGGTAGACGAAGGTTTTTTTCGATTCAAAAACTGGTGCATTTTTTCAACCCCCTTATTCAATAATCTCTGAACGCTTTCCATCCAAGGTTCATTCATCCGAAGCGACGCAGGCCCCCAAAAAGCGTTTCAAAAGAAGCGGATTCATCGAGCCGGAACTGTGCGCTTTCTAAAAATCGCACCCTGCCGTACCCTCCTTTCGTCGAAGAACTCCCTCCGTACGAGTGAAAAACGGGTTCAATGTACGAAAGGGAGTAATTACACCAGATTATCGCACATTTTTTTGGTTGTAAAAAGAGCGATTGAAACACACTCTTCCGACAGAAGAGAAAAGAAGCCCAATGATGTAGAATGGAGCGAAAATCATCCCGCACGAACGGAGGGGGAGGAATGGAGCACATTCTTGAAGAAGCGAAGAGGATCTCCGCGGAGATCGCGGAGTGGCGCCGGCATCTGCACCAAACGCCGGAGCTTGGGCTGGAGACGCCGAAGACGTCGGCCTACATCGTCCAGGAACTGAAGAAGATGGGAGTGGAGGAGATTCGCGAGCGCGTCGGCGGATGGGGCGTCGCGGCGCTCGTGAAGGGAGAGAAACCGGGGAAGACGCTGGCGATCCGCGCCGACTGCGACGCGCTGCCGATCAAGGAGGAGACGGGACTGCCGTTCGCCTCGAAGAACGGCCTCATGCACGCATGCGGGCACGACGCCCACACCGCCATGGCGCTGGGCGCGGCGAAGCTGCTGCTGGCGCACAAGGCGGAACTTGCCGGGAAGGTCAAGTTCATCTTCCAGCCCGCCGAGGAGAACGTTCAGGGGGCCAAGGCGATGATCGACGACGGCGTGATGGAAAATCCGCACGTGGACGCGCTCATCGGTCTGCATACCGGCTGTCTGTGGCAGGAGATCGGTCCGGGGGAGATCGGCGTCCGTTTCGGCTCGTTGATGGCGGCGGTCGACCGCTTCGTCGTCACATTCAAGGGAAAGGGCGGTCACGGGGCGACGCCGCATCTCGCCGTCGACCCCGTCACAATGACCGCCACGGCGGTGCTGGAGCTGCAGACCATCCTGAGCCGCGAACTCTCCCCGCTCGACGCCGCCGTGCTCACCGTCGGGCGTATCGAAGGAGGCAAATCGTTCAACATTATCCCGGAGAGCTGCCTGATCGAGGGAACCGTCCGGACGCTGAATCCCGCCACACGCGCCTTCGTGGAAGAACGGCTCCGCGCAGTCGTTTCCCGCGTCGCCGACGGGATGCGCGGGGAGGCGGAAGTGGAGTACGAGTCGGGCCCTCCCGCCCTCATCAACAACGCGGACTTCACCCGCACGTTCCAGGCGTTCGCGGCGAGCGTCGCCGGAGCGGAGAAGGTGAAGGAGATCAGCGAGCCGACGATGGGGGGGGAGGATGTGGCGTACTTCCTCGAAATGGTCCCCGGGACCTTCTTCGTCCACGGTTCGTGCGCTCCGGAAAAGGGACAGGTCTATCCGCATCATAACCCGAAATTCGACGTCGACGAGGAGACGTTCCCGCTGGGGAGCGCGCTCTTCGCGGGTTTCGCGCTCAGCTGGCAGCAGTAGGCAGGAAAAGGTACTTCACTTGTTGGGAGGGAAACGAATGAACGAACAGAACCGCTATGCGCGCAGTTTCGGCGAGCAATGCACGCCGCGCGCCCTTCTCACGGGCGCCCTTGGAGCCGTGATCATCACGGCAAGCTCGATGTACGTGGCGCTCCGGATGGGGGCGCTCCCGTGGCCCACCATCTTCGTCGCCATCCTCTCGCTGACCGTCCTGAAGGCGCTCGGGAGGACGAACCTGAACGAAATCAACGTGACGCACACCGCCATGTCCGCGGGTGGGATGGTCGCCGGAGGGCTGGCCTTCACGCTCCCCGGCCTCTGGATGCTCGACGCGAACGCCGCTGTCGACACGCTCCCGTTGATTGCAGTCACCCTCTCGGGCGCGCTGCTCGGCGTCGTCTTCACGGCGCTCATCCGGCGGCACTTTGTCGAGGTGGAGCAGCTTCCGTTCCCGATGGGGATCGCCGCCTCCGAGACGGTCCTCGCAGGCGACTCGGGCGGCGGCAAGGCGAAGCTGCTCTTCTCGACGCTTGGGGCCACGGCGGTCTTCACCGCCATGCGCGACTGGCTCGGCTGGATTCCGGGGGCGTGGATGTCGGCGGGGCTGATGGCGAAGAACGTCTTCTTCGGCGTCTGGATCGCCCCGATGGCCGTCGGTATCGGCTACATCATCGGGCCGCTGTACACCGGCGTCTGGTTCCTGGGCGCGCTGCTGGCCTATTTCGGCATCATCCCGCTGGGACTCTCATTCGGCTTCTTCGAGAGCGTGGACGCGGCGAACGCGTTCAAGAACAGTCTCGGCATCGGCCTGATGGTAGGAACGGGCCTCGGCATCCTCGTGAAGGGCGTCCTGCCCCGCGCGCGGGAGATCTACGGATCGATCTTCCGGGCCGAGAGCGGCGGCTCACGTCTGTTGCTTCCGACGCTGCTCGCCTTCGTCGCGCTGCTCCTCACCTTCGGCGCGAAGATGCCCGCCGTCCCCGCGCTGCTGACCATCCTCGGCGTCTGGCTGACCACGGTGATGGCCGCCTCGATCACGGGACAGACCGGAATCGACCCGATGGAGATCTTCGGGATCATCGTGCTGCTCGCCATCAGGCTCGCCGTCCCGCTGGGGATGCACGAGGCCTTCTTCGTCGCCGCCGTGGTCGCCATAGCGTCGGGCGTGGGGGGCGACGTCCTCAACGACTTCAAAGCGGGCTATCTGCTGAAGACCGACCCGAAGGCGCAGATGTACTCCGAGCTGGTCGGCGCTGTGGTCGGCGCGTTCGTCTCCGTCGCGGTGCTCATGCTCATGGCCAAGGCGTTCGGCAAGATGGGCCCGGGGACGGAGCTTCCCGCACCGCAGGCCTACGCCGTCTCGACGATGGTGGGCGGACTGCCGAATCCGACCGCGTTCTTCGTCGGCCTGCTTATCGGCGCGGCGCTCTACCTGGTCAACGTGCCGGGGATGACGCTCGGGATCGGTATCTATCTCCCCATGGCCATCTCCACGACGGTCTTCCTGGGCGGCCTTGCGAGCTTCCTCTTCAGACGCGCCTCGACTTCCGCGAAGGAGCGGGGCGTCATCGTCGCCTCGGGGATGCTCGGCGGAGAGGGCGTGACGGGCGTACTCATCGCGCTGATCAAAGTGCTCACTATGTCGTAAGGGCGGCGGAGAGCGTATGAAAAGATTGTCCTTTTTTGACATTCCCGGTCTGAAGACCGGGCACGCGCAGAATACCGAAGCAGGTACAGGCTGCACCGCCGTTCTCTGCGAACATGGCGCCGTAGCAGGCGTCGACGTCCGGGGAGGCGCTCCGGGAACGCGCGAGACCGACTTGCTGGACCCGAGCAACATGGTGGAGCGAATCCACGCGGTGGTCCTCGCGGGGGGCAGCGCCTTCGGACTGGACGCGGCCTCGGGAGTGATGGACGTTCTGGAGGAGAAGGGGATCGGCTTCGACATCGGCATAACGAAAGTGCCCATCGTCTGCTCCGCAGTGCTCTTCGATCTGCTCTGCGGCAACTGGCGGGTTCGCCCGGACAGCGCGATGGGGAGAGAGGCCGCCGAAAACGCCTTCGCTCCAGCCTCCACTCCGCTGCGGGGATCGGTGGGCGCGGGAACCGGAGCGCTCGTCGGCAAGTTTCACGGGCTCGACTTCGCGATGCGCGGGGGGCTCGGGTCATTCGCCTATAGGACGGGGCCTTTGTTCGTCGGCGCGCTCGTCGCGGTCAACTGTCTCGGAGATGTGATGGAGCCGGGAACAGGCAACATCCTCGCCGGAGCTTGGGACAGAAAGGAACGCCGCTTCCTCGGTACGGAGGAAGCGGTGATGAACGCGTACCAGGAGAAAAAAAACGTCTTCGCGGGGAACACCACGCTCGGCGTCGTCGCCACAAACGCAAAGCTCTCCAAGGCGCAGGCGAAAAAGCTCGCCTCCATGGCGCACGACGGATTCGCCCGCTCGATGCGCCCGGCGCACACGATGGTGGACGGCGACACCATCTTCGCTCTCTCCACGGGGGAGCTTGAAGCCGAGCTGAACACCCTCGGCGCGCTCGCCGCCCGCGCGGTGGAGGAGGCCGTCGCCGACGCGGTGCGCTCGGCGAGTGGAGGGTACGGCTTCCCGTCTGCCGCGGATATCCGGAGCTGAAGAAATATACAACCGAAGAAAAAGCCAGTCACGGGAGCAGGACATCCCGAGACTGGCTTTTTATGACTACGCACAGCGTACGAAGCACCCCGAGCGCAGCTCGCCCCTGAAAAGAAAGGAGAAAGATCAGCATAAATCAAGCTCTTCTTCGCCTAAAAATTTGCCATTTCAAACCGTTTTCCCTGTCCCGACATAAGTTGCCAACAAAAAACACCTTTCACCGACGCCCTTTCCCTCGCTTTGAACGGCATTTCGATGGCCATATGACAGACGCGGCGGAACTCCAAAGGCTCCATCCCAAGATCGTCTTTCTTCAGAGAAAAACGAAAAAAAGTTCCACAAATCTTTTTTGGTATGGTATGATAGTGAACATAATATCATATCAAGAAGAGGTGTTGCAGATGACACGCATCATGATCGCTCCGGGGAAGTACGTTCAGGGTTTTGGAGAGTTGAAGCGGTTGAAGAGCCATATCGGGGCGCTTGGAAAGTCCTTTCTGGTGCTGATCAGCGGCGGCGGTCTCGCCCGTCTGGGGGAGACGCTCGCCGAGAGTTTCGAGGGGGACGCGGGGGCGCTCGTCTTCGAGAAGTTCAACGGAGAGTGCTCAAAAAAAGAGATCGAACGTATTCGCGCGGTCTGCCGCGACAAGAAGTGCGACGCGGTGCTCGGCGTGGGCGGCGGAAAGATCCTCGACACGGCGAAGGCGGTTGCGTTCTACGAGAAGAAGCCCGTGGTCGTCGTCCCGACGATCGCCTCGACCGACGCCCCGTGCAGCGCGCTCTCGGTGATCTACACCGAGGAAGGCGTCTTCAGCGAGTACCTTCTCCTTCCGAAGAATCCCGACGTCGTCCTCGTGGACACGGAGGTGATCTCCAAGGCCCCTGTCCGCCTTCTCGCCGCCGGCATGGGCGACGCCCTGGCAACCTACTTCGAGGCACGCGCCTGCATCGCGGCCGACAAGACCGCCATGGCCGGCGGACACGCGACGAAGGCCGCGCTCGCGCTGGCGAAGCTGTGCTACGACACGCTCCTGGCAGACGGGGTCAAGGCGTTGCTCGCGGTGGAAGCGTCCGTCTGCACCAAGGCGGTGGAGAACATCGTCGAGGCGAACACCTATCTCAGCGGCCTCGGCTTCGAGAGCGGCGGACTGGGCGCGGCGCACGCAATCCACAACGGGTTCACGGTGATGGAGGAGTGCCACGAACTGTACCACGGGGAGAAGGTCGCTTTCGGCACGCTCGTTCAGCTTGTGCTTGAGAACGCCCCCGAGAAAGAGCTGGAGGAGGTCCTCGGTTTCTGCGCCTCGGTCGGCCTGCCCGTGACGCTGGAAGAGATGGGCGTGACGGACGTGAACCCGGAGCGGATCATGGAAGTGGCGAAGACCGCCTGCGCCCCCGGCGAGACCATTCACAACATGCCTTTCGCCGTGACTCCGCAGGACGTGAGCGCGGCCATCCTGGCGGCGGATGCTCTTGGGCGGAGCTTCCTGGCCTGACAACAGCAGAGAAAGAGAGCCTCGGGAATGTCCCGGGGCTCTCTTTTTGCCTTACGAATCGGAAGCGGGGCGTTTCGGAGTGTTCAGTACGCGTCCCTCTCGAAGATCAGGCGGTTCACCGCGGCCTCGCCGTTCGGGCCGAGGCCGAAGCCGATATGCACCCGCCGCATTCCCGAGTGGTACGTCCAGACGCGGTTGCGCACCTCGTGCGGATCGCCGAGCAGGCGCTCCACTTTCTCCGAATCGTCGCCGAAGGCGATCGGGCCGAACGCGACGCCCTCCTCGAAGTCCGCTTCCACCAGAAAGGGAACTTTCCGCATGATCCAGAACACGACGTTCCCGCCGGGGTAGCGCAGGTCGACCGACGTCACGTCCTCCGGGTAATCCTCCGGGCGGAAGGTCTTTCGTTCGGTCTTCAGAGGCTTCCCCAGCCGCCGTTCCGTCATCGCCGGGTTCGTCCCGAAATCCCTCCGGAGCGTCATAAAGAAGCGCCCCAGCGGGTCGTCGAGCCCCTCGAAGCGGAGGAAGCGACCGTGCATCCACCCCTCGCCGAGCTTCTCGGAGAGGATCTTGTACCATATCCGACCGTCATCACCCGGAGCGGCGTCCACGACGACAAGTTCCTCCCAGTATCCGTCCTCCCCCAGCCTCCCGAGGCTCTTTCCCTTGGTCGAAGGGCGGTCCCGGACGTTGACGTTGCTCCCTGCGACAACTCCGGCCGCAGGCCGTTCGAGCAGCTCCTCGCGCGAGGGCGCGCCGGATGCGCCGGCGGCAATGCCCGATGTCAGAAGAAACGCGCACACAGACAACAGAATGACTCGTATTCGCAGAGAGCGCATGGTTCCTTCCTCCTTTCTATCACCTTCCTGAAGCGAACACGACCGGAAAGTCCGCCGGCGGAGCGCTACATCGACGCGCCGGAGAGGAACGCCCTTTCGAGGGCACGCTTGTTGTCGCGGACCGGCGTCGTCCCGGAACAGACGCCGATGAAGTCGCGGAACTGCATGTCCAGAAACTCGCAGATGTCGCGGAAGGACTGCTCGCAGAGGCGCGGGCCGGAGTTGGGGTCCTCGCCGCCGTAGGTCGTCAGCAGGACGAGCTGTTTCCCTTTGAAACGCGCGTAGTCCATCGCGTAGAGCCTGTCCTGGAAGAGCTTGGTCTGCGCGGGCATCGACCACCAGTAGACGGGAAAGGCGTGGACGATGACGTCGGCCTCCTCCACGAGAGGATAAAGGGCTGTCATGTCGTCGGAGAGAATGCACTTCCCCTCCGTTTTACAGGCGTTGCACGCCGAACACGGAAGTATCTTCTTCTCGTGGAGGTGTACGATCTCCCCCGAGTGTCCTTTCGAAGCCGCGCCTTCGAGGAACGAGGCGAGCAGAGCTGCGGTGTTTCCGTTTTTCCTGGGGCTCCCGAGCAGTGCGATGGAGCGCATGGCATCATCTCCTTCGGATTAGGGTCGGATAGAGTATACTGCAACTGTACGGAGTCCGCGAAGGGATCGGACGAAACTTCGACGGATCGTTGTCCTCAAGTAAGAATACATGATATTCGCGAAAATTTCCACACGCCGCGTCCGCTTGCCCGACGCGGTGTACGTCGTTCCCGACATCATCGGACACATCGTCCGGGAGCTGGAAACACTTCGTCGATCGCCTCCTTGAGAATCTGCAGACTTTTCCTTGCGCTTAAACGAGGATGGCGGTGAGTCATTCGATAACAGACCCGCGGCGGCGGCGGAGAGGAGAGTCGTTGAAAGAGATAGCGATCTCCATAGTGGTCTTTTACTGAAGATGCGACGATCGCCCACTGTTCGGGACGAAAGAGCAATCTGGTAATGCAGGCCACTGTATCCAGTTGGATATGCGCCGTCTCGAGAGGGTTCCAAATCTGATCGTGCCACAGCATATACCCGCTGCCCCAGTTGATATGCAGTTCTTCGCGCGGATCCAGATCGCTCGGGTGGACCGTTTTCTTTTTATCCTCTCCGTCGCGGGGAAGGCGCATCAAAAAGTATTCTTCCGAAAGAAGCGGCTCGACGGCGATATTCGGGGAACGCTTCACCGAAATAGCAAATCCCGCATCCAAATAGCGATGTTCTATCAATTCCTGAATCTGCCAACTTTGATGCGTTTCCAAAACGAGCCTTACCGTTGGACGACGAGTCAGCATCGCTCGGAAAAGGGGCGGAAGAAGAAACACATGCACGCTGTCGACCGCTCCTATCTTGAGCGATCCGCCGGCGTACTCCTCGATCTCCATCCCCTGTGAAATATCCCTCATCTTTTCGGCGAACTGAAGGTATGCTTTGCCCGCAGGAGTCAGCTCGATCATCCGTTCTCCCCGACGACGGTCGATCAACACGCACCCCAGTTCAGACTCCAAATTTTTCAAACGAAGGCTCACTGTGGATTGCGTTATATTCAATTGCTCACCTGCCTTCCGCAGGCTTCCGCCGGCGACAATGGCAAGAAACGTCTCCGTTCCGATAGACATCACGTCGATTCCTCCGGCCGAACACGGCTTTTAAATATTGGTTTTACTCATATTATATACTTATTTTCTTTGTTTTACGCGAGATTCGATTTAGGATATAGTGCGATAAAGGACGTCCGACTGTTCCGAGAAAACATTTCAGAGCGTATTTCAGATGAAAGAGTGGTGTTTTTGCGTGTTCATTGTCGATGAATGTCGCGATTATATTCCCAAAGAGATCACAGAGGGGTACAGAGGTCTCGCCGTGGCGAATATCGGGGACGCGCGAGGGCGTTTCGGATGCATGTCGTGGATGATCAAGCCGCTTCACCCGGATATGAGGCTCTGCGGTCCCGCATTGACGGTACAAACGTACCGCGCCGATAATCTGGCCCTTCATGTCGCGCTGGATATGGCGCGTCCCGGAGACATATTGGTCGTGGACGCCGGCGCGATCCCGGACACCGGACTGTGGGGCGGACTGATGAACCATATGGCGCAGCTCAAAAAGCTGGGCGGCATCATCGTGGACGGCGGCGTCCGCGACAGCCTGGAACTCGCGGGCGACGCCTTCCCCGTGTTCGCCCGCGCAGTTTCCCCTCAAGGAGGCTTCAAGTCTTCTCCGGGGTCGGTGAACGTCCCTATCGCATGCGGCGGAGTTCCCGTACTCCCGGGAGACCTCGTCGTCGGAGACGCGGACGGAGTCGTCGTAGTGCCCTCGGCTAAGGCGGAGGAGATACTGAAGAAAACGCTCGCGGTCGTAGCAAAGGAAGAAGAACTCAGAGAACGAATGGACGGAGGAGAGACTCTGTTCAGTCTGCTCAAGCTGGACGGCGTCCCGGAAAGACTCGGAATGCTCGCGACGGAAAAGGAGATGTGATTCCATGGCGCGTCTGTCGGAAAAAGTAGAAGCGCTCGAAGGATCGGCTACCGTCGCCATCAGCGACATGGCCCGCCGAATGAAAGAAGACGGCGTCGATATCATCAATCTCGGAGGAGGCGATCCGGATTTTCCCACTCCCGAGCATATCGTGACGGCCGCTTTCGACGCGATTCGGAGCGGATATACCCATTACGTCGCAAGCGAGGGAATCCCTCTGTTCAGGGAAGCCATCGCGGAGAAATTTCTTAATGAAAACGATATCGCCTATTCTCCCGAAGAGATTCTCGTCACCTCAAGCGGCAAACTGGCCCTTTTCATCGCGCTTCAAGCGCTTCTGAACGAAGGCGACGAAGCGATCGTCATCGAACCCGCATGGGTAAGCTACGCTCCCCTGATCGAACTTGTCGGCGCTACCCCCGTGAGCGCCGCGCTCTCGCCCCGGGACGATTTTCTGCTGACGCGCGAAGTTCTGGAAAGAGCCTGC